>ERZ1643246.2494-NODE-2494-length-17330-cov-3.657192_pt1 | contig 17330 bp, 9 predicted proteins | sample MGYA00579265_ERZ1643246 | MGnify/ENA primary metagenome ERZ1643246 (study PRJEB29033, sample SAMEA4952261) | chicken gut metagenome | biome: Broiler Chicken; feature: Gastrointestinal Tract; material: Caecum | place: Ireland | collected 2018 | study: Broiler...
TAATGCGTTGTGGGGTGGGCCGTTAATTTTGTGGGCCTATTTTACTCTCGGAAAACATCGCAAAATGAAGATGTCAATGCCGATGAAATCGATGAAGATGGATGCATCAATGAAAATGCCAACGGATGATCACAAATATGATAAGTTTTGGCAAGGAATCGTGGTGGACGCGCTTCACTGTGGTGCCGGATGCAGTTTATCAGATTTAGTTGGTTCATGGATTTTTTATTATTTATTAAGTTTTAGCATTTTGAACCAAAAGTTATTTGGCGAATGGCTCTTCGATTATGTTTTAGCGCTGATTATTGGCGTTTTATTCCAATATGCAGCAATTGCACCAATGATGGATGGTTCAGTTGGGCATAAACTGGTTCAAGCATTTAAGATCGATTTCTGGTCACTAACGGCATGGCAAGTTGGAATGTATGGCTGGTCAGCAATTGTCAACTTTGGTTTGCATTTGCATTTCACACCGGCAATGCCTGCATTTTGGTTAATGATGGCAATTGGAATGGCATGCGGGTTTGTGACGGCATACCCAATGAATTGGTTGTTGGTGAAATTGGGAATTAAAAAGGGAATGTAAGTCAAAAAGATAATAAAAGCCTTTGATTTTAGGTTATGGCCTAAAATCGAAGGCTTTTATTTTTACTTATTCACTTTTACCAAATCTGAACCCGTTTATCTGGTTCAAGCCACATGCCATCACCTTGATGAATATCAAATGCTTGGTAGAAATCGTCAAAGTTTTGCGGTTGAACATTTCCGCGCAGCATTTCAGGAGCGTGGACGTCAGTTGCGAGCAGCATTTTTTCATACGCTTGACTGGCTTTCATCCGCCAAATGGTTGTCCAATTGGTGAAGAATTCCTGTAAATTAGCGTCAGAACTTTGCTTTAGCGCTTCAAGCGCACAACTCATCCCGCCGTTATCTGCAATGTTTTCTGAAACCACAAGCTTGCCGTTGACGGTTCCGCCTGCAAACGGAATGCCATCAAATTCATTGATCATTTCCCGGGTTAACTTTTCAAAGTGAGCGAAATCTTCCTTGGTCCACCAGTTAGTCATATTACCGTACTCATCGAAATGGGCACCGTTATTATCAAACGCGTGTGAAATTTCATGGCCCATTACACACCCGATTCCGCCAAAGTTTTTGCTGTGGGATTGATGCAGGTCATAAAACGGCTTTTCTAAGATTGCTGCTGGGAATGTAATGTCATTCCGTGACGGATCGTAGCACGCATTAACAAGTTGTGATGGCATGTCCCACTCAGTTCGGTCAACCGGGCGATGGTAATTTTCAAAATTATCAGCAATCTTGATCCGTTCAACATTAAGATAATTACCCAGTAATGTTCCGCCGTCTTCGGCTGGAATAATTTTCATTTTGGCGTATACTGGTTTGATTTTTTCAGGGAATCCGACCTTAATGGCAATGTGGTCAAGTTTCGTGATCGCCTTCGCCCGGGTTTGGTCACCGAGCCAGTCATTTTTTTCAAGCCGGTGCTTATAAATTTGAATCATTTGTTGGATCATCTTAGTTGCATCAGCCTTGGCGTCTTCGCCAAAATACTTCTTGCCGTAGAAGTCGCCAATCACATATTTAAATGTTTCATCAACGATTTGATATGCAAATTTCCGTTGAGAAACTGGCTTTTGCGTTCCGGAAAGTTTTTGATGGAATTGGTCGGCGGTTTGCCGCAAATCATCTGTCAGTAACTTAGCAAGCGAGTTCACGGTCTTCGTTAAGATCCAGCTCTTGAGGTTCTTGAAGGTCGTGTCGTTTACAATTTGATCAAAGTGTTCAAAGAACTGCGGTTGGGTAACGATCACCTTTTCCGGATGATCATCAATCAGTTCTGAAATTGTGGATGCGAAATCAAAGCTTTGACTGTATTGTTGGATTTCTTTCAGTGTCCGCGGATTATACTGTTTTGGATAATCGGCGAGTTCATCAGCTGGAAGAACATGCGGTACAAGCAGTTTATCAAAGACAAGCGCTTGGTTGACAATATCCGCAGCCTGTTCTTGATTATAACCGAGGGCTTGCAACAATTGGCTTGTCATGGTTGCCCAAGTGTGCAGTAATTCATCGCTTTCAGGTTTAGTGTAATAGGTTTTATCCGGCAAAATCAGCTCCGGAGCATACATGAAAACGGCATTTTGCGCTGTATTTTTCCAATCTGGTTCAACGTCGATCGTCAATGGAAGCGGAAATCCATTTTTGACCCAGTCAGTCAATTGATGACTTAAATCGGTAAGAAGCGAGAGTTTCTGAATTGGTTTGATGACTTCCAATAACGACGTAACGCCTTCTTGTTCCCGTTGTTTAAAATCAAGGGCAAGTTGGTGCATTTTCATTGCTTCAGCAAACATTGGGTTGGGAGCCGAAAGCTTTCCTTGATGGTAACGGTCAAAGTCATTCATTAATTTTTGGTGAACGGCTTCGTCCATGTCTTGAAAACTGCCGGCTGCGGGTTTGTCAGCTGGAATTTGAGCTTTTTGAAGCCAATCATAATTAACGTGCATATAGAGGTTATCCTTGATCGATGCTTGTTTCCCCTTTGTGACCGGAGCACCGCCAAGAACAAATTGAACATTTCCCATATTAAAAACTCCTTTCAAGTCGCAGATCTAAAGTTCCTTTTAACTATATTCTAATTAAAATTTAATAATATCGCAAATCAGTGATCAGAATGGGAGTCCTTACGCATTGCTTGGGCATATTTTTCAAGCGGTGCATCTGCTTTCGCCCAGTCTTGCGGAACATTAACATGGGCGTTGGGGTCAAAGTGATACTTGATCGGTACTCCCATTGGCCGTTGATCCTTTGCCATGATGTCGGTTGGAACATTGGATTGAACTTGTTGTGGCTTCTTTAGGCCTTCGATTTCCCATGTATAAGGAGCAAATTTATTATCCGCATTGACCCAGTCATTGTTGTGGGTTGCATTATGGTGCTTTGATAATTGATAAAGGCCGAATGCAACTAATAAGACGACGCCGACAAGGCAAGCGATCGTCACATCATAAACTGTTCCAGAACCAACTTCCTTTTTAACTTGGGTTGGCGGATAGAAAGCAAGAACAATTCCGAAGACGGACGATGCGATTCCAACGATCGTAATCAGCCAGGCACCGAATTTACCGCCTGGAACCTTGAATGAACGTGGGCGGTTAGCTTGGGTATAACGCAAACGGATAAAGGCGACAAACATAATAATGTAATACAGCAAATATAAAATGGTGATCGTTTGGGTGATCATTACGAAGAACCCTTCAACATTTGGCAGTAATTTTACTAAAAAGGCAATCACGGTCACGCAAATTGCTTGGAAATACATCATCTTAGATGGCATTCCGTGTTTGTTATAGTTTTGAAGCCATTTCGGCAAGAGACCGCTTTGACCAGCCTGGCCAAGCATAAATGATGGTCCAGCAAGGTTAGTGATCCACATTGCAAACATCACAAGGAAGTTGGCATAAATAAATAGCATGTACAGCCATGGAGCATGAATTGTTGCTCCCAGGTCATGGAACGTTACAAATAATGCATCAAGAATGTTGATTTTGCTTGCTGGAATAACGGTTGCGATGATCAAAGTCCCAATTACAAAGATCAACAGGGCGAGGATTCCAGCGAAGAAGATTGAAACCGGATATTGCTTTGACGGATGTTTCAACTCTTTAATGTGCGCAGCATTCATATCAATTCCAGCCCACGAGAAAAGGACGCCGGCAACCAGCGCTAACGTTCCCATTCCGTTCCATTGCGGGATAAGATCCTTAGCATGGACGGGCATTGCTGGTTTATGACCTTGGCAAAGCCAAACGATCACTAAAATGACCATAACTGCAAGTGGAATAAACGTTCCAATAATTACCCCGTATTTGGCGATGTTTGAAAATGTCTTGGTTCCGCGAGCGGCCAGCCAGGTAACAAACCAGAACAGAGCGATGAAGGCACACATGATCAAGATTTCATGCTGCGGATGCTGTAAGAACTGGATTGCTCGCTGATAATGTGGCGTGAAAAACATAATTGTAGCTGCAAAGTTGGGCATTCCGGCTCCAAGGTTGAAGGTTGATTGGAACCACAAAATAATTAAACAGGTAAACGCCCAACCTTTGCCGATTCCTTCACCGACCCATCGAAAAATGCCACCCCGTTGTGGCCAGCCACTAGCGAGTTCAGCTGAAACAAGGGCTGTTGGGATGAAGAACAGAATAAATCCAATTGCAAAGTAAGTTACTGATGATAAGCCATAAAAAGCTTGCTGCGGGTCATTTGCGAGCCCTGCAATCATGACGACGTTCAGCATTGTAAGGGCTAAAGTCGACATATAGTACTTTTGTGACTTTTTAGTCTGATTTTTTCCCATAAAAATTCCTCCCCGTAAACTAAAACCTATAAGAAATAAATATCTTCTTATTTTTGTAATAGTTCATCTGCCAACGAGGAACAAGCAAGACTGGTTAAATGCAAGAATTCTTTGATAAGGCGGGAATTGTGCCGGTTAATAAAGCTAGTAAAAATTATAGTAAAATAAATCAGAAAAATTTAGTAAAATTATATTGATTTTTACTAGAAAACGGTTACAATTAACATTGTAAGTTAATAAGAAAGGGGTTACATTATGAAAGATAATGTCCAACAAGAAAAGGGGAACAAGTGGGTCACACGGATTTCATATGCTATCGGTGCATTTGGAAATGACTGGTTCTACGCAGTTCTTTCGACATACTTTATCATGTTTGTAACGTCGCATCTGTTTGGTAAAGGCGACAATGCAATGATCTTATATATCACTAACATAATTGCGTTATTGCGGATCGTTGAACTCTTTATTGACCCAATTATTGGGAATGCCATTGACCGGACAAAGACGCGCTGGGGAAAATTTAAGCCTTGGATCTTTGGAGGCGGGATGGTAAGTTCGATCGCATTAGCCGTTCTCTTTACGAATATGGGCGGATTAAATCGGACTCATCCACTCATTTACTTAGCAATTTTTGCTGTTTTATATATTTCAATGGATATTTTTTATTCATTCAAAGATACAAGTTTTTGGTCAGAAATGTCTTCATTGACATTTGATTCTGGCGAACGGGAAAAGATTTCGACCTTTGCTCGGATCGGTTCAAATATCGGGGCCAACTTAGTCGGAATGGTTATCATGCCATTGGTATTGTTCTTCTCATTGACAAAGAACGGTGGTTCAGGGGACCTTCGCGGATGGTCAATGTTTGGGATGATTACCGCTGCGATTGTAATTATTACGGTTTTAGTTGTTTGCTTCGGAACACACGAACTCGATTCAGATTTACGTAAGAACAAAGAAGAAACGAAATTAAAAGATGTTTTCAAAGTTCTTCTTGGAAATGATCAATTAATGTGGACAGCTGTTTCATATGGTTTATACTGCATTGGGATTAATATTTTTAATTCTGCTGAACTTTACTACTTTACATATGTTTTAGGTGAATCTTCAAAATTTGCAATCATTGGAACGATCAACATGATTTTGGGATTCTTCTCAATTTCAGCCTTTCCAGCTTTAGCAAAGAAGTTTAACCGCAAGAATGTATTTTATGCATGTATTTTAATTATGTTCTGCGGTGCAGGATTATTAGCAATTGCAGGAAAGAACCTTGCATTAGTTGTTCTTGCAATGGAAATGTTTGCAGCTCCTCAAGCTGTTATTTTCCTTGTTATTTTAATGACGATCACCGATTCAATTGAATATGGTCAATTAAAACTTGGACACCGGGATGAATCATTAACGTTGTCAGTTCGGCCATTGTTAGATAAGTTAGGCGGAGCAATTGCTGGTTGGTGCATTGGACCGATCGCCATCTTATCACACATGACTTCAGGTTATACTTACAAGACAATTACACCTGGAAATGTAATGACATTTAAATTATTTGTAATTGCTTTGCCAGTTATCTTGATCTTATTGGGAACATTCTTCTTCTGGAAGAAGGTTACATTAACTGAAAAACGGCACGCTGAAATTGTTGAACAACTTGAAAAGAGTTGGGGTGAAGAAAACGATACAAGCGTTGGAACAGGTGAACATGCAGTTGCTGGTGAATATGATATTGTTGCGCCAATTAAAGGAACATATCTTCCGCTTAAAGATGTTAGTGATCAAACATTTGCATCAGGTCAAATGGGGCAAGGATTTGCCTTGAAACCAAGTGATGGAGCTGTTTATGCACCATTTGACGGAGTTGTTCGCCAAGTCTTTCCAACCCGGCATGCGATTGGAATCGAATCCGAACATGGTGTAATTATGCTGATTCATATCGGAATCGGAACGGTCAACATGCACGGAACAGGATTTGTTTCATATGTAGAACAAGGTCAGCAAATTCATAAGGGTGAAGAAATAATGGAATTTTGGGATCCAGCAATTAAGAAAGCCGGATATGATGATACCGTCATGGTAACAATTACAAATACAAAGGAATTTGATCAAGTAGATGTCTTACCAAAGGATAACCAGACGATTGATTCTTCAACTAACGTAATGAAGTTAATTAAGAATTAATAGAAATTAAATGGAAGACTGATCGATAGTCTTCCATTTTTATAAATTTCGAAGGAGGAGAAGAAAAATGACAACTTTAGTTTTAGGCGGAGCAGGTTATATCGGCTCACACATGGTAAAGCGATTGCTCGAAAAAGGGGAAACGCCAGTTGTTGTTGATAATTTGGTAACTGGTCACCGGGCAGCGGTTGATCTCCAAGCTAAATTCTATGAAGGTGATTTAGCTAATCAAGACTTTATGCGGAATGTTTTTAAGGAAAATCCAGACATTGATGTTGTAATTCACTTTGGGGCATATTCGCTGGTTCCAGAATCAATGAAAAAACCATTGAAGTATTTTGATAACAACGTTGCCGGATTAATTAAACTTCTTGAAGTGATGAAGGAAGTCGGCGTTAATAAATTAGTATTCTCATCTTCAGCTGCAACCTATGGGATTCCAGATAAGATGCCGATTAAGGAAACTGATCCGCAAAATCCGATCAATCCATATGGCGAAAGCAAGTTAATGATGGAAAAGATTATGCACTGGGCTGATGAAGCCTATGGAATGAAGTTCGTTGCATTACGATACTTTAATGTTGCTGGTGCTTGGCCAGATGGTTCGATTGGAGAAGATCACAATCCAGAAACTCATTTAATGCCGATTATTTTGCAAGTCGCTCAAGGAAAACGTGATAAATTACAAATTTATGGTGATGATTATAATACACCGGATGGAACGAATATCCGAGATTACGTTCACCCAATTGACCTTGCCGATGCGCACATTTTAGCAGCCGATTATTTACGGAATGGTAACCCTTCAGATGCATTCAACCTGGGATCATCGACGGGGTTCTCGAACCTTGAAATGTTAAAGGCTGCTCGTGAAGTGACTGGAAAAGAAATTCCAGCAGAGATTGCCGGCCGGCGCGGCGGTGATCCGGATACATTAATTGCCGCTTCTGATAAAGCACGCCGGGTATTAGGATGGAATCCGCAATATGACGACGTCCACAAATTGATTGAAACGGCTTGGAAATGGCACTCAAGCCATCCGGAAGGGTATGAAGATAAGTAGTTTTTAAGAGATTAAGGATTGATTTCATTATGATTTTGATCCTTAATCTTTTCTTTTAGGAGGGAAAACATGAAAAGTAATGAATTTAATTATGCGTGGTTAAGTGATCCAGAAATATTTGAAGTTAACCGTCAACCGGCGCATGCAGATTTTGATTTTTATGCAAATGATGATGAATATCAAAAACAGGAAACTCAATTGAAACAAAACTTAAATGGAATGTGGAGAATTTTATATGCTAAAGACTTAAATCAAAACGTAAAAGGTTTTGATTTTCATAATTTGGATATCCATTCATGGGATTATGTAAAAGTTCCAGGACAATTGGAACTTCAGGGATTTGGAACACCGCAATATGTTAATACTCAATATCCATGGGATGGAAAAGGGGAACTAAGACCGCCTCAAGTTCCGGCTTCCAACCCGGTTGCAAACTATGCAAAAGACTTTGAAATTACTGATGTCATTCGTAAGCAAAAACATATTTATATTTCATTTCAAGGTGTTCAAACTGCAATGTATGTTTGGCTCAATGGAAAATTTATTGGTTATAGTGAAGACTCATTTACTCCAAGTGAATTTGAAATTACTGATGCAATTCAGGAAGGGACAAACCGTTTAGTAGTTCAAGTGTTTAAATTTGCAAGTTCAAGTTGGATTGAGGATCAAGACATGTGGCGGTTGTCAGGAATATTTCGTGATGTCTACATATACGGCAAACCTGGCTTTTCAGTTAAAGATTTGTTTGCAAAGGCGACATTGAATTATAAAGCGAATAAAGGACATCTTGAACTTAGGATTAAATTGTCTAAGGCATTAAAAGATGGTGAAATTGAATGTCAGTTACAAGACCCAAAGCATGTGATTATATGGAGACATATTGTCAGCGATATTCAACAACCGCATTTAAATTTAACAGTTGATTTAAATGATATTGAACCATGGAGTGCAGAAATTCCTAATTTATATAAATTGGTTCTTAAGCTTAAGAAGAAAAGTGAAGTTACAGAGGTAGTAACTACAGGGGTTGGCTTTAGAACATTTGAAATGAAAAACGGTGTAATGCTGTTAAATGGAAAACGAATTGTTTTCAAAGGGATTAATCGTCATGAATTCGACTATCAAACAGGACATGCATTGACGTTAAGTGAAATGATTCAAGACATTGAATTTATGAAACAACACAACATTAATGCAGTTCGAACATCGCACTATCCGAATGATAGCCGATGGTATCGTCTTTGTGATGAATACGGGATTTATCTAATTGATGAAACTAATTTGGAAAGTCATGGATCATGGCAGAAATTAGGTAAATTGGATCCGGAATGGAATGTCCCGGGAAATAATCCTAAATGGAGGGATGCAGTATGCGACCGAGCTAATTCAATGTTTCAGCGTGATAAAAACCATGTTTCCATTTTAATATGGTCCTGTGGAAATGAGTCATATGCGGGCGAAGATATCTTGGCAATGTCAAATCTTTTTCATAAATTGGATGATACCCGTTTAGTTCACTATGAAGGATGTTTTTGGAACCGCAAGTATGAAATGATTTCGGATATGGAAAGCCGGATGTATGCCAAGCCAAATGAAATCGAGGAATATCTACAATCACATCCAGCAAAACCATATATTTCATGTGAATATATGCATTCGATGGGAAATTCAACTGGCGGAATGAAATTATATACTGACTTGGAAAAACGTTATGAACAGTACCAAGGAGGATTTATTTGGGACTTTGTTGATCAAGCAATTGAACAACAAATGGAGAATGGTCAAAAACGGTTGACATATGGCGGTGATTGGGATGACCGCCCTGCTGATTATGAATTCTCGGGTGATGGGATTTTGTTTGCTGATCGAAAACCATCACCAAAAGCAGTTGAAGTAAAACAGTTGTATAGTAACTTGAAATTTAAGATTGATGATGAGCAAAGGATTGAAATTGAAAATCAAAATCTTTTTAAATCCACTTCAGATATTGAATTTCATATTCGCCTTTTAAAAAATGGTCATGAGGTTTGGAAGAGAATCGTTTTTGAGAATATTGCGCCGTTAACGACAAAGAAAATTGATGTTGATTGGCCGCAAATCAAAGCAGAAGGTGAATATGTTTTTGAAATTGATGCTGTTCAAAAAGATGCAATCAAAGGAATCCCAGCAGGCGTAGAATTATGTTTTGCACAGCAGGTTAAGAGATTTAAGAAGCATTTCTGTGAATCAAAGAAAGTTCCATTTAAAGTAATTAATGGCGATGTAAACCTTGGAATTCAGGGTAAGGATCTTAGAATTTTGATTTCAAAGGCAACTGGTGGAATTGTATCGTATGTTTTTGAAGGTCAAGAAATTTTAAAAACAGCTCCGAGGACGATCTTTGCACGGGCATTAACTGATAACGATCGTGGAAACCAATTCGGGTTTGAAACTGGATATTGGTTCCAGGCTGAAAAATATCAAAAAGTTGTTGATATTCAACAAAGAATTGAAAATAATAATGTCGAAATCATGTTCAAATATCAACTTCCGCAGGTGAAGGATCAATATAATTACGTAAAATATTCGATGGATGAAGTCGGAAAATTAAAAGTAAATGTATGTTTCCAAGGGACTTCGCAATTACCTTTGTTGCCGTTATATGGAATTGAATTAGGGCTGAATAAACAGTTTGATAATTATCGGTTTTATGGTTTAGGACCCGAAGAAAATTATCTTGATCGGCATTCAGGAGTTAAATTAGGAATTTATCAGGGAAATGCTGAAAGCAATTTAGCGCCATATTTAGTACCGCAAGAAACGGGAAATCATATGGGAACCCGCTTTTTAGAAGTGACAAATTCTCAAGGGGTAGGAGTAAGGTTTGAAATGTTGGATAAGCCATTTGAAAGTTCAGTTCTTCCTTACAATGAATTTGAGTTAGAGAATGCATCGCATCAAGAGGAACTTCCAAATTCACAAACAACATGGGTTCGAATTTTAGCAGCTCAAATGGGTGTTGGCGGTGATGATTCTTGGGGAGCTCCTGTTCATCAAGAATATTGTTTATCTGCCGAAAAGAAGTATGATATTACATTCACAATTGAAGGAATTGATTAAAATAAAGAAGGTGTGACAAAACGTTAAAAACGAGCGTGGTGGAAGTAGAAAAACGAACGAATCGCGCAAGCATAGATTCGGAGGTTTGCGTTCTTCCACTCAGCTCGTTTGTTTTGGAACCCGATTATGCGGATATAGCAAAGAGGTTGTGACTTATGTCACAACCTCATTGATTAAAATAAAAAGGATTCACGACCAATTGATCGTGAATCCTTTTTATATGCTACTATCTCTTAAAATTAACTTTGTTTTCAAAGTAATCATCTGACAGTATTCGTCACCATTTTCAATGATTGATTTCAATCGATTAACGGCTTCAATTCCCATTTGTTTAGTATAAACTCGGACGGAACTTAATGAAGGATAAACGTATTTTGCAATTGAAGTATCATTAAAAGAAATAATGCCAACTTCTTCGGGAATTTTAATATTTGCTTCTTGCAAGGCGCGCATTGCTCCAATTCCAATCGAGTCATTTGCGGCGAAGAAAGCATGCGGTAGATCCTTGCCCAGTTCAGTGATTGCCTGTTTCATCATCTCATATCCTGACTTGGCAGTGAATTCGCCAACATAAACGTATTTTGATTTATAAAGCGATAAATCAGTGAGGTAGTTTTTAAATGATGTAAAACGCGGATCAATGATGTCTTTTTGACCGTCGTTAGTTGATTCTTCTCCTGCAAGTAAACCAATTTTATTTTGACCATGGTCGATAAAGTAATCAATCACTTCGGTGACCGCGTCATTAATGTCAGGAACCACACAGCTATGATTAAATGCAAGCGTATTTGAATCAACAAAAACAAGGTTAGTGTTGATTTTTTCAAAACGTTTGATTTCATCATCACTATACTTTCCAATTGCGATGATTCCGTCAACATCTTGAGCACGATCAAGAGAATCATTATGAAATATCCGGCGAACGTTATATTTCAATTCGTGAAGCCGCTGTTCGATTCCAGTCCGAATTGAATAGTAATACAGGTCATCTAATTCTTCTTGTTCGGTGTACCACTGAATAATTGCAATGGTCCCACCCACGTTTTTCTTTTTTTGTTTTCGTTTGGTTAGGTAATCTAATTTTTCTGCAGCCATAAAGATTCTTTTCTTTGTTTCTTCGCTAACGGAAAGGGTTTTATCATAGTTTAAAACCCGCGAAACAGTGGCAGATGAAACGTTTGCCATTGCTGCAATGTCTTTGATTGTTGCCAAAATTAATCTCCTTGCTTTAATGTCTATGTACTATTGTATCATAAGTTAAAAATTTACTTTGATAATTTAGTTAATTTTAATTAGTAAACATTAACTAAAACTATTGATGATTTTTACTAAAATCATTATAATGAATAGTGTAATAAATCGCTTACATAAATAAGGACATGGGGATGAAAATTATGGATAAAAAAGAACTTGAAATGAATTTTGAAGAAGTGTTTGGGGTTAAGCCGGAAAAGTGTTTCTTCTCACCTGGAAGAATCAATTTGATTGGGGAACATACAGATTATAATGGGGGACATGTTTTTCCGTGTGCGATTACCCTCGGAACGTGGGGAGCTGCCAAGAAACGTGATGATCAAAAATTACGTTTCTATTCAGGAAACTTTGAAAAATTAGGAATAATTGAGACTGATTTAAATAACCTGAAATACAAAAAAGAAGATAATTGGACGAACTATGCTAAGGGAATGATTTATTATTTACGCGAAGCAGGCTATCAAGTTGAACAAGGAATGGACATTTACATTTGGGGAAATCTTCCTCAAGGAGGATCAGGGTTATCATCATCAGCATCAATTGAAATGCTGTTTGGGGTAATGGTTCAATCATTGTTTGGCCTCGACGTTGACCGGCTCGACCTTGTTAAAATGGGAGTTAAAACTGAAAATGAATTCTTAGGCTTGAGCTCGGGGATTCTTGACCAATTTGCAGTTGGGATGAGTAAAGAAGGCCATGCAATCTTACTTGATACGAATACTTTAGATTACAAGTACGTTCCGTTAGACTTAAAGGACAACGTAATTGTGATCATGAATACGAATAAACCACGGGCTTTAGTTGAATCAAAATACAACGAGCGGGTTGCAGAATGTCAGGAAGCTGTTAAAGAACTCCAACAAAAGTTGGATATTAAGGCTTTGGGTGAATTAGATAATGAAACCTTTGATGAATACTCATATTTATTGAAAGATGAAACTCATTTGAAGCGCGCACGGCATGCTGTTTCAGAAAATCAACGCTGTCTTCGTGGAGAAGCAGCCCTTGAAAAAGGCGACCTGGAAGAATTTGGACGACTTCAAAATGCTTCGCATGTTTCCCTTGAATATGATTATGAAGTAACAGGAAAAGAACTTGATACACTTGCACATGAAGCTTGGAAGCAACCAGGCGTTTTAGGAGCAAGAATGTGTGGTGCAGGCTTTGGCGGCAGCGGGATTGCATTGGTTGCTAAAGATAAGGTTGATGAATTCGAAAAAAACGTTGGAAAAGTTTATGAAGAAAAAATTGGTTATGCTCCGCGGTTCTTTGTTGCGGAAGTTGCCGATGGAACCCATGAATTATAAAAGAGAAAGATGAGTGACAATGATGAGTGTGAAGAGTTTAGTTGATAAGTTTGTTTGTGGCGTAATTAACGAAAGCGACTATGAAAGCCTTGATCGAAATTATTTGAAGAACCGGGTTTTAAACCTTGTTGGAGAAGAAAATATTCCAGCCGCTCCAGAAACGGATGATTTGATCGAATTGAAAAATCAACTGGTTCAGGTTGCCATTCAAAACCAAAAGATTGGTGACACTGCCAATGAACAGGATAATCTTGGAGCAGAATTAATGGACTTTATTACGCCGGCTCCAAGCATCGTAAACCGGCGTTTCTGGGATGAATATCAAATTTCACCGCAAAAAGCGATTGCTGCATTTTATGATTTAAGTAAACGAAATGATTATATTAAAACGAAGGCAATTGCGAAAAATATTTACTTCAAACATCCAAATGAATATGGCGACATTGAAATTACCATCAACCTTTCCAAGCCCGAAAAGGATCCAAAACAAATTGCGCTGGCAAAGAAAATGAAGGCTTCTGGTTACCCGAAATGTAACCTTTGTATGGAAAATGAAGGCTATCAAGGACGAATCAATTATCCGGCACGGACTAATCACCGCATCATCCGGCTTGATATTGATGGTCATCAATGGGGATTCCAGTATTCACCGTATGCCTACTTCAATGAACACTGCATCTTTTTAGATTCTGTTCATGAAGAAATGGTAATTGACAAAAAAACATTTAAGCAATTATTAACGATCGTTCAAAAGTTTCCGGGTTATTTTGCGGGCAGTAATGCTGACCTTCCAATTGTTGGCGGTTCAATTTTATCGCATGAACATTATCAAGGCGGGCGGCACACGTTTGCAATGGAAACGGCCCCGATTGAAACGCCAATTAAATTTGCGGGGTTTGAAAATGTTGAAGCTGGAATCGTTAAGTGGCCAATGTCAGTGATTCGATTAACAAGTTCAAACATGAGTCAGATTTGTGACTTAGCAGATAAAATTTTGCAAAAATGGAATCATTACACTGATAAATCTGTATCCGTCGTTGCTCAATCAAACGGCGAATGGCATCATACGATTACCCCAATTGCGCGGATGCGGAGCGGAAAGTATGAACTTGATCTCGTTTTACGTGATAACCAAACATCTGCTCAGTATCCAGATGGAATTTTCCACCCGCATAAAGACGTTCAACATATCAAGAAGGAAAATATCAGTCTGATCGAAGTTATGGGATTAGCAATCTTACCGCCGCGCTTGAAGACGGAAATGCAAGAAGTTGAAAAGTATTTGCTTGGTAAGGATAATCAAATTGCTGATTATCACCGTGAATGGGCAGATAAGATTAAAAAGGAATCACCGGCTTTGAATGAACAAAACGTTCATGCGATTGTTCAAGATGAAATCGGAAAAGTCTTTGTTCGAGTTCTTGAAGATGCGGGGGTCTTCAAGCGGGATGACCAAGGACATCAAGCATTTATGAAGTTTATTGATGCAGTTAATCACTAAATATTCGGGGAGGCTTTTGAATGGCAAATCTAATTAGTTTTGATGAACAAAATAAAGTATTTCATCTTCATAATGACAAAATTTCATACATTTTTTCAGTTGTCGAAGGTGGATTACTAAATCATTTATATTACGGAAAAAGAATTAATGAATATCATGGCGAAATGAATTACCCTCGAATTGACCGGGGCTTTTCTGGAAACCTTCCCGGATCATTAGACCGGACATTTTCACCAGACACCTTAATGCAAGAATACAGTACAAGCGGAATTTGTGATTATCGCACGCCGGCGGTAATTGTTCGCCAAGAAAACGGATCACGGGCCTCACGGTTTGAATATCAGGGTTACCGGATCGAAGCCGGAAAACCGAAATTAAAGGGCCTGCCAGCAACTTATGTTGAATCTGACGATGAAGCTGAAACTCTTTATGTTACTCTTAAAGATCAAGTTTCAGATGTTGAAGTGACATTGTTATATACAATTTACCGTGATCGCGCGGTAATTGCCCGATCAGCACAGGTAAAGAACAATGGCGATACAGCTGTTTACCTTGATAAGGTGGCATCAATGCAAATTGATTTGCCAAATCAGCCGTTAGATGTTGTTAGCTTCCCAGGAGCTCACGCCAATGAACGCGACATGGAACGGGCTCACTTAAATCGGGGCGTTCGAAAATATGAAAGCCGGCGGGGAACAACAAGTCACCAAATGAATAACTTTGTTGCACTATGTTCACCGAATACGGATGAAATGAATGGTGAAGTTTATGGATTTGACTTAGTTTATTCCGGCAACTTCGCAATTGAAGTTGAACGCGATCAAATTCAACAAACTCGAGTAACGTGCGGAATCAACGATTACAACTTTGCATGGAAATTAGCTTCAAACGAAGAATTCCAAACACCTGAAAGTTTAATTGTATACTCTGACGAAGGATTTAACGGAATGAGCCAAACATTCCATCACTTGATTCAAGAACGGGTTGTTCGCGGAAAGTATCGTGATCAAGAACGACCAATCGTAGTTAATAACTGGGAAGCAACCTTTATGGACTTTACCGAAGAAAAATTAACGCCGATTGTTGACGAAGCCCAAAGACTTGGCATTGAAATGTTTGTTCTTGATGATGGCTGGTTTGGTCATCGTGATGATGATAACTCATCATTGGGTGACTGGTACGTTGATCAGAAGAAGTTTCCAAAGGGCTTGAAGCACTTTGCAGATTACGTTCATAATAAAGGTCTTAAATTTGGCTTGTGGTTTGAACCTGAAATGATTTCAATTGATTCAGATTTGTACCGTGAACATCCAGATTATATGATGGCTGTTCCTGGACGGAAACCATCACCATCCCGGAATCAATACTTACTTGATTTGACCCGGAAAGATGTCCGCGATAATATCATCGGTCAGGTTGAAAAGATTTTACGAGAAAATGATGTTGATTATGTCAAGTGGGATATGAACCGGCATTTATCAGATGTTTATTCGCTTAAACTTCCTGCAGATCAAGAAGGTGAAGTATATCACCGGTATATTTTAGGTGCATATGAAATGGTTGATCAAATCACAAGTGACTTCCCTGAAATTCTCTTTGAAGGTTGTTCAGGTGGCGGCGGCCGCTTTGATACCGGCTGGGCATATTACATGCCACAGTCGTGGGCAAGTGACAATACGGATGCAGTTGCCCGTCAACGGATCCAATATGCAACGTCATACGTCTACCCAACATCAACAATGACGGCTCACGTTTCAGTTTCACCAAACCAACAAACCGGGCGGCAAACATCATTTGAAACCCGTGGAAATTGCGCAATGAGTGGGGTCTTTGGATATGAATTAGACTTGACTCAAATGAGTGATGACGAAAAGGCAATGGTAACGAAACAAGTTGCTGAATATAAAGAAGTTCGTCATCTTGTTCAATTTGGGGATTTCTACCGTTTGAAGAGTCCATATACATCAAATGAATGTGCATGGATGTTTGTTTCACCAGATAAGAAGGATGTTTTAGTAAAGCAATTCCAAACAATGGCAGATGCTCAAGCATTGTCAACGATTACCAAGTTAGTTGGACTTGATCCGCAAAAGCATTACCAAAACGTTGAAACGAAAGAAATCTTTGGTGGCGATGAATTGATGAACGTTGGATTTTTCAATCCATTTTACCATCACGATTATGCAAGCAGCAGTTATCGGTTTAAGGCAATTGACTAAAAAAGCGGGGAATGAAGATGACGGTTCAGAATAAAGCAATGTTGATTACCTATCCGGATAGTTTAGGAAAAAACATCAAAGAATTAACCGAAGTCTTGGAACAAGACTTTGGGGATGCAATTGGTGGGGTTCACTTATTGCCATTTTTCCCTTCAACGGGTGACCGGGGCTTTGCACCGGTTGATTACAAAGATGTTGGTCCACAATTCGGAACATGGGAAGACGTTGAAAAGTTAGGCGAAAAGTATTATTTAATGTTTGACTTTATGATCAATCATATTTCGCGTCAATCAGAATATTATAAAGATTTCAAGAAGAATAAAGATGT
>ERZ1643246.2495-NODE-2495-length-17322-cov-23.766838_pt1 | contig 17322 bp, 14 predicted proteins | sample MGYA00579265_ERZ1643246 | MGnify/ENA primary metagenome ERZ1643246 (study PRJEB29033, sample SAMEA4952261) | chicken gut metagenome | biome: Broiler Chicken; feature: Gastrointestinal Tract; material: Caecum | place: Ireland | collected 2018 | study: Broiler...
TGGAAGCAGTCTAAATCTTTCTATATTATACATGGGAATCTTTTATGCTCACGATTGTTTGTAGTAAACATCAATTTTATTTATGGACTACTTTTCCACTATAACACCTTTAGATAGTAAAACCATTTTTTGCATATATTTTTTATTATAAAAAGAGTGCAACAATCTATTAAGATAGTCACACTCCTACAAGTTTGGGTTAATTATTTTCATTTATTATTTTATTAAAATTTTTAGGATCATTATATTCAGTAATAGCCATTACTGATATACAATCATCCTTTATCATACAAAGATTATAAATTTTTTCTCTAATGTCTTGTACACTTTCTATCAATTTATCATTGATCAATATTTGTTTGTTAATAAATGGTCCATTTTTACCTTTTGTTTCAAATGAAACTTCAATGATAACTATTTTACCATTATTTCTACTTTGTACATATATTGTATCAGGCATGGTTGCATTTAAAATCCACTTCTCAACTTCAGAAATATTATATAATACTGGTTCAAACTTAAACTTCTTTTTACCATTAATAACTTTAATTTTCTCATTATAGTCAGATATATCAGTCAATCTGATAAGACATGGAAAAAAGAACAATATCCATTGAGTTAAAACAATAATACTAAGAATTCTATCTACTACATTATTTAATTTTATTGTGTTAGAAATAATAATTACTATTAATGATGATAATAACAAATAAGTGATTAATAACAATTCATATTTATATTTTTTGCTTTTTGATTTTGTCGAAAATAACCATTTAAATAAACGTTTCATATCTCCTCCTAATATTAAGGGCTAAGAACTACACCATTCAGTATTATAATATCTAAAGTTGCAATAGAAAAGTCCAGCTTTAAAATCATAATAGTATTCTTACTATTTGAATGGATTTTTTATTTTTTAGTGTCGTATAATAAGATGTTGCCATATGCATTATTTTTGTGTTTTTCTCCTTTTAATTATAGCCAAGAGCACATCACTCTTGGCTATAAAGTTAATCTTGTTTTGATTGACTCTTGAGTCTATCTTCTACTCTTTGTCGAGCTTCTTTGTCTTTAATATATTTAGGTTCAAAGTAAGCTCCTTCCAAATTTTCATATCCAATGCAATTATCGAATCCTAAAGATGAATGGGTAAGCTTAGCAGCCATTTCTGGAACGCCTAAAGCTAAAGCTGCATCTTTAAATAACGTAAATGTTTCTACCCATTGATCACCATGTTTCTTGACAATTCCTTTTTGAAGAATTTTTAATGGTTCTTGTTTAAAGGGTTCTATCCATTTTTTTATTATTTGACCAATTACATCTGATAATTTATAAAATGGAATTTCTTCTAAAAAGAAATCAAATTCTTTAACTCCATAACAAGCATTTAATTGATTCGCAACAAAACATAAATCATAATTTCCTTCATTAAAATAGTCACATGGATGATGTATCGATTTAAATAACAAATTATATATCAATCTTGAAGCCCCTCTACAAGCATCTATTCCAATTCTGACATATACTTCTGGATATTCTATAACATACACCCTTTTATTTTTGGATACTTCAAATCCAAGATTTTTAAATGTTTCAGCTACTATTTTAAACATTTCTTTTCTTTCTTCTTTTTCCATTTCTTTATCTCCAATTCTTTTATTTTAATATTACACTAATATCATTTTCAATATAGTTTTGCCTTGAAATTCTAACTCTAATTTATATTTTGTCCATTTCCCATAAAACAATAGTGAATTTTTGTCACGGATACGTGATTTGAAATAGTTTTACCGTTTGAATTATGACTTATTTTTCCTAAAACATTTAAGGCATCGTTACTAAAGTCATCTGTATGATTCATATAGGATTCTACTAATACACAATTATCACTAGCATATTGTAAAACTCTTCCTTCTACATACAAATTATGAATTAATATACCTTTATTAGTTACATAATAAGTATGTACATTTTAATGTGTTAACTATTTTTATTTACTTTATATCAATTAATTCTTTTGTATATAATATTGTTAATAACAAGAGATTCTCTTGTCTATAAATCTATTTTACATTTGTTTGATTTTATTTTTTCTTCTACAATTTGTCTTTCACACTTATCAGTAATATAATTTAACTAATATAGAAATAAGTAAAACTATACCATTAATTAGTAATAATAAATATAAGAATCTTTTATTATGATAATAACTAACTTTAGCATGTCTACACTTTTTTCTTATTAAATGAACCATAATAATTGATGGATTATTAAGAGATAATAGTTGTTTATAATATTTATCAAATAACACCAATTGTGATGGTTTAGTATTAAATCTAGTTAAATCACCATAATCATATGTAATACCACTTATGTCATTATAATTTATTTCCTTATTTTTTATTTTAGTTTTAATAACTAAACATTCATCATTTACATAGTATTTTGTTTTAATAAATATTTGTGCAATAAAAGAAATTATAATTAGAATAACATTTATTATTAATATAAAATATGGAACTATTAATAGTGTAGAAAATATTTCATCTATCTTATCCATCATAAAGAATAAATAGATCATAAATATCATTGGTATTAAACTTATTAAACATTCTGTAATAACACAAGCCAATGTTATAGTTATATTTCTTTTAAATCCCATTTTTATATCTTCTTTCTTTTTGTACTAATCCCAAAAGATTAACCAATCTACAAAATCATTTAAATGCCCTTCTATCGTATTACCACCAATTTCTAATTTAGTAAATAAGTGATTAATTGCAATACCTGCAACGACAGCTATAACCGCTCCTCCTACAATAATTACACCACCAGGTATAGCTAATTAAAGAGGCACTAAAGCTCCCATAGCAGCCGTAGCAATAGCCGTTGAAGCGTACATACCATCAATACTAATACCAGCATTAATTAATCCACCAGCAATAGAAAGTCCCCAGCCAATTCCAGTTGCAACTTTAGATAAGGCTCCAGGTAATTCAGTAACACCATCTAATCTCATCAAATCCCATAAATCTATAAATTGTAAACAAGAAATCGCACATCTTATAGGATTAATCATTGTAAATCTATGGTTTAAACCTGTTGATAATGTTCCTAACCACCCTGGTACAGAAGGTAAATTTCTTGATGGAGATGATGATTCTCCACCTCCACTACCAGAGATTGCTCCTGCGCCAACTGACGAACCAATAGAACTTACCATTCCACCTCCAACAATTCCGGCACTAGCTAGTGTTGTATTATAGTGAATGTTAATAGGATTGTTATTTGCATAACTATATAAGTTAAGTCCATTAATACTTGATTGATTTAAACTTGATACATCTGCTGGTTGGATAAATCTTCCAAGTTCTAGAGAATAATACCTTGATGATAACCAAAAATAACCCGTCTCAAAATCATAATAATATCCTTTCCATTTAAATGGATTTCTATTTCCCAGTGTTATATCACCAAAAATATTAAAAATATTTCTATATGCGTTATATTCGTATTTTACTACTAAATTATCATTAGAGTCAATAATTCTTAAAATATATCTTATATAATAGAATTTAATTATTTTATTTTCTATAAATATTTTAAATCATTTTTACTTTATTTTTAGAGCTCAAATTCTCCCCACACTCATCATAATTTATAGAACCATTTAATCTATAATATTAAAGGCAGGGCTAATTCACCCTACCTTCATAATTCTTCATTTATAGTTACATTCTTGATTGTTTGTAGTCAACATCAATTTTATTTATAGACTACTTTTCCACTATAACACCTTTAGATAGTAAAAACATTTTTTGCATATATTTTTTTATTATAAAAAGAGTGCAACTATCTATTAAGATAGCTACACTCCTACAAACCCAAATATTAGTATTAATTGTTTTCGTTTTATATTATTAAAAACTAGTTATAATTAACAAATATATCGTTATATTACTGACTAATGCCTTTTGATTTTAATATATTTTCAAATTCATCTTTGTATCTTGTATTAATTAATATTTTTTTGCCGTTAATGAATAAATGAAATTGATAGAATACTGATTTTCTATATCTTTTTACTGTATACTTTTCAATATCGATTATATTAAACTTGATTTTTTTAAATAAAGTTCTTAAATATACTTTATCATCAGTAAATTCAACCTTATATGTAACAGCATATAACCATCCATATAAACCAAACGTACCAAACATTAAATATATTATAAAAATTTTTAATATAACAGCATCGCTATATTTGACATCAAAAATAAAATAATTAGATAGTAGCATTAATATAGCAAAGACATACCCAAAAATCATAACATATTTAAATGGTTTCCCTTCTTTTTTCATTCCATCAATTATTTTATCATTCATAGCTATCCTCCACTTAATTAAATAAATTTGCAAAAAAAATTACACATGCTGCTGTGCCAGCTACCACTCTTGCACCAGGAAATGGCATTAAAGCTATACTAGCACAAGCAGCATATCCTATTAAAACCCCATTCCCTACAGATACTGTAACTTCATGAGTGGTATCACCAATAATAACTCCTCCACTAATAGAAATTCCATTTTTAAGACTCCACCCGGAGCTTCCTGTAAGCCATGGTGTTAATTGCCAGCTAGAACCAAAACCTATATCACTAGTTACATAAACACTAGCTCCATACCAATTGCCCAAATTCATTCCAACTCCTGCACTATACCCATCATTACCCATATTACTAAATGAATAGAACGTTTCTGGGGAATTTAATTGAACCGTTCTGGTATACGAGATATTCCCAAAAATCCTTGAAATGACAGGGTCTTCAATTAAAGATATCGTATGATGAGTCATTGATACAGAATTTACTTTCGGCCAATTTATTCTACCAATCCCACTAGTAATAGAATTTGTTCTATTACCAACTCCTCCAGAACTACTAATATTAATAGAACTACCATATGATGAACTCACAATTCCACCATTACTAGAACTACTATATGCAATTCCCACTGGATTGTTATTTGCATATGCATAAAGGTTAAGCCCATTAATTGAACTTGGATTTAACGCACTAATATCAGATACTTGTAGAAAACGACCCCACTCAGGATTATAATATCTAGAGTTGCAATAGAAAAGTCCAGTCTCAAAATCATAATAATATCCTTTCCATTTAAATGGATTTCTATTTCCTAGTGTTATATCGCCAGAAATATTCAAAATATTGCCATATGCGTTATATTCGTATTTTACTACTAAATTACCATTAGAGTCAATAATTCCTAAAATATTATTTAAAATATCTCTTATATAATAGTATCTAGTTGTTTTATTTTTTATAAAACCATACAATAGGCCATTATTATCATATAAGAAATCTAATCTATCACTTGCACTTTTATAGTCTGTAATTAGTTTATTACCATTATAAAAATATCTATTTGTTATTACTCCATTTAGATATTTATGAGTCCTTAATCCTTGATGATCATATTCATAGTTGTATTTCAATTCTGTAGATGAACCTTCTTCTGGTAATACTCTTATTTCTATTAATCTTCTTCCCTGATATGTAAATCTTAAATTTTTGTAAGAAGTAGGAGTTAGTGGATTTGATGATTCATATTTAATCTCATCATTATCAACTTTAATCAATTGATCTTTAATTGTGTTTGAATATAAAAAGATCTTATCACCATATTTGGTTATATTTCCATTTTGATCATAATCTATAGTCAAACCATCATCTTTTACTAAAAAGCCTCTGTAATCATACTCATATTCATGATTATCAAATATAGGATCTTGTATTTTAATAACATTACCATTATTATAATAATATTGTCTATTTGTAGAGTTAGAACCATATTTTATAATCTCTTTTGTGATTTCATTAGGCATTTCTTTACACATTGCATTTTCTTTGTATATTAAAGAATTTGATAGTATAGTTTTATTATTTTTTCTTAGATCCTTTTTCTTAAGCATTCCTAAATCATTATACTGGTAAGTTAAAGTATTTTCTTTTAATAAAGTATTTAAAGTTTTAATTGTTGAAATTTCACAGAATGCAGCTCTATAACACAAGCATTCAATTTGTCCATACAATGGATAAGTTGTATGTTCTGTAAATCCATTATTTGTTATTGCAAATTCATTAATATGCCTTCCAATTACTGTAACCATATCATCACAATTTGGTAAAGATGTATGAAGTGTTTCATAAACTCTATCATCTACAACCACTCTTATATTAAAAGTTCTTCCGTAATCAGTAGAACCTCCAATAGAATATGACAATGCGACAAAATGCCAATTTTTAAGATCTAAAGTTAAATTTGTGCTATGAGAAGAACCTCCAACCTCATAATATAATGTTCCATTTTGATTACAATATAATCCAATGCTATTAATATCGTTATATGAGTAGAAAAGATATTGTTTAGAATTTCTCATTTCTAAATAGACTCTCATAGAAATGGTGAAAGCATCACTAGCAAAAAATTTATAAGCTAGCATATTGCCATCAGCAACAAATGCATATCTTTTAGAATCAGAGTTATAATTAAATGTTCTATCCTTATCCGAATCAATAGCTCTTATCGAATAATCACAAGGTGTATTTTCTTTAAGTGAATCTAAAGAATTATTTAATGGATATATGTCAAATTTTTCTTTAATGTTTTCAGAATATTCGTGCTCTGTTGCTATAGAATAACTAACCGTTACATAGTCATCGTCTTCTATTTCTTTCGAAATTAGATATTCATATGTAAGCATTTGATATCTTTTTAAGAATTCTATAGTAAGAGTGGTTTCTTTAGCTACTATTAATCCAGTTACTTTACCTGTAATCGGATATGCGTCGCTTAAACTATAGCCATTATGACAAATGAAATATTTAAAAGGTGATGAGGTTAAATTAAATGTGTAACTAGTTAAAACACTTTTTTCAATTCCATTTAAATTAATATAAAGCTTGTTATAATCCCAAATAAATGCAAAATAATTCCAATTGCCAATTTCTAATGAATTGCTAGTTGTTGTAAGATTTGCCTCTAAACTTCCATCTTTATATTTGATACTAATTTTATTTGTTGAATTGACTACAGCCATTAAACTTTTTGTACTGTCACCAACTACAAATACATAATTTCCTGCAACTAAGTTTTCTGGATTTAACCAAAATGCAACACTTCCTCTTCTTGAACTGCTAAAAGGAATATTATAAGCTAATCTTGAAAAATAGTTTATATTTACATGAGGAATAATGCCATCAGTATTCAATTGAAGAATTGCATCATTGCTATTATACCCCTCAACAACTATATCTTTTCCCTTTAAATTTAAATCATCATTGAAAAAACAAGTTAAATATTCTTCTTTATCTATAAATTCATTGTACATATTTTCGTTATGAGAACCATTAGATCTTGAAATTGAATCGTATGATTCTAAAATATTATAATCTTTAATTTTAACATCTTCACTAATTATAGAATCAAGATGATCATATTTATAATTGATTGACATTTCTAATGTATCTGCAGTAGTTTGCTCAATTTTAATTATGTTTCCATCTACATCGTAGTTTAAACTATAGACAATTTCAGATGTTAAAGTTGTAGCTTTAATTATAATTTCTTGTAATAGATCATTTTGATAATTAAAAGTATATTTTTCTATTTCTTCACCATCTTCAACAAAGATAACTTTTGATAATCTATTATTATCATAGACAAATTTATTATAATTATCATCGTTGCCATATTTTACATAAGTAAGCAAATTATTGTCATAATTGAATTCATAAATTAAAACACCATCTAATCTCACTGTTTTAATATTATAATATTCATCATAATCGAATGAATAAATACTACCATTAGAAGCAGTTACTGTTTTAATATTCTGATTTTCATATGTATAAGTAACCTTCGCATGTCTTAAATTGTTTATATCACTAAGCTTTAGTTCTTTTATAGTATCATCTAAATTATAATCATAAGTAGTTAAAGCAATTGCAGATGAAACTTTCTTTAATCTTTTAAAGTTATCATCATCATACTCGTATAAGGTTTGATTATTAAGCGCATCAACTGATTTTATAACATTGCCTACCAAGTCATAGTCGTATGACATTGTACTCGTTGATTCTAATCCCTTTATGGTTTGACTTGTTATATTTTTTTGATCATCATATGTGTTACATATCTTAGTATTATTAGATGAATGAATTTCTCTAATATTCATTTTATCATCATAGTAATATTTATTTATATTCGAGGTTTCATCAATTGACTCCTCTAACATATTTTGACTATTATATTTATTAGAAACCGTATTATTTCCATTAGCAACATCCGATACATTTTGATTTTCATCGTATGTAAACAATGTAGAAATTGATTTCTTTAAAATAATAATATCACCAAATGATATACTCATTTCCTCTTCAAGGACTATTTCCAATTCAAAGTATCTATATTTTTTAGTGGCTACAAGACCCATTGTAAACAGTCTACATTCTTCACATAATTCTACTTCTTCTTCTTTAGAATCTACAACTTTATCATCTTGAAATGTTCTAAGTCTTACTTTTATAATATTTCCGCCTTCAGGGTTATAATGGTTGTAATAATTAACTAAAAATGCCATAGAAATATTATCACCAGCAAGGCCATACTCAATTAGTTCCCTATATATAAATGAGCCTTTACCATAAGCATTATAGGTTTTTTTACATCCAGCTAATTGTAAAACTCCCCAAGTTTCCTTATATTCATCTATAAAAAAACAATCACTTAATTCAAAAATAGAATTGTAATTATCCTCATAAATTAAGCTATCTGCTTTCATTCTAGGAATATTTATTACCTTGCTTTGTTTTTTGACTTTTAAAGTTTCTTTATCATATTCTTTTCCTACTATATTATAATTATTGTCTACCTCAGAAATAGGTAACCCTTGTTCATCAAAAACCACATTCAAAATCTCATTTGATGAATTAGTAATTGTGGTAATTAAGTTGTTATATTCAAAACTATACACAATACGATAATCGCTATTATATTTTTCATAAACCTTAACAACCTTGTTACCAATAATTTCAAATTTAACTGTGTGAGATGACATATTATCTTTTACAATAACTTCATTATCCTTGATATCAAAAGTATAACTCATTACCTCTCTATTGCAAATTTTTTTCACAATTGAATTTATCCTATTATTTTGATCATAAGAGATGTTAATAGTTTGATTATTAGATACTCCAGTTTGAGTATATACAACTTTTGTTACTAATGAATTAGATCTCGTATATTCAAGTTTAGCTCCCTTATTATTATTTATTCCGTAATAGCCTAAATTCAGTTTATAACCGTTGTTGTATCTAATTTCATCTGGATAATCAGTGGAATCTTGATACTTTAAAACATTGTTGTATTTATCTATAACTTCATAAGAAATTATATCTTCATCTTGATTAACAGATTTGACATTTTTATTAATAATAGTAGAAGTTTCTTTACATTCGTACTCCATTTTATCATTATATGGGAATTTATCAATTGAGCCATCTGAATTTTGTAATTCTATCGATGATTCGTAATCACATAATCCTTTTTCAAAATTAGACTTGAATCCATTTCCATAATAAAATGTATTATTACGATTTTGGTGATTATAGAATAAATTCAAACTAATTGTATTTTCTCCCAATGTCGATATCAATGGTAGTGTAAAAATAAGATTAGCATCATTTACATTTGCATTTATAAAATAATGTAAACTGCCACCAACACTACCTTCCACTTGCTTTGTATAAGATTTTAAACCTTTATTTGCCATTATACTGTCCTTCTTTCTAAAATATTTTTTTTATTTTTCTTTTTCTTGTTAATGAATAATCTGGTAAATAATTTGAAAATTCATGTATATCAATAAATCTATTTAACAAAGAGAATAAATATTTTTTTAATTCTTCTATAATTTGTTCCCTTTCATCATATAGTAAATCCAAATCAAAACTTACTAACATATCTAAGTCTGAATCTATACGATTAATACCTTTAGCAAACGAACCAAAAATATAAATATTCTTAACACTAAAGTTCTCTTTGATATAATCTCTATTCATATAAATAATTGAATAAACTTCCTTTATATCTATAGGCTTTAAGTTGTTATAAAAATCTAAATCTTGAAATTTTTGTTTTTGGATAACCTCCATAATATACAAATATAAGTCACTAATATTTAAACTCTCGTTGTATTCAGTTGCTAATTTTATAAATTTTGTTATTTCGGAATTAGAAAACTGAATACATGGAATATTAGTTGTAGTTAAACAATAATTTAACATTATTAAAGCTATTAGAATTCTTTGTTCATCTTTTAGCATAGTTAATTCATTATAGATAAAAACACTGAATAATAAGGCTTTATCAATAGATGTTTCATCATACAAAATAAAATACTTATTGCAAATTTTATAACAAATTGAATCATCTAATTTATAGCCTAAAAACAACTGAAAGAAGCTATTTAAAACATATGTAGTTAGTTGATTTTTTCTATTTAATAATAAAAATACAAAAGCGTCAAATGCCATTTTAAATTTTGCTTCAGTTTCTGTAACATATTCAGCTTCACAGTAAACAATGCTTTTAAAAATATCATGTCTAAAGTCAAAACCTAAGTAATCAAATACTCTTTCTAAAAAACTAACTATCCTTTTCCTTACGATAGTTTCTTTATTTACAATCACATCTAAAATATCATTATTACAATTAATGCTATTGTCCATCGCCATCCTCCTTGTTCCTATTATTAAAATTTTCAAACATCTTTTTTAATGTTTCATAAGATCCAGTGGAAGCTAACCCTGATACAATTCCTAGAGATATTGCTACCAAAGGATCTTCTACATTTAATACAATTTGAGGATTTATTATATAACTAATAAACCCTAGCAATCCCCCTGTAATTCCAGCTATCACAGGTATGTATTTATATCTTCTCTTTTTTCTCAAAATCACTAATTTAAAAAATTCAGCCACTAAGTAACAAATAATAATCATAGAAGGTATACCTATTAAATCCATTTTATTCCTCCATAGCTTCTAAGCGTTGTTCTAGTTTTATAACACGTTCATTTAGGCTTCCATAATTAAATTCAACCTTATCTAGCTTACTTTCTATACGATCGATACTTTGCTTTATATGTAGTACATCATTAAACAAAGCACCTTGTTTTTGAGCTTCATTTTTTATATCATTATTTCCATTTCTTCGAAAAGCTAAGTATGCAAAAATACCTGTAGATATTGTCCCTACTATCCCTATCAAACTAATCAATAATTCTGTCGTATTAACACATCCTTTTCTACATAATATAATTTTCTCACATTAATACTACTTCCATTTCATAACTATCACCAATCCTTTATGAAGGTATATCACCCTTCACCTATATAGATAAAATTAATAATATTTTTCGGCATTAAATTTTAATTTGTATATTTTTTTAATTTTGTTGATTATATTTTTCTTTCTCCTGCGAACTGTAGACTCATTTAATCCTAACTCTTTAGCTACAAGCACATTACTTTTCGAATACATAACAGTCTGTGTTATGATATATTTTTCTTCACTTGATAATTCATTTAAAAGTGCTTTCACTATGTGTTTAATGATTGTCTTTTTTTCATATTCTGGATCATACGAAACCATTTGTATTTTTTGTTGAGAAAAATGGTTAACTTCAATATTTTCAACACTACATAAATCAACATTAATAAAGCGATCACGTTTTAACGAATGCTTTCTATTTTGGTATTTTTCCTTGTAGTAAAATATATAATTATCTAATAGATATTTTTCTTGCAAGTCTTCATTCAATTTACATATATCGTCATAATAAGTTTTATCCATAGGAAAATATACATTAGCTTCATTGCCATTCTTTCTTATAAAATTTAATTTTACTATTCCTTTTTCATATTTATGATTCATAATATTCTCCTTATTGCAAAGGAGCTTTATAAAAAAAGAATCGTAATGAAAACAAGGAAGATTACTGGTCATCAATAATCACTATTATAAAGCTCCTTGCTCGTTCTAACGATTCTTTTAAAAGGACATTAAATTGTTATATTTTTTTTGTTTCAATTTTGTAGTTAACTAATTTGTTAGGCTTTAAAATTGTCAAACAACCTTTAGCTTTAATTATAATATTTCCATCTTTATCTATCATACAAACAATTTGCTGATTAGCATTATTAACCTTTTGCACTACTTAGACTCCTTTCCTCATTTGAATTAAATTTACAACTAAATTATATAAAAAAGAGTACTTTGTGTTTATGGTAAAAGATTTAGTAAAAAATGTTCTTTTTACCAAAAGCAAAAAACAAAACATTAAAATTGTTTTGTTTTAATATTTATGATAAAATTAAGTAAATAATAAAAAAAACATTAATAAAAATTATATTTATCAAAAAAAGAAGGGGGATTATGTATGTCTTTGTGCTATGCAACAGTATTTAAAACTATTCAAGAATTTGTTCAACAAAAGAATCCTGTAAATGTCACATGCAAAGCTCTTTGGAATTCGATGTTTAATGGTGAAATAGATATTGATGAAGACGAAAATAAATATCAATATCATAGTAAAACAGAATTACCAAATAGAGTTAAAACAAAGGCTTTGAGTAGGAGAATTTGTGAAATTAGCCAGTCAATAAACCAGTTTTTAACGCCATTAATTAATGTTGAGAAGCAAAAGAAAGTAATAAACATTATCAATTGCTTGATTAAAGTCGATAAAAATATATCTGATGATGATATTATTTGTAATGATCCCACTTTCACAAAAAAAGAATTTTTAAAAAAAACTGCATGGGAATTTGAAATTTATTTAGCAATAATACTCAAATATATTTTTTCGGATGACAATGAAATAAAAGGGGAGAATGCCCAAAAAATATTAAAGCAAATAAAGAACGAATTTGATTTGGATAATAATATAAATATAATTCAATTCAATAATTCGATTGTACTTCCAATTAAAGTTAATACATCACATAAAAAATTTAAAGAAACTTTTTTTGAATTATCTCATTCTTTTTCTTTAAACTTATCTAGAAACAATCATATTAAATTATTCACTTTAGATATTCTTAATAATAAATTCGAATACACTAATATTAAATTATTATATAAACTCTTTTTAACTGATTATATAATTTCTAATAACATGCAACTTTCATATAATGAAATAGATGAAATTCGCTTAATGTTTTATGATGCAATGATGGAAACAAAAAAAATTAAGAATTACAAATACCATGCACTAGGTAATTTGTTATTGTTCACATTTCTAGAACATGTACTGGAAGCACCTAAGCTTTTTAATAGTATTACTTTATCAAAAAACAATTCTTTTTCTCAGGCTGTTCACATTTTGAATGTTAATGGTTTAAATACTCAACTTATATTTGGAACGGCAGAAATTATAAATGATTTAAATTCAGCTATAAATAATGCTTTCAATCAAATATTAAAAATTGAAAATAATTTATCTGAAGAAAAAAATATTATTATTAATTCCCAAAACTTAAACTATGAATTTGACGCCAAAACTGCAGAAATAATTAAAAATATTATAATTCCTAGAGAAAATCATGATTTAAGACCGGAAAATGCATTTTCTATATTAATAGGGTATTCACTATGCGGAGTAGATAAATCCCTTAACATTAATGAATACAAAATAGCTCTCCACGAAAAATTACTTAAAGATATACATAACTCTACACAAACAATAAATGATAAAATTAATAGTTTAAATTTAAATGGTTATTCTTTCTATATATATTTTATACCATTTAACAATGCAGAATTAGATAAACTTTCAATAGTAGAGGTGTAGTTATGAATGTAAAATTAGGTGATTACATATATAATGATTTGTCATCAAATGAATATTTAAATAAATTATATAGCACTATACTGATTAAATATTCTCAAAAAATTTTAAATACCGATTACAATAAAAATAATAATATAAATTTAGATGATGCTTTACATTTTGCCGATATTTTATCAAAATCGACTTCAAAAGACCATTCTGAGATTCATAGAATATGGGCTCAAGAAATAATTTCATTGTTAGATACCTTATATCCAAATAACAGTAAAATTAAATATTTTGCTGGATCTATATATAATAATACTTGCAATTTTAGAGGATTAGACATAATTAATCCTAATTATGAAAGTTATGATTTATTAGAAGATGCCTATAATATAATGAATAGAAAATATTTACAAATACAAAATAATAATTCAGAAAAAATGTATTTTTTCAAAGAGCAAAAAATTGCTTATAACTCACTAAATCAAAGAGGATTTAGTTATTCTGGACCAACATCACTTGGAAAATCATTTGTAATTAAAAATTACATTGTTAATAATATTATTAATAATTATAAAGAAAATTATTGTATTATTGTCCCCACTAAAGCATTAATCAATGAGCTTAAAAGTGATTTAATAAATATGTTAAATTCAAAATTAGAGCATAAAAATTATAGAGTTGTAACAAATATACACTCTATAGCTTTAAAAGAACTGCATCATTTCATTTTTATTTTTACTCCTGAGAGGCTTTTGTATTATTTAATACAATATAATATACCAATAGACCACTTATTTGTTGATGAGGCACATAAAATATCTGAAAATGATGGGCGTAGCACTTTTTATTACAAAGTGATAAATTTATTGTTAGATAAAAATAATGATGCTAAAATAACATTTACTTCTCCCAATATTCCAAATCCTGAGGTTTATTTAAAATTATTACCAAATTTTAAAAAACCTATGAATCATATATTGACAACATCATATTCTCCAGTAACTCAAATCAAATTTTTAATAGATTTTACAGTAGGGATGTTTTATGTTTACAATCAATATAAAAAAGAATTTTTAAAATTGAATAATATACATAATATTTCTGACTTAACCGATATAATAAATTACTTTGGAAAAGATAAACAAAATTTAATATATTGTAGTTCTAAAGATTCAGCAATTAGTAATGCTTGTCATTATGCTAAAAACTTAATATATTTAAATGATGAAGATTTAGAAGATTTATCAACAGATATTACTAATAACATACATTATAGCTATTTTCTTGCTGATCTAGTTAAAAAGGGAATAGCATATCATATAGGTTACTTGCCATCATCGATAAGAGAAAAAATTGAAAAACTATTCGAATTAGGTAAAATTAAAACTATTTTTTGCACAAGTACTTTAGTTGAAGGAGTAAATCTTCCCGCTGATAATTTATTTATAACCAGTAGTTATAATGGTATAAGTAAATTGTCTGAGGTTGATTTAAAAAATTTAACAGGACGTGTTGGTAGAATTAAATACTCTACTTATGGAAATGTTTTTTTTATAAAAAACTTTGAAAATTTTAATAGAGATAAATTTGAAATTAGAATGATGGAGGAAATTCCTCAGCAAAATTTATCTATACATAATAATTTAAATAAAAAACAAAAGGAATTTATTGTAAATAATTTAAAAAACGGAAATATCGAATTCATTTCTTTAAAAAATCATTCCGATAATAATTTTCAATTGATGAGAAAAACTGCAATTATGCTCTTAAATGAGATAATTTTTAACAAAATGTCATACATTTATAGACAGTTTGAAAATTATTTAAATGTAAATGTAATAAATTCTATAAAAACAAGTTTCAAAAAGTATTATGAGTTAATAGATGATGATATAAACATTTCATTAGATCAAAGTGTTAATTTAAGAAGAGCTATTACTACTACAGGTATCTCATACCCTAACTCTTTTTCCTTTGAAAACATATATTCTTTTATGCTACAACTTAGCCAAATATTTAAATGGGAAATATATGAGCAAAAAACTTTAGGATGCATAAATAAAAACTTAAAAGAGCCTAGAAGATTAAGATATTATTCAGTAGTTTTATCTAAATGGATGCAAGGAAATAGCATAAAAGATATAATTGAAAGTTCAATTGAATATAAAAGAAAACATCCAGAGAATAGTATAGAAATTAATAACACATACATTAGATATGATGGCTCTTCTGAGCATAACAATAAAATAATAGGGGATACGTTAAATACAATTGAACATATTATTTTATTCAAAATAGCAAATTACTTTCTAAAATTTTCTAACGAATATAAAAAAATAAAAAACAATGGTAATTCCATATCTAACGATTGGTATGAATTTGTAGAATATGGCAGTAATAATGCATTACAAATTTATTTACAACAAATTGGATTTTCTAGGGAAACTGCAATATATATTTATAAAAATAGATATAGATATATTGAATATGATGAAAAACCTAAAATAAAAATATCTATATTAGACTGTGATTCAAAATCAATTTTAAAAGAAATAGAAGAAATTAAATTTAATATGCCAGAAGTATTTGTATAATATAGAATTAAAAAGGATGTTCAATACCAAACTTTAAAAAGTTAGGTGTTTTAGTATATTAAATTATAAGCTATGTTTTGAAATTAATGGGTGTTGTAAATTATCAAAAAATTCTTCTAATGTATAATGAGATTGACTAGAAACTATTTACAAAAAGAAAAACAAATATAAAAGATAATAAATTAACTGAATAACTTCTCCTAGGCAAATACTATGTCTAGGATTTTTGTGGTTGTATAAGTGTTTTATATACTAATTTACAATTTCCTAATGAATAAAACGATAAATAGGAATTTACTCATCTATTATAGTTCTTTGACCATCTGCATTTCTCTAAATTTGCTACCTAAAAATGTGTACTCTATTTCTTTAAGTTTCTCAAAGCCGATAGAGGTATACATTTTGAGTGCAATCGTATTTTCCAAAGACACGCTTATATACAGTTTATCAGTATTGTGTTTATTCTTGAAGTAATCAAGAAATGCCAACACCGCTTGTTTGCCGAGACCTTTGCCCTGAAACTGTTTGCCGATCATAAAACGACTCATAGACCATCCTGGGAAGGTATCATCGTAGTCATACAAAATGAATCCCACCATTGTTTCTTCGTGGTAGATTCCCAAAGTATATAGTCCATCCTCGTAAGCCGCTTCCACCAACGATTGCTTGTTGTCGGCGACAAATCTCTCTTGGCTTTTATCAATGGTTAATGCTATACAATCCCAATAGTTTGTTTTGTCAATTTCTGTGAACTACTCGGCAAATAATTAACCGAGCATCGATGTCATGGTCTATTGCCC
>ERZ1643246.2496-NODE-2496-length-17322-cov-7.595761_pt1 | contig 17322 bp, 19 predicted proteins | sample MGYA00579265_ERZ1643246 | MGnify/ENA primary metagenome ERZ1643246 (study PRJEB29033, sample SAMEA4952261) | chicken gut metagenome | biome: Broiler Chicken; feature: Gastrointestinal Tract; material: Caecum | place: Ireland | collected 2018 | study: Broiler...
TATGTTAAGTCAAAAAGAAAAGAACTGGCTTAACCACTATCATCTAGAAGTTTATGAAAAAATTTCTCCATATTTAAATGATGAAGAAAAACAATGGTTAAAAGAATATACAAAAACCATTTAAAAACACAGGTCACATTTTGACCTGTGTTTTCTTCTAATCTAAATCTTCTCCATTTGTTTCAATCACATGTTTATACCAATAGAATGATTTCTTCTTAGCTCTTGAAAAATCTCCTTCATGTGCATTATTATAATTGACATAGATAAATCCATAACGTTTATCATATTCACCTGTAGAAGCTGAAACAATATCAATTGGTGCCCACATCGTATATCCTAATAAATCAACACCATCATAATCAACAGCTTCTTTCATAGCTGCAATATGAGCAGCTAAATAATCAATACGATATTGATCATCTACAACATATTCATCATTATCATCAATATATTTATCATAAGCTCCAAAACCATTTTCAACAATCATCATAGGAAGTTCAAAACGGTCATTAAACCAGTTGAGACACCATCTTAAACCAACTGGATCAATTTGCCATCCCCAATCACTAGCTTTTAAGTATGTATTTCTGACATAGTCTTCTTCAGAGAAATCAAATGAACGACCAAATCTTCCAGTATATTTTGTCGCATAGCTCATATAATAAGAGAATCCTATATAATCTACACATCCTTCAGCCAATGCTTTTTCATCTTCTGGTAAGATAAAGTTATCATATCCTTTTCTTTCAAATTTCTTTAATAAGTGTTTAGGATAATGTCCTCTTGCATGAACTTCTACATACCAATATTTTTGATGCATTGCTTGTTGTGCATTTAAAACATCTTCAGGATTGCATGTTGCTGGATAAACACCATTCATACCAATCATACATCCAACTTTTGCATCGGGATCAATTTCATGTGCCGCTTTCACTGCCAATGCACTGGCAACTAATTCGTGATGTGCTGATTTATACATCATATATTCAATATCGTCACCTTCTTTAACAAGAACTGCACCTTCTTGAGCAAGATGATGTGCCCCCATTGATATTAACTCAGCCTGATTATTGATTTCATTAAAAGTCATCCAATATTTAACTTTTCCTTTATATCTTTCAAAACAAACTTTGGCATATTTCACAAAGAAATCAATACATCTACGATCCATAAACCCATTATACTTTTCAGCTAAATGATATGGCATTTCAAAGTGTGATAAAGTCACAATTGGTTCAATTCCTAAACGGTGCATTTCATCAAATAAATCATCATAGAATTTTAATCCTTCTTCATTAGGTTGTTCATCATCACCATTTGGAAAAATTCTTGTCCATGCGATAGAAGTTCTAAAAGCTTTAAATCCCATCTCTGCCATTAAAGCTAAATCTTCTTTATAATGATGATAGAAATCAATACCCACATGATTTGGATAATCTTCACCATCAATAACACCATTTGTAATTCTTCTTGCAACACCATTAGATCCTGCTGTCATCACATCAGCAATACTAACACCTTTTCCTCCTTCATTCCATGCTCCTTCAGCTTGATGGGCAGCAATCGCTCCACCCCATAAAAAATCTTTTCTAAATCCCATTTTTTAATTACCTCCATTTCTATTTTTTATTATACTACAAAATAGCTTTGGAAAAAGAATATTTCATATAATAAAAGATTATTTTTCTCTCTTTTCAACCACCACATGAACAGAATCACCAGGTTGCTTGTTTAATTGTTTTCTAATAGATTTCAACATCCCAATAATATAACAGATTTGACCATATTCATCTTTCACTCCCATATTGACAACACTTCCATCATAGGGAACACCCTCAAATGTGACATGAACTTTCATTCTTCCTTTTCCATATAATTGTTTTATATCATAAGGACAAATCACATAAGCACCATCTCGATCCTCTACTTTATGAATCATGGCATCAAATTCGAATAAGTGACTCATTCAACAATCTCCTCTTGTTTTTTGGCTAAATTTCTTTTCACTTCTAAACGATAATTCGTCCATCTTCTCAATAACTCATAAATAACTGAGAAAGTTGGTAATCCAAAAACCATTCCTGGTATACCAAACAATCCCCCACCAACACTGACTGCAAATAACACCCATAAAGCTGATAAACCAACTGAATTTCCTACAACATGTGGATAGATTAAATTGGATTCAAACTGTTGTAATAGGGTACTGAAAACAAGGAAAATCAATGCTTTCACAGGTGATACAAATAATATTAACACTGAAGATATCACTGCCCCAATAATAGGCCCAAAATATGGAATAATATTTGTAAAACCAATGACAATAGCCGCAATAGACGCATAAGGAATATCTAAAATCATACAACCAATATAACACAATACGCCAATAATAATTGATTCTGTTAATTGTCCAGCCAAGAAATTTTCAAAAGTTGTTCCTGTTAATTTGACAACTTCGCTGATATACTGATAATGTTGATCGTTAAATAAAGCATGTGCAAATTTCTTCACCTGTCTGATCAGTTTATCTTTAGAGAAAATCATATAGATAGCCATGACAAATCCCATAAAAATATTAATGACACTTGTTGTGATATGGGAAACACCTGAAGCAATATTAGGTGCCCAAGCCGTTAAAGTAGAAATGAATGTTTGAGCAAAACGTGTTTGAAATTCATTGATTTTATCAAGAAGATCTGGTGATAAACGAATTTCTTCAAACACATAATTCAACCATTTTTCAGCCTGCGCAAAAATACTAGGTAAATTATCTATTAATGTTCTTACATTTTCTATAACTTGTGGCACAACAACCATAACAACAAGTAATAATACTAATAAAATAAGTAACACTGATAAAATCGCTGAAACAACTCTACGTTTTTTCTTATTTTGTATAGCTAGTTTCTTTTCAAAGAACTTCATTGGAATATTAAAGATAAAAGCCAGAATAAAACCTATAATAAATGGTTGAATAATATTTAATAATTCCCCCAAATATTGAAAAATACTTTCAAAATAAATCACCCCTAAAACAAGTAAAGCGGTATAACTCAAAATAATGAATATATTTTTTAATGTCAAATCACGTACTTTTATGGATGTTTTCAAATCAATCACCTCATTTTTATTTTATATTGTCATTATGAACTCTTTATTTATCTTCCATAATATATTTTTGCATCAAAGATGGATTCTTTTCTAAGAATTTAAACACAAAGACACCTATCAATAATACAATCAATTCTCCTATAAACACATACATAGCATTTATAAAAAATGGTAAATCCAATAAAAAATATAACTCTGCACCAACAATAATCCCATTAAACAAAGCACCTAAAAAAGCTCCTAGAAATAAATTGGAAATCATTGTCAATGATAGACAAGTTATAAGTGATGCTAGCGTACCAAATATAACATCATAAATGCCCAATGGAGAAAACGCATTAGCCAACATGCATCCTACAAGTAATCCCGGAATATAGCGACGATTATAAAAAGCTAAGAAAATCAATATTTCAGATAATCTTAACTGAATTGCACCATAAGAAAAAGCAGAACATACCAAAGTGAAAACAGCATATATACAGGCTATCATTGCATTTATCGCAACTATTTGCATTTTTCTTTTCATATCTCAACCTCACTTCTTTATTCATTATACCATATTTTTATATTTCTTTAAAAAAAGCTTTTCATTTATTCTTCCATTAATTAAACTATATTTAAAGATAGGAGGAATCATTATGACAACGCTTTATGTTTCTGATTTAGATGGTACACTTTTAAATTCCAATCAGACATTATCTCCCTTTACCATCCAGACAATCAATCAGCTTGTTAGTGATGGTATGTTATTTTCTTATGCAACAGCCAGATCTTATCAGACAGCTAAGAAAGTCACACAAGGATTACAGGCGCCTTTTCCTTTAATTGTTTATAATGGTGCATGTGTGAGAGATAATGTATCAGGTGAGATCTTATTATCACATTGTTTCCAAGAAGATATTCATCTGCTTTTAGATCATTTTTTAAACAATCATCTTTATCCTATTGTCTATGCGTTTATTGACGGTGAAGAAAAATTTTCTTTTATTCCAGAAAAATGCACACCTGGAATGCTTGAATTTATTGAGTCTAGAAAAGGTGATCCACGTATCAGAATCATCCATCATCCCAAAGACTTTTATGTTGGTCAAATTTTTTATGTCACATTGATTGATGAAACAGATAAGCTTAAACCGTTTTATGAATATTATCAAAAACAATATCATTGTTTATTCCAAAAAGATATTTATACAAATCAACAATGGCTTGAAATTATGCCTCAAGGAACATCTAAAGCACATGCTATTGAACAATTAAAACATATTTATCATTATGATCGTCTTGTTGTTTTTGGAGATGGCGAAAATGATATAGAAATGTTTCAGTTAGCTGATGAAGCCTATGCAGTAGATAATGCACATGAAAAATTAAAAGCGATTGCTACTCAAATCATCCCTTCCAATGATCAAGATGGGGTTGCTCAATTTTTAAAACAGACATGGAAAAATAAAGAGCTTAGCTCCCTGATACTAGATAAATAGCTAAACTCTAAAATGGAAAATACAAATACTATATTACAATTGAATCACTCTATCACATTGTTGAGCTATGGACTGATCATGTGTGACAATAATCACCGTTTTATCTTGCTGTTTCATTTCCTTTAAAATATTGATGATATCTTGTGCATTGTCCTTATCTAGTGAACCCGTAGGTTCATCACATAATATGATAGGAGCATCTTTAATGATGACTCTTGCGAGTGCAACACGTTGCTGTTGTCCACCAGATAATGTATAGACTTTTCGTTTTTCTATACCTTCTAATCCTACCTGTTTTAATGCTTCTTTTATACATTGAATCTTTTCTTTCTTTTTTAAATCTTTATATTCTAAAGCAATCATTAAATTATCTATAATATTCATAGATTCTATTAATGCAAAGTTTTGAAAAAGATATGATATTTGATAACGTAAAGCGAACACAGCATCCTGTGATTGAAAAGCTACTGGTTTTCCAGCAATATAAACATCGCCCTGATCACTATCTTCCAATAATCCCATGATATTCAAAAGCGTCGTCTTACCACTCCCACTTTTTCCAACAATCGCATTCATGCTTCCTTTTTTTATTTTTAGATTATAATTTTGAAAAATGACATTTTCACCATAAGCTTTCGTTATATTTTTTACTTCAATCATCATCATTCTCCTTTCAAAATTGAGGATATATAATATTTTTTTGATTTTATTACTGTTTTCATAAATATAAAAATCCAGAATAAGACGATAAGTCCGATAAGGAATATCACCATACCCATATGATATTGTAATCCCATAAATATTCCTGCAATCAAAACATACATCATGACATTGAATATAAAATACTGATGATATTGCTTAAACAAAGAAAATCCATGCAATCTTTTAACCGCAATCAGTTTTTTATTTTTATGTACAAAACAATAAAGCCCTTGTTCTACAGCTTTACCAACGAAAATAAGAATTAATCCAATCGTTGCGATCATACAAATAGCTGTCATCATCTCATTATGATTCAACTCAGCCATATCATCATAGGCAGATATCATTTGTACCGGATACTTTTCTAACCCATATTTCTGGAGTAAAGACATGAGTTCCTTTTTTTGTGATACCTTTATTTTTAATGGATTTCCCTTATATCCCATGATGCGATCATAATCAATATCATCTCCATTATTTTCTGTACGTACTGATAATACAATATTCTCTAAAGTATTTGTATGCTGATTAATGACTTTAGAATTATAACTAAAGAAGCCTTGTCCACTTTTATAATATACAAAGATCACATCATCATTTTTCTGATAACCTATATTCTTCACATCATCTGATAACTTTTTTTCATCATACATATGATTATCAGGAATTAATAAAACCTGTCTTTCTTCTTTTTCATCTATCTGTATAAGATTACCATGAGAATCTACAATTTTATTGACCTTTAAATACTCATTATTCACATAGGCAACTGCCCCTTGATAATAATATCCTTCTTCAATACTTCCATCATTTATAAAATCATTAAAATCGGCATATATTGCCTCATGACGATTAAGTTCTATAAATGCCTTCTTTGTATTTTTAAGCCATGCTGATTGAGCAATAGTATCTCCATCTTCGGTTTGTTGAATGGCTGGTATAATATAATAATCCTTTGTTGTTTCCCATTGCATTGTATTATTCATTCTTGAAAGAATTGATTCTACATAATTTGTTGCACTCAATGATAAAAAGATACCTATTGTGATTAAAAGAAACAATATAAACTGATTAAAATATAAAAATGTATGAGAAATATGTTTTCCTTTTAAATAATCAATAACTTTGACACGACTAAAAACAAGAATAACGAATGTTGAAAAGACAAAAATTAAAACCATAGAAATAATAATTGTTTGATAACCAGATAAAATAAAATGAATAACATCACTATTGAATTTTTGTGTCATTATCAGACTTAATATTGTATAACAGGGAAAGAGAATACAACTATAATCTATTAAAATATGACTGGTTTCATCTATCCAAATATCACCATGGGAATAACCATGAAGCTTTTTTATAGAAAAAAGTTTATATTTTTGATACTGATCATAAATAATGATAAGTAATAATAAAACCGTAAATGCAAAGATAACCATTATAACAAAAGGCATAGAATCTATTGAACTATTATCATCGCTTACAGTATTGATATCTATATCTAAAACTTTCTCTAATGATTCTTTAATTTGCTTTGTATTATCTTGGTGAGAAACAATTCTGGCTTCTCCATTAAATGAATCATTTTCTATTATTTGATCTAATGGATGGATATCTAATTGATATTGATATTGTAAAAGTTCAACAGATTGATATTCTTTTATTCCCAAAACATCAAAATAATCATTATCATTTGTATAAATATACTTATGATAATGATTATAATCTTTCTTAGTAAAAAAGATGCTAGAATGATATTCATTCATAACATCCTTAATACTGTCTAAAACATTTTGAGAATTTTTTGTTTTAATATTCTGATCAATTTGAATTGTCATGACATGATCCAGTTGATTTTCTGCATAAACTTTATTTTGAAAATCTTTGATTCCTGCTTGTGCAAACTGAGGAATAAATAAAACGACTGCATAAATCACAAATAAAATTCTTAATGTTTTTTTCATATATTCTCCTAGCTACTCATCACCATAATATGAATGATTTGTAGAATATCCTCCCCCTGATCCTGGTGAAGAAGCTTTTGCCCACTTATTTTTATTAGCATACACTCTACCACTGTATTTATCATTCATCATCGCATTAGCATAATGGCGTTTTGTTTTATGCCAGTAATTTGAATATTGCCAATAGTAAACATATAGGGTTGTTCCTACTCCTTTTTCCCATTTACGTGTTGACGTATCAATGGCGACTAGTGCATGAGCACCAGAAATCGTTGTTAATAACGTTACAACAACTGCAAAACCAGCCATCAATTTCTTAAATTTTTTCATTGAATTTCCTCCTTGAATTCTTATCTAAATAATTTTTTGAGTATATCCCATAATATATGACGTTCCATAATAAACCTCCCATATTTATCATATGGCATATGAGATTATATGAAAACACAGTTGTTGTGAATGGTTATTTTATGTTCTGAAATGAATGCTTTTAATCAAAAATGACAATATGAGTCATCAAATATTGACCCTCTTTATGATAATTGATATATCCATTATATTTTTTGACTACATTTTTTATATTCGTTAATCCTATACCATGATTAAACCGATCACTTTTCGTTGTATTTTCGTTATAAATATTGTTCATATCAAAATTAATAGAAACACTATTTTTTACTTCTATAAAAATACTATTTACATTAGATTTTATTGTGATAATAACATTTTTGTTGTCTGTTTGCTTTGCCGCTTCTATAGCATTACTCATTAAATTATAAAATAAAGAAACAATCTCCATTGACTGAATTCTTAGTTCTCTTTGAGTCAAATCACTCACTTTAAAATTTATACAACTTTCTTTTATGTCATCATAAAACTGAGTAATAATAGCATTAATCATATCATGATTTGTGAAATTATAATTTTGTATTTGTTTTAATTCTATATCAAAATCATTCATATATTTTTTAAGTTCTTCATAGTTTTCTTCATTTAACAAATATTGCATAGTTAATAAGTGTGCTTTGATATCATGTTTAAATTTTTTTATATTTTCATAATGATTCAATATAGATAAATAATAATTTTCTTGAATTTCTATAATGATTTCTTTTTGGATACTTTCATTTTCATACTGTATCATCAGTTTTTTATTATGTAAAAATTTAAAACTATAAATGAGAGTAGCTATCCATATTGTAAAAGATAGGAGGAGATTAAATAAAATAACTTTTTCTATATTGACATTCTTTATATCTAAAAAAATATATAAAGAAACAACAAAAAATAATAATGCTATGGCATTTAAAACTCCCACTACAGGTCTTATTTTAAATATCTCACCCATACCCGCTTTTTTCAATATAAACAATAATCCTATAGTTCCTAAATATACTCCTATTTCATATAACATTTTTACCAATGAATAATCGATCTCCAAAAAAGAGTACGGGACAAAGATAAATAATCCCACTGTTATAACAGATATCAACGCACCAGCTATACGTTTCATTATTGACTCATTGACAAGTTGCCCTATCAAAAATATGTTGATAATAAAGGATATATACTCATTGTTAGGGAAAAGCATATTAAATATCCCAAAAAGAATAATCATCAATATTTTTTGTGTTTTATGACCAATAAGCTGATATTCCAAAATATTTTTGATAAAAAACAAATAAGTCATCAATTCAATAATATATTTGACGTATTCAACGATAATAGTCATAAATTATAACCTCATCATATATTGAGCATATGCTTTTTTTATATGATTAACCATTCCTCGTGATATTTTTACATATGAGTGATTATCAAGAATGACTCCTTTATAATCTATAGATTTGATATGTTGTAGATTGATGATATAAGACTTATGAACACGCATAAACATATCTTGTCTTAATTCATTTTCAAATTCTTTAAGTTTTTTTCTAACAACAATTTCTTGATCAGCAAAAACACTTGTATAAACACCTTCACCTTTTAAATAATAAATAGATTCATTTTTAACATAAGAGCCATTAATAAGTATATGTTCTTGACAAAGTGCTAAATGATATATCTTTTTAATATATCCATATAATCTTTCTAAATGACATTTATCCACAAATCCATAAACTCTATCTCCAAAAGCATTAATCATCTGTTCATCATGACTTGTTACAAATACAACTCTCATAATATGATTTGGTAAAGTATTTTTAATATCAATCCCTGTGATATGAGGCATACATATATCCAATAAAAGCAAATCTATTTCTTCACCCACATCTTTTAGCTCATCATTAGATGTAAAAACTGAAATATCAATTGACATATTATTTTTTATAGAATAGTTGAGGACTTCATTATAAAGTCTTTTTCTCCAAATGTCCTCATCATCAAGTATTCCTATTTTCATAAAAACCTCCAAATACTTATTTTGGTTATACTAACATATAGTCATTTATTTTTCAATTTATTCTTAAAATGAATATTCGACAATTCTGATTCATTCCTTTCAACAATCAATATAATGTGTTCAATTATGCAAAAAAGCTATAAAACATGTTATAGCTATAAATAAGAAATCTTAATTTCTGAAAAATGAACTTTCCCTTTTAATGTGATACAATGTTCAATCAAATCACTATTCATTTCTTCAATTGAAACATGAGAAAATAAATTATCAGTGTCATCTATCACTTTCCATGTACGGGGAATATATAATTCCAACATTCCACAAGTCACATACAAATGAAAATCAATGTTTTGATACTTCATATCAGCTTGATGAAAATAAACTTTAATCATACCAGCACGATTTGTTATACTCACATTTTCAATCTCTTGAGAATCAATATAACGAATACAGCTACTCATATTTTCTTCAATAGATATACTTGTTTCCTGCATTGTCTTTTGATTTATATTTTGTGAATGACGTGAATATTTCTTTGATGAGGGAAATAAGAAATGCCATCCTATACTCATCAATAAAGCTGCTAAAAGAACTGTCCATGGTGTAATTGCTTCTAATCCTAAAGGCTTATCATAAATAATAATAAGAAAAGCAATGGAGAATAAAAAGCCAGTGACTTCTTTATGAAACAAACTCCAAAGAGCAGATACACCAAAGAAGATTGTCAATATCAATGTCCAAATACTTATATGAATATCTAAAATACCTAATTGTGAAACAATTAAAAAAATTGCTAAAGCGATGAATAATACACCCCAAAATATTCTATTCTTTTTCATTTTATAACCTCTTTTCCTCTAATCTTGATCGAAGTGGTCTATAATAATGTCTTGATACATAGACTTGTTTGGAAGTATTCGCAAATTCTACCAGACATGGACTTGATATTGTTTTATGAAGTGCATAAATCTTTTGAAGATTTAAAATCGTGGATTTAGAAACCCTCATGAAATGACCAGGTAATATTTCTTCAAGTTCATATAATTTATATTTTACTTGATATAGATCATCACAGGTATGAGCACGAACATTCTTTTCATCTGTTTCAAAAAACAATATATCATTCAACGATAAATAATATTCAACAGAACCCTTATAAAAAACTATAACTGTCTGTTTTTTAGAAAAATCAAATAATGTTTCTTGGATTTGTTGAACTCTTTCATTCATAACTGATGTCTTGATAACCACTTCAATATCTTCTAAACTTTCATCCATTTCTATTTTGACTTTCATAATTAATCTCCTTCGACATCTTTAATATAAACGTCATGAAAGGAAAAGTAAATAGCTATTACCCAAGTGGTCTATATGATGAAGTAAGTGGTTAAAAAAAGGTATGTATCATGAAATGATATATACCTTCTTCATCCTATAATTCTTCACCGTTTGTTTCGATGACTTTTTTATACCAATAATAAGAATCCTTTGGAATTCTATTCAATGTTCCAGAATTTTCATCTTCTTCTCTATCAACATATACAAATCCATAACGTTTCTGATATCCATTTAACCAGCTTAATAAATCTGTATATGACCATGTACAATAAGCCAAAACTCGACATCCATCATCAATAGCTTTCTTTAATTCTTCAATATGTGCTTTTAAATAAGCAATACGATATGGATCATGAACCTGTCCATCTTCAACCTTATCAAAAGCTCCTAAACCATTTTCAGAAATAACAACAGGTAAATCATAACGTGAAGTAATATCACGACAGCACATTCTGATTCCCATTGGATCTATTGTCCAATCCCAGTCAGTTGTTGGCAAGAAATCATTTGCCGGATTCTTATATAATCCTGGTACACCTTGAACTTGAGCTGTTCCTTTTTCACCTGTGTTGTTCATTGTATTTGTCATACCAACACCATTGATATCATTATATTCAGCAACACATGTCTGATAATAATTCACACCCATAAAGTCAACTAATGCAGCAGCTTTTTTCAAAATGTCTTCATCGCCATCTTCCATTTGTGGAGTGACTCCTTGACTTTCTAAATATGCCCAAGCACTTCTTGGATAACGACCATAAGCATAGATATCCATCCACCAATAATTTTGCAAATCATCATAATCAGCTTTAGCCATCGCATTTTCAGGTTTTCTATCATATGCATAACATGGACTGTAAGCAAATGAAGCACCAACTTTGGCATCAGGATACATTTCTTTTAAAGCCAAAACTGTCTTTGCATGTGCCATATTGGCATGATGGTTAACCTGATAGAATGTTTTCATATCATTTTCTTTTCCTGGTGGATGCATTCCTTTTAACCATCCAAATGATGTAAAGATATTTTGTTCGTTCATTGTAATCCAGTATTTAACACGATCTCCATATCTTTCAAAAAGTGTCTTGGCATAGTTTACATAATCATCAACAATCTGACGACTTTCCCATCCATGATATTGATCTTCTAAAGCTTGAGGCATATCCCAATGATAAACTGTCACCATAGGTTCAATGTCATATTTTAATAATTCATTAATTAAATTATCATAGAATTGAAGCCCAGCTTCATTCACTTCACCATTCCCATTTGGGTAGATTCTTGTCCAGGCAATAGAGAAACGATACGTTTTTAATCCCATTTCTGCCATTAATTTGACATCTTCCTTGTAACGATGATAATGGTCAACAGCTTTATCTCCTGTTGTTGCTTTAAAAGTCTTTCCTGGAATTCTTACAAACTTATCCCAATTGGAAACACCTTTTCCATCTGCATCCCATCCACCTTCTACCTGATAGGCAGCAGATGCACTTCCCCATAAAAAGTCTTGAGGGAAACCTTTTGATTTTTCAAAATACATATAAGTCCTCCTTTTTATATATTCTCATTCATAAATTCAATAAGAGATAATGAATATGAATCCTGTTGATCTTTTAAATCATAAAGATGTTCTTCTTTGATTGGAAACAGTAACTTATTAGAAGCATCATGATTATATAATGGAAATACCATATGGAATGGCACATCCTGATCATTTTTAGAATGAATATAAACTGTTGGAATCTGATTTTTCTTAACCAGTTCTACAGTATCTAATTTTTTAATATCTAGCTTTAACTCATCCTTCACGACTTTTCTAATCATCATACCCGCTAAATATTTCGTTATTTTCATCTCTTTTTGACATTTCAATGTCAAATAGTGATAAACATTGTCATAAGCTCCTTCACTGATAATCAAATCTACATTCTTTAATTTACCAAGTCCAGAAGCATTTAAAATCGTATTGGCTCCCATTCCTTTTCCATACATAATCAAACGATGCTGATCTCCATACTTCTGTAATAAATACGTATTGAAATACATTAAATCAAAAACATCACGATAGCCAAAACCTCGAATATATCCATCACTTAAACCATGAGCATGTGCATCAATCATTAAAATATTATCATTTTCAAAGACGCTTTCTAAATATTCAACAGTCTGTGTTAAAGACTTTGCTGATGCCATTAATGCATGCAAACAAACAATTGTTCTTGTCGCATTTGGTTTTTCTATCAGATAAGCTTGAAGATATAAACCTTTATGATTTTGTATTTTGACTTTTTGAGCATTGATTTTTTCATACCAGTTTCCCTGATCTTCTTTATTTAAATGTTCACGATATAATACCTTTTTAGCAAACTGATTAGCTAAAGCTAAGCTTGCTGTTAGGGTAGAAGCTGTTAAAGTAGAAGCAACTGCTGTTGTAATGGCTACCTTCTTTTTCATTTATACCACTCCTTAAAATTATCCATTAATAATCTATTAATATTTGTAACCTGTTCAAATGAACTGAGGCGATAACTTTCATTTTCCATTCTTGCTGCAAAATACTGTATAGCTGTCACCAATTCATCTCTCACTTTTGGTTTCATGTTATCTGGGAAAGATTCAATTGGAAAACAAGTAAAGACAAAGGTATTATAATCTCTATGGAATAAATCCAGTAAGATCTGATATCCTTCTGCTTGAATAATAGAATTTCCTAATGCCAGATCCAAATCATGATTTGCAAAAGTTAACATATAATGAATAATATTACGCAACACATTCATTAAAACTTCATAATAATGATCATAATCACTATAAAAAATATAGTAAATATACGAAAAAACAAGATTCCCCTGATTTTCATCTTTCTTTTTATCAACCAATACAAAATCTTTCTCTATTAATGTAAATTCATCTTTAAATGTATCTATAATAGCTTTTGTCACATGGTATTGTGATAAAACCATTGATCCAAAATCAGTCATAATAGCAAATGTAAATCGTGAATTTAAGCATAGTGTACGAATAGCCTTAAAAAGTTCATCAGGAACATTCTTATAAAATTTATCTAAATGACGATAAACAATACGTATGATTTTTCTAATATAATAAAGATGATATTGATATTCAGTATCTAAATATTTTGAATTGGTACCATCCCACTCATATTGATATAGCACAGATTCAAATAAAAGATTCACTGAATCAATAAAGTTTTTATAATTCTTATGTTTCAAATTCATCTTTAAACATGGTAAGAAAATTTTATAGAAATCATCCATTGTTTGTTGGTTAATTCCATGATGATACTTCATATAACTTAAAATATCACAGAAATCAATAGGCGCTAAGATATTCAGTTCGCTTGATACTGTTTTGATAAAATTCTCATACAATGAATAATGCAAAACACGTTTATATCCTAGTTTTGCTAGTATTCTTGAAAGAGCATCTTTAACAATATAAAGCTTTTCCTGTTCATGTAGATCTTCTGAAAAAGTATACGTAATTTCATCCTGACAATGAATTTCAACAAAAATATCAATTTGTCTAAAATTCTGATCCAACATATAATAATGAACTTTAAACGTATGTTCTTCAGTGCGATAGCCACTATGATAACGATATTTTCCTACATACTGTGATTGATGATCAGCCATGAATTTTTCCATGACTGCTTTATCAAACGTCATATTTTATCCTCCTTTATGAGCTTTTTGAAAACGTGGTAAAAACTGATTACGTACATACTGCACGGCAATGTAACGTATATTTTCTTTAGAAAAATCTCCTCCTATAGATAATGAAGTATCCATAATTTCTTCAGTCAATAAAGTTAATTCATGATCTGATAATTCTATTTTTTCCAAAGCAATAGTTGTTCTTACAATTTCTTTACAATCATCTATATAATTCTTTTTATCTATATCTGTCACATGTTCCATATTTTAACACTCCTCTTATTCATCATTATAACATGATTATATGTCTTTTTTATAGACAATTCTGTCTTTTTTTTAAGTCATTTTATGATGCTTTTCTTCATCATTTCTCATATAAAAAGATAGCTCTGTTCTATCTTCTCTACATCTCTTTTTCACAGCTATCTTAAAAAAGTTATGTCTTCAGTTATGGATAAACCTAAGTTTTCTAAATGTTGTCGGGCCTGATGATACGTTTTCATATCCAGTAAAGATTGGCTTTCATGAGCATCTGTTCCAATAATGATACGATTGCCCACCTCTCTAGCTATTTTGAAAAAAGAATCATTAGGATAATGACGATGTGTTTTATATCCTAACAAATTAAATTCTAATGGTAAATTCATTTCCTTTGCCTTGATACATAATCTAAGCATTTCCTGCTTATAGAATGGATCCGATGTATCATAACGTGCCAAATCTGGATGTGCCACATAACTATATAATCCAGTTCCCATAGCTTTTATGCAGCTATCAACATATTGAGATAATTGTGATTTTGTAAGAGGATGTCCAAAATATATACCTGTTTCATCACTTCCATCATAATGATGACCTAAAATAATATAATCAATAGGATATTGTTTTAACATGTTTCTTAAACCATCCATATATTTTTCGAAATATTCACATTCCAATCCTATTTTAATAGAGATTTGATTTTTGTATTTTTCCTTTAATTTTAATAAAGTTGATACATAATCATCAATCTCATAGGCTTCCATACGCATCGTTGGATGAAATGAGGAATCATAAATCCAAGGGGTATGATCACTAAATCCAAGTTCTGTATAACCAGATTGAATAGCTGATAGAATATAATCTTCTTCACTATCTATAGCATGTTGACAACGTCTTGTATGAGTATGATAATTCTTCACTATGACTCAGCTCCTTTTCTTGATAATTATAGCGTATTGCCTATAATTTTTCTATGATTATTGTATAACTCCATTTTTAATTCAAACTGGCAAGATTGAATTAATAGATAATTTTATAAAAGTAGCTCTAAAAACTACAAACTATTTTAGAGCTATCATATTTCATATTTAATTTTATCTTCATCACAATCATGACTCATTTCATAATCAATCAACTTAAATAGACTTCTAAAATTTAATATTTCAGACTCATGATTGACTTTACTAATTAAATCATTACGACTTCTCGTTTAAATATTCTTCTTTTGTATTCAACAATTCTTGCTTTTATTCTTCTGTATCTTTTCAACTACCACTTTTATAGGTGTTATTTTTAGAAAACACTATTTTCTTATCAATCATGTTTTTTAGAGTATTATACTCAATGCCAAAAACATACTGTGAGAAATCCTCAAGATTTTCATGGCTATAGACATTCAAATTCATACTTTTTAGTTCATAAAATACTGCAAACTGTTTATATCTGAGATCTGATATATATTCGCATCTTATAATTACATGCATATCATCAAAGATGTCCTTTTTGACTTCATGCTTCGTCATAGACCTCTAATACTCCTTCCATTGTCTGCTCGCCTATCTCATTTTGCGTACCCTTGCTGTAAAGAATGCATATGATTGTATACTCATAATTCCCTTGCTTTAAATTCTGATTAAGTGTCATACCTTTAATGACATCTCCATCACCAAGAATTGGTGACTGATAAAGTGCCTTGCTTTCTCCCTTTAAATAGATTTCATAACTCATATCATAGGGATTACCGTTGACATTGATTAGCCAGGTATCTGTCTTATCCTTGTTAATATTCTTTTTGATTGATGTATAGTCTGGAATAGAATAACCTTCAGGATCAGTATTATGAATGCTTTCTGGTAGCTCTACATGAATGATTTCATCCTGTAAAGTCCTTTCCATACTCATGTTCATCCAAGAAATTGCTCCCGCCACTATAATAGATACAGCTAAAATCATTGCACAGATTTTGCCATATGCAGGAGCTACAATGCATATGCTTCCTTCTTCATCCTCCAATGAGCAAGGTATATATCCTATTACTCTTTCAAACAATCGTCTTTTTTTACGTAGTGGTGTTACTGGGATTTGATATGTTTCTGCATGGAGATATGTTTGACTTTCTAATTTGCATTTTCTTCTCACTTCTCCAAAAACCACACCTTCTTTTTCACCATATTCCCACATGTTACCATGTTCATCTTTCCATATACCAAGAACTTTTTTAGGCAATCTATACTCATACTTCATAGCTTCTCACCTCTATTCCACTACTAATACTGCTTCTAGCTGTCCAGCATTATATGCTGTATCACTATTTGATTGTTCATCTTCCTGAGCTGATGAATTGACAGTAATCAGGATTGGATATTCTCCTG
>ERZ1643246.2497-NODE-2497-length-17316-cov-5.758241_pt1 | contig 17316 bp, 15 predicted proteins | sample MGYA00579265_ERZ1643246 | MGnify/ENA primary metagenome ERZ1643246 (study PRJEB29033, sample SAMEA4952261) | chicken gut metagenome | biome: Broiler Chicken; feature: Gastrointestinal Tract; material: Caecum | place: Ireland | collected 2018 | study: Broiler...
GTTCATAGCTGATCTCCTGTAAAAATTTTGCAACAGTTATACTTTCAAAATTTTCTTGTAAATATTCATCAATTGATGGTAATTATTCTCCGGCAAATATTTTTCTAAATAATCCTTCCTTGCATTTTCCCCCATTTTTTTGCATTTATCAGGATCTTTCCACATCATTTTTATGGTTTTCACGAATCCGTCTATATCTCCAAGTTTGACCTTATATCCATTGTAACCATTTCGAATAGATTCTGTCGAAAATCCCAAATCTGTCGCAATCAAAGCCTTTCCTTGGCTCTCGGCTTCGATCTGCACCATGGAACATCCCTCATACCAGATGGAAGGGAACAAAACAAACTCTGCATTTTTTACGATAGATAAACATTTTTCATGAGGAGTGTATCCTAAATAATATACTTGTTTTTGCTGATGGACCCATTTCTTAAATTCTTCTTCCAATGGTCCTCCTCCCATAACTACCAATGGTATATCTTTAAGTTTTTCCCACACTTTCATCAAAATATATATCCCTTTTTCTTCTCCTATTCTTCCATAATAGACAACAAACCTTTTTGGAAAATTATGGGCATTATCATCACTCGTAAAAAGCTCCGTATCTGGAACAAAATTATATTTTTTAAATATTTTCCGGGAATCAAAGCCAATATTTTTCAACAATTCAATCTGGTTATCATTCAAACATATATAACCATCTATTTTTTTATAAAAGCTTTTTGCCACCCTATGAATTTTAAAAATAACTGCTACTATCAAGCTTTGTAAACAGGACTTTTTAAAACATCTATACTTTACCATTCTCAGATAATGTCCATCTCCACATTTATTACAGATATGTCCCTCTCTTAATGAAGTTGCACATGGACATACAAATCTGGTATCATGTAGTGTTGCTACTACTTTTACCCCACTTTTTTTGGCAGCATATAAAATAGATGGAGATAATAACGGGAAAAAAGTATGAACATGAACAATATCTGGATTTTTTCTTTTTATAATCTGTCGAACTTTTCTATAATTTTTCATCGACCATAACATTCCCAGTGTCAGCTTTATTTTCCCAACTACACCTTGCTGATCAAAATCATCATTTGATACTGTGTAGCGGTATACTTCATTTCCATGTTTTTGCAATAATTCTGTTTCTTTTTTAAATACCTGATCATCTCCGCTTGCTGAACCTGTTCGATGATAATTATGAATAACTAATACCTTCATATAAATAATCCCTTTTCTTTTCAATCTAATGTGTACAATACTTTATCCAAATACTTTATATGTTATTTCTTAAATTTTTTTAATATTTGCAATATCTCATCTTTCATCTGTGGTATACAAAGTACAATACACAGAAGCCATATTATCATACTCAGACACACTGATATAATTATTATTATAAGGTTTGAATCTAAATAGAAATTACATACAAAGCATATTATTCCTATTAACAGACTGCTGAAAAGTGTTGTAATCAACTCTCTTCTAAATTTCAGATGCAAAACTCCTCGGCAAAAATATATACTAATACTTAACATAATAATTTCAGCAATTACTGTTGTAAGCGCTGCCGCATTCTGGACAAAGACTGGTATTAAAATAAAATTCAGTATAATATTCACTAAGGCCGAAACACAGGTAGCAACCAATACCTCTTTTTCTCTACGAAGCGGGATCATAACCACATTTACAAAAAAGCATGCTATTGTAGCAAATATAAGGGCAACTGAAAGTATTTGCAATGAGCCTACCGCAGGGAGATACTGCTTTCCTGAAAAAAGCATGATAATATTTCCGCTTAACATAAACATTCCTACACAAGCCGGCCCAACAATCAATATTAGCGTTGAAAACACTTTATTGTATTGTTTGCTAACGGTAAACATTTCTCCGTTTGCGATTTCATTCGAAAGTCGAGGAATAGATACTACCAATAATGCATTCAACAACTGCTTTACAATAGAATAGATTTTTGCAGAAACACTATAATACCCAACTACTGTATCATCTTTTAATATTCCAAGAATTGTCACATCAGAATTAACATAAATTAAGGTCGCCACTGAACTTCCAAACATTATCATTATAGAACGGATATGTCTCAGACACTTTGGTGTAATACGAAATTTTGGAAAATAATGATAATGTTTTCTAATGTAAAATAAATTGGATATATTTGCCAAAACACTACTGAATATACTGGTAAAGGCATATTGCAAATAGTCTCCCTCATTTCTTACCAGTAGAAACATAAGAATAATAGCAACAGACTGACATATAATATATCTTACTGCAATAAAAAAATAATCTTCAAAAATAACATTAAACCAGTCAATTCCAATAGTTGTAAAAATTATAGAAAAGCTCTGGATAATTAACAAGCTCTGGTATCCTTTTAATTTAGGCCAAAAAATTATCAGCAGAAACATAGCTGCATACGCTATGATTGTTGATACAATATTAATACTGAAAACCTCATCTGCCAAAGATTTCAAATCCGTTTTCTTTTCTCTTACCCTTGATCCCTCTCTGATCGCATAATTATAAATCCCCAAACCGGCTATTAATGCAATATAACTTATTATAGAAGAACTGAAATTAATTTTTCCATAATTACTTACCCCTAATACTCTTGATGCATATGGAAAAGTAATCAATGGAAACAATATCGAAAACGCCTGTTTTGTTATATTTAAAACCGCATTAACAGTTAATGATTTTTTCTTCATTATAAGCCTCCTCTGACTTTGTTATTGTCAGTGCAATTATGACATTCAATAATGCTCCCATGATATTTAATCCCATTGGCTCAAAAGCGAAGGATGCAATTATGATAACTATGAGTAATACAAATGGTAACGCTTTCGTTCCGTTTTTTCTATATCGAAAATAATATTTTATTGAAAAAATGAACATAGCAATATACATACAGAGTCCAACTACGCCAAAATTCAGCAAAATCGTCACAAACTGATTATCAATTGCCTTACTCCATGAGTCAATAAATGTATGTGTCTGCAAGTATGTAATAGCATACTTCTCTCCTCCTCCAAAAAATAAAACGTAGCCTTCATCTCCTTGCATAATATCCCTGATAATACCTAAATTTGCGATTCTTGCCCCGTATGCCTGAGCGGAAAACAATTCTCTAACTCTCTCCATAATAATTCCTGACAGTCTTTCCCATAATGTACTATCTATACAATATACGATAATGACTGTAGCAACAGCAAGCAGAATTATTCCCCCAAGCAATCTCAACAGTCTTCCGGAATTAATTTTTCCATTAAATTCTCCCTTTCCATATAAATAACATATGGCTCCTATTATAACTATAATCCAACCTGTACGAGATTTGGTAAAGACAATATTAATTGCCATAAGAGCTATTACTCCATAATTCACAATCTTATTTCTAAATGGAACATATAGACAACATATAATACCAAGTGCCAGAATCATCGAAAAATATATAGGATGATAGAAAAACAATGTCAATCTATACCCCGGCATATCCGGAGTACCATAAATTTGCTGATTCGACACCGCCAGTTCTGAAGATATCAGACCAGAATAAATCTGAATTTTTGTTAAAAGCTCAAATACTCCGATCAGTGCACAAAATATTACAAAATATTTGTATATTTTGGCCCATACAACTGCCTGTTTCTGACCAGCCAGCTGTATACAGGAAAAACACGGAAAAATATATGTCATCATACAGGCAATTGTCAGGTCAATCAAACCATAAGCATTACTTGTATTTATTACCGCATTAAACATAGTCACTAAAATAATATATATTTGGAATATAATCCATATTTTCTGCACAGTATTCAAGTTTTTTAAAGTAATATCTATATGAGGCAGAAGCAAAAATACTCCCAGAAAAACGCTTCCCCATACTAACAGTAAAGTTTTATCACTATTAAAATGAATTTGTACAAAATCAACAAAAAGACATGCAACAAAAATTAGTATAACCGCTATCATTGCATTACTAATTTTAAATTTTGATCATTTTTTTTCTCCAAACTATCCATTAAGTTTAATAAAACTCTTATAGAATGTAACTGGTTTTTTATTTTCATTTTGCCTCTTTTATAATCTGACCTAAATGCTTTTTTTGTAGAAACATCTTCATAATGTTTTACACAAAGTTCCGGTGAATATACCATACAAAAATTTCTTCTTTTACACTCTAGATATAATATTTCTTCTTCCAAATACAAAAATGTATCAGGATTAAATGCTGTATCACAGATTTCGATAAATTTTTTAGAAAAAATATAACACGCACCATGTAGTACAATGTCTTTATACTCTTTTGTGTAATCAATAAACTGATTGTTTACATTCTTCTTTTTTCCCTCAGTAAAAGTTAATATAACTTTTTTAAGATAATACTTGTTATAATGTTTGATACGTTCATCCAATATTTCATATAATTCTTTCACATCTTCTTTAGTAAGCGGTATAAGCCGCGACGGATTTTGATGCTTTTCGGTAAATGGGCAGTATATATCCGGACCAAGAACATCATATCCTATTCGAAAATAAATCTCATCAACTTTTTCTAAAAAATTTCTTTGATTTATAATTACATCATTATTCAAAATCACTATATAATCCAGATTATAATATTTCCTAAGATAGTGGTATCCTGTATTATTTCCTCTGGCAAATCCCATATTTTCTTTATTTATCAGTACAGTTACTTTTTCATTATCTTTATATAAATCTCTTAAACGTTCTCCTGAATTATTGCCAGATCCATTATCCACAATAGCAACTTGAATATTATACTCTCTATAATTACTTACAATACTATCAACACATTTTTTTGTCATTTCCAAATCAAGATAATGTAAAACGACAAAACCATATAATTTTTTCTCCATTTTATTCCTCATTCAACCATTTTACAAAATCGAAAAACTTTTCAAAATATATATACGGACTATTTGGAATCATATCAGTAATATTTGGTCGAACAATTCCTCTCTCATCTAACTTAAAATTTCCCCATTTGGGCAAAGTAATACAATTTTTAAGATTCATTTCTTCTGTGGTAAATATTACTGTTTTATAATTAGTATCTAATAATCTTTGAAAATAGCTATATCTGTTATGCAAATTCCATGAATTTGCAATTACAACTACATTTCCCAAATTGACACGTTTTCTCCTTCTATTCCATGCATCAATGGCCTCCTGACAGGATTTATAATGTAAACAGCACAATTCTATATCTCCTACAGATATTTTAGGATAAACCATATTTCCATCTTTATATTTTTCATAAAGCGGTTCAGGCTCTAATGATAAATAATACTCAAGATTTTCAACTAGTTTAACAAAATTTTCGTCCTCAATGAACATATTAATCGTCGGTGACATAAATGGCAGATTCAAATCTGCATAAATAACCCCTCCTATACAATTCTGGCTAATAATTGTCACATCTTTATTTTTATTTTTATGTCTGTATTTTTCAACAATAATTTTTTGTCTGACTTTTCTCAAAAACTCCATGTTTCTTCCCCTTTGATTATAATTTGTTTATTTCCATATATAATTGCTGTATCTCCTTTGCACATCTATCTATCGTAAAATGATCCATCGCATATTTCTGTGCATTTTTTCCATAAAGTTTTTTATATTCTGGATTTTCAATAAAAAGCTGCATTTTATTAGCCAGATCTTCTGGGTTCCCTTGTTCATACAAATAGCCTGTGACCGCATCCTGAATTAATTCCAGCGTCCCTCCACTATTACTCCCAATTACAGGAATAGCCCCCAACATAGCTTCTGCTGTAACTCTTCCAAACGCCTCCGCCTTTGAACAGACCAACTCTACATCTATCTCTCTTCTTAACAATGGCATATTATTAACCATACCAATATATTTTACATTCGATTTCAATCTGTTCGGGATTTGCAATTCCTCTACCTGTTTTCCGGCAAATATAATTTTGAAGTTTCTGATTTCTCTTTCCAACAATATATCTGCTGCTAATACTGCCTCTTTCTGGCCTTTTTCACTTGATATTCTACCAGCCAGCAAAAAAACAGTCTCTTTTTCGTGATATTGTTTATTTACAATAATATTTGATTCATCAACACCATTATACACAAGTCTTATTTTTTCGGTATCCAAATAATTATAATGCCGCATTATTGCTTTGGAAATCGCGATAAATCTGTCCGCATTTTCATTCATAAACTTTATATATTTTTTTTCTGACATCAGCGGAAACAGATTAAAATCCAAATCTCCAAATTCTCGTAGATGCCATACATGCGGAATTCCACTGTATTTATGAATCAACCCCCCTATATTAATAACACCTGTATTTGAATGAATAATATCAATTTTTTCTTTCAAAGCATAACGAGCCACTCTTCTGGCTGTAATACAATTTATTATTTTTTGATATAAAAACCATTTAATTTTAGATTTTCTCCAATAACTCTTTTTTTCTTTACCATTTTTCCAAAGATAAAATTTCTCCACAAGAATTTTTACCTTATGTTGCTTTAATTCATTGACAAATTCACCTTCGCCAAACGAAGTTAACACATATATTTTGTTTTTTTCTTCAAATTGACTTATAATATTCAAGAGTGACTTACTAGCACCATTGACATCCTTTTCGTGTCCTATAAATAATATTTTCATCAGATATTATTATCTCCATATTTTTAATAATTTTACAATTACATCTTTAAACTGATCTTTTCCCATAGTGTATGGAGTCTCTTTATATAATCTGGTTTTCTTTTCGCTCAACAATACAGCCTTATGAATAGCATCAGCCAACGAATTAATATCCATTCGTTCCACGGATACAATATTATCATTAAATCCACTTAAATCTTTACAGATATACGTATTCGTTACCGTTTTAACCCCAAACGTTGACATTTCCAACGGAGGATAACTTGGATGTGGTGAACACATCAGAGAAATACCCACTTTACTTCCCAACAGATATTTAGCATATTCTTCTAATGACATTTTCCCATTCGATTGAAGCACAAATTCATCTCCCAGCTTTATTGCTCGATGCCATGCTCCCATCGAAATAAATTCCCAACTATGATCAGGGTGATATTTTTTAATATACGCCTTCATTGCTTCTACACCTAGTGCAAAACAATTTCTTTCTTCATAAGGCCTTCCATAAAAAATGATTCTGTTTTTTCGCGGCATCTCCGTCGTATTATGAAGAATCTTTGCCATAGAATGATTTAAAATTGGATTAAAAAAAAGTTCTACTTTAAATTTATAACCTAATAATTGAAAATAATTTTTTAAGCTTTCTGCATTAAAAACAGCAATACTGTTTCCATCTTTATATGTGGAATCCGCTAAACAAAAATTTGTAGACCATGCTGAAAAACCAGGTTCATAATCCTGAATAAAATACAAAAGTGGTCGATCTATGTGATATTCTTCTTTTTGAAACAATGCCAGATTTTCAAAAACATATTTTGTTTTCCAATGTGTTGTTATAAAAAAATCGTTTTTCCTTACGGTCAATTTTTTTGCCTGACGATTTTTTTCTGTCATTTCACATAAGGTAATTTTTCCCTTACATACCATATCGCTATCCGGGGACACAAGATTATAGTTTCGATATTCTTTTTTAGACTCTATATCAAGATCTGTATCCGTTACAATAATTCTTTTTTCTGCATTATACGCTTCAGCAACACTGTCGAAAAAATTCAAAGCTGTACTAATTCCACCATAAATACTTTTTTTATTCATAGTAGGAAGTACCAAATTAACTCTTATATCATTTATACTAGATCTTGTATAATTTACAAGCTGTAGATCATTATATTTTACATCCGGATACTTATTTATTTTTTTCTTAATTAAAAAAGGTACAATCTCTATTCCCATTTTATCCTCCAATATTAATGCATTCGCTTCAGCCATTCATTATATGAATATCTTCTTTTTATATCATCTGAAATTTCACAAAAAGGTGAATCTAAAAACTCCTTCAGATCATACAACCTGTCTTTTCCCAATACAAAAATATTCTCTTTTTTATAAAAATCATAGTTTATTATTTTCTTATTATTCGTAATCAGCTTTTTATTTAAAAACAAGGCTTCCAAAACTCTCAACGAAATCCCATCCTGCTCCTCTTTAACAATTTCTAATATACATTTACTTCGACTTATTTCTCTGATAATATCTATATAATCTTTTGGCTTATCCAAAATTTTTATAAACAAATTTTCCTTATACTTTCTGTTTGATAATACTTCAAACTCATATTTTAATTCCAAATCGACAAATGTTTTTGCCAGTTTTTCTAATATCTTAAACCTTCCTTTATCTGCTCCTATAAAATAAATATCACGAATGATTTCCAAACTATTCTGTATATCCAGAATCTCCTTATCCGGGAAAAAATAGAACTGACTGTTGTACAAAAGATTCCATTTTTCACAGCTGGAAGAATCAAAACAATATATTTTAGAGTATTTCTTAAAATCTTCTATGTTATCCGGTGCTGTATTCCATACCCATAATAATAATTCTACATCCGGTCTGCTTTTCCGAATTCTCCGCATCATCTGAGGAGTCGCATTATAATCAAATACAATAATTCTATCATATTGAGAAATAGACTTCCACCAGTCTCCAAACAGAGTAGTGTAAATCGGAACAACCGCATCCAGACGCCGAATTATTTTTAGCACAAATTTCCATATCATATTATCAGCAGATATATGCGGTTTTAAATATTCCTTTACTTCATTTCCATTTCCAGACATTCTATGACTATAGTATCGCTCAAAATCATTTGCACTCGATTTTATAATTAAAGTTTTATTATCTGACATTGCTAATTTTCCATTCTTGTTTTCCATAATATATAAATTAGTTTCTCCGGAGTCCATCGATTTTTCATTAAAGATAAAATTATTTTTTTTCTTAATGGAAGATATTTATTTCCCCATATATATTGTTTATGTTTTCGAATTCCTTCCTTCAGTTTCTCTTTTGCTTCTCTCGATTCGGCCGAATCTTTCGCTCCATAAATCTGCATTAACAGCATCATTGCCGATTTTAAATAAAATGCATTAGCTTCTTTATCATATTTTCCACCATTCTTTTTTGAATAGTCTATCATATTCTGACAACTTTCCAACATAAAAAGTTTTCCTATGTTGAATGTGGAATTAACAATACTGTCCGACCTCTGATAGTAATAATATTTTGACTGTCCGGACCATACCACAGTATGACATTTTTTTACTACATCTAATGCTATTGCCGCATCCTCAAACAACTTCCCTTCAGAAAAACGTATATCCTCAAATATTGATTTATGGTATAATCTTTGACACGCCATACAACCCATTTTTTCTTGAGCAAATAATTCATGAATTGCTTCATCTTGATTAAAAACAGCATATGCATTTTCATCAGTTGTACATTTTTCCTTACCATTATCCCAGATTAAGGAATATCCCACAATTGATAATTCAGCATTTGCTCTCTTTATGTTTTGATAAAGAACCTCAATAAAATCCCTCTTTACCCAATCATCCGCATCTATAAATGACAAATAAGTTCCATGAGCACGTTCAATTCCATAATTTCTTGCCGAAGAAAGTCCTCCGTTTTTTTTATGATACACTGTAATTCGTTCATCCTGCTGTGCAAATTCGTCACACAATTCTCCTGTATCATCCGTTGAGCCATCATCAATTAAAAGAATTTCTAATTCTGAGTATGTCTGATTCCTGATGCTGTCAACACACCTCCGAATATAGTTCTGAATATTATAAGCCGGAACTATTACTGAAACCAAATCCACTTTTTACACCACCATTCTTTCATATTTGTTGTATCTACTTTCACCGCAGGAAAACTTCAGCGTACTGCTTCGCAATATATTCCCAACTATAATGTGTAACAATTCTTTCTCGAGCTTTCCTGCCGTATTCTTGAATTTCTTCTTGGGTTAAATTATCTGCTTTATCAATCAATCTTGCAAGGTTTCCTCGTTCTTTAGTCCAATACATCGCAGCCACATCTAACAGCAAACTCAAATTTGTACTGCCCAATGCTTCTAAAAGAGATGGATTAGTACCTCCTACTTCATGTCCGTGGAAATATCCATATGCATTCTCACGTATTTTCATAAGCAATTCCTGATCATATACTGTTCCTACAAATTTTATTCTCGGATCCTTACGAAAATGAAGTCTTCTTTCCAGCTCGTTCATAAATTTATCATTCACATTAGTAATAATCGCAAAATCTTTTTTACTTTTACTTCTCATAAATTCTTTTATCATTATTTCATAATTATTTTCCGGGACAAACCGTCCAACAACCAAATAATAATTTTTCGCAGAAAGTCCTTTCTCTTTATACCAGTTCTGAATTTTAGGATCAAAATCGGATAGCTTACTTTTCCTTGTCTCCGCTCCATATGCAATAAATGTAGTTTTAGGATCTTCTCCATGTATCCCTTTTTTATTATACTGTTCATGAATATATTTTTCTATATTGATGGAATCACAAATAACTAGATCACAATATTTCACCATCTTTTTTTCAGAATATTTCCAATATTTCCGAACTAACCTATTCCATTTTTTTCTCATCCACTCATGTCCATCTGGATTCAAATAAATTTTTCCACCTAATTTATGAATTTTTCGATAAAATAATGGCGCAAACGGACCTATTCTGCATGCCATAATATAAACAATAGGATGCTTTATTTTTTTTCTCCTGATAATTCTACAACATTCCTGCAAAGAGGCTATATCATAGTAAATTGCCTGAGCCGCTCCAATATCAGGCACTTCTATCTTAAAACAATGTGCATTATGATAAATAAATCCTTTTGTATTTCCCTTTCTATTTTTTACAATTTTAGTCACACCATCTACTTTACTTTCATCCATGTGACCATCTCCATTTGCTTTACACGCCACATGATATTTAATTCTGTTGTCATTCTGATGATATTCAGTCAGCTTATTAATAAATGTTTCGTATCCTCCATAAGCTCCCAAACTTTTTGCCCCCACCAAAAACACATGTTGTTTTTCTTCTATCATAATACTATCCTCATTTTCTTTTTATAAACTAATCTCTTAAGAAAATATCTCTTGTATATATCTTTTCTTTAACATCGTCCAAATTTTTATCATAGCGATTTGCAATAATTGTTTGACTTTTCTTTTTAAATTCCTCTAGATTATTTACAACCAATGAGCCAAAAAATGTCTTTCCATTCTCCAACGTCGGCTCGTATATAATGACCGTTGCTCCTTTTGCCTTAATTCTTTTCATAACTCCCTGAATACTGCTCTGTCGAAAATTATCCGAATTACTTTTCATTGTTAGTCTATAAACCCCAATTATAACCTGTTTCTCATGATTTGAATCAAATTTATTATCTCCATCATAATCATAATATCCTGCTTTCTGAAGAACACGATTCGCAATAAAATCTTTTCTTGTTTTATTACTCTCTACAATAGCTTCAATCAAATTTTCTGGAACATCTTCATAATTTGCTAACAACTGTTTTGTATCTTTTGGAAGACAATAGCCTCCATATCCAAAACTTGGATTATTATAATGTGTTCCTATCCTTGGATCTAAACACACGCCATCTATAATTTGCTTCGTATTTAGTCCTTTTATTTCTGCATACGTATCCAATTCATTAAAAAATGAAACTCTTAAAGCAAGATACGTATTTGCAAATAGCTTTACTGCTTCCGCCTCTGTCAATCCCATAAATAACGTATCAATATTTTCTTTTATAGCTCCTTCTTTTAGTAAATCGGCAAATATATGAGCTGCATTTACCATTTTTTCATCCTTCATATCTGTGCCAATAATAATTCTGCTTGGATATAAATTATCATACAATGCTTTTGATTCCCTTAAAAATTCCGGGCTGAAGATAATATTTTTATTTCCTGTTTTCTCACGGATAGATTCTGTATACCCTACAGGAATCGTTGATTTTATTACAATTACTGCTTTCGGATTATACTTCATAACAAGACAAATTACATCTTCCACTGCTGATGTATCAAAAAAGTTCTTCTTAGAATCATAATTTGTCGGTGCTGCTACAATTACAAAATCCGCTTTACTGTACGCCATCTCCGCATCCAGAGTTGCTGTCAAATTTAATTTCTTTTCCGATAGATATTTTTCAATATATTCATCCTGTATTGGTGATTTTTTTTCATTAATTAATTTTACTTTCTCTTTAATAATATCCACCGCATACACTCTATGATATTGTGATAACAATACTGCCAGAGATAAGCCTACATATCCTGTACCAGCTACCGCAATTGTATAAGTTCTATCCATAATATAAATATACTCCTTCTTTATCGACTTTATTTAGATCCTTCTTTTTTCAATACTACTAACACTGTTTTCAAAAGTATTTTAATATCAAGAGAGATTTCCCAATTCATGATATATTGTGTATCCAATCTTACAACTTCTTCAAAATCTGTAATATCACTTCTACCACTGGTCTGCCACATTCCGGTAATCCCCGGTTTTATTGAAATTCTCTTTAAATGATGCATTTCATACATTTCATATTCTTCTACTGTGGGTGGTCTCGTACCTACCAGACTCATATCGCCCTTTAAGACATTCCAAAACTGCGGCAGTTCATCTATACTCGTATCTCGAATAAATTTTCCTATTCCTTTAATAATACGAGGATCATTTTCCATTTTAAACATTAAACCTGACATTTCATTTTGATCCATTAAATCTTTTTTTCTCTCTTCCGCATCCATATACATACTTCGAAATTTATATATTTTAAATCTTCTTCCATTTTTTCCTATTCTTTTCTGCGAGAAAAACGCCGGACCGGGATCTGATAGTTTAATAGCTGGCACAACAAAAATACAAGCTATTCCAGTCAATACAATTCCTATTAATCCGCCACATATATCCATCATCCGTTTTATAAACAGTTTTCCCGGCGTAACAACTTTCATACTTGCTGTAATAACTGTTCTACCTGAAAAAGCTTCTACATACGCAGGAGTATTTAATTCGGCTAGACCATCCAAATCAAAATGGATTGTTTTTCCAGTCTGTATAAAAAAATCAACATATTTTCTATCCAAAAATTCTCCCGGATTCAAATGAATAAATACTTCATCCACTACATATTCATGAATATACTTCGCATTTTCATCCAATAATCCTAAAACCGGGTATCCTTCTATAATTCGTCCTTTCCAGTCTTTATCCGTTAAAACAATTCCTGCAATTTCATAATCGAAAATTTCACTGGAAATTAATTTTGCAACAATATTTTTCACTCTGGCTGATGTTGTCACTATTAATATCTGTCTTTTTTCTTTATTTAAAAGTAACTGTCTATGCAAAATCAATTTCCAAACACAATGCCCTATTAAACAGAAAACCACACCCATACCCCAAAAAAGCAGAAAAACCTCTCTAGAGTACTGCAATTCTTTCATAAAAAAAGTAATCGCTATTAAAGCCACTTCAACAAAGCTGACATGAATAATAACACTTTTTACTTCTTCAACAAAATCTCGTTTTAAAATTCCATGATAACTTTCTCTAAAAAAAACAATGCATATATTAATTAAAGCTAAGATAACTCCTATCTGCCTATAATAATTCATATTATAAAAGAAAATCCAGTCATGCCGAATTCCATAGCTGAGAAAAAATGCCATTTCTAATAAAATCAAATCTAAAAAAAAGAAATCTAAATGCTTAATCCAGCCTTGGCGGTTTTGTTTATACACTTTTGTTTCCTCCGTTTTACATCATCTATATGTTCTTTCGGTTATTATAACAAAATCTTACTGCCATTTCATCAAAAAAAGTTACCTTTCTCTGCATTTTATATATCTCTCACATAGTTAATATTATTCAAAATAAAGGCAGACTATACTTTACATATAATCTGCCCAAAATATAGTCAGTAACAATTTCACAGGACAAAAATATAATCCTTTTACTTTATCCATTCGCCACTAAATCTTTTATTTCAATTTCATTAAGTATCGTCCATAATTAGTCATTTTAATAGCTTCACCTAGCGCATGAACTTGTTCCAAAGAAATAAATCCTTGCCTCCAGGCAATCTCTTCGAGACAGCCCACATAACATCCAGATTTTTGCAATGCTTTTATTGTTTCTGCTGCTTCTAAAACATTATCTGCTGTACCTGCATCCATCCATGTTAATCCTCTATCAAATGGAATAACTGTCAATTGATTTCTTTTTAAATATTCCAAATTAACATCCGTAATCTCAAATTCACCACGTGCAGATGGTTTTAACCCTCTTGCAATTTCTATTACCTGGTTGTCATAAAAATACAATCCCGGAATGATATAATTTGATTTTGGATTTTTTGGTTTTTCTTCAATAGAAATAGCTCGTCCTTCACTATCAAACTCTATAACGCCGAAAGGTCTTGGGTCATCCACATAATAGCCAAATACTTTAGCTCCTTTTTCATTTTCCATAGCTCGCTTCATTATTTCTTCCATGTTGTAGCAATGAAAAATATTATCTCCCAACACGAGACAAACGCTATCATCTTCAATGAAATCATGTCCAATAACTAACGCATCTGCAATGCCTCTGGCTACTTTCTGAATAGCATACTCAATTTTTACTCCTAAGTAACTACCATCACCCAAAAGATTATAAAATTCTCTTTCCTCCCCAGGAGGAATAATTACAAGAATTTCCTTAATTCCTGCTTGGAGCAATGTAGATAACGGGTAATAAATCAATGGTTTATCATAAACTGGTAACAATGGTTTACAAACAGGTTTTGTCATCGGATATAATCTTGTTCCTCTTCCTGCTGCAAGTACAATTCCTTTCATACTCTGTTCCTCACACTGTATAATACTATTTATAAATTTCGCAAAATTCTTTATAATATAAATTTAAGTTATTCTCTATACAAACTCATCATATCTTATCATAAAAAACACACTTATTTAATATTTATCTCTTTAAAAAATGGTTGCTTTTGGTCTTTCTCTGAAAGATTAATTGCTGTCCCATCTTTTAAAGAGTAACCCTCTCCACTAGGTGTTCCATGAAATTCGCCTTCTATTTCCGGCCACTTAACATCAATGTCCGGATCATTCCATGCCAATCCACCTTCATCACCCGGATGATAAAAATCTGTACACTTATAACAAAATTCTGCCTCATCAGAAAGTACTAAAAATCCATGAGCAAAACCTTCACTAATATAAAACTGTTTTTTATTTTCTTCTGACAATTCTACACCATACCATTGTCCGTAAGTTTCGCTCTCCGGGCGTAAATCTACAGCAACATCGAACACTCTTCCTTTAATTACTCGAACCAATTTCCCCTGTGGATATTTCTTCTGGAAATGAAGTCCTCTCAATACACCTTTATTACTCTTCGATTGATTATCCTGAACAAAAATCATATCAAGTCCAGCCTCATGCATATCATTCTGATTATATGTTTCCATAAAATAACCTCTGTTATCACCATGTACCGTTGGCGTGATAACATATAAACCTTTAATATTGCATTTTTCAACAGTAATCTGTCCCATTTCATCCTCCTCATTTTGCTCCATTACTCAACAATAATGAATCCTAAATTTTCAATATTATATTTGTTACAATATTCTGTTTCTTTAAAAATATCATCATTAAATGACTCATTCATTTGTTCAATAAATAAAACACCCTCTGTTTCAGAAAATTTTCTAAGCGACTCAGCATCATTAAGGAAATTCTTTTCTGTTACAAAATTAATATTATTATCCTTCAAATACAATTCTAGTGCAGATAGTATTTTATTCATTTTTTCCGTCATATGACTTCCTGTTATAAAAATACTATTTATGCCTTTTTTCTTTATAAGTAATCCCAGATTAGTACAAATAATTTTTATCTGTTCCTCCTGAGTATAGCCTCTGTTATCCTGTTTAAAAATCACAGCCAACTTATTATCAATTTTATCCTTTATTTTCTTATTACCTCTACTTTCACGCAGAACACCTAGTAAAGGGCTCTTTAAATCCTGCTCTATATAGCATACTGAATTAAGATGACGATCAAATATAACTCTACACAATATATAAAGAGCAAATAAAATTAGCCCTGCACCTGCACCAATAATAATATACTTTAAATTAATATAGTCAACTGTTCCTACCTGTCCAGAGTTTCCCATATTACCGGCATCTAGTTGTTCTATATCATCCTCTAATAATGCTGTGAAATATGGTTTCTGTGTCTCTGTTAATGATGATTCTGCATTTTTCATCAGTGAACTTACAGAATTCATTTCATTAAGTGTTGTCTGTTGTTCTTGTAATAATTCCTGATCCGCTTCTATAGAATAGGATTCACTAATATTATAAATATTAAATTGTCCAAACCGATTTTCCAGCTGCTGAGTAACCTGATTTATACTTTCCTTCACTATGTCACCTATTGCATCAACGTCTTTTCTATTATCGGATACAATTTTAATAACAAGCAAAACAGGAGCATCGTTTGAAGCATTGTTTTCCAAAACATTTGCATATTGTTGATCGTCTACATTAATCGTATACAGATAAGAACTTTTTACTGAAATTAGTTCCTTTATATATTGTAAATCAGTATCCAACTTCAATTGATCTGCTATCTCCTGACATATCTCATTATCTGGAAACATTTCCATATATGTGTCAGTAATATTCACTGAATCATTATTTCCATCTATTCTATAAATTATTTTTTTTGTGGAAACCGCATTCGCATCTAATTGCATCTTTATTGAAGAATCCATATAATTTCTATACTGTTTATATGTCTGTTCATATGTCAAGTAATCATCTACCGCATTTTTAACTTCTTCTATTTCAATTTCCGACAATCCACTCTCATATTGTGAATAATCTACATTATTAACATCTTGATTTATTTGAGACACTTCTCGATAAGATTTCAGACACGCAAAACCATTTGCCAAAAAAGCAAATACTATCATCCATATTAACAACGCTCGTCTTTTCAAAAGAATACGGTATAAAACTTCCCTTAAATTAATTGTTTTACCCTTTTCCACCAAAATAATTCCTCTCTTTCCTGTCCATATTTTCTTTTTTCAATTTTACATTGTATTTACCGTCCCCAAATATCTCCTCAGCGCATCTTTCCAATCCGGCAGTAGCTCAAATCCATTGTCCACCAGCTTCTGCTTGTTCATCCGGCTGTTTTCCGGCC
>ERZ1643246.2498-NODE-2498-length-17313-cov-13.650075_pt1 | contig 17313 bp, 14 predicted proteins | sample MGYA00579265_ERZ1643246 | MGnify/ENA primary metagenome ERZ1643246 (study PRJEB29033, sample SAMEA4952261) | chicken gut metagenome | biome: Broiler Chicken; feature: Gastrointestinal Tract; material: Caecum | place: Ireland | collected 2018 | study: Broiler...
AAAAGAAACTGGTAAGCGCTTTATTATGTACGGCAATGGTTACATCCATGATCGCGGGCTGCGGAAGCACAGGCGGCAATGAAAGTGACAACAACGGCGGAACAGAAGCAAACAGCGAAGAAACAGGCTCAGAGGAGCAGGGAAAAGTTTTTAACATCTACTGCTGGAACGAAGAGTTCAAGACAAGGATCACAGACCATTATGCAGACTATGAAGAAGTAGATGCTACGACCGGAAAGATCGGTGATATCACTGTAAAATGGAACATCACCCCGAGTGACGACAATGCATACCAGAACAATCTGGATGCGACACTTCTGAAACAGGCTGATGCGGCTGCTGATGACAAGATCGATATGTTCCTGGTTGAGGCAGATTACGCATTAAAATATGTAGACAGTGATTATACGATGCCTATTAAAGATCTGGGAATTACTGATGACGATCTGTCAAAACAGTATCAGTATACAAAGGATGTTGTTACGGATTCCGACGGTGTCCTGAAAGGCCTGTCATGGCAGGGCTGCCCGGGAGTTCTTTTCTATAACAGAGCGGCGGCAAAAGAGGTATTCGGAACAGACGATCCATCTGAAGTACAGAAATATGTAAAAGACTGGGATACATTTAATGATACGGCAGCTACACTGAAAGACGCAGGCTACAGTATTATGTCCACAGTAAATGACTCCTACCGCGTATATTCCAACAATGTATCTTCTCCGTGGGTAGTAGACGGCAAGATCAACATTGATGGCAACATCATGAACTGGGTAGACGATTCGAAAGAGCTTGTAGACGCAGGCGAGACAAATACATATGAACTCTGGAGCGATGACTGGAGCAAAGGTTTCTATCCGGACGGAAAAGTATTCTGCTACTTCGGACCTGCATGGCTTGTAAACTTCTCTATGGCAGCTGACACAGAAGGCAGTATCGGATACGAAGGCGGCTGGGGCGCTACTGAAGGACCGCAGGGCTTCTTCTGGGGCGGCACATGGATCTGCGCGGCAGAAGGAACAGATAATGCTGATCTGATCAAAGACATCATGCTGACAATGACAACAGACGACACAGTAATGAAAGAGATCGTAGTAGACGATGATGATTTCGTAAACAATCAGGACGTTATGAACGAAATGGCTGAAGACACAAGCTATTCAAGCAAGATCCTCGGCGGACAGAACCCGATCGGCATCTACTGCGCAGGCGTTGAGAATCTTGATCTGAGCAACCTTTCCGCATATGATCAGGGATGTAACGAAGAGTTCCAAAACGCGATGAAGAACTACTTTGAAGGCAGTGCAACAAAAGACGAAGCGCTTGATCTGTTCTATAAAGCAGTGGTAGAGAAATATCCGGAACTTACATACTAATTAAGTATAAGAACACGTAAATTGTGAAATCGCACACAGATAAAAATTGGGTGCGACAGCAGGTGATTTGGGCTGCGCCTGCCGTGCCGCAAGGCAGGCGGACGCAGCTTTCATTTTCTGAAACGGAGGACGGATCAGATGAAGAAAAAAAGAAGCAGAGTGTCCGGCTATAATAAGTGGGGATATATTTTCCTTATCCCATTTACGCTGGCATATGTAATATTCCAGCTCATACCGCTGGTAAGTACAATTTATAACAGTTTTTTTGAAAACTATATGTCCGGACTGACTCAGATCGGTCCGACGTTTGTAGGACTTGACAACTATGTGCAGCTCTTCGAGGGGGGAGATATCTGGATATATGCGAAGAATACAATGGTGCTGTGGATCATGTGTTTTATTCCGCAGATCATCTTATCGTTACTGCTGGGAGCCTGGTTCTCAGACACCCGGCTTAAGCTGAAAGGTTCCAGATTTTTCAAGACGGTGATCTATCTGCCGAACCTGATCATGGCGTCAGCTTTCGCCATGTTGTTCTTTACATTGTTTTCAGACGGAGGGCCGATCAACTCGCTGCTTATGCAGATCGGATTTATCGATACGCCGTATAAGTTCCTCTCCAATACGGGAAGCGCAAGAGGTTTGATCGCTCTGATGAACTGTCTGATGTGGTTTGGAAACACAACGATCCTTCTGATGGCCGGCATGATGGGAATCGATACGAATCTCTTCGAGGCGGCAGAAGTGGACGGGGCAACCTCTACTCAGGTATTTTATAAGATCACGCTCCCGCTTCTGAGACCTATTCTCGTATACGTGATCATTACCTCTCTGATCGGCGGATTACAGCTGTTTGATGTTCCGCAGATCCTGACCAACGGAACCGGAGATCCGATGCGTTCTACCATGACGCTGATCATGTTCCTCAACAAGCATCTGTTCAGCAAGAATTACGGCATGGCCGGCGCTCTTTCGGTTGTATTGTTCATCATGACGGGTATCCTGAGCCTTATCGTATTCAAGGTGACAGGAAACGATAAGAGAAAGGGGTAGGATTATGAGCGGAAAAAACAATGACGGTTTAAAGAAAGGCCTGGGAATCAAGGCGAGAAGAATATTGGCATATATTGTCCTTATTATCATAAGTTTCTTCTGCCTGTTCTGGTTTTACATACTGTTTATCAATGCTACAAGGTCAAATGGAGAACTGCAGGCCGGATTTACACTTCTGCCGAGTACCCATGCGATTGATAACTGGAACAATCTTCTCCATGGTACACTGCCCATTGTGCAGGGCATGCTGAACAGTTTAATCATCGCCGGTTCGAGCGCAGTGCTGAGCGTATATTTTTCCACCATGACAGCGTATGCCATCCATGCATATGATTTTAAACTGAAGAAATATATCTATCCTTTTATTTTGATGATCATGATGATCCCGACACAGGTGACGGCGCTTGGATTCGTACAGCTTGTATCCCGTATGGGCCTTGAAGATTCATTTATACCATTGATATGCACGACAATCGCAGCTCCGGTTACATTCTTCTATATGAAGCAATATATGGAAAGCACTCTTCCGCTTGCTCTGATCGAGGCGGCCAGGATAGATGGATCCGGTGAGTTCCGGACATTTAACCACATCGTGCTTCCGCTTATGAAACCGGCGATCGCAGTACAGGCAATCTTCACATTTGTGAGCAGCTGGAATAATTACTTTACTCCGGCGCTGATCCTGCATGACGACAATAAAAAGACATTGCCGATCCTGATCGCTCAGCTGCGTGCCGCAGACTGGCTGAAGTTCGATATGGGGCAGGTATATATGGCGATCGCATTCTCCATCTTCCCGGTGATCATCGTATATCTGGTATTGTCCAGACAGATCGTTCAGGGTGTTGCGGTAGGCAGTGTGAAAGAGTAAAGTAAATAAAAAGGAAGTATTGTCTGATTCAAAGTAATTGATATGAATTGGTAATGCTTCCTTTTTGCATACACAGAGGGAAAATAATGGAACCAGATAAGAAAGATGTTTTGACTGTAAAAATGTTTGGACAATTTTCCATGCTGTACAACGGAGAGTCGCTGTTAGGACGGCGGACAGGCGAATCACAGTTTATCAGCCTGATGCAGCTTTTGCTCCACAACAGGAAAAATGGAATCAGCAGGGAAACAGCAGAGGAGGTCCTGTTCGGAAACAGAGATGTTGAGAATCCGCATCATGCGCTTAGAAGTGTTGTATATAACGCTAAAAAGAGGCTTGAGAAAGCAGGGCTTCCGAAATGCACATATATTGTTGCGGAGAAAGGGATGCTTTACTGGACAGATAAGATACCTGTCGAGTCAGATACGGAGAAATTTGAAGAACTGTACAAAAAAGCACAAGAGACAAAGGATGATGGGGAACGTCTGAAAATTCTGGCAGAGACGACTCAATGCTATGTCGGCGAATTCCTGAAACTGTATTCCAATACAGTATGGATCGCGGTTGAAGCCAGGAGGTACAGAGTCATGTTTAATCACTGTGTAGAGGAAATCGTCTCCCTTCTCAGAGCAAAACAGAACTATACTGCTATGGAAAGAATCGGAAGATATGCGGCTGAGACGGCTCCTTTATGCGACTGGGAGTCGGTGGTGATGGAAGCCCTGCTCGGGATGGGAAAGTATGAAGATGCCAACAGATATTATTCGGATACGGTCAATAAGTATTTTGAACAAAAGGGTATGCAGCCTTTCGGAAAACTGACGGATACCTTTCAAATGATGGGAAACCAGTTCATTCATCCATATAATACATTGGAAAAGATTCAGGAAGGACTAAACGAATCCTGTATCAAACAGGGACCTTATGTGTGTAGTTATCCGGTCTTTCAGGGGGTATATCAGATGTTGAACCGCCTTGCCCGAAGAAGCGGTCAGCCGATGTGTCTGATGCTGTGTACGATAGTGGACAGTAAAGGCGTTTCAATGAAAGAGGGAAAGCAATTGGATGAACTGTCTGACCGTCTGATGGAAGCAATCCGCAAGTCAATCCGGCGCAGCGATGTAGTGAATCGATACGGAAAGGGACAGTATCTGATCCTCTTGATGAATGTTGACTCTGAGGACTGCGGTGTGATCCAAAAAAGGATTAACAGTCACTTTCTGATCGGAAGACAGAGAACAGGAGTCAGCTATTGTATCAGCAATGTATTGCAGGACGAGTAACATATAAAATGATAAAAGCCTTTTTTGGACAAAAGTTTTGACGCTTTCTTAGATGGGGAAGCTGTTATACTTATAAACTGATAAATTTGATTCGGCAGCAATAATGGAAAATTTATTGATACGGGGGCATGACAAATGTCGCAGCAGGAATTCAGAAAACTCAGACGGCTTGATCTGGTTGATATCATCTATCGGCTTCAGGAAGAACTGGAAGAACAGAAACGCGAGAATGAAGAACTGAAATGCCGACTGGCGGAAAGAGAACTGAAAATCGAAAAGGCAGGATCCATTGCCCAGGCCGCTTTAGAATTAAACGAAGTGATGGAAGCTGCACAGAAGGCAGCCGACCAGTATCTGGTAAGTGTGATGGGCACTGTCTGGAAAAGAGAAATGGAAGCGAGACAAATGACTGCTGACGCGGAGAGAGAAGCTGAGCGCATCATCTCTGAGGCCCGTGCCAGAGCGGACGAAATAATATCTGAAACAGCCGGAGGTAGACAGAATGAGAAAGAACAGAAGTAACCGGCGTGAGATCAATATTCCTTCTAAGGAAGAAGTCGCCAGAGAACGTGAGAAACTGAGATATCGGATGCGCTTTCAGCGGACCCTTTTCAGCACGGTTGGATTCCTGATCGTAGTGGCGGCGATATCCGTACTGATATCTACCATGCTCTTTCCTGTAATCCAGGTGACCGGAGACAGTATGGAGCCGACGGTAGAGAACGGAGAGATCCTGATACTGCAGAAAACGGATGAGCTTAAGACCGGGGATCTGGTGGCGTTTTATTATCAGAGCAGGATCCTGCTTAAGCGAGTCATCGGAACAGAGGGGGATTATATAGATATAGATCCGGAAGGAAATGTATCGGTGAACGGTGAGCTGATCGATGAGCCATATGTTACGGATAAATCTCTGGGAGAATGCGACATCGAGCTTCCGTATCAGGTGCCGGATGGAAGGATATTTGTGATGGGAGATCACCGGTCCGTATCCATGGACAGCCGTACAGAGGCGATCGGATGCATTGGACAGGAACAGATTATCGGAAAAGTAGCTTTTAGAATATGGCCCCTGACACGGGCGGGATTCCTGTAGTGAAAAGTGAGGCGAGATAATTATGCGGGAAAATGTAAAGAAACAGATAAGGAATGCGAAAAAGAGAAGGATCAGACGCAGAAGGTTCTATGCTGCTGTAGCTCTCTGCAGTATTCTCGTGGCAGGAATTGTCTCGTGGAAACTGATATTGCCCGGCACTGCTATGAGCGGCGAGACATACTGCGGAAAAGAGGAACATACGCACAGCGATACCTGCTATGAACAGGTACTGATCTGCGGACAGGAGGAAGGAGCCGGCGCGCACACCCATACGGACGCCTGCTATACGGAAGTACGGACGGATCAACTGATCTGCGGACAGGAAGAAAGCGAAGGCCATGTTCATACGGATGCATGTTATACAAATGAATTAACCTGCGGGCAGGAGGAAAACGCTGAACATACCCATACAGATGCCTGCTATACGAAGACACTGACCTGCGGACAGGAGGAAGGGGCGGGAGCCCATACTCATACCGACGCATGCTATGCCACGGAACGGAAACTGACCTGCGGACAGGAAGAGGGAGCAGGACACACCCATACGGACGCCTGCTATAAGACTGAACTGACCTGTGGCAAGGAAGAACACAAACATACATCTGAGTGCTATTCCAATCCCGATGCCGTAGAGACGGAGGACCAGTGGAAAGCGGCATTTAAAAACTATAAGCTGACAGGCGAGTGGGGCAAAGATACGGCAGCAGTCGCAAAGAGCCAGGTCGGTTATAAAGAAAGTACAGAAAATTATAAGGTCAATGAGGATAAGTCCACAGACGGCTACACACGGTATGCCGACTGGGCGGGCGATGATATCTATGGCGACTGGAATACAGATTTTGCGGCGTTCTGCCTGAACTATGGAGGAGTGCCTGCAGATAAGTTCCCGGTGAACGCGGATGATCTGAACGTATGGATCACAGCCATGAACGATTCCGGTTACTATGGAGATCCTGACAGCACAGAGCCTCAGCCCGGAGATCTGATTGTGCTGAAGAAGGCGGATCAGGACAATAAGCAGAGTGTCGGTATCGTCAGTGAGGTAAAAACTGACAAGAATGGCAATGTGATAACGGTCAAAGTCATCGAGGGCGACTGTGATGACGCGGTGAAAGAGAATACATATGCTGCGGACAGCTCGGAGATCGTGGGATATGGGCTGGTGAATAAGGCGTATGAGGATACTGTTGGAAGCGGGGAGGAGACTTCCGACAAGGCTGATGAGAACGTAATGGCTGAAAGTGCTTCGAGGTCAATTGCGCCTAAGAAGGCAGCTCCGATGAGAGCGGCAAATGGCGACGGTCATAACCTTATGGATCATCTTACGAATGTTTTGACTCAAAAGCTGCAGGGCAATACGTGGGTTTCGACAACAGATTTCACCGAGGGAGATACGATAAGGGTTCTGTTGAGTTATTCACTTCCCGCTAATACTGTTGGTGAGAACAATAAAGTTGTTTATTATCAGGTGCCCGATGGAGTCAGCCTTGCAAAAGAGGAAAGCGGCATAGTCTACGATGGTGATACACCTGTGGGTACCTATACGATCAGCCAAAATGGATATATCGAAATAACATTTGATGATCATTTTGCTGACGACAAAGCATTCACAGGGAGCGTACAGTTTGAAGGAACTGTTCATAAGTCAGACGATGGAGAAAACAGGTATATCGACTTTGGAGCGAATGGAACTATAACGGTGACTCCAACTACTCCACCGACTGATGTGAGTGTCAGAAAAGAAGGAAAATATGAGGAGGGAAAACTTTACTATACGTTGATTGTCAGCACAACTCAGGGTACAGGTGAGATGATTACTATTAACGATTACCTTGGCGGAAGTACATCAGCCCAATACGATAGAGGTTCCTTTGTAATCACCGGTCCGGATAATAATCAGCTGAATAAAGATACCTACACACTTTCCATTAAAGATGGCAGTAGTAGTTCACAGAATTTCGAACTTACATTGCCGGGGCTTAAAGCAGGAAAACAATACAAAATCGAATATACGGTTACGCCTGGCAATACAACAAATATTACAGGTTATTCTAACGTGACTAACTCGGTGCAGACTTCGACTGACGGTCATGGTGGCGGTACCGGCTGGAGTGATATAACCATTCAGCAGGCTATTATCTCCAAGACAGGGAATTATGACAGCACAGCAGGAGTTATCAGGTGGACTATTACCCTGAACTCTGGTGACAAGGATCTGGGAGGATTTCAACTTGAAGATATTCTTCAAAGCAATAATGATATAAAGATTGGAGATGCTGAAAATATTATCCTGACAGATCCACAGGGGAAGACAATAAAACTCGATGACTTGTCGTATATATTCCTGAACAATTCTAAAGGGACGTATACCATCACATATGAAACTAAGGTTACTGGTTTGAATCCTGGCGATGAGGCAGCGGTTACCAATGATGCAAAAATTACAAAAGAAGACGAAGAATATGAACATGGAACAACCGTGTATCTGAAAGGGAAGGATTACGGATTAGATAAAGCATTTGAAGCGCCTGAGCAGAGCAGTGATACGACGGGCACGTACCGTTGGAGTTCGGAAATTTCAGTTCCAGCCGGAATTTCTGAAGAAGCTCTCAGCTTTATTACCTATACAGATACACTTGACCCGCTTAAATGGACAGATGAAAACGGGGAAGAACAATCGGTTTCTGATAGTCACTACATTACGGGAAAACAGCTTGCTGAATTGAAGATTTCTTATAACAACGGGGAGTTGAGTCGTGGAGAGAATGATGATTACGTAATCTATGACAAGGCAGGCGAAGTGATCACAGATTTCTCAGAAAGCGCAAAATATGATGGCTTCCAGATAAAATTTAATTTATCTGCGATTTCTAAGTTAAGCGGTCAGAATGTCAGACTGATCTACCGTACGACTGTTGACTATACAACATTAACAGAGCGGATCAATTATACGATCAGGAATACAGGTGCTATACCTGGTCATAGTGATGATGCAACGACTCAGTACAGAAAACAGGGGAAGATCGAAAAGCAGGCAAAAACAAGTGTCAGTTCCGGCGGTTTTACCGATGCGGAATTTACAGTTGACTATGATACCTTTGATGGTGTGATTCATTATCGACTGCTGATTGATACGACTGGTGCTGAAGGTGATATAAAAGTTACCGACATATTGCCGGCAGGAGCTACTCTGATTGAGAATGATGATAAGCCCAAGATGAGATTCTATGAAAGCGCTTATTATGAGTATGATGAAATTGGCTGGCATGATATTGCCGGTAATTATTACACATATAAGGCGAGCGAGAATTTATTATACTCGAAAGCAGAGGAAAGCGATGGTTCCGCTATATTAACTTTCACGATTAAAGATGGCTACAATAATAATGGGAAAAATCATATTCTCGCTATTTATTATGATGTTAATATCGCGAAGGGTGAAGGCTCTGTATGGGATAGTGATCCGGCTTTGGATGAACATTCATATACGAATACGGTAAGTTTGAAAGACGGTGAGAGTGTGTCACATACTGTTACCGTTGAGCGTAATGTTCCTGATCTCAAAAAGACAGGAGCTCAGCTTGATGAAAGTGGCCAGATGATTGAACCTGAACAGCCGGATCAGACAGGAACTTCAAGTAATGAAGTTCGCTACAGCAATAAGGTTCGCTATTATGTGGTAATCAATCAGGGAGGGAAAGATCTTGATCCAGCAAAAGAATCTCTTGAACTGATAGATACTTTGTCAAATATCAATGGGCTCGCGGATATAAGCCTTAATATTAATGATGTCAAATTATATTATTTTAATGCAAACATGCCGAATAACTGCGGAACGGAAGTTAATGATGCCCTTTATAGTTATGTCTATGATCGGGATAATCAGAAAATAACTTTTAGTGTTCCTGATTCTATGGCTATGGTGCTTGTATATGACTATACGATTGACCTTGGAAATTCGAAGGTAACAACAATAAGCAATACGGTAAGTCTGACAGGTATAGGTGAAAGTGAAGACAGTACTGATGTAACACTGCACGAAACCTCATCAGGGGCTACGGCTTCCAAACGTACATTGACAATCTATAAAGTTGATGCAACCGATTATGGCACACATCTGGCAGGGGCTGAATTCCTTTTGGAAATGTATAACCCGGACAAGGAAGCATGGACAGATAAGGGAACAGACGGCGAGAAGGTAACATTTACAACTGCCGCAGATGGTAAGTTTGAGCTGAACAGAGATGCGAGTGAGTTATGGCCCAATTTTAACTTTCAGGAACAAACCCTTTATCGGTTAAGTGAAATAACAGCGCCGAAAGGGTATGAAAAGGACAGCTCATATCACTATTTTGTTTGGACACAACCCGGACAAACTGCTGCTGGCTGCAAGGAAAGTATGGGAGAGAAACTTACAAATTCCGGCGCTGACATTGATGATATTATGTTCATCGATGCGGCTTCCACAGCCATTTATATTCCAAATGAGCCTACTGATATCACGGTTCACAAGGTCTGGACTGATAAGGAAGGTATGGAGTCGGAAGCTCCACAAGAAAGTATTGAAGTTCAGCTTAAACAGCATACATTGGTATCTGATGCCTGTACAGTAACGCTTACTTCGCAGGGGAATGATGGAAGTAACCCCCCTATTACAAAGACAATTCAGGTAAAAAAAGGAACGATAATGAAGATTTCATTTGTTCAAGCTAATGAAAATATGACAATCGATGTGGATGGAGTTCCAAATAAAATCTATGGCACAGAGACTTTTGAAACGAAACAAATTGATAAGAATGTAACTATTGTTATTTCTTCAAGCGGATCCTGGGTTTACAAATGGGAAGCAATTAATCTGAATTATTCGGTTCCTGATCAGCCAACTGCGGGCGAAACTGAAAATTATGGAGCTAGCAAGTTCCTTAATGCTTCTAATGGATGGTCATGCACATGGGAGAATCTTCCAAAGTATGATACGGATACAAATAATACTTATTACTACACTGTTGAGGAAGTAAATCCCCCAGCTGGTTACAGCGTTATCTACTCATCAAATAATTCCGGAATCCAGGCTGGAGAGATTACCATCACCAACCAGGCGAATGGCTATATTCTCCCTGAAACCGGAGGCATCGGAACTAAAGTTTATATTGCAGGAGGCACAATCCTCATGATGTCGTCCTGCCTGTTAGGCGGATATCGGATGAGACGCAAAAGGGAAAGGAGGCGGAGATAAGATCAAGTCTCTTCGGCGACTACCTTTTGCGCCGAAGCCGAACCGCATGAGTATAAAGTAACTTTAAAATGAAGAAAGTAATGAAAAAGGAGAAAAAGATGAAGAAGCTAAAAAAGATTTTTGCATTAGTTCTTGCGGCAGCTATGGTGTTGGCAATGAACCTTACAGCATTTGCAGCAGAAGACGGCAATACCTATATGATTACTGCTCCCGATAACGACCACATTTACGAGGTCTACCAGATCTTCACCGGCGACTACTCTGGGGACGTCCTGACCAACATTAAATGGGGCAAGAACGGTACGGGAACCACTGGTGAAGCTGTTGACTCTGATATCATCACCACATTGAACGGGACTACCGGTAGCGATACCGAAAAACTGAACGTGATTGAGCCATATGTCAATCTGAAGAGTGAGGCGTTTGGCACCGTCTCCAAAGATTCCACGCTTGAGGTCACCGGCGGTTATTACCTCATCAAAGATGTGAACAACGCGCTGGATGGTAAAAATGATGCTTACACCCTCTACATCGTGCAGGTCGCGAATGATGTGACCATCACTCCGAAGGCTGATGTTCCGACTTTTGAGAAGAAACTCAAAGATATGGATGATACCACAAATACAATGACAGGCTGGCAAGACGGCGCTGATTGGGATATCGGAGATACGATTCCATTCCAGTTAAAAGGAACGGTAGCTGATAACTATGAGGATTATGATTCCTATATGTTCGTATTCCATGACCAGGAAAGTGGCGGGCTGGATTTTGATCCGGAATCTGTTGTTGTAAAAGTAGATAATACGACGATCAGCGCAGGTTATGAAGTGGTAACAGAGGATCTGTCTGACGATTGTACCTTTGAGATCCGTTTCGAAGACCTGAAGGAGATTGAACAGGTTCAGGCAGGTTCCGTGATCACCGCAGAATACAATGCAACATTGAATGAGAATGCTGTGATCGGATCGAAAGGAAATCCGAACAAAGCGAAACTTGAATTCTCAAATAATCCGAATGATGAGCAGGGTGGCAAAGGCGAAACTACATGGGATACTGTCATTGTCTTTACATACAAAACGGTGATCAATAAGGTCGATTCGGGAAATACTCCGCTGACAGGAGCTGCTTTTAAATTGGAGAAGAATAAGAATGGAACATGGACAACGGTAAAAGAATTTACCGCCGATGATACCACAACTACCTTCTCCTTTGAGGGACTGGATGATGGAACATACAAACTGACAGAGACTGCTACACCTGCCGGATACAATACGATTGATCCAATCGAGTTTACTATCACTGCCACTCATGATATAATTTCTGACAACCCCACTCTCTCCAACCTGAGTGGCAATGCCACTACCGGCGAGATCATCTTTACCGCTAAGAAGGATGAGGGTTCTCTGACAGCCAATGTGGTCAACAATTCCGGTCTGGAACTGCCTGAAACGGGTGGAATCGGAACAACGGTATTCTACATACTGGGCGGCATCCTTGTAATCGGCGCGTCTGTAGTTCTGATCGTGAGAAGACGTATGAATACAGATAAATAACGAACAATATCAGCCAGAATAATTTTATGTGCGGGAGGCTGAACAGCCTCCCTGCACAGCAGTAAGGAGAGTCCTATAAATTATGAAGATAAGAAAATCTACATTATTGCTCATAGGTATATTCATTATAGGCCTGTCTTTACTGCTGTATCCGACAGTAAGCGATTATTGGAATTCTTTTCATCAGACAAGAGCGATAGCAGCATATACTGATGTAGTGGAGAATCTGGATGACGAGTCTTATGAGAAGATGCTGGAGGAAGCACATGCATATAATAATACACTGACGAATAGCAATAACAGATTTATTCTTACGGAAGAAGAAGAGGAGAAATATGAGTCTCTGCTCGATATTACCGGCACTGGTATTATGGGATATATTGAGATCCCAAGTATCCGCTGTTCGCTACCGATCTATCATGGTACAGATGATGCGGTGCTTCAGATCGCAGCAGGACATGTGCCCGGTTCGTCTCTTCCTGTCGGCGGAGAGAGCACGCACTGTGTGATTTCCGGACACCGGGGACTTCCGTCCGCCAAGCTGTTCACTGATCTGGATGAGCTGACAGTGGGAGATATTTTCATGCTGCACGTGTTGGATGAAGTGCTGACCTATGAGGTTGACCAGATCCACATCGTGGAACCGGAAGACCCGGATCTTCTGGGAATCGAGGAGGGACAGGATTTGTGTACCCTTGTCACCTGTACACCCTATGGCATCAATACCCACCGTTTGCTGGTGAGAGGGCACCGGATAGAGAACCTGGATGGCGCTTCTTCTCGTATTCCAGCGGATGCAGTTCAGATTGACCCAGTCGTAGTAGCTCCGGTGGTGGCAGCTCCGCTTTTGGTGATCCTGCTGATTTGGATTCTGATCAGCAGTGCAAAGAAGAAGCAGAGAAATAAGAAGAAACAAGAAAACAAGAAATAAGTGAGGTGGTGGCAATGAAAATGCATCGAATCTGGAAAAAAATTGCAGTACTCCTGGCAGCGCTGCTGCTCTTACCCTGTTTCTCGGCAACCGCTTTTGCCTATGAGGCGGTGGACACCGGTCGGGAGGCCTCCCTGACGGTTTATTTCGGAGAAGGGGGAATGGATTTTCCCGGTGTGGAGTTCCGGCTTTACCGTGTGGCGGATGTAGCTGAGACGGGGGATTTGGCTCTTACCGGTGATTTTGCGGAATATCCGGTCTCTTTAAAGGATCTTGACAGTTCCGGGTGGAGGGCGCTTGCACAGACATTAGATGCATATGCTGCCCGTGACGGTCTGACGCCGCTGAAAGTCACTGCAACAGATCAGAGCGGCCAGGCGGTGTTCGAACAATTGTCTGTGGGTCTTTATCTGGTCACTGCTGACTGTTATGAACGTGACGGATATATATATACGCCGGAGCCGTTTCTCATCTGTCTTCCGGATGAGAAAAACGGGCAGTGGGAGTATGATGTGGCTTCTGCCTGCAAGTTTGACAGCGAATATATCCCGTCGGATAATAATACGGTGAGCCGTAAGGTCCTTAAGATATGGAAAGATGATGGAAATGAGAAAAAACGTCCGGAACAGATCAGCGTTCAGTTATTAAGAAACGGAGAAGTGTATGATACGGTGACTCTGAATGAGGGCAATAACTGGCGGTATGAATGGACAGATCTGGACGAAAGTTTCAAATGGCAGGTGACAGAGTATAAAACTCCTGAGAATTACACGGTTTCGGTAAATCGTGAAGGCATTACTTATGTGATGACAAACACCTATCAGTCTGAGAAGCCCGGCACCCCTGAGACGCCCGGAAAATCCGGAACACCGGGGAATACCCGGCTCCCCCAGACCGGGATGCTCTGGTGGCCGGTTCCGTTGTTAGCTTTTGCAGGGCTTCTGCTGTTCCTGATCGGATGGGGGAAACGCCTATATGAAGAGAAATAGAAAAAGACCGGGAACATGGCTTATGAGAGGAGGGCTGCTGCTGATTGCCGCAGCCCTTTTACTGACGGTGTTCAATCTGTGGGATGAATGGCGTGCCGATCAGGCGGCGGAACAGGTGCTTGACCAGATGACGGTACAGCCGGAGGATCCGGATGCATCCGACGGGCAGGGGATTCCTGATTATCTGCTGAATCCTGATATGGAGATGCCTGTTGTAGAGATTGACGGCAATTCCTATATAGGTGTACTGGATATTCCCGCTCTGGGCCTTACACTTCCCGTTATGAGTGAGTGGAGTTATCCGAATCTGAGGACTGCACCCTGCCGGTATGCCGGGTCTGCCTACAAAGACAATCTGGTCATCGCGGCTCACAACTACAGCACTCATTTTGGACAGATCAAGAATCTGACCGTCGGCGATCAGGTATCCTTTACAGATGTAGACGGCAATGTATTCCTTTATACTGTGGCTGAGGTCCAGACGCTGGAACCGACGGCTGTGGAAGAGATGACAGACGGCGGATGGGCATTGACATTGTTTACCTGTACAATAGGCGGGCAGAGCCGTGTGACTGTTCGATGTGAAAATGATGAAAATTATATATTTGAATAAAAACCTCCGTTTTACAGATAAAGATTTTACTTATTAGATAAGCATTTAAAAAGAAATCTGTAGAACGGAGGATTTTTATGCTTGACAGTAAAATGGAATATGATATAATTTTACTATATACATGTAAAAATATAGAAAATAAATATAAATTATATAACAAGGGGATAATATGATTTATTCATATGAGCAGTGTTTGAAAAAATATAAGAATTATTATCAATTAAAGAAAGCCCTCCAGGTCAAGGAAATCTTCTTTTTGGAAAAAGGAGTGTATTCCGACAGAGAATCTGAACCTGAATTTGCAATTATCCTTATGAAATATCCGAATGCCATAATAACCTTAAACAGTGCCTTTTATTATTATGGCTTGTCAAATAGAGTGCCGGATAAGTATTATCTCGCAACAGAAAGGGGAACATCCGGAATCTGCGATCCCCGGGTGACTCAGATCTTTGAAAACAGCGGAAAACTTCATCTGGGCGAAATATCAGCAAAATACAACGACTGCTCCTTTCGGATTTATGATAAAGAACGTATGCTGGTTGAACTGCTGCGCCATAAGAATCAGCTCCCGTTTGACTACTATAAAGAGGTTCTGCGTAATTACAGACAAATAATCCATGAACTTGATGTGCCTCGGATTTATGATTATATATGTGCGTTGCCGAAATCAAAAATGGTAAAAAATGCTTTCCGGCTGGAAGTGCTGTGATATCTGAGTTTATGAACAGTGAAAAAGGAGGTATACATAACATGAGCGAAAAAGACAATAATAAAATACAGTTATTTGAGGATCAGGCTATACGTACCGCCTGGGATGAAGAGCAGCAGGAATGGTATTTTTCAATTGTGGATGTGGTAGCGGTGCTGACTGGTACGGAAAATCCCAGGCGCTATTGGAGCGATTTAAAACGAAAACTGAAAGAAGAAGGGGCGGTTGAACTGTACGAAAAAATCGTACAGTTGAAAATGACGGCAACGGATGGCAAAAAGCGTCTGACAGATGTAGCAGATACGGAACAGCTCCTTCGGATCATTCAGTCCATCCCCTCACCCAAAGCAGAGCCTTTTAAAGCATGGTTGGCGATGGTGGGAAGAGAACGTATCGAAGAGACGATAGATCCTGAGCAAGCTATCGACCGCGCTTTAGAAACCTATTTGAAAAAGGGATACTCAGAGGAGTGGGTACATCAGAGAATCCTGGCAATCCGCATTCGTAATGAATTGACGGAGGAGTGGAAAAACCGCGGCGTGAAAAAAGGAAAGGAATATGCAATCCTGACAGATGAAATTTCCCGGGCCTGGTCTGGCATGACGACAAAACAGTATAAGCGGTTGAAAGGTCTTAAGAAGGAAAATCTGCGGGATAATATGACGGATCTGGAATTGGTGCTGACGATGCTTGCTGAGGCTTCTACAAAAGATATTTCCAAATCTGCAAAACCAAAAGGATTAGAAGAAAATCAAGAGGTGGCGCGGCGGGGCGGACGAGTAGCTGGCGTCGCCAGGCAGGCACTGGAAGCTGAGACAGGACAGCCGGTTATAACATCGCAAAATGCGGATGATTTTAGAAAGCTGATTACAGACATTATGGAAGATGCGGCGTCATTGCCTGAGAGTGAATAAATTCCTCCGTTTTACAGATACTACAATTACTGACAGTAATAAGCATTTTATGTAGATATCTGTAAGACGGAGGAATTTTTATATGAAAGCAACAGGGATAGTAAGGAGGATCGACGATCTGGGGCGTGTCGTCATCCCGAAAGAGATCAGAAGGACGCTCCGCATACGGGAAGGAGACCCGCTGGAGATTTTTACGGACCGTGAGGGCGAAATCATATTGAAGAAATATTCTCCGATCGGGGAATTGGGAACACTGGCAAAGCTTTATGCTGAGAGCCTTTCTCAGACGCTTGGCTGCACGGTGTGTATCACAGACACTGATCAGGTTGTAGCTGCTTCAGGCAGTGGAAAAAAAGAACTGCAGGATCAGTTTATCGGCAGGGAACTGGATCGATTATTAAAAGACAGAGGACAGCTCCTTGCGGGAAGCCAAGATTCGTCGTACATCAAAGTAGTACCGGACATGAAAGAATTTCGCGATGAGGCAATATGCCCTATCATAAGCGAAGGAGATGTGATCGGCTCGGTAGTGCTTTTAAATAAAGACCAGAAGAAGAAATTCGGCGAAGTAGAACAGAGAGTGGCTTCCAGCGCTGCAGATTTCCTGGGGCGGCAGATGTCATAGTGTATTAGAGATGAAAGTGCAGACAACATGTTATGAATATTTGTCATAAATCCCGGCGGACAGA
>ERZ1643246.2499-NODE-2499-length-17308-cov-46.648003_pt1 | contig 17308 bp, 15 predicted proteins | sample MGYA00579265_ERZ1643246 | MGnify/ENA primary metagenome ERZ1643246 (study PRJEB29033, sample SAMEA4952261) | chicken gut metagenome | biome: Broiler Chicken; feature: Gastrointestinal Tract; material: Caecum | place: Ireland | collected 2018 | study: Broiler...
CAGATGGAAGTTCCGAAATTTACCGTCTGGCTTCCTCCCTCCACGGGCATAAATCCCTGCCCGCTGATCACAAGCAGACGGGCTTCCTCCAGATTTTCCGCATACAGAAATTCCCCATGAAATCCGATGACCGTCTGGTAATATTCTTTCTCAATTTTTCTTTGCTCTCTGGAAGCAACCAGAATACACGGAATATTTTTCAGCTCCTCCGGTGTGACGGAAGGGAGCGCTGCCATAGCATTTCTGCCGGAAAGTTCAATATACATCTTTCCGGTCGTCAGCACCAGGTTGACATACTCTTCCGAAAACGCTCTGCGCTGGTCATTCAGCACCAGATCCACTGCCTCCGTTCTCAGCAGATGGAACAGTTCCTCATGATTTCCGTAGAAAAACTGAACAGAGACTCTGGGATATTTTTCCGCAAATTCCTCCAGCGCAAGCCGGATCTCTCTGCTGCTGTAGCTGCGCAGATAACCGATTTTCAGAGTTCCGTCCTCTCCCCTGGCGATCTTCGCAGACTCCCTGCACATCTGTTCATAGTCGGCGATCAGGATCAGACTTTTTTTGTAAAAATGCTCCCCCGCCGGAGTCAGAACAAATTTCCGGTTTTTTCGCTCCAGAAGCTGAAAACCAAGTTCGTTCTCCAGCGCCCTGATCTGCTGTGAAATGGCGGACTGGGAAATATGACATTCTTCTGCCGCCTCTGAAAAACTGTTGTTTCTCACAACAGCCTGAAAATATCTGATTTGTCGAAGCAATCCTGCACCTCCTGTGTCTTTCGTAAATTTCTCTGTGATCATTCAGCCAGATCTGCGTAGTTACTTTACTGCACAGACCGTATGAAAGCGCAGAGCCTGCGGGCAACCATTCAGTCATCTGAACGGTTGCCTGCAGTCTGCATGGTTTGTCATCCTTTTGCATACACTGTAAAAAGCAACAGTTTCGGGGGGTTCCTTGAAAGATTATATAGAAGAAAGGGCCATAGAAGTCGCCAGCTACATGATTGAGGCAAAAGCAACGGTCCGGCAGACCGCGAAAAAATTCGGTATCAGTAAGTCTACGGTACATAAAGACATGGTAGAACGCCTGGTACAGATCAATCCTGAGCTGGCAGGAGAAGTGCGTGAGGTTCTGAACGTCAACAAGCAGGAGCGCCATATCCGCGGAGGAATGGCTACGAAGGAAAAATACCAGCGGAGACTGCAGGCCTGCAGCAACAATGAAAAATGAATCACCGTGAGCGTCCGGCGGATCCGGATTCTCACAACCACGCAGGAGGGGGCTGACCGCCCCCTCCTTTTCCTGTGCTCTGAATGCCGTTCAGCTGGCTGAACGGTTACGAATGCTATGATTTTTTGCAGGAAGAGTATGGTTTTTATTACAGCTTCCCACGATTCATCCGTTAAAATTAAGAAAGTAATATGATAGAATAGACCCAGAGTGTGATTTTCACTGAACTGCTGCGGAAGTTCTGCTGTTTTCAGACACCCTCTGGCGGGATAGACGGGAGAGAATTCTATGAGAACATTAAAACTGGTAATTGTGGACGATGAGCCGATTTTGCTGCAGGGCCTTCTGAACACCTACGACTGGGCAGGTATGGGCTTCCAGGTTGTGGGATCCGCCCAGAGTGGAGAGCAGGCTATTGAGGTAATCCGGGAAACAAAGCCTCATGTCGTTCTGACCGACATACGGATGAAACAGATCACAGGCCTTATGGTGATAGAAGAAATTCAGAAAACGGATCCGGAATGTCTGTTCATCGTACTGAGCGCGTACAGAGATTTTGACTATGCCCAGCAGGCGTGCGATCTTGGAGCTTTCGCTTATCTGCTGAAACCAATCGAGGACGACAAGCTTCAGGAAACGATGCAAAACGCTTATAAAACCTGCATGGAACGTGTGGAAAACGAAGAAAAGTATGAGAGCTGGGAAAATCTTCTGGTGAAAAACCGCGACAGCTTTCTGCAGGTGTTGATTCAGAAATATGTCCAGAATCTGATTCCCGAGGAAAAGGTGGCAGACGTTTTTCGGACACTGGAAGATGTTCCGGGGAATGACGACCGCTTTATCACCGTATGCGTGGATATCGACCTGACCTATAAGATCACAAACTCCCTTGACTACGAAGCTTCGAGATTTGCCCTGATGAAACGTCTGGAAGACGTGATCGGCGCCCGCTTCTTCCATTGGAAGGCAGATGTGGACGAAGGCAGCGCTTTCATTATCCGCACCACAGACAAGGACGCGGTCAGAGAACTGAAAACGCTTCTGGAACATGTGAAGAAAGACGAACAAAGCCCCGTAGTCGCAGCAATCTCAAAACCGTATAAGGGAATCGCCGGAATCAGGAAAAGCTGCCTTGAAGCACAGAAGCTTTTCGGTATGGCCAGCATTTCCGGCGCCAGCGCTTTTACCGTTTCCGAAGAGACAGAACTGAAGGTTCCGGATGAAGCCGGAACGGATATTGACAGCCTGATCGTCAGCGCAGTCCGGAAGAACAACCGTTCAGAGCTGAAAGAGGTATTTATCCAGCGCATTTACTCCCTTCCCCATGAGGAGGAACTGCAGTGCAAATATCTGCACCGCCTGATGCTGAAGACGGAATTCATGCTTCAGGACACCTACGGCCTCACAGAGAATCTTGAAGAAAAGTTCCGGAATTATTATTACAACCTGGAGAATCTGAACGCGGCAAAGTCTGTGGACGTCTGTTATAAAATTCTGTGCGATGCCATCGACACACGAATCCGTGAAGCGGAAAAAGATGAGACGAGATACTTTAAAGAGTACCTGGCGGAAGCTGCCTCCTACATCGAAGATCATCTTCAGGACGAAGACCTGTCCATCGTGTCTGTGGCCGCACATATCTACCTGAATCCGGTTTATTTTGGAAGAGTTTTTAAAAACACCTTTGGCATGACCTTCAAGAAATACCTGATGCAGCGCCGGATGGAGAAAGCAAAAAAACTGCTGGAGAGTGAAAACAGAAGCATTGCGGAAATCTGCGATGCCGTCGGAATCAGCAACCCCTCCTATTTCTCACATCTGTTTAAGCAATACACAGGAAAACTCCCCAGCGAATACCGGAAGGAGTATGAAGGATAAGAAATATTCGGAAAAGAGACGATAATATGAAGTGGAAGTACAAAAAATCGGGAATACAGCGAAGATATCTGAAGTACACAGTGGCTCTTATGGTCCTCGCTCTGCTGCTCTCCAATCTGGGCGTAGGATTCTGTGTAAAGGAACGGCTGACCCGGTCGATCATCGATAAATATGAGTTCATGACCGAGCGGATGAGGTATACTCTGGAATATCTGTTCCGGAAAAGCGACGAGGTCACAGCGGAATGCATTCTGTATGACGACGTACAGGAAAGCCTTCAGACACAGGGGCTCGAGGAAGTGCGCCATATTGCACTGAGCAAATATTTCGCCTATATTGATCTGGAGTATGTGGCAGATTACTGTTATGTGGACAACAAAGGAAACGTATACAGCCGTTCCTATTCCGACGTCTCCTATGAAAGTGTTACAGAAAGCGGCTTTCAGGAGTATCTGGGGGACGACTATTCCAGAACAAAATGGTTCTGGGCGGAGGATACGCTGTTCGGGACCCACGAAAATGCGCTTTTTATCGGCCGGTATGTGAGAAGCCTGGAATATGCTCATGAACCCGGAATTCTATTTTTCAAAATGGAACCTGCCTTTCTGGAGCAGATCACCGGCACAAATATGGAACTGGCTGATGAAGCTGCCATAGGTGTCATCGACAAAAACGGACAGGTCTGTCTTTCCTCCTCGCCGGAAGATTTCCGGACGGGAGAGCGTGTACCGGAAGATATTGCCGAGCGCATCAATGAAAAAACCGAAGCCGGTCTGTCCCTTGCCGGAGAAAAAGTGGAGGGCGGCGTGCTGTCGGCCTATCGCGATGAAAACAGCGGATTCTCCGTATTTTCCTTTGTGCCGGACAGAGTTCTGAACCGGGGCCTGCTGCCGGTTTTTCTCGTACTTTCAGGGATTTACCTTCTGGTCATTGCCGCAGCCATGGTTCTGAGTATCTATTTCTCGCGAAGATTTACCAGACCGATCCAGGTGATCAAAGAAGCAATGACCGAATTTGACGGCAGCAATTTTGACCGTATCATCGAACTGCATACCAATACGGAGCTGGATGAGATCGGCCGGTCCTATAACGAAATGCTTGGGAATATCCAGCGGCTTCTGGAAGAAATCAAAGCCCAGGAAAAAGAACTCCGAACGGCGGAGCTGAATATGCTGATCAGCCAGATCAATCCTCATTTTCTGTACAATACCCTGGACACGATCTATATGCTGGCGCGGATCAACCGGGAGGAAACCACAATGCGTATGATTCAGGCATTGTCAAAATATCTTCGCCTGTCGCTGAGCAAAGGAAATGAGATTGTGACGTTGGAAGACGAACTTGAAAATGTAAAAAGCTACATGGAAATTCAGCAGATTCGGAATCAGAATCTCTTCACTTACGAGATCAACTGCCAGGTAAACGCGTCGGACACAAAGGTTCTGAAGCTGATTCTGCAGCCAGTCGTGGAGAATGCGGTGAAATACGGTTTTCAGGATATCTTTGAAGGCGGGCGGATTCTTATTTCCATCTGCGCCGGAGACAATGTTCTGTATCTGAACGTGTTCAACAACGGCACTCCGATTGAAAAGGATCAGCTGGAGAAAATCAACTCCATGAACGATCTTCCGATTGCGGAATTCAAAAACTGTTTTCCGGATAAAAACCACGGATATGGAATCGTAAATATTCTGACCCGTCTCCGTCTGAAATACGGGGACGGAGCAGCATTATATTTCACAGCACACAGCGACGGCACCACATGTACAATAAAAATTCCCGGAGGGGGCGAACAGGAATCCTATGAAACTTAAAAAAAACAAGACCAGAAAAATACAGGCAGCCGCGGCTGCCCTGCTTGTCGCCGTAACGGCGGCAGGATGCCAGAAAGCATCCCCTGAGACAACAGAGGAACCAGAGGAAATCTCTTTTCCTGTGGTTTTGATTGTGGATTCTTCCACCGGAATCAAAAACGAAGAGACCCTGATCAATACATTCAATGAAATGTACGAGGGGACATGGCATGCCGATGTGGAATGGATTATGGAGACAGAGGAGGAATACCGTCAGAATCTGAAACGCCAGAACGTGACAGATACTCTGCCCACGGTCATCACAGATCTCCGGATGCTTCCGGCCTTTTACTATATGATGATTCAGGATGAACGCATTGAAGAGCTGTCTCCCTACCTGCTGGAAGACGAAGAATGGATGGCAATGATTGAACCCTCCGTGCTGGAATCCTGCAGTGAAGAGGACGGAAGTATTTACCTGAGTCCGATCAGCACGGCGGCCTTCTCCTGTTCCGGCATCTACTGGAATGAAGAACTGTTCGCACAGGCGGGAATTGAAGAATTTCCGGACACATGGGAAGAGTTCTGGGACTGCTGTGAAAAGCTGAAAAGCCACGGAATCACTCCCCTTGCGCTGCACACAGAAGGGACGGCCTGGGCGCCTATGCTGATCGCTACGGCGGAGGCCGCCTCAACAGAGGAGGGCGCTACGTTTATGCAGCAGTTTTATCCGCAAACCTATCAGAATGCGTCCGGCCTGCGCATTGCAAAGACCCTGCAGAAACTGTTTTCCTATACCACAGAAAACGCGCTGTACTCAGATTTTGACGTGTCCTATGAAAATTTCTTTTCCGGTCAGGCCGCAATGATTCCCAACGGCTACTGGATGATGGACCAGATCCCGGAAGAATGGCAGGACAAGGTCCGCTTTTCTGCATTCCCGGAAAACCGGCTGATCTCATCACCGGAAACATTCGGCTGGGCAATCGTCTCCAGTTATACCGACGAACAGAAAGAAGCGGCGGCGGCTCTCCTGAAACTGCGGACAAAACTGAATCTGGAACAGAAGGAAGAACTGTTTGTCAAAGATCTCTCGGAAATGATTCCCGCGGAACGAGACTATATTGCCGTGTACAAAACCAATCCTGAACTCGTTCCCAATTATCAGGTCAAGTGGAATTCCATCCTGCAGGAAGAGACCCTCGGGGAAATCCTTCCGGACCTGGCAAAAGGAAAAATAACCCCGGAAGAATTTACCGCCAGAGAAGACGAAAGCATACAGAAATTTCAGGAAGAACAGTAAACAGTGGGAGACGGTAACCGTTCCGCCGGCGGAACGGTTACGATAAACAACGTATGATTTTTGGCAGTTATGGTTTTTTAATTGTTACCGTCTGCACGGGCCATATTGCTATAATGTCCTCAGAACAAAGGAAAACGTAATTGTTTGCGGCCGGACAGTTACAGAACCGTTTTCAGAAAGGAAAGAGGACATTATGAAAAGAAAGAAAGTATTATCAGCGTTACTCGCAGTGACAATGATCGCCGGGCTGGCGACCGGATGCGGAAACGACAGTTCATCTTCCGGAAGTTCCGCTTCTTCCGGCAGCACGCAGGAAGCAAAGGGAAAGGTTTACTATCTGAACTTTAAACCGGAAGCCGATGAGTACTGGCAGGATCTTGCAGAAACTTACACAGAGGAAACCGGCGTTCCGGTCACTGTTCTGACCGCTGCCTCCGGAGAGTACGAAAAAACCCTGAAATCCGAGATGGCAAAGACAGACGCGCCGACACTGTTTCAGGTAAACGGGCCTGTCGGACTGGCAAGCTGGAAAGACTACTGCTACGATCTCACCGGAACCGATATCGCAAACGAGCTGTCCGACGAAAGCTTCGCACTGAAGGACGGAGACAAAACAGCCGGCATTGCCTATGTCATTGAAAACTACGGCATCATCTACAACAAATCGCTGCTTGAAAAGGCCGGATACACCGCCGACGATATCACCGATTTCGACAGTCTGAAGGCAGTCGCAGAGGATATCACCGCAAGGAAAGACGAGCTTGGCTTCTCCGCGTTTACCTCCGCAGGCATGGACGGCTCCTCCGACTGGAGATTCAAGACGCACCTTGCAAACCTTCCGATCTACTATGAATATAAGGACGAAGGAATCAACAACACGGACGCAATCAAGGGAACCTACCTCGACAACTATCGCCAGATCTGGGATCTGTATATCAACAACGCCACCTGTGCGCCCACTGAGATTTCCACAAAAACCGCAGACGATGCTACCGCTGATTTTGTGACGGAAGAGGCTGTCTTCTATCAGAATGGAACCTGGGAATATAACAATATCGCGGACGTCGGCGATGAAAATCTTGGAATCCTTCCGATCTATATCGGCGTGGACGGCGAAGAAAACCAGGGCGTCTGCACCGGCACAGAGAACTACTGGTGCGTAAACGCCAAGGCGTCGGAAGAAGATATTCAGGCAACGCTTGACTTTATGTATTGGTGCGTAACCTCCGACGAAGGCGTGGAGGCAATGTGCAGAGATATGGGATTTGTGATCCCGTTCCCGTCAAACCTGGAATCCGAAAATACACTTGTAAACGAGGCAAATAAATACCTGGACGAAGGAAAAACTCCTGTCACATGGGTATTCTCTACCATGCCTTCCGAAGAGTGGAAAAACGGCGTCGGCTCTGCGCTTACCGCATATGCGGCAGACCAGACTGATGAAAACTGGGAAAAGGTTGTAACTGCATTTGTTGACGGCTGGGCAACGGAAGCGGCAGCAGCCAAATAAACAAAACGAGAGGGAATCCAAGCGGCTGACAGAGGCAGTCTGTCAGCCGCTTTTTTAAAGGAGGCGATTTCATGGAAAAGGCAATCCGGCGTTATATGCCGATTTTTGTACTTCCCACATTCTTTGCATTTATTCTCGGTTTTATCATCCCGTTTCTGATGGGAATATGGCTGTCCTTCTGCGATTTCACCACAGTCACCGATGCAAAATTTGTAGGGATTTCCAATTACATAGAGGCGTTCAAAGATACGGTATTTCAGCATTCTTTCTGGTACACACTGCTGTTCGCGGTTGTCTCGCTGATCGTGATCAATATCTTTGCCTTTGCTCTGGCCCTGGCCCTGACGCAGAAAATGAGAGGAACCAATATTTTCCGTACAATCTTTTTTATGCCGAATCTGATCGGCGGTATTGTGCTCGGATACATCTGGCAGCTGATCTTCAACGGAATTCTCTCCCACTACCAGACAGCTTTGGGACTGAACGAATGGTACGGCTTCTGGGGCATGATCATTCTCGTAAGCTGGCAGCAGATCGGCTACATGATGATTATCTATATCGCGGGACTCCAGTCAATCCCGGAGGACGTGATGGAAGCCGCGCAGATCGACGGAGCCTCCGGAATCCAGCGGCTCTTCCGGGTAACGATCCCGATGATGATGCCGTCGATTACCATCTGTATGTTCCTGTCCATCACCAATGGCTTCAAGCTCTTTGACCAGAACCTGTCTCTGACTGCAGGCGAACCGTCGAAAATGTCCGAAATGATGGCGCTGAACATCTTCAACACATTCTACGGACGAACCGGCTGGGAAGGCGTCGGTCAGGCGAAAGCCGTTATATTCTTTGTCATCGTAGTCGCGATCGGCATGATCCAGCTGCGGGCAACACGTTCCAGGGAGGTGCAGCAGTAAATGAAAAGAAAACGTGGACTGAGCATGATTGGCACAATCGTCTTTACAATTCTCGGGCTGATCTATATCTCGCCGATTCTGATTGTGCTGATGAATTCATTCAAGAAAAAAGTCTTTATCAACAAGGAACCGTTTACGTTTCCCACAGAAAAGACCTGGAACGGAATCGAAAACTATGTGACTGCCATCGACAAATACGGCCTGCTCAGTGCGGTCGGCTGGACAGTGTTTATCACCATTGGTTCCGTCCTGGTCATTCTGATCTGTACCTCCATGTGCGCATGGTATATCACAAGGGTAAAGACACGGTTTACAAAAACCCTGTACCTGCTGTGTGTTTTTTCCATGGTTGTGCCATTCCAGATGGTTATGTTTACCCTCTCTCTGGTTGCAGACCGGACCAGGCTGAATACCCCATGGGGAATCATCATTATTTATCTGGGCTTCGGCGCAGGGCTTGCAGTGTTCATGTTCTGCGGCTTCGTAAAGTCAATTCCTCTTGAGATTGAGGAGGCGGCGCTGATCGACGGATGTACGCCGCTGCGCACCTTCTTTACCATCGTGCTGCCGATCATGAAACCGACGTATATTTCCGTCGGAATCCTGGAAACCATGTGGATCTGGAACGATTTCCTGCTTCCTTATCTGGTACTGGATCTGAATAAGTACAAGACGATCTCTATTGCAATTCAGTATATGAAGGGAAGCTACGGCCGTGTGGATATGGGCGCAATTATGGCGGCGCTGATTCTCGCGGTGATCCCGGTAATTATTTTCTATCTGTCCTGCCAGAAACACATCATCAAAGGTGTGGCTGCCGGCGCAGTAAAAGGATAAGAAAACGCGGGCAAAAGGCACGCAGGCGAAGAATACGGAAACGCAAAGAGAGCGCGGAACTTATAAATTCCGCGCTCTCTTTGCGTTTCCTGTACGTGTTTCCGGCCGGATGCCCGCAGGTACTGTGCTTTCATGGGATCCGTGCCGAAAATACACAGATCCGAACGAAAGGCTGCGATTGCTGGTAACAGTTCAGCTGGCTGAACGGTTACCATTGCTGACAGGCTCTGTGATTCTTATATTGTGCTGACAGGGAAAAAGTATTAAAATCTTTATATATCAGATCTTCCGCGGCGAGGAGGCATCTGTCCGCGGGGAGTGAAAAAGAAGGCGGCTGTTCAGCTGGCTGAACGGCTGCAAAAGAAAGGATTATCTGTTATGAAAAAGTTGTGTTCTGATTTCTGGTCGGAGCTGAGGGAATCTGCTTCCAGGTTCTCCGCATTTGCCGGAAGTCACAAAGGTGTGCTCGGGGTTCTGACTCTGGTTCTGTTGTTTTTGTATGGAGTTCGGATTTTTTATTACGATTTCTCCATCGACAGCGAAGCGGCTCTTTCTTCTCAGCAGGAGCTTCTGGATTCCTGGCTGACCATTGACCGTTTTGGTCTTGTATTTACGAAAAAGCTGTTTCTGATGAATATTTTTATCCCCTATGTATCTAATTTTCTGATGATTCTTGCCCTTGGATTCTCAGCATTTTTCTTCGACTTCTGTGTGAAGGAATGGAAAGGGGAGGACCGCTGCTACCGGCTGTTCTATTATATTTTCCCGGCCGCATATGTCAGCGCTCCCTGTCTGGCGGAACAGTTTTTCTTTACGCTTCAGTCCTTTGAGATCGCCTGGGCCGGACTGCTCTGTATCGCTGCGGTTTACTGTTTCAGCCGCTGGCTGTTCTGGAGGGAAAGTTTCCTGTGGATTGCTCCCTCTCTCATCTTCATGGTCTGGGCTTTCGGTTCCTATCAGGCCTTCGCCGGGATGTTTATCTCTGTGGCTCTGGTCTCATTCCTGCTGGCTTACCAGAATCCTTCGGTGCAGCTGCGGGGAAAATATCCATGGCTGCTCTGCTGCGTCAAATATATTGCCGTGTTCTGTATCGGCCTTGCGCTTTATGTCCTTGCCGGAAAAGTTGTCCGGCTGTATTACGGCATTGATGCAACAGATTATGTAAACAATATGTTTCTGTGGAAGACCATCGGATTCCGGGCGGCTCTGAGAAATGTTCTGTCTGACTGCGCCCGGATTTATCTGGGAAACTGGTCGGTGTTCTTCCACTGGATGTTCACGCCGGCTATGGCGATCTGCGGCGCTCTGCTCCTGAGCCGCGGACGCAACATGAAGCGGACCGGCTTTCCGCTGTATGTTACGGCGCTGATTCTTCTGGCGCTGTCTCCCACGTTTCTCTCTGTTGTGGGCGGAACGCACCAGCCGCTGCGCGGACAGCTTGCGTATGTCTTTGTATTTGCCTTCTTCCTGGCGGGCATCACAACGTTTACAAAGAAATCACTGGCCGTTCTCTGCTGTCTTATCAGTGTCTTTGTGACGCTCCGTCAGAGCCAGAGTATGACGCAGCTTTTCCATACGGCGTTTGTCACCTATAATCAGGACAAAGACCTTGCGTCTTCCATCTATGAGCGGATCGAGCAGATTGCTGCGGATAGCGGAATGGCGGATTACCCGGTTGTGTTTGTCGGAAGCAGAAGCGCAAATCTTACCGACGGCGCGCAGAAAGGAGAAATGATCGGCGTCTCATTTTTTGAGTGGGATGCGTCTAGCTACTGTGGTTCCACCGGACGTATCATCGGCTTCTGCGATACGCTGGGATACGATATGGAACTCCCCACTCCTGAGGAAGCGGCGTTCGCGCAGGCGCAGGCTGCCTCCATGCCGGTATGGCCCGCCACAGGAAGTGTTCAGGCAGTGGATGGAATCATGATTATCCGGTTATCCTGACGAACGGCATTGGCCGATACGAAAGCGGAAAGAAAACTCCTGTACGATATATGTTTCTGAATGTATACGGCAAAACCCTCTCTCATTTCTTTTGTGTCTCAGCAATAAGAAATACCAGACACATCGGAAAATGAGAGAGAGTTTTCTTTACTTTTTCCGCACAAAAAAACACCGTCCCCGCAGCTCACGCGTCTGCAAAAACAGTGCTTTTAGTGCGCCTTCAGGGACTCGAACCCTGGACAAATAGATTAAGAGTCTACTGCTCTACCAACTGAGCTAAAGGCGCAAACCTTATATTTTTTTGATTATTTGATGTCCCTCATCGGAACGCAAGAATTATTATATGCGATACACGCAAAAAAATCAACCCTTTTTTTAACTTATTTTCTGATTTGTTATTATTCACAATGATTTTTTATAATTTGTTTATATTTAAGTCAAAATACACAAACCGGTAAACTTCCATGTACCGAAAAGATTTTTATCAGGTCTGCACGGATAACCGTGCAGACCTGTCGGACAGCTATTTCTTTCCCTTCCGCTTTTTCCCGGATCCACCCAGAAGCTTTTCCAGCTCTTTCAATGACTTCTGTATTCTGAAAAATCTTCCGCATCTGTGGGTACTTTCATACTCAAACTCTGTCATCTTCTGCTGTACGGAATTTCTTTTTTTCATTCCATCGCCGCCATATTTATCTCTCAGAATCAATATATGTAAAATCTCAGAATGACGGCACTCAGCCGTATACAGAGTGTGCTGCTTTCCGCATGTCTTTCCGCACAGATCAGAGGTCATATTTTACTATGTCCATCTTCGCAGCACCATCAGCGAAAAAAGAAATACCGTCCGCTTCCTGATCCGTATGAATGACGGCCGACATCACCTGCTCCCCATCATTTATGAATGCCTCCACGCTGAAACGATCCAGAATAATTCTTATCTTCAGTTCGCCATTTTTACTGTTCACAAGGCTCCGGCGCTGATGTATGATCGCTCTTCTTGAACCGGAGAATTTTCTGTCGATCTTTAAAACAGACTCCCGCGGACGAAAACTGAAGGAGGTCTGATACTGGTCATTCTGCGCAAAACGCACCGCAAATTTCTGGTAAATGTTCTGCTGATCCGCCGGCCGAAGCACCAGTTCCATATCGATCCTGCGGCCCCTGATCCCGTCAAGGCGGACATTCCCGGAAATATCGACATTGCAATATTCCACCTTATTTTTCCTCATGTTTTCCAGCTCTTTCACCGGTCTCTGATACAATCTTCCATTTTTAATAAAGAGTTCCCGCGGCAGACTCATCTGTCCGAACCATGCCATATTCCGTGATCTGAAATTACAGGTATCCCAATTCTGCAGCCATCCGATCATGATCCGGCGTCCATCCGGTGCAAGTGTGGTCTGAGGCGCATAAAAGTCGATGCCGTAATCGATCGCCTGATTATGTTTTTCGGTAAAGGTATCTGTCTCCTTATCGTAATCGCCAATCAGACACAACGTTCCGTTTCCGTTATGATACTCGAATCCCTGTGGAAGCATATCCTGGGGACTGGTAAGCAGCACCATCTGCCCATCCAGCTCGAATAAATCGGGGCATTCCCACATTTTGCCGAAACGGTTGTTGTTGGCAATCAGTACCTTTTTAAAGTTCCAGGAAAAGCCGTCCACGCTGGTAAACAGCAGAATCTGTCCGCTCCCGTCCGCCGGACGATTTCCCACTACACAGCAGTACGTTCCGTCTTCTTTCCTCCACACCTTCGGATCCCGGAAATCGGAAGCGCTGCATCCCTCAGGCAGATCGTTTTCATCCAACACCGGGTTGTTTTCATATTTCTCATAATCCATTCCATTTCCCACCGCAAGGCACTGGGTCTGTATGTCTCTGATCCCGCCGTTTGCCAGACGCTGCTGCTGCACCCCGGTATACATCAGCAGCTGCCTGCCGTCGGGAAGCGCAACGGCGCTCCCGGAAAAACATCCGTTTCGGTCATAGATTTCATCCGGGGCCAGCGCTGCCGGCAGATATTCCCAATGCAGAAGATCTTCACTTACCGCATGTCCCCAGTGCATGGGCCCCCAATGAGAATCGTACGGATGATACTGATAAAACATATGGTATTTTCCGTCATAGAAGGAAAATCCATTGGGATCATTCATCCACCCTGTACGTGCCGACAGATGAAATACCGGCCGTTCTTCTTTTGCAATCATCTTTTCGGCAACATCTTCATAAATACGTGCTTCTCTTAATGCCTGACTTGTCATATTCTGATTTCTCCCTTTCACGCAATGATCCAATTTTGTCTTTCATGACGATATCCCTGAAATCCGCTTTTCCGGAAGGAAACAATCCCGGATTTCTCTGACCGTCTATTCCTCTGTCGTCAGAACAGCAATCGCCTCGTAAGGTTTCAGCACCCCGTCTTCCTGCGTTTCATAATTGGCAATCAGCAGTTCCCCATGTTCCGGCAGCCCCAGCGGACAGTCAAGTGTTTCCTCAGAAAAATTACAGATTACAAGAAGCTTTTCTTTTCCCAGCGTTCTTGTGTACGCAAAAATTTTATCATCCTCCGGCAGGAGCAGTTCATAATGGCCGTCTATGATAATCGGATACTGTTTTCTGAGGGAAATCAGCTTTTTGTAATAACTGAAAACCGAATTCTCATCATGAACCTGCGACGCCGCGTTGATCTGCTTATAATTCGGATTCACCTTCAGCCATGGCGTTCCTGTGGTAAACCCGGCATTCTCCGTATCATCCCACTGCATGGGCGTCCTTGCATTGTCCCTGCCCCGCAGCCCAAGATAACGAATCATATCCTCCTTGCTGATCAGACCGGAGCCTGTCAGCTCATAATAGTTATCAATACACTCAATATCCTTGTAGTCATCGATACTTTCAAAATAGATATTCGTCATTCCCAGTTCTTCCCCCTGATAGATATAGGGGGTTCCCTGCATCATATGCAGACATGTGGCGAGCATCTTGGCCGATACCTCTCTGTATCGGGGCGAATCGTTTCCGTACCGGGAAACCGCTCTGGGCTGGTCGTGATTATCCCAGTAAAGACTGTTCCATGCTTTTCCCTCCAGCTCCGTCTGCCATTTACTCAGGACCTCCTTCAGCTCCGGAAGCGGCACCGGATTATCTGTCCATTTTCCATACGGGCCATTGTTCAGAAATGCATGTTCAAACTGAAAAACCATGTTCAGTTCCGACCCGTCCAGGTTTGCATATTTTTTTGCCTGCTCTACAGTAACACCAGAAGTCTCGCCTACCGTAATCAGATCATATTTCGACAGAACTTCCCGATTCATCTCCTGGAGAAATTCATGGATCCGGGGTCCGTTGCACACATAGGGATCGCTGTTTCCATAAAGTCCGTCTCCCTTTTCTCCGTCCGGGAAGGTCTGTACTTTCGAGAGCAGGCTGATAACGTCCATTCGGAATCCGTCGATTCCTTTCTCACACCACCAGTTCATCATCTCGTAGATACGTCTGCGCACTTCATCATTTTCCCAGTTCAGATCCGGCTGCTTTTTTGAGAAAAGATGCAGATAATACATTCCCGTCTGTTCATCCAGTTCCCAGGCGGAACCTCCGAAACAGGCTCCCCAGTTGTTCGGCTCCTTTCCGTCTACGGGATCCCTCCAGATGTAAAAGTCCCGATAAGGATTGTCCTTCGACTTTCTGCTTTCCTGAAACCAGGGATGCTCATCCGAAGTATGGTTGACCACCAGGTCCATCATAATCTTAATCTTTCTCTCATGGGCGCCTGCGAGAAGCCGGTCAAAATCCTCCATAGTTCCAAATTCATCCATAATATCCTGATAATCGGAAATATCGTATCCGTTATCGTCATTCGGTGATTTATAAATGGGAGAGATCCAGAGAACATCCACCCCTAATTCCTTCAGATAATCCAGCTTCCGGATGATACCGTTCAGGTCTCCGATCCCGTCGCCGTTGCTGTCCATAAAGCTTCTGGGATAAATCTGATATACTACACTGCTTTTCCACCACTGCTTATTCATGTTCTGTACTTCCTTCCAACCTTTCCTCAAACCGATATGCCGATTCCATTTCCCATACTTCCAGCTGTCTGATTTTTTCTGTCTTTCCTTCCAGTCTTATTTTTCTGCCGTCTCCATTTCCATAATTTCTCAGTGTGACGGATTTTCTTTCGTTCAGATAAACTTCTATCATGGAGTGATCCAGAAAATATTCTACGGAGATTGTGGTCCTATGTCAAGATTTAGCACAAATTAAAATGAGAAATTATTCCTCATCTTAACTTACTAAGAGCAGTTCATTTGTTTGTGTCTGCTCATATAGTTTTTCAAAGTCATTTGGCGACATGAAATTGCAATGACTATGAATCCGTTTGGTATTATAAAAGGCTTCAATGTACTCGAATATCAGACGATATGCCTGCCGATAATCGCGTATTTTAAATCGATTGATCCATTCCCGTTTAATAAGCGCATGAAACGATTCGATACATGCATTATCCCATGGAAAGGCCTTTTTCGAGTAGCTGCGCTGCATTTTTGCAGTAGCTTCCCGATATGCCTGGGATACATACTGACTTCCTCTGTCACTGTGGATAATTAACGGCAGCTTTGTGTTCCGTCTGGCTTTCGCTTTGTTGATGGTATCAATCACACAGGATACCTCTAAAGTCCGGCTGAGTGTCCAGGCAATAATCTTACGGGAATACAGATCCATAATGCTTGTCAGATAGACAAAGCCATCGGTCGTCCAGATATAGGTGATATCGCTGCACCATACCGCATTTGGGCGATCAGGAGTAAACTGTTCATCCAGGATATTTTGAAGTTCGTTACTGAAATCGGAATCTATGGTAGTGATCGTCCATGGTTTCACCCATTGGGCTTTAATCCCCATTTCCTTCATATATTTTCCAACGGTACGTTCTGAGATGGTCTCTCCCTTCTGACGTAGCTCTCTGGTGATTTTGGGAGCTCCGTAGTTTTGCTTCGATTGATCATAAATATCCTGTATTTTGGCTTTTATGTATTCCCTGCGTTTTTCTGTATCAGAAGGAGTACGGTTTAGCCATGAACGATATCCAGACCGTGAAACGCCTAAATATTTCAGCATTCCGGAAACGGAAACCCGGCGATTCTGTTTTCTGGCAGCTTCCGTCTTTTCAGAAACCTCGAGATAAATGGCTTCTGTTATTTTCCCAGAATGCTGATAGCTTTTTTTAGCACATCAAGTGCATCCTGGGCATCACGGAGTTCGCGTTTCAGACGGGCAATCTCTTTCTGCTCATCAGAGGCGTAATTACCGGAGCCACGAACAGGGATATCGCCAGACTCCCGGAAATCCTTCAGCCATTTTGTCAGAGTGCTGTAACCTACACCGAGATTTTGAGCGCAGCCACGGACACCAAGCTCCTTGTGATCAAAATAGTACTGGACAGCATCCAGTTTAAACTGTTTGTCATGTTGCTTTACCATAATGAGATCCTCCTTCAGTACGATACTTCTATTGTACCACATATTGTTTATTTGGAATTTTCTCATTTTGACTTGCACTATTTATATTCTAGCACCACAGATCATAGGCTTTGACGGCATCACCAAATTCGGAAACGAAGGAGACGAACTCTTTGTCTCCTCCATCTGTCAGCCGGTAAAACATATTGCCGAAAAATGTGTAGAAATTCTCACATCCCAGACTGACTCGATAGCTCCCAGCGTAACGCTGCTGCCGGTGGATTATCGCTGCGGCGGAACGACAAAAGATGCTGTATAGCAGGAAACGCTGTTTCCTGCCATATAAAAAGCGTGTCTGAAAATCTGTTTTCCCGTCTGTATATTACAGTCCGCAGAAAACGATTTTCAGGCACGCTTTATCGTTGGGG
>ERZ1643246.2503-NODE-2503-length-17286-cov-13.507690_pt1 | contig 17286 bp, 18 predicted proteins | sample MGYA00579265_ERZ1643246 | MGnify/ENA primary metagenome ERZ1643246 (study PRJEB29033, sample SAMEA4952261) | chicken gut metagenome | biome: Broiler Chicken; feature: Gastrointestinal Tract; material: Caecum | place: Ireland | collected 2018 | study: Broiler...
GCAGCGCCGGTGGAGGAGGGGATGATGTTGCCGGCAGCGGCACGGCCGCCGCGCCAATCCTTCTTGGAGGGGCCGTCAACGGTCTTCTGGGTGGCGGTGGTGGAGTGAACGGTGGTCATCAGACCATCGGTGATGCCCCAATTGTCGTGCAGCACCTTGGCGATGGGAGCCAGGCAGTTGGTGGTGCAGGAGGCGTTGGACACGAACTTCATGTCGGCGGTGTAGGTGTTGTGGTTCACGCCCATGACGAACATGGGAGTGGAGTCCTTGGAGGGGGCGGACATGACAACCTTCTTGGCGCCGGCGTCGATGTGAGCCTGGGCCTTCTCCTGGGTCAGGAACACGCCGGTGGACTCCACCACGTACTCAGCGCCCACCTCGCCCCAGGGGATGTCCTTGGGGTCCATGCAGGCGAAGAACTTCACGGTCTTGCCGTTGACGATAATGGCGTCGTCGGTGTACTCGATGGTACCGTCGAACTGGCCGTGCATGGTATCATAACGGAGCATGTAGGCCATGTAGTCGGGGGTCATGAAGGGATCGTTGATACCCACGAACTCGATGTCGGACCGATTGATGCCAGCGCGGAACACCAGACGACCGATACGGCCGAAGCCGTTAATGCCAACTTTAATGCTCATAATGAATCTCTCCTTTGTTCTAAATAGCGTCTTAACTTGTCCTTTCCTTGCGCGTCTCCATTATAGACTAATCTTTCCGGAATGAAAAGAGAAAAAACGAAAAACTTAGTGGGGAAACTGTATAAAATTACGGGTGGATTATCGGTAAACGTGGCAGTTTCGACATGACTCGACATTTTTTCTTGCGGGGGGAGGGTGGGTTTGATATACTTACTTTAACTTACCAATTTTCCGGCGGGAGAGGAGCCGCCCGCCGGGACAAACTGAAGGCACACCGGCGGAAGGAGGGGACGGCTTTGGAGGAGCGGGGCGACCTGGGCCCGCTGCTGCTGGAGCAGCTGCGGGAGCAGATGAACAATTTGTCGGCGTCCATTCAGCTGCTTAGCCCTGTGGTGCGGGAAAAGGGGGGCGAGAAGTACGACCCCTATCTGGCCATCCTGAACCAGAGCCTGTACCGGATCATGCGGATGCTGGGCAATGTGGAATTCCTGCAGCTGGAGGAAGGGGACCGGCCGGACCGCCTGCAGGGCAGTCTGGACCTGGCGGGGCTGTGCCGGGAGCTGGCCGCCCAGGTGACTCCGCTGGCGGAGCTGGTGGGGGTATCCTTTTCTTATGAGGAGGAGAAGGGCAGTCTGCTCACCCGGGGGGACAGCCGGCTGCTGCGGCGCATGCTGCTGGAGCTGATTTCCAACGCCCTGAAGGCGGCGGGGGAAGGCGGACGGACGGGTCTGCGGCTGGCGGTGCGCCAGGACCGGGCGGTGCTCACCGTGTGGGACGACGGGCCCGGATTGCCGCCGCCGGACAGCGAGCCCGCCGGCCTTCTGGACCGGCCGTCGGGGCTGGGGCTGGGCCTGCGTGTGGCCCGCCGGGCGGCGGAGGCCCACGGCGGCGTCCTTGTGTTTGAGCAGCGGGAGGACCGGGGCTGCCGGGCGGTGGTCTCCCTGCCCATCCGTACCCCGGGACAGGTGGAACTGCGCACCCCGTCTATGGGCTGGGATCCGGCCGGGGGCTTCTCCGATCTGCTGGTGGAGCTGGCCAGCGTGCTGCCCTATCAGGCCTTCCTGCCCGGGGAGCTGGAATAGGGTTTGAAGAAAATGAAAAAAACTCTTTACAAACCGGGAAAAGGTTGCTATAATAATCAGGCACGTGAAAGAAAACGTGCCCTGCGCGCCCGTAGCGCAATTGGATAGAGCGTCAGATTCCGGTTCTGAAGGCTGGGGGTTCGAGTCCCTTCGGGCGTACCATAAAAATAGCCACACCCCTTGGGGTGTGGCTATTTTTATGAATACCACTTGTTTATGTTACCTGGGATTTTTTAATAGGAGGAACAGACGGATTATGGACACCATTCCCTTACCTGTGGTCATGGATGGGGCCACGGGCACAGAGCTGATGGCCCGGGGCATGCCCCAAGGGGTCTCCACCGAGCAGTGGGTGCTGGACCACCCGGAGGTGCTGCTGGAGGTGCAGCGGGCCTATGTCCGCTCGGGCAGCCAGGTGCTGCTGGCTCCCACCTTCGGGGCAAACCGGGTGGGCCTGAGCCGCTGCGGGGCCTTCCATCAGGTGGCGGAGTACAACCGCCGGCTGGTGGAGCTTACCCGGCAGGCGGCGGAGGGGAAGTGTCTGGTGGCGGGGGATCTGGCCCCCATGGGTCTGTCCCTCCCTCCTTTTGGAGAGAGCGGTTTTGAGGAGCTGGTGGCGGTGTACACCGAGCAGGCCGCCGCCCTGGCGGCGGCCGGAGTGGACCTGTTCGTGGTGGAGACCATGACCACCATGGCGGAGGCCCGGGCGGCGGTGCTGGCCTGCCGGAGCGTATCGGACAGGCCGGTGTGGGTGTCCTTTACCTGTGACGAGGAGGGGCGCACGCCCACGGGCACCGACGTGCTGGCCGCCATGATCGTCATGCAGGGCATGGGAGCGGCCGCCTTCGGCCTCAACTGCACCGACCCGGCGGTGACGGCTCAGCAGCTGGAGCGTCTCACCCCCTATGCCGCCATTCCGCTCATTGCCAAGCCCAACGCCGGACTGCCTGGCGCCTACTGTACCCCGGCGGAGCTGGCCGCCCAGGCGCCCGCCTACGCCAGGGCCGGGGCCCGGATCTTCGGCGGCTGCTGCGGCGCCGGACCGGACCACCTGGCGGCGGTGAAAGCGGCGGTGGAGGGGATTGACTTTTCCGCCTTTCCCCCGGTGGAGCACGACCCAGACGTGATCCCCTGCGCCAGCGAGAAGGAGGCCCGGTTCATCACCCCCGACGTGGACGTGGGGGAGACCATCGAGTGTACCCCCGACTTGCTGGAGGACATTCTAATGGCCGAGGAGGTCTCTCCCCAGGGGGCGCTAAAGATCGCCATTCTGGAGGAGGACGACCTGGATATCTTTGCCGAGAACCAGTACGCGGTGAAGGACGCCCTGTGTCTCTTCTCCGACGTGCCGGAGCTGCTGGAAAAGGCTCTGCGGATCTACCAGGGCCGGGCCTTCTGGGACGGTACGGGGGATCTAGAGGAGGATTTTCTGCGAAATATGGCCGACAAGTACGGGCTGATCCTGCTGTAACCCTCCGTCAAGAGGTGAAGTGTCGAATGGACAAAATCAGCGAAACCGCCAAAAAGCACGCCCCCTTTTTGGGGCGCGCTTTTTGTTTTGCGCCTTGACGGGGATATCAAGATACGGTATCATGAGTGGGACGCAAAGAAATAGTAACACAAGATATTGTGTGGAATAAATGGCGTGGAAAGGAACGGAAAAGCGATGACACTCAGCAAGATCAGGAAGCGGGACGGCCGTTTGGCGGAGTTTAACGAGGAAAAAATTGCCCAGGCCATCAACAAGGCCTTCCGGGCCACCTACAAGCCGGACAAGGAAGAGGTAGCCCGCCGCCTGGCCGACGAGGTGCTCTCCATCCTGGAGGTGGAGGGGGAGGGCCAGCCCGACGTGGAGCACATCCAGGACCTGGTGGAGCGGGTGCTGATGGACAACGGGTATGTGCAGACCGCCAAGGCCTACATCCTCTACCGGGAGGAGCGCAGCCGGGCCCGGGAGATGAACACCCGCCTGATGAAGACCTATGAGGATATCACTTTTTCCGCAGCCAAGGAGTCCGACCTGAAGCGGGAGAACGCCAACATCGACGGGGACACCGCCATGGGCTCCATGTTGAAGTTCGGCTCCGAGGGGGCCAAGCAGTTTTACGACATGTTCGTGCTCAACCCCGACCATGCCCGCTCCCACCGGGAGGGGGATATCCACATCCATGACCTGGACTTCCTCACCCTCACCACCACCTGCTGCCAGATTGATATCAAAAAGTTGTTTGAGGGGGGCTTTTCCACTGGTCACGGCACCCTGCGGGAGCCCAACGACATCTCCTCCTATGCCGCCCTGTGCTGCATCGCCATCCAGTCCAACCAGAACGACCAGCACGGCGGCCAGAGCGTGGTGAACTTCGACTACGGCATGGCCGACGGGGTGCGCAAGACCTTTGCCCGCCTGTACCGGCAGAACCTGGCCCGGGCTCTCACCCTGCTGGAGGACCGGGAGGACCCGGAGAGCGAGCTGAAAGGGGTCATGGCGGGTATCAAGGAGCGCACCGGCCTGGTGCCTACGCTGGAGGACTGGGACGCCTACGCCGCCGCCGAGCGGGAGGCACTGGAGGCCTCCTTCGGGGATGTGACGAAGGCCCAGCAGTTCGCCCACAAGCGGGCGGTGAAGGAGACCGACCGGGCCACCTATCAGGCCATGGAGGCCCTGATCCACAACCTGAATACCATGCATTCCCGCGCCGGCGCCCAGACTCCCTTCTCCTCCATCAACTACGGCATGGACACCTCCCCTGAGGGCCGCATGGTGATGAAAAATGTGATGCTGGCCACCGAGGCCGGCCTGGGGGGCGGGGAGACCCCCATTTTCCCCATCCAGATTTTCCGGGTGAAGGAGGGGGTCAACTACAACCCCGGGGAGCCCAACTACGATCTGTTCCAGCTGGCCATGCGGTGCTCCGCCAAGCGGCTGTTCCCCAACTTCTCCTTTATCGACGCCCCCTTCAACCTGCAGTACTATAAGCCCGGCCACCCGGAGACCGAGATCGCCTATATGGGCTGCCGCACCCGGGTCATCGGCAACGTGTACGACCCCAGCCGAGAGATCTGCAACGGCCGGGGCAACCTGAGCTTTACCACCATCAACCTGCCCCGGCTGGCCATCAAGGCCCGGGGAGACGTGGACGCCTTCTTCGAGTCCCTGGACCGGATGATGGACCTGTGCGTGGATCAGCTGCTGGAGCGGTTTGAGATCCAGTGCCGCAAGCACGTATACAACTACCCCTTCCTCATGGGTCAGGGGGTGTGGCTGGACAGCGACAAGCTGGACTGGGAGGACGAGGTGCGGGAGGTGCTCAAGCACGGCACCCTGTCGGTGGGCTTCATCGGCCTGGCCGAGACCCTGAAAGCCCTCATCGGGGTCCACCACGGAGAGAGCGAGAAGGCCCGGGTGCTGGGCCTGGAGATCATCTCCCACATGCGCTCCCGGATGGACGCCGAGAGCGAAAAGCGGGGCCTCAACTTCTCCCTGCTGGCCACCCCCGCCGAGGGGCTGTCCGGCCGGTTCGTCAAGCTGGACAAGGCCCGCTATGGGGTGATGGAGGGGATCACCGACCGGGAGTATTATACTAATTCCTTCCATGTGCCGGTGTACTACCCCATCTCCGCCTATGACAAGATCAAAATTGAGGCCCCCTACCACGCTCTCACCAACGCCGGACATATCAGCTATATCGAGATGGACGGCGACCCCACCGACAATCTGGAGGCCTTTGAGAAGGTGATCCGCTGCATGAAGGAGAGCGGCATCGGCTACGGCTCGGTGAACCACCCGGTGGATCGTGACCCGGTGTGCGGCTTCTCCGGCATCATCGGCGACCAGTGCCCCGGCTGCGGCCGCACCGAGGCCGACGGGGTGCCCTTTGAGCGCATCCGCCGGATCACCGGCTATCTGGTGGGGACCCTGGACCGGTTCAACAATGCCAAGCGGGCGGAGGAGCATGACCGGGTCAAGCACGGTGTATAAGGGGATGGAGCGCATGACAGAATCAATCATCCGTCTGAAGCGGGGGGAGGGCCGGTCCTTCAAGGCCGGCGGCCCCTGGATCTACGACAACGAAATCAGTGAAATTCTGGGCGACCCCGCCGACGGGGATGTGGTGGCCATTGAGGATTACAACGGCTACCCCCTGGGGGTGGGCTTCCTCAACCGCGCCTCCACCATCGCCGTGCGGGTTTTGTCCCGGAAGGCGGGCACCGTCATTGACGAGGCCTTTCTGAAAGGCCGTGTCCGGGCTGCGTGGCAGTATCGGAAGGACACCGTGGACACCTCTTCCTGCCGCATCATCTTCGGAGAGGCCGACTTCCTTCCCGGCCTGGTGGTGGACAAGTTTGCCGACGTGCTGGTGGTGGAGTCTCTGGCCCTGGGCATCGACAGGCTGAAATCCACCATTTTGAGGCTGTTGGTGGATATTCTGGCCGAGGACGGCGTTTCCATCCGGGGCATCTACGAACGCAGCGACGCCAAGGTGCGCCTCAAGGAGGGCATGGAGCGGGTGAAGGGCTTTCTGTCCGACCCCTTTGATCCGGTGGTGGAGATTGTGGAAAACGGGGTGCGCTATCTGGTGGACGTGGCCGAGGGGCAAAAGACCGGCTTCTTCCTCGATCAGAAGTACAACCGGCTGGCCATCCAGCCCCTGGCGAAAGGCGGGAAGGTGCTGGACTGCTTCACCCACACCGGGGCCTTTGCCCTCAACGCCGCCAAGGGCGGGGCGAAAGAGGTGCTGGGGGTGGACGCCTCCCAGCTGGGGGTGGACCAGGCCACCCGCAACGCGGAATTGAACGGCATGAGCGACCGGGTGCGCTTCGAGTGCCACGACGTGTTCGAGCTGCTGCCTGAGCTGGAGAAGCGGGGGGAGCAATTCGACCTGGTGATCCTGGACCCGCCCGCCTTTACCAAATCCCGGGCCTCGGTGAAAAAGGCGGTCACCGGCTACCGGGAGATCAATCTGCGGGGTATCCGCTTAGTGAAAAACGGCGGCTATCTGGCTACCTGTTCCTGCTCTCACTTCATGACCCCGGAGCTGTTTACCAAAACCATCGGGGAGGCCGCCCGGGACGCCAAGCGCCGTCTGCGGCAGGTGGAGTACCGCATCCAGTCCCCCGACCATCCGGTGCTGTGGGGGGCCGACCAGTCCCTCTATCTGAAGTTCTACATCTTCCAGGTGGTGGACGACCAATAAACAAAACGGGCTGCCGAGGCAGCCCGTTTTTTCAAAAGGCAGGTTTTCAAGATGCGCATTGCCAATACTGTGTCCGACTCCATTGTGGACGGCCCCGGCCTGCGGTTTACCGTCTTTACCCAGGGCTGTCCCCACAACTGCCCCGGCTGCCACAACCCGGATACCCATGATCCGGCGGGGGGCCGGGAGGTGAGCGTGGCTGAGCTGGCGGAACAGCTGGGGAAAAATCCCCTCACCGACGGCCTCACCCTCTCTGGCGGGGAGCCCTTCTGCCAGGGGGCGGAGTGCGCCGCCCTGGCCCGGATTGCCCGGGAAAAAGGCTTGAACGTGTGGGTGTATACGGGGTATACTTATGAGAGATTGCTGGAAGGAGACCTGCCCGGCGCCCTGGAGCTGCTGGCGCTCACCGACGTGCTGGTGGACGGGCCCTTCCTGCTGGCGGAAAGGTCCTATGAGGCCCTGTTCCGTGGGAGCTCCAACCAGCGGCTCATCGACGTGAAACAGAGCAGACAGGCCGGGAAGGTGGTCCTCTGGTCCCGGCCTGATCCGTTGGCTCATTTCGTCCGGCCGGAGTCGTAGCCTCCGGCGGCACCGCTTTCTTTCCAAAGAAAGCGGCGGGAAAGAAAGGGTCAGGGCGGGGGATTTCGATTTCCCCCGCCCCGACACCCCACCCCTTGAAACGACCAAAGAGGGGGAACTGCGGTTCCCCCATCTTTGGAATCTCCCCCAGGCTGCTCTCCTGCTTGCTTTCCGGCGGCGAGGCCTTACTCCGTAACGGCCCCGCCGCACTGGCCAGGTGGCGCAAGTGCCCTCCCCGGGGGGTACATCCAATAGGGGGGCCCGCAGGCCCCCCTGATTGGTCGTTTTAAGGAGGGGGTGCAGGGGGAGGGAAATCGAAATCCCTCCCCCTGCCGGCCTTTCACCCCTTTCCGCCGGTGGAAAGGGGTCCGCCGGAGGCACGCTGCCTTACTGGCCAGACTGTGCCAGTCCTGATCCGGTGCGCAGACCCAGCAAAAAGGCGTGGGTGGCGGCAAAGGCCACCACCGCCTCCACGTCCTTGCGGGTTTCGGCAGTCTGGTTGTTTTCGCAGAGCGAGGCCCGGAAGGTATCCCCGTCGTCTTTGGGCTGAGCCTCCACATAGGGCCGGATGTAGTGTTGATAGAGGAATTCCATAAAGTCGGTCATAATAACACCACCTCCTATGTCGTGTTTATTATACACCACATAAAATGTCATGTCAAGGGGGCATTGCAACTATGGAAAAAATCATGGAGCCGTTTGGAAAACGGCTGAAAGAGCTGCGGGAGAGGGAGCAGCTTCGACAGGTGGATATGGCTCATTTTTTGAATTGCACCGACCGGCACTATCAGCGGATGGAGTACGGGTATATCAACGTTCCCTCGCTGACGCTGATGGCTCTGGCAGACTATTTTCATGTAACCACCGACTACCTGCTGGGCCGGGAGGGCGGACATGGCGAGCTTTGAAGAATTTCGCAGTCGTTGGACGGGCCATGTGCCCGGGATCCAGGATATGAAGGCCCGCTATGGGGTGCTGGTACCCCTGGTGGAGCGGCCGGAGGGGCTGTGCCTGCTGTACGAGGTGCGGGCCGACACCCTGGGCCGCCAGCCGGGGGAGGTGTGCTTTCCCGGCGGCAGGGTGGAGGCGGGAGAGAGCCCATCGGACTGCGCCCTCCGGGAGACCTGGGAGGAGCTGGGCATCCCCCAGTCGGCGGTGGAGCTCATCGCTCCGCTGGATCTGCTTACCCACCAGGGGGGCTTTGTCATGTACCCCTTTCTGGGGGTGGTGGACCCTGCGGCGGCGGTGTGTCCCAGTCCGGCGGAGGTAAAGGAGGTCTTTACCGTGCCGGTGGACTGGCTGCTGGCCCACCCACCGACGGTGTACGGCTACGACCTGGTACCCCAGGTGGGGGCGGATTTTCCCTATGAGCGGGTAGGCCATTCCAAGGGCTACCGCTGGCGGGGGGGCAAGGTAACGGTACCCATTTACGACTGGCCGGACCATCCCATCTGGGGCCTCACCGGCCGGATCACCCGCCGCCTGCTGGAGGAAATGGGGTGAGAGCCCCGGAGCAGTTGGGCCCCTATGTCTACCGTCAGTCAGACGGCTGCTTTCCCCTGGGGCAGGACAGCCTGCTGCTGGCCGCCTTCGCCACCCTGCGGCGAGGGGAGAAGGTGTGGGATCTGGGCTGCGGGGCGGGGGCGCTGCTCCTGCTGCTGGCCGGACGGGAGCAGGACCTCACCCTCACCGGGGTGGAGCTTTCCCCCGACGACAGCGCTTTGGCCTGGGAGAATCTGCGGGAAAACGGCCTGGCGGGGGAGATCCTCACCGGGGATATCGGGGCGCTGGCCCTCCCTGCCGGGGCGGCCTCTCTGGTGATCTGCAACCCGCCCTATTTTCAGGCGGGGCGGGGGGCCTCCGGCGGCCCGGCCCGGATGGGGGCGGAGGGGCTGGAGCCCTGGTGCGCCGCCGCCGGGCGGCTGCTGAAAAATGGCGGCCGGTTTGCGCTCACCTGCCGGCCCGAGCGGCTGGCAGAGCTGTTCGCCTGCCTCACCGCCCACGGCATGGAGCCCAAGCGGCTCCAGCTGGTGCAGCACGGGCCGGATAAACCCCCTTCCGTCGCCCTGGTGGAGGGGGTGCGGCAGGGCAGGCCGGGGCTGACGGTGCTGCCCGTACACTTGATGAACCGGAGGAATTGACATGGCCGGAATCTTATATTTAGTGCCCACCCCTATCGGCAACCTGGGGGATATTTCCGCGCGGATGGCGGACACGCTGGCGGAGGTGGACTTCATTGCCGCCGAGGACACCCGAGTGACCCTGAAGCTGCTCAACCACCTGGGGCTGAAAAAGCCTTTGATCTCCTACTACCGCCATAACACCGAGGCGGGGGGCCAGGCGGTGCTGGACCGTCTGCTGGCGGGGGAGAGCTGCGCCCTGGCTACCGACGCGGGCACTCCCGCTATCTCGGATCCGGGGGAGGAGCTGGTGGCCCTGTGCGCCCGGAACGGGGTGGAGGTGGTGTCCATCCCCGGTCCCTGCGCCCTGGTCACCGCCCTGGCGGCCTCCGGCCTGCCAACCGGCCGGTTTACCTTCGAGGGATTTCTGGCCATGAACAAGAAGAACCGCCGGGCCCACCTGGAGGAGCTGGTTGGGGAGCGGCGGACCATGATCTTCTACGAGGCCCCCCACAAGCTGACCGCCACCCTGGATGATCTGACGGCGGCCTTTGGTCCCGACCGGCGGATCTCCCTGTGCCGGGAGCTGACCAAGCTCCACGAGGAGGTGCGCCGCACCACCCTGGGGGAGGCCGTCCGGTGGTACGCTGAAAATCCCCCCCGTGGGGAGTTCGTGCTAGTGGTGGAGGGGGCCCCTGAGAGCGTGGAGGAGGCCATTACTCTGGAGGATGGCCTGGCCCTGGTAGACCGGCTGCGGGCGGAGGGCCGCTCCCTCCGGGATGCGGTAAAGCTGGCCGCCAAGGAGACCGGATTGCCCAAAAATCAGCTCTACGACCTGGCAGTTGGGAAGGGCTAGAATGTACGTATTTATGAACAAATTATTACGAAACGTAATATAACGAAAAGTGAATAATCCGGGAGATATTCACTGAAAAAGTGAATAAAAGCATACAAAACCCCTTGCCTTTTTCAAAAAGGCAAGGGTTTTTTTTCTGAAAAGTTACCTTATTTTAACTGCAGTTCCCGGATGCAGTTGGGGCAGACGTTCTTCCCCTTGAAGTTGATGACATCCTTGGCGTCGTCACAGAAAATGCAGGCGGGCTGGTACTTTTTCAGTACAATGGAGGACCCGTCCACATAGATCTCCAGAGAGTCCTTTTCCGCAATGTCCAGGGTACGGCGCAGTTCGATGGGCAGGACAATCCGCCCCAGCTCGTCTACCTTGCGCACAATGCCGGTCGATTTCATACGTTAGATACTTCCTTTCCCTATGGATTCCCATAATTTCCCTTCATTAGCAAGAAACTGACATCATTATAACATATCGTATTCAATTGTCAATCAAAAAACTGGAATGTTAACAAAACTTTATGTGAACTCATGAGTGTGGAAATTCTGGCATGTTTTAGGGGGACAGCCCGTATAGATGGGAGGTGAAAAGGAGGGGAAGGCCATGGCGATGGCGGTGATCTGGACGGGGATGGTGGTGGTGTCCATCCTGTGTGGACTGGCTCTGGGCAACGGGCCCCAGGTGGCGGCTGCGGCCGTAGAAGGGGCGGGGGCGGCGGTGGAGCTGTGCCTGTCCATGGCGGGGGTACTCTGCCTGTGGATGGGGGTGATGGAGGTGATGCGCCGCTCCGGCCTGTCGGAGGGGCTGTCCAGGCTGCTGCGGCCTCTGCTCAGGCGGCTCTACCCGGAATTTGCCCGGGACAGGGCGGTGATGGATCACATCTCCGCCAATGTGTCCGCCAACCTGCTGGGGCTGGGCAACGCCGCCACCCCGCTGGGTATGGAGGCCGCCCGGCTGATGAGCCGCCGCTCTCCAGGGGTGGCCTCCGACGGGCTTTGCATGCTGGTGGTGTGCAACACCGCCTCTATCCAGCTCATCCCCACCACTGTGGCGGGGGTGCGGGCGGCGGCGGGGTGCGCCACCCCCTTCGACATCCTGCCGGCGGTGTGGCTGGCCTCCGCCCTGTCGGTGAGCGTGGGGATCACGGCGGCCTGGCTGCTGGGCAAAGTGTGGAGGAGGTAGGGAATGGGGCTGGCGATCAACATGGTGGTGCCCCTGCTGCTGGCGGGGGTGGCCCTGTACGGCATGGCCAGAGGAGTGGACGTGTACGACGGCCTGCTGGCCGGAGCCAGGGAGGGGCTGGGGGTGCTGCTGCGCATCGTGCCCGCCCTGGTGATCCTGCTGCCGGCGGTGTATATGCTCCGGGCCTCCGGGGCCCTGGAGCTGGCCGCCGGGGTGCTGGCCCCCCTGCTGGAAGTGGTGGGCATCCCGCCGGAGACGGTGGGGCTGATGCTGGTGCGGCCGGTCAGCGGCTCGGCCGCCCTGGGGGTGGGGGCGGAGCTGATTGCCGCCTACGGCCCGGACTCCCTCATCGGCCGCACCGCGGCGGTGATGCTGGGCTCCACCGAGACCACCTTCTATACCATCGCCGTCTACTTCGGGGCGGCGGGAATCGTGAAAACCCGCTATGCCGTCCCCGCTGCTCTGTGCGCCGACCTGGCGGGCTTTCTGGCGGCGGCCTGGGCGGTGCGGCTGCTCTTTTAAGGAACGGGGAACCTGGAGCGCGGGCCCGGCATAGTATGGGCCGTGTGGAGCGGGGCGGGAGCCCCGCCGCACAGAGAGAAGGCGTCTGCAATGCATGGGCTGCGCGCCGTTTGGCGGCGGCTGAGAGAGACCTTGGGCCGGATCCCGGCCACCGACCGCTATCTGGTGCTGTTTATGGCGGTGCTGCTGGGGCAATCCGCTTACAGCCTGTTTTTCGGCGGGGAAAATCTGGCCGGAGCCAGGGAGATTGACGTGATTGTCCGCACCGCCTCGGCGGCCATTTTTGGCTATTTTCTCAGCGCCAGAGGGCGGCCGGACCACCGGCAGGGGGAGGGCAGCGGCTTTCTGACGGCGGCCGCCGCCGCTGTGGGGCTGTTCTGCCTGCTGACCCTGCTGCTTCTGCGCAACCGGCCCCCGGAGGACCTGGCAGTCGTCAGGTCTGACTCGGCCACCGCCACGGTGGCCCAGTTCCGGGATTTTGTGTCGGGCTGCGTGGGCTTTCTCATCGGCCTGCCCTCCCAAGGGGGTCAGCCGCCCACAGACAACTGAAGTCCGGCGGCGGTCCCGCAAGGGACCGCCGCCGGAGCGCCCGCATGCAGAAGAGACAATTCGGAGGTTTCTTGTTCTATGGCTGATATCAAGCAGGACCTGTATGGTCTGGAGTATAGCGACAGCTTTTCCCTGCAGGGGATCCAGGAGGCGGAGGTCAACCTGAACCTGACCCCCGCCCCGCCTCCGTCCGCCACCATTACCGGTGTGGTGACCGACGGCACCGATCCCATTCCCAACGCCACCGTCAAGCTGTTTGACAGCACGGGCACGCCCTTCCAGCACACCCTGACCGACGCCGCCGGTCAGTATACCCTGAACGACGTGATTCCCGGCAGCTATACCATTTCTGCCGTGGCCGAGGGCTATCTCCTCAGCGCTCCGGTGGGTGTGGCCGTCAATACCGGCGGCACCACCCAGGTAGACCTGACCTGTACCGCCGAGGCCACCTTGACCCTGGGCGCCATTGCCGGCATGGTCACCGTCACCGGCACCGGCGTGCCCCTGGCGGGGGCCAAGGTTACCCTCACCAACGCGCTGAAGGCGGTGGTGGCTACCACCTATACCGTGGCTGACGGCGAGTTTGTATTCTACGATGTGGCCGACGGGGTGTATACCATGACGGTTTCCGCCGACGGCTATCTCACCGCCGGGCCGGTTCTGGCCACCGTGGCGGGGGGCTCCATCGTCAACCTGAGAGTGGCCATGACCCAGGATGTGCGCACCTACAACGGCACCGTCAGCGGTGTGGTGCAGGATCAGAAGGGCATGGCGGTGGCCGACTGCTTTGTGGGCCTGTATCAGGTGACCGGCACGGGGGAAACCCGTACCGAGACCCTGGTGGCCGTCACCAAGACCAACACCCAGGGGATGTACCTGTTCGGCGGCGTAGTGGCCGGGCAGTATCTGGTCAAGGCAAAGCTGGAGCAGTAAGCTGGCTCCAGGTGGGGGAGCCCTTTTGCCTGGGACCGGGCGAGGGGCGGCAGGGGGGACTGTGCCCCCTGCCCCCCCTATCTGCTGTGCGGGGTGGGGGTGAGCCTGTGCGCCCCCGGCTCGGCGGAGGCCTGCCTGCGGCCCCGGAAAGGGTGCGCCTGGTGGAGCCGTCAGCTGCCCTGCTGCCGGCGGGCCTGGTTTGCCTGCCTGCCGCCGGGGGAGTATGTGCTGGCCCTGCGGGGCGGCGGTGGATGTCTGGAGCTGCTCCTCCGTCTGCCGCCGGGGGCCAATGTGGAAGTGCGGGCCGACCCCGGCAGCCGCCGCTGGCGGTGGCGCCGGGACCCCTTTCACTATTTCTTCAACCAGCTGTGAAAAACAGAGGGCCGGGGAGTGTTTCTCTCCGGCCCTCTGTGCCGTTATTGCGGAGGCATGTGTCCCTCCAGCCAGGCCAGCACGTCCTGGAACACCTGGTCCCGGTTGAGCTCGTTGAGCATTTCGTGGCGGCCCTCCGGGTAGAGCTTGACGGTCACATCTTTGACGCCCGCCTCTTTGAACCAGCCCGCTACCTTCCGGACTCCCTTGCCGCAGGCCCCCACCGGGTCCTTGTCCCCGGAGAAGAAGTACACCGGGGTGTCCGGGTCCATTTTTTGCAGGTTTTCCCGCTTGGCCAGCAGCTGCAGCCCCACCATCATGTCGTGGAACATGCTCACCGTGGGCAGAAAGCGGCACAGAGGGTCGGCGCAGTAGGCGTCCACCACCGCCTGGTCCCGGGAGATCCAGTCCGCCCCGGTGCGGTTGGGCTTGAACTGCTTGTTGTAGGCCCCCATGGACAGGGCATTGAGCAGCTTACTGTGGGCCCGGGGGCCGGACAGCCGGGTGAGCAAGCCGGAGAGGACCCGGCCCGCCGCCACCGTCAGCGGCGGCTCCTGGCCGGTGCCGGACAGAATGGCCCCGTCCACCGTGCCCGGCCAGAAGATCAGATAGCCCCGGGCCACAAAGGAGCCCATGGAGTGGCCCATGAGGAAATAGGGCAGGCCGGGATATGCCTCCCCCGCCAGCTGCCGCAGGGCCCGCACGTCCTTTACCACGGCCTTCCAGCCGTTCCGGTCCCCGAACCAGCCGTATTCCGAGGGGTCCTTGGCGGTCTTGCCGTGGCCCAGGTGGTCGTGGCCCACCACCGCGAAGCCATGCTCTGCCAGGAATCGGGCGAAGGGGTCGTAGCGGCCCATATGCTCGGAGATGCCGTGGACCAGCTGTACCACGCCCCGGGGGCGGCCCTCCGGGCGCCACCAGACGGCGGAGACGCTGTGGACCCCGTCGCTGGAGGGAAAGGTGAATTCCTGTGTGGTAACCATAGCAATCTGCCTCCATGTGTGGTAAAATAAGAAAAAATGATCTGTCTGTAGTCTATTCCAAGGTCATGGATCCGTCAAGAGAAAGGAAGATCGCCATGAACGCCGTTGACCGTTTTTTAACGTACGTGCGCTATGATACTCAGTCCGACGAGCACAGCGACACCACCCCTACCACCGAAAAGCAGAAGGTGCTGGGAGCCGCCCTGGCGGAGGAGCTGAACGGGCTGGGCCTGTACAACGCCCACATGGATGAATACGGTTATGTATACGCCTGGCTGCCCGCCTCCGCCGGGTGTGAGGGGGTCCCCTGCGTGGGGCTCATCGCCCATATGGATACCTCGCCCGACGCCTCCGGCGCAAACGTGCAGCCCCGGGTGGTCCGCTATGAGGGGGGCGACCTGGTGCTCAATGAGGAGCGGAATATCGTCATGGGGGCCGCCGATTTTGAGAGCCTGGCCAGATATGTGGGTCAGGAGCTGATCGTCACCGACGGCACCACCCTGCTGGGGGCGGACGACAAGGCGGGGATCGCCGAGATCATGACCGCCCTGGAGTATCTGACCGCCCACCCGGAGATTCCCCACGGCCGCATTGCGGTGTGCTTCACCCCCGACGAGGAGGTGGGCAGCGGCGCCGACCACTTCGACGTGGCCGGTTTTGGCGCGGCGGTGGCTTACACCGTGGACGGCGGGGAGCTGGGGGAGCTGGAGTATGAGAACTTCAACGCCGCCAGCGCCAGCGTGCTGGTCCACGGGGTCAATATCCACCCCGGCTCCGCCAAGAACAAGATGAAAAACGCCCTGCTCATCGTTCTGGAGTTTGCCAATATGCTGCCTCCGGCGGAGACCCCCGCCCATACCGAGGGGTACGAGGGGTTCTATCACCTGCACGACATGCAGGGCAATGAGACCCAGGCGGAGCTGCACTATATCATCCGGGACCACGACATGGACAAGTTCCAGGCCCGCAAGGCCTGCCTGGGCCGGATCAGCGACTATCTCAACGCCAAGTACGGCAAGGGTACGGTGGAGCTGACCCTGAAGGACAGCTACTACAACATGCGGGAGAAGATCGAGCCCCACATGTATCTGCTCCACCGGGCCCGGGCGGCCATGGAGGCAGTGGGGATCACCCCGGTGGAGGTGCCCATCCGGGGCGGCACCGACGGAGCCCGGCTCAGCTTCATGGGCCTGCCCTGTCCCAACTTGTGTACCGGCGGGCTCAATTTCCACGGCGTCCACGAGTATATTCCGGTGGAGGCTCTGGAGAAGATGGCCCAGGTGCTGGTCCATCTGGTGCGCGCTCAGTAAAGAAAAAAGGAAAGCGGGGCCGCTCCCACCGGGAGCGGCCCCGCTTGTTTTAAAGGATCATCTGGAAAAACTGCAGGAGCAGCTTGGCGCCATAGAAAATGATAATGATGCCGCAGATGATGTTGATGACCCGGAGGATCTTGTCGTTGAACCGGGCGGAGAAGAAGGAAATGAGAATGGTGATGCCCAAAAACCACAGGAAGGAGGCGGAGGAGGAGCCCAGAATCAGCTGGGTGCTCACGCTGCCCGGGTTGCCCGCCCGGAATCCGCCGAACAGCAGGGTGCCGTCGATGAGGGCCTGGGGGTTGAACCAGGTGACCACGCAGGCCTTGGCCGCCACCTGGGTCAGGGGCACATTCACATCCACGCTGTGGTCCATGGTGGGCTTGTCCTTCAGCAGTCCCACGCCGATCCAGATGACCACGGCGCCGCCCGCCAGCAGAATGATCATCTTCAGCCAGGTGAACCGGTCCATCAGGGCCCCCACGCCGAAGAAGCAGGCCAGGGCCAGGGTGATGTCAAAGAAGATGACGATAAGGGCGGTGAGCAGCGCCCGGTGCCGGGGCTGGGTGAGGGCGGAGTTGATCACGAACAGATTCTGCATCCCGATGGGGGCCACGTAGGCCAGGCCGATGCCGAGACCCTGTAAGTATGGCGGCATAAAAAATCCTCCCAGAAAAAGTCTTTTCTTTTTTTGTACCTGGTAGTATTATAGTACCTGATAGCCCATTGTGCAAGAGCGCAGAATTTCCGTACCAGGTAAGGAGGAACTGACCATGCAGCCTACCCATGACAACTGCCCCTGTATGGATGCCTGTCCGCTGAACCGGGCGTTGGGCCTCATCGGAGGGAAGTGGAAGATGCAGATCCTCTGCTCCCTGTACAACAACGGCCCCACCCGGTACAACCAGCTGAAAAAGACCCTGGACGGGGTATCCAACACGGTGCTGGCCAACGCCCTGCGGGAG
>ERZ1643246.2504-NODE-2504-length-17270-cov-6.836538_pt1 | contig 17270 bp, 16 predicted proteins | sample MGYA00579265_ERZ1643246 | MGnify/ENA primary metagenome ERZ1643246 (study PRJEB29033, sample SAMEA4952261) | chicken gut metagenome | biome: Broiler Chicken; feature: Gastrointestinal Tract; material: Caecum | place: Ireland | collected 2018 | study: Broiler...
CATACAAACATTGCTTATTTGTTTATTGCACATGATTTGTCTATGGTTAAGTATATTAGCAATCGAATTGGTGTTCTTCATCTGGGGCATCTTGTGGAAACAGGAACCTCTGAAGAAATCTTTAATCATCCATTGCATCCGTATACAAAATCACTGTTATCAGCAATCCCTCATCCAAATCCAGACGTTGAAAAAAATAGAGTTTCATTGACATATAATTATGAAGAAAGTGGACTTAACTATGAAGCTGGTAAACAACATAAGATTACGGATACACATTATGTTTTAGCAACAGATGAAGAATTGAAAGATTTCTTAAAACACCAAAATGATTTGTACTAATATAAATAAATCTCTCATTTTTGAGAGATTTTATTATATATAAAAACCCAATCATGCAATGCATCATTGGGTTTCAATATTATCCTTTAAAGAAAGTATATGCTTCAAAATGAGCTTGTGGATGATCGCAAGCAGGACATCTTTCAGGAGCTTCAGTTCCTTCATAAATAAATCCACAGTTATTACATTTCCACATAACAGCTTCGTCTTTTTTGAAGACTGTTCCATTTTCTAAGTTTTCTAATAATTTTAAGTATCTAGCTTCATGCATTTTTTCAGCAACAGCGATACTTTGACATACTTTAGCGATTTCAGGGAATCCTTCTTCTTCAGCAATTTTTGCAAATTCAGGATACATGTCAGTCCATTCTTCATTTTCACCAGCAGCAGCAGCTTTTAAACATTCAGCAGTTGTTCCAAGCATGATTGGGAAATCACCTTCGACATGTAAAGCTTCTCCCTTTAATTCAGCATTTAATAGTTTCATTAATCTTTTAGCGTGTTCTTTTTCTTGATTTGCTGTTTCTTCGAAGATATTAGCAATTTGTACATATCCTTCTTTTTTGGCAATTGAAGAATAATAAGTGTAGCGATTTCTTGCTTGAGATTCTCCAGCAAATGCATGTAATAAATTGTTAGCAGTTCTTGTTCCTTTTAATGTTGGCATGATAATGCCCTCCTTCCTATGATTTTTTCTTTAAACAATGTGAACATGTTCCATGAAACAAAATATGTGCCCCGTGAATATCATGTTCGGATTGTTCGTTGACCTTATTAATAAGTTCATCCAGGGTAGATTGTTGACAAACGATATCTTGAATAGTTCCACATTCATCACATACCATATGAAAATGGGGTTCAATACGTGCATCGAAATGAATAACTCCATCACCAATATCTAAGCGTGTAATTCTTTTATGATCAGCTAATAAATTAAGATTTCGATAGACAGTTCCCAAACTAATATCAGGAATCAATTGTTTGACTTGTTTATAAATATCATCCACATTAGGATGTGACCAGTCATTTTTTAAAACTTCGTAAATTGTTTCCCTTTGTTTAGAATATCTTAACTTTGTTTCAGACATACTCTCACTCCTTATTAATAATGGTTACTATTATTATACCATATATCCTATGATTGTCAAATAATCCTGATGTTGAAATCATTTTATATCATCAAGTATTGTAAAAGTAAACAAATAATAAATGAAGAGAGTCCATGAAGCACTCTTGCGATGAAATATTTTCTAAAAGAATAGGGGATACCATCTAAAATATTATCCACTTGCATTAAAACTGATAATCCTGAAAATGATAAATAAAAGCTGACAAAGGGATAGACAAGCATATGTTGATATTGTAATAATTGAATAGAACCGGAACTGAATTCTAAAAAACCTTTGATGATATTTAAAAGAAATGGGTTATGAATAATGGCCTGTAAGCTATAACCAATAAATTGAAAGACAAGCATATAGCCTAAAATAAATATAAAGGCTGTTAAAGAAGATGTAATACTTTTTTTTAGGGCTTCTACAAATCGCATCTGGGGATGAATGATCGGCTGAATACTTTCATGAAAAGACATCCATTGGTAATCTTGATGATAAAAGACAGCTTTGATTATACTTGGAAGAATATGACTTATATAAATCATCTGTGCAACTGAAAAAGGCAGTTTTAGGGAAACAAAGATAAAGCTTAATGATGAAAAGGATGCTATGGAGAGAAGATGTTGTAGTTGGGAAATATTAATATAACCTAATTCATAGGATTCTCTTAACATTTTTGCATTGGTTGGATAACCACAGAAAAAAGAAACAAAATAAAGAGAAGACATATGTGGTGTTAAATGAAAAAGTGGTGAAAAGAGAAATTGGATAAAATAACTGATGAGTTGAAAGATACCTAAAGATAAACATAAAGAAATTAAAATCATAAAGGGTAATAAAGATGGTAATAAATTAGTAAGGACAATCTGAATGACCTGAGAAGATACTTTGACAATCTGGAACATATTGAAAAAAGAAAAAAGAGTTGTAAAAAGAACAAGACAAAGTGTAAAATAATAATTAGCTTTTTTCATAAAGACTCCTTATTTGAAAGAGGTGAATAAAGATGAAGGGAATATTAGTTGGTGTTCAATATCCACAGATGACATATGATTTTGATATATCTATGCAGGAGTTAAAACAACTGGCTTATGCCTGTGATATTGAAGTCAAAGCTGTGGTGACACAAAACTTAGATACGATTTCTCCTCAATATTATATTGGTAAAGGGAAAGTCATGGAAATTAAAGAATTAGTAGAACAAGATGATATTGTGATTTTTAATGAAGAATTGACACCTTTGCAGATCAAAAACTTAACTGATCAATGTCAGGTAGAAGTGATAGATCGTAGTGATTTGATATTACGTATATTTGCTTCAAGAGCGAAAACAAAAGAAGCCAAATTAGAAGTCGGCATAGCCAGACTTCAATACTTACTTCCCAGATTAGCAGGAATGAAACAGAATCTTTATTCTCAACAGGGAGGTATGGGTTTTCGTGGTAGTGGAGAAAAGCAGATTGAATTAGATCGTCGTCGTATTCGTCGTCAATTAACGCAGGCTAAACGTGAATTAGCGATGATTGAAAAACAGCGTCAGACACAAAGACAGTTAAGAAAACATCACCAGGAAAAAGTGGTTTGTTTAGTGGGATATACAAATAGTGGTAAATCTTCTTTATTGAATGCTTTGACTTCTAAAAAGGTCTATGAAAAAGATATGCTTTTTGCGACTTTACAGACATCATCAAGACGTGTTTATATGAAAAAGCATCATGTCATCATGAGTGATACAGTTGGTTTTATTCATCAGTTGCCACATTCATTTGTGCAATCTTTTCGTTCAACATTAGAAGAAGTGAAAGATGCTGATTTGCTTATTCATGTGATTGATGCGTCTTCACCTTATTACCATAATCAAATAGAAACAACTTTATCAGTTCTTAAAGAACTTGATGCTTTGGATATTCCAATGATTTATGTTTATAATAAAATGGATTTGGTTCATCAGCCCATTGTTCATGAACAGGGTATATGCATAGATGTTTCAGTGAAAGAGAAAAAGCGTTTAGATGATTTAGAAAATATGATCATTGATATTCTCTTTAAAGATTATGAATTGATAAGTGTTTATATTCCTTATGAAGAAGGGCATATTTTTAGTGAAATAGAATATCAATATGAAATACTTCATACTGAATATTTAGAAAAAGAAATCTATGTCAGCTTTTATGTGAATCAAAAACATAAACAGCGTTATCTTCCATATATGAAAAAAACGGATAGTTTACAATAAAATGAGCTATCCGTTTTATTATGAATATTTTTTATAAACAAAAGGTTTATGAATATTGTCTCCTGTTTATAAAGCAAATGATACTACCAATTAAAAAGAGAAATAATAAACTGATTTGTAAAAATCTTTTCATTGAAATAACCTCCTTTATTAAAATATAAAAAATAAATAACAAAGAATCATAGAGTAAATATGGAAAATCATGTAAAAATGATATGAAAAAAACATAGAATATATCTATGCTTGAATGTTTTTTTGAATTGTTTGAATAATGCCACGATAGTTTTTCGTCGCAAACAAAGTTGCATCAATACAATAAACTGGAATTTGATGTTGGGTATAAGCTAGAATTTCAGGTTCCATATGTGCAATTTGTGGTGCCAGATACAAGGCATCATAGTTTTGATAATTTTGATAAAGCTGATCTAATGATAATGAAACAAGCTGAAAATGTAGGTTTTCCAGTTCACAGACTTGTTGCATTTCTTCAATGAATACAGAAGTTGATAAACCACCAGTACAACAGAGCGCAATTTTCCATTCTTTTTGTTGGGTATACTGAATGATGGTTTGATAAAATTTATGGAATAAGTGATAACATTGTGCCAAATCAGTAATCGTAAAATGTAAATAAAAGACAAGTTTTTCATCTTTGATACGCAAAATTTCTTCTTCTACGATATTATTATACCAAATCGTTATTTTCCCTTTCACTTTTGTTGTAGACAAACAGATAACTTTTAATTTTTCATTTTCTGTTTCTACATGATACTGGATATGATCTTGTTGGTATTGTTTATCATGACACAGAATCCATTTAAAAAATAATTGATTATAAATTGTACGATAGAATTCATCAAACATCATTTTCTCACCTACTTCTTTTATCATATACTATTTTTTAAAAAATAGATAATTTTTACAAAAAAAGAAAAGAAACATTGTCAATGAACAGAACAACACAATGAATTTGCATAACTTATAAATGGAAGGAGGGAAATTTATGAAACGTTCTCGTGTGTGCAATACTGCACAAGTGAAAACGTCTTGTCATACAAGTGTCAGCAATGATGTGGAAACATTAGTGAAAAAACCACTTCATATTTGTAAAAAAGTAGATAAAGAAGAAGCATGTCAGGGAGAAACACTCACTTATACAATTAAAATTAAAAATCCATCATTGGTAAAAGAAACACAAGTTGTCTTTAGTGATTATATGGATGAAAATGTGGAATATGTGGAAGATTCATTTTATGTTAATGGTCATGAACAAACACCCGCAATTGATAATCATACACTTTATTATGTGATTCCATCTATTGATCCAATGTCAACTACTGAAATTGTTTTCCAAGTGCGTATTACAGAATAGAGGTCTTTGACCTCTATTTCTCTTTTAAAGACATAATTTTTTTTAAAATAAAAGTGGGTTTAGTTTATAAAAAAATATAATTATGATAGAATGTAATGGGGTGATGATATATGGAAAAAAGAATATTTGTTATATCAGATCTTCATGGACAATTTGTATTGCTTCAATTGTTATTAGAGCGTATTGGTTTTACTGAAAATGATGAACTTTATATATTAGGGGATATTATGGATCGTGGACCTAATAGTATTGATATTTATTATTTTGTAAAGGCGATGGATAATATTCATATGATTAAGGGTAATCATGAAATTATGATGCGTCAATCTATGCTGGCTGCTTTGAAATATAATGATTTGGATTCAGAAAGATCGAACCCATATCGTTTATGGAAACAAAATGGTGGGCATAAAACAATTGATAGTATTAGAGAGTATTTACAAAAAGATTACATTCCTTATGAAGAGTATTTTGATTTAAAACGTATGTTTATCAAAGAATTAATTTCATTTATTGATTCATTGCCAAGTTATTATGAATTAGATTTGAATGGAAAACACTATGTATTGGTACATGCTGGGGTAGACCCAGAAATCCCATTAGAAGAAAATGATGAAGAAATTTTGGCATGGATTCGAGAATATTTCTATTTGAATGAAGCAAATCCAAATTACACGTACATCTTTGGACATACACCTTGTTGCTTTATTAATGATGATCATTCATTTGATATCTGGTATGATCCAGATTATCATAATAAAATTGCAATTGATGGTGGTTTGGCAGTAGGGAATAAAGGTCAGCTGAATTGTTTATGTTTAACAAACGGTGAGGTTACAGTCATTAAATATGAGGAAGGACAATCTCAATGAGAAGTGCCTTCTATAATTTGATAAACTTCATCAATATGACAAATATTCATGATGTTTATTGGGGTGCAGCAAAGAAAATATTACAGAATATTTATAAGATTCCAGAGAGTAGTATTACTGATGTTGCGAAAATGTGTTATGTATCCACAGCAACTATTTCCAGACTTTGTCGTAAATTGAATTATGAATCATTTGCTGATTTTAAAAAAGATGTGACAATGAATCTTCATTATTTTAATCAAGATGCAAAAAGATTACTTTTTGATCATCAGCTTCCATCACCTGAAACAATAGGAGAAGGAAAAGAAATTTTTAAGAATCATTTTCAAAATGTAATTCGCAATCTTCAGGATACGTATGATAATATTCGTTATGAAGATTTGATCTATATTGTAGATAAAATTCATGATGCCAAACATATCTGTTTTGCAGGTAATTTCTTTACTCAGTCAGTGTCAATGCAATTACAGATTGAACTTTGTTATTTGGGTAAAGATTGTGTGGCTATGTATCCTTTAGAACAACAAAAAAACATTTATAAAACTTTAAAGGATTGTGATTTAATTATTGTATCTTCTATTGCTGGTGGTTTTTTCAAAGATCATATTGAAACAATGAGAGAACTGGTGAAGACAGAAGCATATGTGATTGCTATTACACAATTAGAGGAGTTTCCATATAGTGATAAGGTCGATATGATTTTAAGAGTAGGAAATGATCATCATTCATTGATTGGTAAATTTTCTATTACATATATCTTTGAAGTATTAGAAGCCTTATATCATCTTAAATACGGTATGAAAAGCAATGAAAAAAGCAACGATTACTGAGAAGTATCGTTGCTTTTTGAAGTTAAGACAACAAAATTCACCTGATTTGGACATAACACTTTATATGGGAATGAAGAAGGACCGCTTAATCCATTAGAAACGATTAATGTCGCATTTTTTTCTTCATATTTTCCATGATTATAAGTCTTAGCTCCCTCGATTGGGAACATAGCACCCAAATAAGGCAGATATACAGAACCACCATAACTATGTCCTGATAATTGTAAATCCACAACATTTTTGGCTTGTGTAAATGTATCAGGCTGGTGTGAAATGCCAAGAATCAATTTATCTTGAGATGTTTTAAATTGAGAAAAATCATATTCATCATCATAGGCAACTAAAGTAAAATTGGTTTCCTTATAATAAATAGGTCTTGTTTCATTGCTGAGAACTTCAAAACCACCATTATTCAACACTTGTGTGACTTCTAATGATGAAGCTTCATCATGTTCACCAAGAACGGCTAATTTACCATACTGACATTGAATCTTTTTTAAGATTTGAGAAACTTCATCAGCTTTAAAAACTTGTTCATCATATAAATCTCCACCAAAGATAACCATATCAAATGGATATTCATTTAATTCATCAACAATTTTTTCAAAACGTGTGATGCTATCTTGGTCAGTGAGATTAACATCTGATATGAAAGCAATTTTAAAGCCATTTAATTGTGAAGAAACAAGAGAACTTATATATTTTTGTTCATGAAATTCATAATCTTCTGGTGAAATGGCATAAACATAATAACCGAGAAAACATAAACCAAAGACGATTAATAATAAAATTAATCGTCTAATCAGCTTTTTCATACTTTTTTATTCATAATGACAGGAATAATCATTGGATTTCTTTTTGTTTTCTGATAGAAATAAGGAGCCAATGTATCCCTGATTGTATTTTTGATTTCACCAAAAGTTGTTTTTCTTTTTAATAATTTAGAAAGTTCTCGACTAACCAACAACTCAGCTTCACGAATCATATCCTTGCTATCTTGCATATACACAAAACCACGTGACATAATGATTGGTTTATTTAATAAACATCCTCCGCGAGAGTCCATAGAAATAAGGACTGAAACCATACCATCTTCACTTAAAATCTGACGATCTCTTAAGACTGCAGTAGATAAACCAGTAATATCATTACCATCTACATAGATATCATCAACATGAATACGTGGTCCAAGACGTGCTTCTTCATTGTGTAAAAGAATAGAATCACCATTAGATAAAACAAAGGCGTTTCCTTTTGTGAGTCCAACTTCTTCAAATAACTTCGCATGAATTTTTAACATACGGTATTCCCCATGAACCGGGAAGAAATATTTAGGTCGTGTTAATAATAACATTAATTTTTGTTCCTCTTGAGAGGCATGTCCTGAAGTATGTAAGTTATTGATGGCTTCATTAGTTAAAACTCTGGCACCAGCACGGTATAATTTATTGATAACCTTGCTGACACTGCTGGCATTTCCAGGAATTGGATTTGATGAAAAGACAACAGTATCTCCTGGTTTAATAGAAACTTGACGATGTGTTCCATTCGCAATTCGGCTTAATGCAGCAAGCGCTTCTCCTTGGCTACCAGTACATAGAATTAAAATTTCATTATCAGGTAAGTTTTTAGCTTCATCATTTTTAATAAAGAAACGGTCAGGACATTTAATATATCCCAGTTTTCTAGAAACCTGAATATTGTTTTCCATAGAACGACCAAATACTAAAATCTTACGATTGAATTTAACAGCCGCATCAATAATCTGTTGAACACGGTGTACGTTAGAAGCGAATGTCGCAACAATTAAGCGACCTTCCGTCTTTCTGAATTCTTCTTGTACACTATAAGCAACCTGTTTTTCGCTAATGGAGAAGTTAGGAACTTCAGCATTCGTAGAATCACTTAAAAGAAGAGTCACACCTGTTTCACCTAAAAAGGACATAACCTGAAAATCAGCAGGATCACCAACTGGTGTTAAATCAAATTTAAAATCTCCAGTCGAAACAATGCGACCATTAGGTGTATTCACAACAATTCCTAAAGATTCAGGAATAGAGTGGTTGGTTTTAAAGAAACCAATATTAAAATATTTTGTTTTAACCTGTGATAGATTATTGATTTGAATCAATTTTGTGGCTTGAGTTAAACGTTTTTCTTCAAGCTTTCTTCTAATCATGGCACAAGCTAATGGTGAAGCATATATAAAAGGAATGTTCACAACCTGTAATAGAAAAGGAATTCCTCCAATATGATCTTCATGTCCATGTGTAATCAGTAAAGCTTTAATTTTCTTTTGGTTACGTTTTAAATATGTATAGTCTGGAATGACATAATCAATTCCAGGAAGTCCATCTTCTGCAAATTTAACACCGGCATCAATAATGACCAATTCATCATTGTGTTCAATGCAATACATATTTTTTCCAACTTCGTTAAGACCACCTAAAGCAAAAACTTTTGTATCAGTGGATAATGATTCTTTTTTGTGTTTGTTTTTATTATTATAGGATGTTCTTCTTTGAAAAGAACGTTTTTGAGGCATATCTGCCATTCATTCTCACCTTTCTTTCTATTGATTTATAATGGATGTCTTTTTGAGATAGTTTTCAACAGCATGATGAAAGTATCTATACTTATATATATTATACCATTTTTCATATGTTTTTTCATCAGTGCTCTCTATTTTATCTATTATTATGATAAAAAACTGTTGAAAAATGAAAATCTATCTTATTGACATACTGTATCATAACTGAAAATATAGTGAAATGCAAATAGAAGATACGAATTTAACAAAAAAGCTACTTCTTTGAGTAGCCGTTAAATCTTTTTACATGCACCAATAGCTAAAGAATGAGGTCCAATATGACAAGCAACACTTAATGAAAGTGGGTCACAAATGACTTCATGATTTGGGAAAGCTTCTTCCACTTCTTTTTTGAATTCAAATGCCAAATCTCTATCATATGTATAAGCAATCATGATATGAGCCTCTGACATATCTTCGTGTATTGGATCAATACGTTCTTTAATATCTTTTTGAAGGGCTTCAATCATTATTTTTGATGCCTTTTGCATTGTACGTGTTTTTTGGAAAGAATCTAATTTTTCACCTTGAATTGTGAGAACAGGTTTGATTTTTAATAATCCTCCTAAGGCTGCAGCAGCTGGTGTAATACGACCACCTTTTTTTAAATATTCCAAAGTGTTCACAGTAATATAGATAGATGCATTGAATTTATTTTCCATTAAGATATCATGAATTTCTTTTGCATCTTTACCTTGTTTCGCTAATGCCACGGCATCCAAAACATCCCATTTTTGAGTCACAGAAATACGTTGTGAGTCTACAACAAAGACTTTTCCTTTATAATCTTCATCATCAGCTAACATCATAGCAGTCTGGCAAGAACCACTTAAACCACTTGACATTGGAATATGCACAATCTGATCATAATCTTCTAAAATACGATCAAAGAAAGCTGTCACTTCTCCAGCGGCTGGCTGTGAAGTAAAAACTTCAGCTCCATTCATTAACTTATCATAAAACTCTTCTTGAGTCAGATTGATATCTTCTTTATATTCCTGACCATCAATAGTAAAAGGCATAGGTAAAACAAAAATTCCTAATTCCTTGGCTTCACTTTGCGTAATTCCACTATTACTGTCAGTCATAATTGCTACTTTCATGAAATTCCTCCTTATGTTAATAATATTATTGTATCTAAATAAAAAAATAATGCAACTCTTTTTGTGCATTGAGATATATTTCTAGGGTGAAAATAATAATGATATATTCATATAAAATTGCAAAAAAGATATGATATAGATTGTGAATGTGATAAGATAATGAAAAAAGAAAAGAGGAATGAAAATGCTAGATCGATTGATTGAAAAATATGCTGGCTTTGGTATGAGTGTCATAGAAGCTACCATTATATTTATAGTTGGATGGTATGCTGTGAAAATAATATTACATATTCTTTCAAAGATGATGAGAAGAAGTCAGATTGATGCGATTATTGAGAATTTTGTTATATCTATATTAAATATAGGATTAAAAATCATTGTGATTATTACTGTCATTGCACAGTTAGGTGTACCTACAACATCATTAGTGGCCGTTTTAACGACAGCTGGAGCTGCTATTGCATTAGGCTTGCAAGACTCTATGAAAGGTATTGCTTCAGGTATTACGATTTTATTTTCTAAACCATTTATTAAAGGAGATATTATAGAAATAGATGGCTATGTAGGAACTGTTCAGGAAATACAGCTTCTCTATACAATTGTCATGACATTTGATAATAAAATGGTTGTTATTCCTAATAATGATCTGGTTTCATCTAGCTTTGTCAATTATTCACATGAAGATATCCGTCGTGTGACTATGACGGTAGAATTACATCCTGATAGTGATGTTCAAAAATTTAAGAGTGCTCTTATGAAAGTTATAGATCAACATCCATATGCTTTAAAGGAACCAGCACCAGTTGTGAAAATTGGCGAATATAAAGAAAGAAGTGTTTCCATGCAAATATGGGTATGGTCTAAAAATGAATATTTTTATGATTTGAATGATGATTTGTGGGTAGCAGTCAGAGATATTTTCAAAGAACAAAATATCAAAATTCCATCACAACAAATTGATGTCCATATTCAACAAAATGATATAAAATCATAGAAAAAATGTTTAAACATTCATACAATACCGATATAATTGTATACAGATGTCAAAAAATAATATCTATATTTAGTTAAAATACAAAAAAACGTGTGTTTCGGTTGGGTTATGACAAAAAAGCAAAAAAACATTAAAAAAAGTATAGCAATCTTAAAAGAGTTGTGATATATTAGTAGAAAATAACTAACGTGATTGGTTATTTTGGAGGAGGGAAATTAAATAATGAAAAAGAATTGGTTTGCAAAAGCTGCCGCTTCTGTAACATGCTTAGCTATGTTAGTTGGATGTGGTGGCACTAATACTTCTACAGAAGGAGCTGTAAGTGTAAACTTAGCTAGTGAACCGCCTGAAATGCTTTCATTCTTAAACACAGATAGTACTTCAGGAAACGTATTGAGACATGTTGTGGAAGGACTTGTTACATTAAATCCTGAGAACGAAGCAGTTCCAGGTGTCGCAAAAGAAGTTCCTACTAAAGAAAATGGTGGGATTTCTGAAGATGGAAAAACAATTGTTTTCACAATGAACCCAGATGCAAAATGGTCTGATGGTACTCAAGTTACTGCTAAAGATTTTGAATTTGCATGGGATCAATTATTCTCACCAACTAATGGTGCTGGTTATGCTTCAACATGGGCTCCATTAATCGTGGGTGCAGAAGATTACTTAAATACTGCAATGAATTTACAAGAGGAATTTGTAAAAGCTGGTAAAGCTAAAATAGTTAAAGAAAAGAATTCAGAAGGTGAAGAAGAAGAAAAATTCACTGTTGAAAAAAGCTATGAAAAAGAATATAACGAAACATTAGCTACTCGTACTGAAGAAAATTTAGCAAAAAAAGGTTGGGTTGCTTCAGAAGATGGAACAACTTTTACAGTTCAATTAACTGGACCTTATACTTATTTCGTAAACTTAATGGCTTTCTATAACTTTGCTCCATTACAACAAGAAGCTTATGAAGCTGCTGGTGGTTTAGATACTTATGCAAACGATATGGAAGGTTTCTTAGGAAATGGACCATTTAAGTTTAAAGAATGGTCACATAACGATAAAATCGTATTAGAAAAAAATGAAAATTATTGGAATGCTGATTCAATCAAACTAAATGAAATTACTATGAGAATGATTGATAATACAAACACTGCATTAAATGAATTTGAAAATGGTACAATCGATATGATTGGATTAACAGGTGAACAAGCAAATAATTTAACAAAAGATGGACAAAAAGTTTTAAATTATGCTGATGGTTCAGTATGGTATTTTGAGTTTAATCATAATACAAAAGCATTTAGTAATGTTAAAGTTCGTAAAGCTCTATCTTTAGCATATGATGTTAATACTTATATTGACACAGTAAAAGGTGATCAATCAACTGTTGCTAATACATTTACAGCTCCATCTGTAAATAATGGTGAATTTGCTAAATCTTTAGGTAATTTATTTGATAGACCAGAAACTGAAGCTGATTATGCAGAATTAAAAGCATTATTAGAAGAAGGTTTAAATGAAGAAGGAATCGAATTTAAAGATTTCAAGATTACTTTATTAGGTGATACTGGAGATGACGCATTAAAAACTTATGCTTTCTTTAAAGAACAATGGCAAAATCATTTAGGATTGTCTGATAGTCAAGTTGTTATCAAACAAGTTGAATTTAAGACAAGAATTGCAGATATGCAAAGTGGAAACTTTGATATCGTCTTTGCTGGATGGTCTGCTGATTATGATGATCCTATGAGTTATCTTGATTTATGGTTAACTGGTTCTGGAAATAACCATGGTGGATATTCAAATGCCGAATATGATAAAGTAGTAAAAGCTGCTTTGGTTGAAGCAGATGCTGCAAAACGTACAGAATATTTAAAACAAGCTGAAAAGATTATTGCAGAAGACTACCCAATTGGTGTTATCTATCATAGACAAAGATCATATATTTGTTCTGATAGATTAACTGGTGTTGTCAGAAATGCATTTGCTGATATTGATTTAAGATTTGCTGAAGTTAAGTAAAAAAATGGTTTAAAGAAACCTAATGGGACTATGTGTTGTCTATATAGTCCCATTCTATTGTTTAAAGAAAAATAAAGGATGTGAAAAAAATGGGTAAAAGGAAACAACTTATAAAATACATTTTACAACGTTTTTTATATGCTTTCGTAACAATTTTAGTTTTAATTGTTATTACTTTTTTAATGATGCACGCTCTTCCTGGTGACCCAATTTCAGGAGATAAAGCTGTTAGTCCGGCTGTTAAGGCAGCATTACAAGCAAAATTTGGTTTAGATAAACCAATGTTTGAGCAACTGATTATTTATATTAGTAATGCTTTAAGAGGTGATTTTGGAGCGTCTATTAAATATGGTAGAGATGTATCTGTAATTTTAGGAACTGCTTTCCCTTATTCTGCAGAATTAGGGCTTAGAGCTATGATTCTTGCTGTCTTTGGTGGAGTTGCTATTGGATCGTTATCAGCAGTTCGAAGAGGTTCTAAAATCGATACTTTTGGAATGGGAATTGCTGTTTTAGGTGTATCGGTACCTAACTTTATTGTTGCAGGGCTATTACAGTATTTTGTTGCGTTACAATTTAATAAATTAACAGGTACTGTTGTTTTCCCTATCACTGGTTGGGAAGGTGAAATGGCAAAAGTTTTACCATCTATTGCTTTATGTTTAAGTCCGCTTGCTTCAATTTCTCGTTTAATGCGAACAAGTATGCTTGATGTATTGAGTTCGGACTATATTAAAACAGCTAAAGCTAAAGGTCTGTCTGAAAAAATGATAATTTTTAGACATGCCTTAAGAAATGCATGTATGCCTGTTTTAACAGTTTTAGGGCCAACTATTGCATCAATTTTAACAGGATCATTTGTTGTTGAACAAGTTTTCTCTATTCCAGGAATGGGTCGTTACTTTGTAACATCTATTAAGGAACAGGATTATACAATGATTGCTGGAACAACTATTTTCTTTGGTATTTTCTTGATTGTTTCAATTTTAGTCGTAGATATTTTATATGGTGTTGTTGACCCTAGAGTCAATGTTGCAGGAAAGAAGGAGTAATGTGTTATGAGTGAATTAAATAAAGAAATAAAAGAAGAAATTACTCCAACTATGGATATTGATAGTAGCGAGTTTGAGTATGTAGGTCGTGATTTAGAAAAAAGTGAAGAAATTGGTCGTCCAAGTATTAGTTTCTGGCAAGATTCTTTTGGCCGTTTAAAAAGAGATAAGTCGGCTATTGTTTTTATGGTTATTTTAGCTGTCATTGCTTTGTGTGCTATTTTTATTCCAATGTTTTTTCCATATACGTCATCTGAACAACATACATGGCATGTAAATATGGGGCCGCTTTTTAGTGGTGATGGATGTTTCCATCTTTTTGGAACAGATTATTTAGGACGTGATTTATTTGTTCGTATTTGGGAAGGTGGACGTATTTCACTTATAATAGCTTTTGTAACAGTATTGGTTAACTGTTTAATTGGTGTAGTTTATGGAGGTATTTCAGGATATTTTGGTGGTATCGTTGATAATATCATGATGCGTATTGTAGAAGTTGTTAATGGAATTCCTTATTTAATGATTGTTATCTTATTAATGACAGTAATGGAGCCAGGCATGACAACAATTATAATTGCAATGGTTTCAGTTGGTTGGGTTGGAATGGCTCGTTTGGTTCGTGGAGAAGTAATTCGTTTAAAAGAACAGGAATATGTTATTGCAGCAAAATCAATGGGATGTTCTGCTTCAAGAATTATTGCAAAACACTTATTTCCTAACTTACTATCAATTATTATTGTTAATCTAACATTAGCTATTCCTAGTGCAATCTTTACTGAAGCATTTTTATCATTCATTGGATTAGGTATCCCTGTACCTGGTGCTTCATGGGGAACATTAGCACAAGATGGTATTACTAATTTTAGATATTTTCCTGAACAATTATTATTTCCGGCATTCTTTATTTCTATCACAATGTTAAGTTTTAACTTATTAGGTGATAAATTGAGAGATGTATTTGATCCAAAATTAAGGAGGTAGGTAGAATGTCTGATAGAGTTTTAGATATAAAAGATTTATATGTTTCTTTTGATACATATGCAGGAGAAGTTCAAGCTGTTCGTGGTGTTTCTTATTATGTAGATAAAGGGGAAGTTTTAGCTGTTGTAGGTGAATCTGGATGTGGTAAATCAGTAACTGCGCAAACAATTATGAAATTGAATCCTATGCCTCCTGCAAGAATAAAATCTGGTGAATTAGTTTTAGATGGTATTGATATTGTCAATAGTTCTGAAGAGAAAATGCAAACAATTCGAGGGAAAGAAGTAAGTATGATTTTCCAAGATCCAATGACATGCTTGAATCCCACAATGCAAGTTGGTAAACAAATTGTTGAAGCAATTGTTCATCATCAAAATTTATCTAAAGAGGAAGCAAGTGCGAAAGCTATAGAAATGTTAAAATTAGTACAAATTCCTAATGCAGAAGAACGTGCAAAGCAATACCCTCATCAATTTTCTGGTGGAATGCGTCAGCGTGCAATGATAGCAATGGCATTATCATGTAATCCAAAATTACTAATTGCTGATGAACCTACTACAGCGTTAGACGTTACTATCCAGGCTCAAATTATTGATTTATTAGCAGATATACGTAAGAATTTTGATACTGCTATTATTTTGATTACACATGATTTAGGTGTTGTAGCGTCACTCGCAGACAGAATTGCTGTTATGTATGCTGGGAAAGTTGTAGAAACTGGTAAATCAAAAGACATTTTCTATAATGCTTCTCACCCATATACAAGTGCATTATTAAATTCTTTGCCTAAACATGATACAAATAAGGAAGATACACTTTCTTCTATTCCAGGAACTCCACCTGATTTATTAAATCCACCAAAAGGTTGTGCATTTGCTTCACGATGTGAAAAATGTATGAAAATCTGTAAAGAAAAACAACCTCCAGTTTTCAATGTTGGAGAAGGACATGAGGCTTCATGTTGGTTGTTGCATAAAGACTGTCCTACATCAAATAAGGAGGAAAAATAATGGAAGAAAAAGTGCTATTATCGTTAGAAGATGTATGTAAAAGCTTTCATGTAAATGGAGGAATTTTAAAAGCTGTAAGCCATGTTTCATTTAATATTAAAAAGGGTGAGACTGTTGGCTTGGTTGGTGAATCAGGATGTGGAAAATCTACATTAGGTCGTACAGTAATGGGTATTTATCAACCTACATCTGGAGAAATTATTTATAATGGTGAAGTTGTACATGTGAAAACTGCCAAAGATCGATTGAATTATGCAAAAAAAGCACAGATGATTTTCCAAGATCCATACGCCTCTTTAAATCCAAGAATGACAGTAGGGGATATTATTGCAGAAGGTATGGAAGTTCATAACATGTACGATCGTAAAAAAAGAAAAGAAAGAGTTGGCGAACTTTTAGAATTAGTTGGTTTAAATAGAGAATTTGCTAACCGTTTCCCTCACGAATTCTCTGGTGGACAACGCCAACGTATTGGAATCGCAAGAGCTCTAGCTATTGAGCCTGAATTTTTGATTTGCGATGAACCAATTTCAGCTTTAGATGTATCTATCCAATCACAAGTTATTAATTTATTAATTGATTTACAAAAAAAATTAGGACTTACTTATTTATTTATTGCTCATGATTTGGACATTGTAAGATATATTTCTGATAGAATTGCAGTTATGTATTTAGGGCATTTAGTAGAATTAGGAACAAGTGATGAAGTTTATCATCATCCACTTCATCCATATTCTGAAGCTTTATTGTCTGCTGTTCC
>ERZ1643246.2506-NODE-2506-length-17256-cov-5.453404_pt1 | contig 17256 bp, 14 predicted proteins | sample MGYA00579265_ERZ1643246 | MGnify/ENA primary metagenome ERZ1643246 (study PRJEB29033, sample SAMEA4952261) | chicken gut metagenome | biome: Broiler Chicken; feature: Gastrointestinal Tract; material: Caecum | place: Ireland | collected 2018 | study: Broiler...
TCATGGGCTGACTGCCAAATTTCTAATTTCTATTAAGGCGTTTTGCTCATCTCTACATCAGATCAGAAATGATTTCTGCAGCGATCTCTCTTGCCTTCGCGCTGGATACGTTTTGACCAGAACTTTCTCCCAGATACACACAGAAGAAGATTCTTTTTTGCCCACAATCCGCAAAACCTGTAAACCACGCATCGACCACAACGCCGTGCGCCTTCCCCAGACCGGTTTTCCCATAAATGGAGGGCTCTGTCTTACCCTGCTTTGAGAGAAGCATAACCTGTTTCAGTTGATCCAGCGATTCCGGCGAGTAGCTGCTGTCCTCCCCGAAAATGCGTTCCATTACCTGCACCTGCTCTGTGGGCGAAATCAGCAGAGAGGATTCTACCCAGAACCCTGTCAGCGCGGGATTGCTGTTATTGGTATTCAGCCTTCCCTCCCAGTCAGAGATGTCGCAATTCCCATACGAAAGCCGTTCCAGTTCTTTTTGCATGGTTTCCCTGCCGATTTCATCAATCACTTCCCGAAAATACCAGACACATGAGCTGCGGAAAGCATCCGGAAAGCTGATATCTCTGTTCCAGTCTTCATTCCAGAAGATCTCTCTGCTCCAGATGCGCGTAGAATCTCCCGGAACAATGATCCCCTTTTCCAGACCGATCAGAGAAGAAATAATTTTAAAAGTGGAACAGGGCGACCGCCTGGTTTGGGCGAGTTCCTGATTATATACCTGATAACAGTTTTCATCCGCATCATAGAAAACAGCGGCACCGTTTATTCCCTCAAAATACTCCGCCCAGTCCATCTCTTTCACGGCCGGTTCCGCATATTCGTCCGGCAAATTTTCCGACGGATTTCCCTTCGAATCCTCCGATGTCTGCGCATTCTCCGGCACCTGCGTTTCCCGCTGATGCCCGCCGCAGGCGGTCAGCCACAGGACTGAGAATATAAAGACCAGACACAGCGCTCTGTATTTCCTCATTTGTCAGCTCCGAATCTCTAAATTTCTATATTAAATGTACCATATTAAAATGCGAAGCTCAACGTCCGGCAGGAAAATTCCCGATCAAATTTTCAATCTTTTCTATGGCTTCGTTATCCACGCTGTCTCCGGTACCACCGGACTGTATCCCGCATGGTCTCCATCAGATCCCTGGGCGCATAGCCCAGCTCCTTCGTGGCCTTGTCATGGGAAAAGTGGTCGTTGGCCTCCAGGGTATAGAGGGAGTATGTAGTGTAGAGGGGACGCTCCTTTTTCAGCACCGCGATCCGGTAGAGGATCGGCTCCGCCAGCTTTGCCATCCACATGGGCAGCACCGGAAGCCTTCTGCCTCCCGCGAAACGGCGCACCATCTCCAGCACATCCCTGATCTCGTAATGACGGTTGGAGAGGATATAGCACTCGCCGGTCCTGCCCTTGTCCATAGCCAGCAGGCAGCCTTTTGCCACGTCCCGCACATCCACGAAATCGTAACCGCCCTTCACGCAGGCCGGAAGCCTGCCCTCCAGATAATCGGTAACCATCTGCACCAGATGATTTCCCGACCGGTCGTAGGGGCCGAGAATTCCGGAGGGATGCACGATGACCGCGTTCAGTCCTTCCCGCACCATATCAAGCACCGCCTGGCTCGCCTCCGCCTTAGTCTTGGCATAGGCGCCCTCCACACTTTCGGGGGAGAAATGATCCACCTCCGTCAACACGCTCAGTTTGTCTTTCTCCGGGATCGCGTGGACGGAGCTCACATGAACCATCCGCTTTACCGGATATTCCATGCAGAGCGCCGCCATATTCCTGGTGCCGTTCACATTCACATCGTAGAGCATCGGCGATACATGCTCGGAAATGTCGATGATTCCCGCCGTGTGAATCACATACACATCGCTGTCTCCGGTGTTCTCAAACATCGGACGCAGGCTCTCCTTGTCCCGCACATTTCCCGTATAATAATGTATATTTTCCCGCTTCTGAAATTCCTGCAGTCCCTCCCGCTTCATCTGATCCATCTCCTGCTCCAGCACCAGACCGCGGATTTCCACATCCTGTTTTGCCAGCATACGGATGATCGTATTGCCCAGATGTCCGTTGGCTCCCGTGATAATCACAATTCTCTTCATATCTATACACACCTTTCTCTTTTTGGACACCATGTTGTTTTCTAACTTTGTTTATATTATAATTTGGTTAAAATATTGTTTCAATCATCAGCTTTTTTGAAAAAAGCTAGAAAATCAACACGGGATGCCGGATGTGTTCAAAAGACGACATTTCAGAGGAAAGTGAGGATTTTTTATGGCGAAATCAGACCAGCGCACAAGACTTACCAAGATGCTGATCCGCAAAGCGTTTACCGAGCTGCTGCGGGAGAAACCGGTTCAGAACATTACCGTCAAGGAGCTGTGCCAGACCGCCGGCATCAACCGGGGCACCTTCTACTCCCACTACACGGATATTTATGATCTTCTTCAGCAGATCGAAGATGAGATTACCGAAGAATTTCAGAAGTCCCTGCAGCCGCTGCTGGAGGGGGATCCCAGCGATCTGACGCCCCTGAACATCACTGCCGGGGTTTTTGCCTGCATCCAGCAGAACGCGGATGTCTGCGCCATCGCCCTGCGCCCCGACGGGGACCGGCGCTTCGCCTCCCAGCTCTTAAAGATCGGCCGCGAACAGTGTATGGCGAGTTATCGGAAATATTTCTCCAATGTCTCCGCCAAAAAGATCGCCTACTTTTACGCTTTCGCCAGCTCTGGCTGCATCGGCCTGCTGGAACAGTGGGTGGCCGGCGGCATGGAGGAGAGCGCCCAGGAGCTGGCAAAGGCCGCGGAGACACTCATAATGAGCGGCATCGGTTATCTGCAAAAAGAAACGCCCGGGAATCCCTGACACAGGGTTCCCGGACGCTCCATGCATCCTGCACCGGGAAACGTGTTACCGCTTCCCGGAATCATGTGATCTGTCCATCCGTTCTCTACTCTGCTCTTCCGATCACTCTGGCGATATAGGACGCGCTCTCTCTGAGCCGCTCGACAGAAAGTCTGCCGTCAGCCACGGCGTACACCAGGGGTTTTGTGAAGGTATCGTCCTTCGTTCCCGGCGTCAGCCAGTTGTTTCCGCTTCTGATCATCTCCACCACATCACTGGTGTCATAGGAATTCCAGTCGGTCATGACAAATCCGTCAAAACCGTTCTCCTCCCGGAACAATCCCAAAATCAGATCCGCGTCCGCCGAGGTGGGCACACCGTTGACCGCGTTGTAAGCTGTCATAATACTCTTTGGCATATGCACCTTCATGGCCACCTCGAAGGCCTTAAAGTAAAGTTCCCGGATCGCCCGCTCGCTGATGATGGACTGATTCCGCTTTCTGGAGGACTCGCAGTTGTTGGCGATGCAGTGCTTGTATCCGCCGTCCACGCCGGTTCCCTCCAGCCCCAGACAATAATTTCCGGCCATCTCGCCGGCCAGCAGCGGATCCTCGGAGAAATACTCGGAGTTCCGGCCATTTAAAGGATTTCGATGCAGATTCATGGCCGGTGCCAGAATCATGCGCACGCCATTCTCCTTCGCCTCCTCGCCGATGACCTTGCCGACCTCCCTGGCAAGCTCCCGGTTAAAGCTGGAACAGATCGTGGTTCCTGTCGGCATTCCGATATTGGGAATCCGCAGGTTCACGCCGCTGTTTCCGTCGGCGACGATATAATCCGGAATCGGATACCCCTCGATCTTGAACATCCGGCCGGCCTCTCCGATGCCTTCCATTCCCCAGCCGTCCGCGCCGCAGACGCAGAGACGTGCCATTTCTTCCACACTCATATCTGCCACATAATCCACCGGTTCCGTGATCGCAATCGGATACTCCGGCCGCTCCTGCTTCGGCTCAAAAGCGTGCACGCCCTCCTTGACGCCGGAGCGAAGCCCCTTGGGATAAGTTCCCTCCGGATCCCTCTTGGAAAGTTCCAGAGGTCTTTCCGCCGGCTGCATCCGGTTGACCACCTGCTTGACGATCTGATCCTCGCCCTGTTCCATGGCCCCCGCCTTTGTGAGATCCGCCGAAGAAGTTCCCACGTAGAAGAGATAGGTTCCCTTCTCGCGGATATAGGCCGCCTGCTCCTCACTGTAGGAGGAGAGAATCAGAGGAGACGCCGTAAGAGTCAGAATCTGACTCTCCCCAGGAGCCAGCTCCGCCGTCTTGTCAAAGGCCACCAGCTCCAAAGAAGGCTGTTCCAGTTTACCATCCGGTTTCTTCACATAGAGCTGCGCCACTTCCTTGCCGGCAGTTTTCCCGGTGTTGGTAACCTTCACGCTGACGGTTACCGTCTCCTGCCCGTCCACCTTGTCCGAAGCGCAGGTCACGTCGGTCAGCGCAAAGGAAGTGTAGGACAGGCCAAAGCCGAAAGGATAGGCCGGTTCTTTGTCGAAAGTGGCGAAATAGCGGTAGCCCACATAAAGTCCTTCCTCGTAGACTGTATCAATCCACACATCGTGATCCGCGTCCCACCGCGTCTTGCCGCCCGCGCAGTCGTAGAAATTCTTTGATGCAGGAATGTCTTCATATTTCTTTGCCCAGGTATCCGTCAGCTTTCCGCTGGGATTGGTCCTTCCGCAGAGCACATTGACCAGAGCGCTTCCTCCCAGCATACCTCCGATACCGCAGAAGACAAGGGCCTGGGCGCCGCTCTCCTCCACCGGCGTCACATCCAGCGGATATGGGGTATTCAGCACCACCACCGTCTTGGCAAAAGTCTCCGTCAGCTTCTTTAAGAGTGCTTCCTCCTCCTCGGAAAACCGGTACTCGCCCCGGTCGGAAGAACAGTCCATATTCTCCCCGCTGGCCCTGGAGATAATCAGGATAGCCGTATCGGAGGCCTCCCGGGCTTTCTTCAGCATCTCCTCCGGCGGGATCTCATCTCTCATACTCTGGTAAAAGGCGGACAGCTCCCGGTTGAGATGATACTGCTCCTCCCCGTTTACCGCCTCCCGGAAATTGACGGTATATCTGGGATTGATCTTTCCTGCCCCCACAATAGCGGAGCGGAATTCATGCTGTCCCTTGCCGAACACATTCCAGGTTCCCTCCGAAAGCGGGAGGGCGTTCGCCTCATTTTTCAGAAGCACAATGCCTTCCTCCGCCGCCTGCAGGGCAATCCCTTCATGGGCCGCATACTTCTCCTGGGGCTCCTGCCGGTCATTGGCCACCACCGTCAGCTCCACCGGATCCATCACATTGCCCTCCGTGTCGGTAAATCCCTCAATCCGCAGGGTTTTCCTCTCCCCGTACTCCGTCAGTTTTCCAAAAATCTTCACGCCCAGCATCCACATGCCCCCGGCCAAAGCCATCGGTTTGAGTACGTAGTCCAGTTCCTCACCATCCAGCAGCGCTTTTCCCGGAATATCCGGATTCATCGGCTTACTGAAAGGCAGAAAAGTACATCCGCCAAAATCCCGGTCCAGCATGTACAAAAGTCCGTCCGTATCATTGATATTGAAGGGAATCTCTGTCGCCCCCTGTGTGTAGAGCATCGGCTTGTTCTCGTTTCCCATCGGTTTTCTCCTCCCGTCTCAGAAATTTTTGTTCAGTCAAAAAGACCGCTATGTTATATATAACACAACGGTCTCTCTCCCAGCTATCAAATATCACGGAAATGTATAAGATTTTCCAACATTTTTCTCTGAAGGTCAAACAGATTTCTTGTCCTCCAGGGCCGCGGTATATCCCCGCATACCGATCACAGGGCCGCCCTTTCCCTCGATGTAATCGGCGGTAATGGTCACGCTGCCGATGTTGTCGTCCTTGGGAATCTCGTACATGATATCCAGCATGTACTCCTCGATAATGGCCCGCAGACCACGGGCGCCCAGCTCCCGCTCGGAGGCTTTTCTGGCGATGGCCCGCAGGGCTCCCTCGTCGAATTCCAGCTTGACCTCATCCAGCTCCAGCAGCTTCTGGTACTGCTTGATGATGGCATTCTTCGGCTCTTTCAAGATCCTCACCAGCATATCCTCATCCAGCGCGTCCAGGGAGAAGACGATGGGCAGACGGCCGATAAACTCCGGGATCATACCGAAATTCTTCAGATCTTCCACCGTAGTCTGACGCAGCAGATTCTTATCCTGGTCATACTTATCCTTCAGATCCGCCATAAATCCCATGGAGGAGGACTTGTTGAGGCGCTCCTTGATGATATTCTCCAGATCCGGGAAAGCGCCGCCGCAGATAAAGAGAATATTTCTCGTGTTGACCATGGTCATGGGCACCATGGCGTTCTTGCTGCTGGCTCCCACCGGGACCTCCACCTCGGCTCCCTCCAGGAGTTTCAGCATTCCCTGCTGCACCGACTCGCCGCTGACATCCCGCTGGTTGGCGTTGCGCTTCTTGGCCAGCTTGTCGATCTCATCGATGAAAATGATACCCCGCTCCGCCTTCTCCACGTCGTTGTCCGCCGCGGCCAGGAGCTTGGAAACCACGCTCTCGATATCGTCGCCAATGTATCCGGCCTCCGTCAGGGAGGTGGCATCGGTAATCGCCAGGGGCACATCCAGAAGGCGCGCCAGGGTACGAACCATGTAGGTCTTACCGCTTCCGGTGGGTCCGATCATCAGCATGTTGGACTTCTCAATCTCGATATCGTCCATGGTGTTGGTGGCGACCCGCTTATAGTGGTTGTAGACCGCAACGGACATAACCTTCTTGGCGTACTCCTGCCCCACCACATACTCATCCAGCTCCGCCTTGATTCTGTGAGGCGGCGGAATATTTTTGATATCCAGCACCGGGCCTTCCTTGGTCTGCTGATTCGTCTCCTCCGCCGGTTTCTTCTTCTTGATCCGCTGATTATTGGGGGTAAAGCCGCCCATATTGTTCAGATCGCTGAGATTGATCATGCTGATCCCGGGAATCTTCGACAGGTCGATTCCCCCGAACTGGCTGCCGCCCGCTCCTCCTGCTCCCTCCGGCCCCGGCATACCCCAGCCCGACATGGAGTCAAAGGTGCGCTGCATACAGTCCCTGCAGATGCAGATGTTGTTGGGGATGTGTATCATCTTGCCCGCCACGCTCTCCGGCCGGTGGCAGATGTAGCAGATCTCCTCATACCCGTCATCCTGTTTCTTATGCTCTGTATCCTTCACGGACGCGTTCCCTTTGTTCACATCCGATACTTACGTGTTTCTGTTCTCCTCTGAGGTCTCAGAGTCGTTGTTATACTTATCCATATCCGACATCTTTTTTCTCTCTCTTTCCATAGGCGCGGGTTTCCGCCGCATTATTCTCACATTATAGAGGAAATCCGGCTGAAACTCAACCGGATTCCCCTGAATTTATAAAGATTTAAGAATCATAAAACCCGAAGACTTCCCGGTAATACCGCTCCCGGATTCTGGCCGTCCCGTTGAAAATCTCGTGTTTCGACTCCGGGAAGCGCACCAGTTTCGTGTTTTTTGCCCTGGCGGCAAATTTCTCCTGCCCGCCCGGCTTTACCATGGTATCCTTTCCCGCCTGCAGCAGAAGCACCGGAATCTTTACCTTTTCGGCGTATTTTTCCAGGCGGCGGGTGGCCCGCAGGGAAGCCCTCGCCCAGGCGTAGGTTCCGCCGTAAGTCCGATATTCCGGCGTCTGTTTTCTCTGCCGGAACACGTAGGCGTAGCGCACCTCCGACAGACAGCTGCTGCCCGCGAAGGAGTAGGTGTAGTCAAATCCCTTCTGTCCCGGCACATATCTGGTATCCCACCGGGCGATCACAGACCAGGCTGCCAGCAGCGCCACCTGCCAGTCCGCCACATTGCCGAAATTCAGCTCCATCATCGGGGAGCTGAGCACCGCCCTGGAAAAGACCTCCGGGTACTCCTCCAGAAACAGGGCACCGATGGCCCCGCCCATGGAGTGGGCGAACAGATAGAGTTCTCCGCTTTCGCTCCGCCTCTTCACGATTCCCTCCACAAAAACGTGAAGATCCTTCACATACTCCTGATAGGATTTCACATAGACCTTGTGAAGATCTTTCAGAAATCTGCGGGAAAAGCCGTGGCCCCGGTGCTCCATGAAAAATACGGAGTATCCCATCTGATAAAAATAGTACATCATCTCATGGTATTTTCCCGAAAATTCGCAGAAGCCGTGGGAGAACACCACCGCCGCCCGCTCCCCGGGGTGGACCGCCGACAGATAATGTATTCTGGACCCGTCCCAGCTGCGGAAATACCCTTCCTTTACCTGGTTCTTCAGCCAGGGCTGTACTTCCTTTCGCATACGCTCCTCAAAATTCGCCTCCCCGAAAAGCAGACCTTCCGGCAAAATATTCTTCTTCTGTGTCCGTTCTGTCATTTGCGCCTCTTTGCCTCCTTGCTTCTTACCTCCCCATGCCATCTCGCCGAACATTCCGTCTTAAAAGCCGACGTCTGCTACTCCGCCGCAACCTCAAGAGCCAGATCCGGGTAGTTGGTAATGATGGCGTCCACGCCGGCCTGACAGCAGAGCTTCATATATTCCGGTTCATTGACGGTCCAGGTGTTGATCTTTATGCCAAATTCCTTACACTTCTGAACAAATCCCGGATACTGCAGGTAGTACAGCGCCGGATGCAGGGCGTTTACCCCATGCTCTTTACCATAATCCGCCATATCCAAGGTTCCGTCGGAGAACAGAAAGCCCACCTGAGCCTTCGGATCCAGCTCGTGAATCTTCTTGATGGAGTAATGGTTGAAGGAGGAATAGATGACCCTCTCTTCCATTCCCATCCGCTTTGTCAGCTCCAGAATCCGCTCCTCCAGCCGGTCGTAGAACACGATCCCCGTCTTCAGCTCGATGTTGATGGTCAGATCCGTCGGACGGATCAGCTCGAAGACTTCCTCCATGGTGGGGATATCCACATGTCCCAGCTCCGGGAAATTCTTGTTGTAATTGTACCGGCGCAGTTCCTCCAGGGTATAGTCCTTCACCCATCCCTCTCCGTCACTGGTCCGGTTGATCCACTCGTCGTGGATGACCACGATCTTCTCATCCTTTGTCAGCTGAATATCCAGCTCGATCCCCTGAGCTCCCATCTCCACCGCCTTCTCAAAGGCCGGGAGCGTATTCTCCGGGCAATAGCCGCTGGCCCCTCTGTGGGCCCAGATTTCCGGTTTCTTCATATCATATACACCTCTCTCTTCTCTGTACATCTCTCCGCGCTCTCGCGATCTGCAGCATCCGTCTCCTTCATCCGCGCCTCGCGCGGCCGCTTCTCACATATCCGTGTCAAATGCCTCCAGGCCTTTCTTTCCTCTGACCCGGTTATCCCCATGTTTCACAAACTGCATGGTAATCAGCGCCATCACACAGAAGAAAGCGGAATAGGGGAACAGGGTTTCATAGCTGATGTGGTTCATCAGCCATCCCGAGGCGATGGGGGTAACGACCTGGGCCGCCATACTGAAAGTGTAGTAGTACCCGGTAAATTTTCCCACATCGTTGCCCTTGCACATCTCAACCACCATGGGCAGGCTGTTTACGGAGATAGCCGCCCAGCCCACGCCCACCAGAACAAAGATCACGTAGAGAAGCGGCGTGAAACTTCCCCGTACCAGAAACATGGCCGCCAGAAAGCAGACCAGCAACAGCGTAATGCCGATGAGGATACTCTTCTTCCGGCCGATCTTCTCCGCGATGGAACCGATGGGAACATAGGCGAGAATCGCCCCGGCCATTCCCACAGTCAGACATGTGGAGGCGCTGCCCAGGCTCATATTCCATCTGGCATTGGCGTAGGTGGTAAACCAGGTGTCGATGGCGTTGTAGGCGATAAACCACATGGCGATGGAGATCAGCAGGAAAATCAGACTGCGCTTGACCTCCCGGGGAAGCTCCTCATGCCCCTGTTCGTCCACCTCAGCCAGATTGTCCTCCGGGTGGGCTGCCTCGTACTCCTCCATCTTTCTGTGAAGTTTTACCTCGTTGACAGTAATCATGACGATCAGCACCGAGACCAGCATAATCCCCGCCACTACGAGAAACAGCGGGAAATAGTCCACGTGCTCCAGCCCTTCCGTCCGGGCCGAGGAGTAGAGTACACTGGTAATGATCAGGTAGATGATACCGCCCAATGCTCCCATCAGATTGATGATGGCGTTTGCCTTGCTGCGCAGCGGCTTTGGCGTCACGTCGGGCATCAGAGCAACCGCCGGGCTGCGGTAAGTACCCATGGCGACCAGCAGACAGCCCAGGATTCCGATGAAGAGCACGGTCTTGGTATCCGAGGGATGGGCGAAATAGCTGTTGTCCACCAGCGGAAGCAGCAGCATCAGAATTACCGCCGCGATGGTTCCGAAGAGGACAAAGGGCTTTCTGCGGCCCATCCTGCTTTTACACCGGTCGGAAATGCCGCCGAACAGCGGAAGCAGAAACAGCGCCAGAATGTTGTCCGCCGCCATGATGGCCCCGGAGATCGTCTCGTTCATGTGAAAGGTGTTGGTCAGTATCAGCGGGATCACGTTGTTGTACATCTGCCAGAAAGCGGAGATGGACAGAAACGCGAAACCGATCTGAATGGTCTTTTTTGTGTCAAGCTTCATATCCTTTGTACTCCTCCTGAAAACATATTATAATTTCAGTCTATCATTCCCGCATTCCAAGGTAAAGTAAAACTCGTGTAAACCGGATGAAATTTTCCCCGGTCTGTGCTATGATATTTTTATCAGGGATCCTAAGATCCCACATTGTGAAAAGGAGCAAAAAGGTTATGGTCATTCAGCTGAACAGTCAGGTCATCTGGTACGAAAAGAGCGGGGAGGGAGATCCTGTCATCCTCCTCCACGGCAATCAGGAATCCCATGAGATCTTTGACGAGCTGGCCGCCCGGCTCTCCGAGCGCTTTACCGTCTACGCCCTGGACTCCCGGGGGCACGGCAAGAGCGCCACGCCCGCGGAAATCCACTACGAGGATATGGCCACCGACGTGATTCACTTTGTGGAGGCTCTCGAGATTCCCAAGCCCATTCTCTGCGGTTTCAGCGACGGAGGCATCGTGGCTCTTCTGGCGGCCATCCGCCGCAGCCGTCTCTTCTCCCGCCTGATCGTCTGCGGAGCCAACCTCTCTCCAAAGGGACTCAAGGGCAGTGTGCTCCGGGAAATCCGCCGCAGCTGGAAGAAAAATCACAACCCGCTGGACGAACTGATGCTGACAGAGCCGGATATCAGCGAGTGGAATCTGGCCCGGATTTCGATCCCGGTCCTGGTTCTGGCCGGGGAACGGGACATGGTAAAACCCAAAGAGACAAAAAGGATTGCGTTCGCTATTCCGAACGCAACCCTTCAGATTCTTCCCGGGGAAGATCACGGCAGTTATGTGATTCACTCCGACAATCTGGCCTAATTTTTTTGAGCATGCAGAGTGGAGTGAGCTGCGAATCGTAACGGTTCTATGGTAACGCTTCTGCGCCTTACCGCGCGGCAATCACATCGCTCATATCGTAGAATCCAGCCGGCTTGCCCGCCAGGAATTTGGCAGCCTCGATGGCTCCCTTTCCAAATACCGCCTTGGAGTAGGCCGTGTGCTTAAAGGTAATGACCTCGTCTGTCCCGGCAAAGATAACCTCGTGCTCTCCCACGATGTTTCCGCCCCGGACAGCCTGAATACCGATCTCCTTCTTCTCTCTCTTCTTCCGCTCCGCGCTTCTGTCATACTTGTACTGATACTCGTTGTTCAGCACCTCGTTCATGGAATCCGCAAGCGCGATGGCCGTCCCGCTGGGAGCGTCCACCTTCTGATTGTGATGTTTCTCCACAATCTCAATGTCAAATCCCGCCGGCACAAATACCGATGTGGCCTTCTTCAGAAGATCCATCAGCGTATTGATACCCAGGGACATATTGGCGCTCTTGAGTACCGCCACCTTCCTGCTGGCCTCCTCTACCTTCGCCAGCTGTTCCTCCGACAGTCCTGTGGTGCACAGCACCACAGGAATCTGATGTTTCACACTGTAATCCAGCAGATCATCCACCGCGGCCGCACTGGCGAAATCGATAATCACATCCGCCTCCACGTCGCAGGCCTCCAGGCTGGGGAATACCGGGTAGTCATTTTTGATCCCGTCGAAGGGATCCACACCCGCCACAATCTCTATCTGCTCGTCATCCGCGCAAAGGCCGGTAATGGTCTGCCCCATATGGCCGTTGCATCCGTGCATAATCGCTCTTATCATAATCTGTTTCTCTCCTGTCTCCTGATATCCCACTTCTTCTCATTCCGCCTTCTGCTCCGGGTCTTACTGCCCGGTTTTCTTCCGGCAGTTCCTACAGCAGACCGAAATCCTTCATGGCCTGCTCCAGCTTCTTCGCGTTCTCCTCGCCCATCTCACACAGCGGCGACCGCAGGGATCCCACCTGCATTCCCATCAGGTTCAACGCTTTCTTGACCGGGATGGGATTGACTTCGGAAAACAGAGCGTCCACCAGCGGAAGCGATTTCAGCTGCATCTGACGCGCTTTTTCCAGATCTCCCTCCAGATAGCTCATAACCATGTCATGGGTCTGCCGGGGCGCGATGTTGGCGATCACGGAAATGACACCCAATCCTCCAATGGACAGGAGCGGCACTACCAGTCCGTCCTCGCCGGAGTACATCTCCAGCTTGCCGTCGCACAGATACATGGTCTTGGATGCCTGCGCCATGTTTCCGGTGGCCTCCTTCAAACCTACGATATTCTCATTCTCCTTTACCAGCGTCGCCACGGTCTCCGGCATCAGATTGCATCCGGTTCTGCCCGGCACATTGTACAGGATGATGGGCAGCTTCGTCTCGGAAGCGATCTGTCCGTAGTGGGCGATCAGTCCCTTCTGCGTCGCTTTGTTATAGTAAGGCGTAACGATCAGCGCGGCGTCGGCGCCGTCCTCCTCGGCCTCTTTTGTCAGGTGGATCGCCGTTCTCGTGCAGTTGGATCCGGTGCCCGCAACCACCGGAACGCGGTGCTTCGTAAACTCCACCGCTGCCTGGATCACACGGCGGTGCTCCTCCATAGTCAGCGTAGAACTCTCCCCTGTTGTTCCCGCGATAATGATCGCGTCTGTTCCGTTGTCGATCTGAAAATTGATCAGCTCTTCCAGCTTGTCAAAATCCACATCCAGATTTTCCTTCATCGGCGTCACAATGGCAACGCCGGACCCTTTGAAAATTGCCATACTTCTACCTCCGTTGATTGTTCATCCAGCGAGCGGAACGTTTCTTATTTCACAGGGTCAGCCTTTCCGTGACCGGTCTTTCCCGTGAAATAAAAAAGACCAGACTCCAGATGGAGCCGGTCCAAGATCTCGTAATCCTCAGATAGCGCCCCATCCACTACAGATGACAGTCATAAGCCTGTTAAACTTATGCCCAAGGCCCGCGGGTTGCAGTCCCGTGTCCTTTCGGCGTATGCTCCTTTCTCCCGCAATCATCTGCCCTGCCGCATCCTGCGAGGTACTATTAGAATACGCAACCTCTATCCATTTATCTACTACTTCTTCAATATAACATTGTGTCTATTTGTTGTCAATACATTGCTTTCGTGACCTTGTACATCCTCATCAGGGGGATGGTACCTTCTCCGGCACCAGATTGTAGATGGTGTCCGCCATCTCAAACACACCGGGAAGCTTTCCTCTGCCGGTAAGGGTCACATCGGTGTAGAGATCCCGCGTCTTCAACACATTGATGATCTCCTCCTCGGTGGCCATTCCCTCCTCCACCAGTCCCAGGACTTCGTCCAGCACCAGCAGATCGCACTCGCCGGTGGTCAGCACTTTCTTCGCGAAATTCAGACCGTTGGCAATGTTGATCTTCTCCTCCTGCTTCTCCTCGTCAGTTAAGGTGTCAAACCCTTCCGGAGAACGCTCAAAACGGAAAATCTTGATCTCAGGCTCCAGCCGTGACAGATAAGATGTGCTGAGCTGTCCCTTCATAAACTGGACAATACACACGGTCTTTCCCGCGCTCGCGTAGCGGATCGCGTTTCCCAGCGCAGCCGATGTCTTCCCCTGTCCCTCGCCATAGTATATCTGAAGCATTCCTCTTTTCATCTCAATCCTCCTATACCTGGTGATCTCGCTGATACGACTGACTATATCACAGAAATAGGAAAATGGCAAATTCTATATTTTTCACAGCCCAAACCGGCCCGTAAAACCGCTTCCGAACCGTTGCCGTCTCGCCGGAGAGCCGCCTTACTCCAGCTCGTCGATCTTGCTGACCGACACCTCGTAGGCGATCCGGTGTTCCGCCTGATCCTCGGAAATTTTCTTGACGTATTCACGACTCTGAATCCGCCCCGTTACCAGTACATGGGTGCCGATCTCAAAGGTCGTGGCAAATCTGGCGTTTCTTCCCCAGCAGATACAGGGAATGTAGTCCGATTTCCCATAGGCCCGGTTTACCGCCACCAGAAGATCCGCGATCTCTCTGCCCAGCGGCGTCTTGCGATAAACCGGCGGCTTGCACACATAGCCGTCCAGGATAATCAGATTGCTGGGAAGATCTGCCACATCCTCCTCCCACATGTCGTCCACAAACTGAATTTCCCGGACGAAAACCGACAGGATCAGCCGGTTTCTGGTCTCCTCATGCCGATTGTAGGAGCGGAACTGACCGGTCACATAGACCTTCTCCCCGACGTAGCTCTGGCTCGTGTCAATGAGGCGCTCCGACACCATAAGAGGAATATAGTCCGCATAGTTGCTGAGGCGGCTGACCGCCACATCCACCGTGTAGAATCCCTCCCCGTACACCTCGTGACTGAAGGTAAACTCCGATACAATCTCTCCCACAATCGACACCTGATTGTTTTCCAATACTTTATCTGCCATGAATATTTCTCCCTTCTTCTCTTGCTTCGCCGCGCCCTGCGCAGCGGCAAATTTGTGCTTACCATATGTGTATGCTTCTTCCTCGTCTTTAGAACTCGCCGAGTCAACGTACCCATTTATACCACGCTTCCCTCGTCATAGAAGTCATTTTTTTGTCGATAACCTTGTAAAATCCGGCATTTGTGGTATACTGATCTCTGTGTGCCCGGAAACCCTCCGGTTTTTTTGCGCCCGCCGGCGGCGTGCCTCGGGATTTTCGTCCCCGGCAGCATTGCCTTCGGGTCTTTTGCATCCGGCAGTAGCGTTCTGCGGCTTTCACACATCTGAAAGCATTTCTCAGAAAGAAGGATTACAATGAAACAGAGCAGAGAAGATATTCGCAATGTCGCCATTATCGCCCATGTAGATCACGGCAAAACCACCCTGGTGGACGAACTCTTAAAGCAGAGCGGCGTCTTCCGGGAAAATCAGGAAGTGGTGGAGCGCGTCATGGACTCCAACGACATTGAGCGCGAGCGCGGTATTACCATACTTTCCAAAAATACCGCTGTTTTTTATAAGAATGTAAAGATCAATATTGTAGACACTCCGGGCCACGCGGACTTCGGCGGCGAGGTGGAGCGTGTCTTAAAGATGGTGGACGGCGTCATCCTGGTAGTGGACGCCTTCGAAGGCGCCATGCCCCAGACCAAGTTCGTGCTGATGAAGGCGCTGGATCTGGATCTTCCGGTTGTGGTCTGCATCAACAAGATCGACCGGCCCGAGGCACGGCCCGAGGAGGTTGTGGACGAGGTGCTGGAACTTTTCATGGATCTGGACGCCTCCGACGAGCAGCTGGACTGCCCCTTCATCTACGCCTCCGCCAAGCAGGGCTTTGCGGTGCGGGATCTGGCGGACGAGCGAAAAGACATGACACCGCTGTTTGAGACCATCATCGACTACATCCCGGCCCCCACCGGAGATCCGGATGCCAACACCCAGGTGCTGATCTCCACCATCGACTACAACGAGTATGTGGGCCGTATCGGCATCGGCAAGGTGGAAAACGGTTCCCTGAAGATCAATCAGGACGCCGTAGTGGTAAACCACCACAATCCGGATCGGCGGGAAAAAGTGCGGATCAGCAAACTCTATGAGTTTGACGGACTGAAGAAAGTGGATGTGGCGGAGGCCAACATCGGCTCCATTGTGGCCATTTCCGGTATCGCGGATCTCCACATCGGAGACACCATCTGCGCACCGGATGATCCCCAGGCCATCCCCTTCCAGAAAATTTCCGAGCCCACCATCTCCATGAATTTCATGGTCAACGACAGTCCCTTCGCAGGACAGGAGGGAAAATATGTGACCTCCCGCCACATCCGCGACCGGCTGTTCCGGGAGCTGAACACCGACGTATCCCTGCGGGTGGAGGAGACCGATTCCCCGGACTGCTTCAAAGTGTCCGGCCGTGGAGAACTGCATCTTTCCGTCCTGATCGAAAATATGCGGCGGGAAGGATTTGAATTTGCCGTGTCCAAGGCGGAGGTACTCTACCACACCGATGAGAAAGGGCGGAAACTGGAGCCCATGGAGCGGGCCTATGTGGACGTGCCAGACGAGTTTACCGGAACCGTCATCGAAAAATTGAGTCAGAGGAAGGGCGAGTTGCAGAATATGACGCCCATTACCGGCGGCTACACCCGGATGGAATTCAAGATCCCGGCCCGGGGACTGATCGGATACCGGGGCGAATTCCTGACAGACACCAAGGGAAACGGTATCATCAACACAATCTTTGACGGATACGAGCCCTTCAAGGGAGAGATCTCCTATCGGAAGCTGGGCTCCCTGATCGCCTTCGAGACCGGCGAGTCCGTGACCTACGGCCTGTTTTCCGCCCAGGACCGCGGAACCCTGTTTATCGGCCCCGGCGAGAAAGTGTACGCCGGCATGGTCATCGGCTCCTCCTCCCGGGCGGAGGACATCGAGCTGAATGTCTGCAAAAAGAAACACCTGACCAACACCCGTTCCTCCTCCGCTGACGAGGCGCTGACCCTGACGCCGCCCCGGATTCTCTCTCTGGAGCAGGCGCTGGATTTCATCGATACCGACGAGCTTCTGGAGGTAACCCCGGAGCACCTGCGGATCCGTAAGCGGATCCTGGATCCCACCCTTCGGAAACGAGCAGGGTTTAATAAAAAATAATTTTCTTTGATCATACGCTCAGAAAACCTGTTTTATGAACCAAAAAACTCCGACGGTATAATCAAAGGATATTAACAAAAAGATGCTGCTGTATCTATGATTTTCATCATTGATGCTGCAGCATCTTTTATTTTGCCTGAATGAACTAAAAAATCTTCCGTATTTATGGCTGATTCATTCCTGTTTCAAAGGAAGATATAAACCTACTCAAGCTCTTTCTGGCTATCTTCAAGCTGTCACACTGTAAAGGCTAAGCTATAGCTT
>ERZ1643246.2507-NODE-2507-length-17253-cov-5.119491_pt1 | contig 17253 bp, 23 predicted proteins | sample MGYA00579265_ERZ1643246 | MGnify/ENA primary metagenome ERZ1643246 (study PRJEB29033, sample SAMEA4952261) | chicken gut metagenome | biome: Broiler Chicken; feature: Gastrointestinal Tract; material: Caecum | place: Ireland | collected 2018 | study: Broiler...
TTTGAAATTATGTTTGCTATAATATTCATTATAATAGTTGGCACTTTTATTGTGGCTGCCGTACGTGGAATCAGCACATGGAATAAGAATAACCATTCTCCGAGACTTACGGTTTCGGCAGTGATCGTAGCTAAACGGACGGATGTATCATATCATCATCATTCAAATGGGGAATATGGCATGCATGCGACTTCGTCTACTACATATTATGTGACATTTCAAGTGGAGAGCGGCGACAGGATAGAGCTTGAAGTCAGTGGAACAGAATATGGAATGCTGGTCGAAGGGGATAAAGGGAACTTGTCTTTTCAGGGTACAAGATACCTGTCTTTTGAGATGGACCATCAGAAGGACAACTGAGCAGGCCGCAAGATAATAAATGAGGAGAAAATACATGAAAAAACCATCATATAAAGTCTTAGCGGCAGGGATAATCATTATAATTGTATTTGCAGCATTGCTGCTGTATTTCCGGCCGATGGAAATGTCTGATCTGATAAAAGGAGACCAGGACATTCTGATCACGCGCACCGGACCTGGTGTTAGAGATGGAGAGCCTTATATCGACACTAAAAACTATGATGATCTGACAGAAGAGCAAAGGCAGGATATAATAAGCGTTATTGAAAGATCAGTAAAAGACTGAAACCGACAGGAATCTGATTATTGCAATGATAGTGATATTTTTGGAGCATACTTAATTGCCCTTCCATAAGTAGAAGGAGTAATGACTAATTTATCAATAAGGTGACAAAATGCGTACAGAGAAAGAAATGTTTCATATCATTATAAATACTGCTAAGTCTGACGAACGCATACTGGCGGCATATTTGAAGGGATCAAGGGCTAATCCGAATGTTCCTCGGGATATATATCAGGATTATGACATTATGTATGTCGTGACAGAGACAGAAAGTTTTCGTCGGGATTTATCATGGATAGATACATTCGGAAAGGTTATTCTGAAACAAGAACAGAATGATGATTTCGGCTATGGAGAGCGATTTGGCCTGCGCAGCTGTTATGATAATACATATTCCTGGCTGCTACTGTTTGAAGACGGGAACCGTATTGATATCGGTGTGGAGACGGTAGAGACAATGCAAAACGGAACAAACAGGAACAAGCTTTTCCTTCCGCTTTTAGATAAAGCGGGGTATCTTCCCAAGCTGCCCCCTCCGACAGACGAGGAGTTTTATGTCAAGAGGCCTTCAGCGGCAAAATTCCGGGGATGCTGTAATGAATTTTTCTGGTCTCTCTGTGATGTAGTGAAAGGAATTCTGCGCGATGAGCTTCCATTTGCCATGTCAGTCTATTATATGCAGACACACCAAATGCTCGAAATAATGTTGGAATGGTATATTGGCAGTGAAACATCTTATTCCGTTTCTTGTGGGAAAATGAATAAATACTTTAAACGATATCTTTCGGAAGATGTTTATCAGCTATACTTACAGACGTTTCCTGACAGCAATTATGAACATTTCAAGCAGTCTATTGAAAATTCATGTAAGCTTTTTCATGAAACAGGAATGATGACAGCAGAAAACCTTGGACTTATATATCCAATAGAATATGAAGATGGGTTTATTAAATACGTGGAGATTTTTGGATCCTCTATTGCGAAAAAATAATTAATCAGAAACCAGGAGGAGAAATAAACGATGAAAAAAGTACTTGTAACTGGCGGAACCGTATTTGTAAGCAGATATATTGCAGAGTTCTTTTCTTCTAAAGGCTGCGAGGTATATGTGCTTAACAGAAATACCAGAGAACAATCGCAGGGTGTAAATCTTATTCAGGCTGACAGACACCATTTAGGAGAAACCCTGCGTGATTTCTATTTTGATATTATCATAGACACGGCATATAGTGCTGACGATGTAAATATGCTGCTTGATGCAGTAGGCGGTTACAAAGATTACATTTTGATCAGCTCAAGCGCCGTTTATCCGGAATATTCTCCACAGCCTTTCAGGGAAGACACTGTATTGGGAGCTAACAAATATTGGGGAAAATATGGAACAGATAAGATAGAAGCAGAGAATGCCCTGCTAAAAAGAGTTCCTGACGCATATATTTTACGTCCGCCCTATTTATATGGCCCAATGAATAATGTATATAGAGAGGCTTTTGTATTTGATTGTGCAAAAGCAGATAGAAAATTTTGTTTACCCCAAAATGGCAATATGAAGTTGCAATTCTTCCATATTAAAAATTTATGTAAATTGATAGAAGTAATTATCAATAATAAACCCGAGGAACATATATTGAATGTCGGTAATCCGGAATCTATATCTGTCAGAGATTGGGTAGTCAAATGTTATGCTTGTTATGGGAAAACTCCAGAATTTATATATGTATATGATGATGTAGAACAAAGAAATTATTTCAGCTTTTATAACTATGAATATAAATTAGAAGTTGAACGTCAAAAAAAGATATATTCAGAAACTACTTCTTTAGATACCGGACTTAAGGAAGCAGCGGAGTGGTATGATGAACATGAAGCAGAAGTAAATAAAAAACCATATTTTCAGTATATTGATCTGAACTTTTCCTGAAGTTAAGTTGTATTTCTTTTTTTGAAGCCGGATTTGGTGTGAGAGTTAACAAGTTGTCAGAGAGGATATGGCGGGGGTTATAAAAATGGAATCTATCATTGAGCTTATATTAGAACTTCTTCTTGAGGGTAGTATTGAAGCGAGCAGAAGCAGCAAAATACCCAAACCGGTCAGATATCTCATTACTGTACTGATCGTGCTGTTCTTTATCGCAGTTATAGGATTCATATTTGGGGTAGGTATCATATCGCTAAATAATGATAACATTCCGGCAGGAATTTTTCTTATATTGATAGGAGCTGTGATGGTTGTAATGAGTGTCATAAAATTTATTAGAACATATTTGACTAAAAGAAAATGAGATGATTATATGAACAGCTAATGGAACTGTTTAAAAGGAGCATTATCATTACGAAGCGATGTGCCAAATCGTATAACAGAAAAGGAAGTGCAGTGGCTGATTGATCATAATGTCACTACAGTTATTGATCTCAGAGACGATAAGGAAAGAGAACAGAAAAAATGCCAGTTAATCAATAACAAGTGTTTTCAGTATTACTGCATGCATGTTACCGGCGGTAATAGTATTCCGAAATCAGTAGATGATGTTTCAAAATCATATCTGAAAATGGCAGATGAACAAATGGATAAGATTGTTAATACTATTTCTAAATCGGAAGCAAACGTATTATTTTTTTGTAATGCCGGAAAGGACAGAACTGGGGTTGTATCTGCTATACTTCTCTATAAGATGGGAATGAGTCTGGATTACATTATAAAAGACTATATGGAGTCAAAAAATAATCTGAAAACTATATTAGAAGAATATGCTAAACAATTTCCAGATATTAATATTGATATTATCACGCCTCACGAAAGGTATATTCAAGAATTTCTTGAAAGCTATATTGCGATAAACAATTGATCAGAAACCGGGAGTTGACGATGATAAATGATACAAGTGATGTTTCTACTAAACTAGTTTACTAGAAAGAAGTAAAAGTCAAGGAGGAGCAAAGTGATGAAACGAATTAATATCTCGGTGCAGTTCTAAGAACTGACAGCAGATTGTATCGAGGTTAAACAAAAACATTATATTTATGCTGTCAGGAACTGCACCTGTCAAAACACGAATTACTATTTTGAAAGGAATGCAGTTTAATGAATAAAAATTATTTGAAAACAACTTGGAAGCATGAAGAGGAACTGGCACATATACATGGATGAACCATTTCCACATTTGAATCTCAAAGATCAATGCAGGAACTTTAAAGAGGCAGGATTCCAGATCATACAGGCAGAGGAAGCATACTGTCCGGTAATATTTTACGATATCAGGGCTTTTGTCTGGTTTGCTCATATTATTTATTCATCGATATCTGATAATTGCAAGAAAATAATTCCGCTCAAAAAAGCAAATGAGGAAAAGAAAATTTTAGAGTCAAGGCTTATATTAAAACTACCACGTGGAATATAGGAGTGACGGTTATGGAAATGATGCGACAGATTAGAGACAGTCTGCTCTATATTGATAATCATTTGGAAGAGCCAATTACAGTTTCCTCAATTGCAGATGCAGCAGGATATTCTGAATATCATTTTTCTAGATGCTTCAAGCAGGAAATGCAGATGTCAGTCATGGAATATGTGAAGAAGAGGAGACTGATCAAAGCCTCCGATGCTATTTTGAGCGGAGAGAAAATTATTGATGCAGTGTTCCGATTCGGATGGAAAACGCATAGTGGTTTTACAAAATCATTTGAGAATGAATTTGGCTTTTATCCGGCACTTCTAAAGGCAATGATGATGCAGATTGACGATTTGGGAGGTAGTGCTATGAGCCATATCTTTTTAAAGAATACAGATATTCATTCTACAAAGGAGCAATTACTGGAGCGTTTGAAAGAGGAGATGATATCAACAAATGTAGACATTGATGAAGAAGAATTACAGTATGTATATTTGCTGGCTTGTCTTGTCTATGAAGGGGAAAAAAGATATTCAGGAGATGAGTATATTACCCATCCGCTTAATGTTGCTATTATTTTAGCAGAAATGTCAGCTGACAAAGACACCATTTATGCCGGAATGTTTTGTGACGCTGTGCAGAAAACTTCTGTCACAATCGAGCAGCTGAAGAAAGAGCTTCCGTCGAATACGGCAGAAATAGTTGAGAGGCTGGCTGTGTCAACTTATGATTTAGATAGCATATCTTTGGGAGATGAGGTGCTTCTGGTGAAGCTGGCAGAAAGATTACACAATATGCGTACAGTGGAATTTATGGCCGAAGAACGCAGGCGGATTAAGGCGAAAGAAACCTTAACCCAGATTATGCCGATTGCTAAAAAGATTGGACAGCCAAAACTTATAAATGAATTGTATGATCGCTCTTTAAAATATTTGAGTGTAGAGTAATCACTTCCTAAGATACAATATTTAAAAGCAATGACAGACGAAGAGTCGGATGTTATAATTATTTGGAATTGCAATCAAGAGTTTAGTATCCGTAGGCTCTGAAAATGGCAAAACAGATAGTAATACACAGAGAAAAATATAAAGATCTGCCGTTAAGATTTCAAAAGAAATTAGAACATGATCTTCAGTATGTGACAAATGCGGGAATTCCCGGATTGAAAAAAATATATCTTTTTGGGAGCTGTGCAAGAGGCGAAGTGAGGAGCACAAGCGACATAGATCTGTTGATACTGACTGAGTCCAGAATAACTGACCGGACTCTGACATCAGACATCCGCTGGACGTTGGACGACCCGATTGATGGAGTTCGGACGGATGTAGTTTTTACCAGTAAGGGAGCGGAAAGATCAAGCCGGATTTTTAAAAGAGAGGTTGACCGGGATAAGAAGCTGATTCTGGAGGTGATGGAATGATTAAGAATACTTATATAGATATAGCCGAAAATGATCTGGAATACCTGGAGGCTGTCCTGAAGACAGGAAATACATTTTATAATCAGCTGGCAGTGCAGTGCCAGCAGGTCGCGGAAAAGTTCCTGAAAGGATATCTCGACAATCTGCTTTTGGAAGAAGATGTTACAGATCTGCTCAGAAAAAATAATATGAAAAAAATAGCGGCAAGATTAAATGAATTAAAACCGGATTTAAAACTGGATACAGTAGGATTGGCGTATCTTACAGATTTTTATTTTGATGCACGATATCCGGGTGATGATTTTTATACTGTGTCAAAAGAAGAGTTTGAGAAATGTCTTGCTATCATGTACGATACGGTAAAGAAATTAAAGACGATAAAATAGAACGGGGAATTTTTTATGAATTATTATGATAGCGAACTTCAACGTCTTCAGTCGGAGATCATGGAAAAACAGAGGACAGATGCAAAACTGTCAGATCTGTTTCTTCAGCAGTCAGACTTGGAAAAAAGAACAGATGAACTGGAAAAGATTATGCGAAAGGAACAGGACGACGTCGATCGTCTCAACGGCAGAAGTCTTACAGCATTCTTTTACAGAGCAACCGGGAAAATGGGTGAAAAACTGACGAAAGAAGAAGCAGAAGCCTATGCGGCAGCGGTGAAATACGATGCGGCAAAAAATGAACTTCAAGCTGTAAATAATGATATAGAGTATTGTCAGAGACGGCTTTCTGACCTTCAGGACTGCGAACAGCAATATGAAAAAGTGCTGAAAGAAAAGACAGAACAGATCAAACAGTCCGGCGTGCCGGAAGCAGGCAGGATCATGCAGATCGAAAACGAGATAGCATTTCTTGAAAATCAGCAGAAAGAGATACAGGAAGCGATAAATGCGGGAAACCAGGCATTTTATATCGCGCAGAAGATTCTGGAAGATCTGGATAGTGCAAAGAACTGGAGTACATTTGACCTGATGGGCGGAGGTCTTATTGCAGACATGGCCAAATATGACAAGCTTAATAAAGTACAAGATCAGATACAGGATCTCCAGAATGCACTGCGGGGATTCCGGACAGAACTCGCAGATGTTACAGAGAGAATATCAGGTAATTTGTATGTGGAAATCGGGGATTTCCTGCACTTTGCCGATTATTTTTTTGACGGATTGTTTACGGACTGGATGGTTTATGACAAGATTAACGACTCGCGGAATAGGACTATGCAGACAAGTGATCAGATTCAGAAGCTTCTCGGACAGTTAAATGAGATGGATAATGATCTTTGCAGTAAAAAGGATAATCTGAAAGAAGAACTGAAACAGACAGTGTTGAAATCTGATACATAAAAAGAAAAGCTGCAAAATAATGTGAGGTGCATAGACATGAAAGCAGTGGTTTATAAAGGAAAGGGACAGATTGCTCTTGAAGAGCGTCCTGTACCGAAAATCATAGACGACAGGGATGCGATCGTGAAAGTGACGCTGACAACGATCTGTTCCAGTGATATTCATATCAAGCGCGGTGCGGTACCGCGGGCAGTTCCGGGAACGATACTGGGGCATGAGTTTGTTGGTAAAGTTATAGAAGTTGGCAGCGCTGTCAAGAAAGTAAAACCGGGCGATCGGGTTGCAGTAAATGTAGAGACTTTCTGCGGCGAGTGTTTCTTTTGTAAAAGGGGATTTGTAAACAATTGTACAGATGAGCACGGCGGATGGGCGCTTGGATGCCGCATTGACGGCGGCCAGGCTGAATATGCGAGAATCCCGTTTGCAGATAACGGACTCACTGTTATACCGGACCATGTGACGGACGAACAGGCGCTCTTTAACGGAGATATTCTGTCCACAGGTTACTGGGCTGCCAGGATCGGTGAGATAAAACCAGCAGATACAGTGGCTGTGATCGGCGCAGGTCCTACAGGATTATGTACGATGCTGTGTGCCCGGCTGTATACGCCGGCTAAGATCATCGCCATAGATACGGATGAATATAGACTGAATCTTGCAAGAGAAAAAGGTCTGGCAGATCTTACACTTGTGCCGGAAAGAGACGATCTTGAAAAACGGATTAAAAAAGAATCAGATGGCCGGGGTGCAGACACTGTATTTGAAGTAGCTGGAGGAAAGGACACATTCCAGACTGCGTGGAAGATTGCGAGACCAAACGCAGTCGTAGTAGTAGTCGCTATGTACGAGGAGCCGCAGATGCTTCCGCTGCCCGATATGTATGGCAAGAATCTCGTGTTCAAGACAGGCGGTGTGGACGGCATTTATTGCCAGGAGATTATGGATCTGACTTCCTGTGGGAAGCTTGACGCGGGATTTCTTATTACTCACCGGTGCAGATTGGATGAAATCATGGAAGCGTATGACGTGTTTGAAGATAAGAAAGATCACGTTATAAAGTATGCTGTAATTCCGTAACGTAACAGCTAAATTTAAAGGAATGATGATTTATGAAAAGATTGAAAATTGCTCTGCTACAGCTCACACCCTGCGGCTCGCTGGACAATAATCTTGAAAAGGGAATACAGTCCTGCAGGCAGGCAAAGAAAATGGAAGCTGATATTGCTCTCTTTCCGGAAATGTGGAGCTGCGGGTATGATATTTATGCCCGCCCTGCACATGAATGGATGGAAGATGCAGTATCGGCAGACAGTTCTTTTGTGGACAGCTTTCGATATCTTGCAGAAGAACTCGATATGGCAATCGGTATCACTCTGCTCGAAAAATACAAAGACGGCGCTCGTAATACACTGATTCTTTTTGACCGGCACGGTGGCAAAAAGCTGACCTATGCGAAATTACATACGTGCGATTTCAGTGTGGAGAGAAATTTGACGCCCGGAGAAGCATTTTATGTCACAGATCTTGACACGGCGCAGGGTATTGTGAAAGTCGGAGCTATGATCTGTTATGACCGGGAATTCCCGGAGAGTGCCCGGATTCTGATGCTTCAGGGAGCAGAGCTGATCCTTGTGCCAAATGCCTGCCCTATGGAAATAAACCGTCTCTCGCAGCTTCGGGCAAGAGCTTATGAAAACATGCTGGCTGTTGCCACCTGCAATTATCCGGAGAATGTTCCGGACTGTAATGGAGGATCGACAGTTTTTGACGGAGTGGCGTATCTGCCGGATATGGCGGGTTCGCGGGATATGTGTATTCTGGAAGCAGACAACAGCGAGGGAATTTATATTGCAGAGCTTGACCTTGAGCAGCTGCGGGATTACCGTAAGAGTGAAGTGCACGGTAATGCGTACCGGCATCCTCAGAAATATGGAATCCTGACAGATGCAAAAGTAGATGAGCCTTTTATAAGAGAAGATTACCGCCGGTAAAATGTTATCAAATAGGATGCAACAAATCTGTACAGGAGATACTCTTATAGTATGAGGAAACTGCGATGATCCAATTATGTATATTATTTATCTTGTCATGGATACTGACAGTCGTGGTTGAAGGCGGGGCGGCCAGACTTTTCTTCGGTATAGAGAAAAAAGAGCAGATACTTCTCCTTCTCGTCAATACTGTCACAAATCCTTTAGCTGTCCTTCTCAGCCTGATGTTTCCTGCTTACACCAGGATTCCGTTTAATGCGGCAGTATTGGCTGCAGAGGCGCTTGTTTTTATTTCAGAGGGGTTCTTGTTCCGGAAATGTATGATATGGCAGGAAAGAGAGTACGGTCCATGGAGAATGGCGCTTGTACTGAATGCAATTTCATTTGGCGCGGGATTGGTTGTTTCAATGCTGATGCAACAGGGAGGATAGGTTATGAAGACGGAACATGACAGAAAAAGAAAAGTCTTTTTGAGAATGGTAATATCTGTCTGTATTGTCGTATTTGTCTTTGCACACCCGCTTTCGGCATCGGCTGATGTTATTTTTGAGCCTGACAATGATTTCTACAGGAGACATAGTGACGAGTGCTCATATTTTGACCGATCGTGTATAGCGGGAGCGGATACATATCTGTGGGATGCTCCGAATCTTGTTACAGGTAATCAGAGGGCACAGGAGGGGGAGAAGATCTATATTTCTTTTGTCTATACTGACAAAGATGGAATTGAGTGGGGACTGGCAGAATCCTTGGATAAATGGATTCTTATGGCGGATCTGTATCTGGAATACGGAACTCCGGAATTTATGGAGGAACATTCCGATGAAATATATGAAGATGAGCCGTATCTGCTTTCCTACGGAACAGAATTTGTATCATGGTCTTATCCGGAATCCGGCGTTATAGACCGACCTGATGCCTCTGTAACGGACGATTATGAAATTACGACATTCTATAAGGATCCCGATGGACGTCTGTGGGGATATAGGGCGTATATGCACGGCACGAGAGATATCTGGATCTGTCTTTCAGATATGGAAGATACCGGCATTCCGCAGAGAGTTGAGCATGAACTGATCCCTGCGCAGGAAATTGACGCGTCACAGATTGACGCCGTGAAAGTAAGCGGACGGTTTTCTGTAGTCTTTCTGGTCATTCTGGTTATCATCATTGCCGGAACAGCAGGAATTTTGATCTGGTGGTTCTGGATAAGGCAAAAAAGATATAGAGAGGTCAGCAGATGATATATTTAGAATATTTTACTTTTCCTGACAGCGACAGGGAATTTGACTTTTTTGTAAATCAGAAAAGGACGTGTTATGATTCTTTTTATCCTTTTCAGATTCTTTCAGGGCACCACTTTCGTAGGATCGATTTTGAGCCGGTTACGATCCTGTATGGAGGAAACGGATCAGGGAAAACGACGGTTCTGAATGTGATCGGAGAAAAACTTCAGCTTGCGAGGGACAGCGTATTTAATAAGTCCAATTTTTTTCAGGACTATCTGGATCTCTGCGACTATCAGCTGAAAGGGCGGATTCCCGTGAACAGCCGCGTTATTACAAGCGACGATGTTTTTGACTATATGCTGAATATCCGCAGTATGAATGAGGGGATAGACAGGAAGAAGGAATCGCTCTTCGAGGATTATCTGGACGCGAAGTATGCAGACTTTCAGATGCGTTCCCTGGATGATTACGAAAGATTGAAAAAGGTCACGAAAGCAAGACGCCTGACGCAGTCCAGGTATGTCAGGTCAGAGCTGATGGATAATATCAGGGAATATTCCAACGGAGAAAGTGCATTTATTTACTTTTCGGAAAAGATTACTGAAAACGGGCTGTTTCTGCTGGATGAGCCGGAGAACAGCCTGTCTCCTGCAAGACAGCAGGAGCTTGTAAAGTTCCTGGAAGATTCGGCAAGGTTTTTTGGCTGTCAGTTTGTGATCTCTACGCATTCACCGTTTCTCCTGGCTATGAGAGATGCAAAGATCTATGATCTGGATGAAGACCCGGCGGATGTGAAAAGATGGACAGAATTGGAAAATGTAAGGGCGTACTATACATTTTTCCGGGATCATTGTGATGAATTTACGGATTGATGTATAAGAAGCGGGGAGGATAAGTAAAGATGTATGATACATGTATTTTTGATCTGTATGGAACACTTGTGGACATCCGTACAGATGAAAAGAAACCTGAATTGTGGGAAAGACTCGCACTGTTCTATGCATTCTACGGAGCGGAGTACACTCCGGATGAGCTGCATCAAGGCTATGACTGCCTGACTGCAGAGATGAGTGCGGGAAAAGCCGGGATCCGGAAAGATGCTCACGAAGCATATCCCGAAATCAGGATTGAAGATGTATTTATGGCGCTGTTTCGGAAAAAAGGCATAGATGCTGATGAAGTTCTGTCAAGGCATGCGGGACAGTTTTTCCGTATTCTGTCGATGGAACATCTGAAGCTGTATAACGGTACGAAAGAAATGCTCTCCGCATTACGGGATGGGGGAAAGAAGGTTTATCTTTTATCGAACGCACAGAAGATATTCACAGAATACGAGATGAATGCACTGGGGATCACGCCATATTTCGACGGTATTTTTATTTCTTCCGAACATGAATGTAAAAAACCGGATGTACGTTTTTTTGAAAAGCTTATCCATACATATGGCATTGAGAGAGACAGAGCTGTCATGGTCGGAAACGACGGCGTATGTGACATAGAAGGGGCGAAGAATGCCGGACTTGCAACTCTGTATGTAAGGACGGAGATATCCCCAAAAGAAGAATTGCCCGGAGCAGACCATGTGCTGAAAAAGATGGATATGAAGCTGATGACAAGAATCCTTTTGGCGGAATAAGTTACAGCTTTATTGTAATTTCCGGCGGCACTGTGTATAATAGGATAGGTAAAAACAGAATGCGCTCTTTTTCAAAAGATTTGTTTTTTGGAAAAGGGCGCTTCAATAGAAAGAAGGAAAGATCATGACAAGTACAATATCAAGGGATGAAGCGCTTAAATTACTCAGAAAATATAATAGAGAGCCGTTTCATATCCAGCATGGGATCACAGTTGAGAAGACCATGCGATGGTTTGCCAGGGAACTTGGATATGGCGATGAGGAAGACTACTGGGGGATTACCGGGCTTCTGCATGATATCGATTTTGAAATCTACCCCGAGGAGCACTGCCGGAAAGCTCCGGAGCTTTTAAAGGAAGCTGGAGTGGGAGAAGATATGATCCGCTCAGTCTGTTCCCACGGCTATGGAATCTGCAGTGATATAAAACCGGAGCATGAGATGGAGAAAGTTCTCTTTGCCGCGGACGAGCTGACCGGACTGATCTGGGCGGCTGCCCTTATGCGTCCGTCCAAAAGCGTGTCTGATATGGAAGTATCCAGCGTGAAGAAAAAGTTTAAAGATAAGCGATTCGCAGCAGGATGCTCGAGGGATATTATCCGTACCGGTGCAGAAAATCTGGGATGGGAATTAAATGAACTCTTTGATAAAACCCTTCGCGCCATGCAGTCCTGTGAGGCGGACATCAGGAAAGAGATGGATGCAATCGAAGGTTAAATAAAACATTTCTGAAACAGGAGAATATAGAAAATGAAATTTAAAGAAACAGATATCTCAACATTAAAATTCAATCCTTTCGACAAGATCAGCAGACAGTGGATGCTTGTCACGGCAGGGGATAATGATTCATCCAATACGATGACGGCAAGCTGGGGCGGCGTCGGGATCATGTGGGGAAAACCTGTAGCAACAGTGTACATCCGCCCTCAGAGATATACAAAAGAATGAGTATTTTACACTGTCGTTTCTTTCGGAAGAGTACCGCAAAGCGCTGAATGTGTGCGGTTCTGTATCCGGAAGGAATGTGGATGACAAATGGCAGGAGGCAGGCCTGCACCCTTATGAGGTTGATGGAACAACTGCAGTGGAAGAGGCGGAAGAGATCTTTGTGTGCAGAAAACTCTATGCTCAGGAGATGGTGCCGGAATGTTTTATCGACGGCGAATGCGACACGAAATGGTATCCGGAAAAGGACTACCATACGATGTACATAGCCGAGATTGTGAAAGTTCTGAAAAAATAAACAGGAGGTACGTCATGAAGATTAATTCATTCTGTCTTACCTGTCTGATCCAGATGCAGGAGTCTCAGATACAGAAGTTTAACGATGAAGATAAGAAAATGAAATATATGAGGGAAGTGCTGGCATTTCTTTCTTCCTGCAATCCGGATTTGTCCGCGCCGGCTCTGGTGAAACCATTGTCAAGAATTTATGAGAAATACTGGGGCAAAAAGGACGGTATGGCAGAAGTGAAAAAAGAGTTTAATGATTTCCTGCTTTCTATGGAATCAGATATAGAGAAGAAAATCAGGGAACATAAGGATTCGTTGGAATCAGCTCTTTGCTATGCGCGCACAGGAAATTATATCGACTATGCCGCGGTAAAAGATATCTCAAAAGAGAAACTGCTGGAACTTTTTGAAAAGCAGGAAAAGTCAGGTCTTGATTCTACAGAGTATGACAGACTTTGTCAGGATCTTGAGAAAGGGAAAAAGCTTGTTTACCTGACCGATAATTGTGGGGAAGTAGTCCTTGACAAAATAGCTCTTAAGATCATTCGGGAGCAGTATCCGAATCTGGAAATAACGGCTCTTGTAAGAGGCGAGCCTGTGGTAAATGACGCAGATCTTGAGGCTGCTTCTTATATAGGACTTGACCGTGTGGTAAAAGTAATGGAGAATGGAAGCGGTATTGGCGGAACAGATTTGGACGATATCAGCGATGAGGCATGTCATGAGATTGAAACAGCGGATGTGATCATCTCAAAGGGTCAGGGAAATTTTGAGGCTATCCACGGGTGCGGTCTCAATATTTATTATCTGTTCCTTTGCAAATGTGACTGGTTTGTGAAACGATTTCAGGCAGACCGTTTTCAGGGATTGCTTATAAACGAGAGGAGAATCACGCATGAGGAAAATGCGTCTGCATAAAAGAGAAATTCATGATCCGTCGCTGATAAAAGACATACTGGATGAATGCGACGTCGTACGACTGGGTCTTCATGATGAAGAGGGAATGTTTATCGTTCCGGTCAATTACGGATATGAATTGAAAGACAATAATGGAAATGTAAAACTCACACTGTATTTCCATGGTTCCGGTGAGGGAAGAAAGGCGGATGCGATCAAGGCTGATCCACATGCGGCAATTGAGATGGACTGCAGGCATGAGATCATTACCGGCGATTATACATGCAGTTATTCCTATGCCTATCGCAGTATTATGGGCAGCGGAACAATCGTGAGGCTGGAGGCAGAAAAAGAGAAACGATATGCTCTGGGGAAACTGATGGAGCATATGGCGCCGGAAGCAGAAATCGAGTTCAGTAAAAAGATGCTGGAGAGGACGGATGCATACAGGATCGATGTAGATTATTTTACCGGTAAGGAGCGAAAGAGAAAACAGCAGAGGTCATAAACATTAAGAATTGTAATATCTGCAATTTATATGGTAGAATATGTCTGACAAAACGCAGAAAGGAGAATGCTGATATGGTACATCATATTGTAATGTGGAAGTTTAAGCCGGAGATAGAAGAGGAGAGGAAACCCGAACTGAAGAGAGCGATGAAGGAGAATCTGAGTGCTCTTGTCGGAAAAGTTCCGGGGCTTCTAACAGTTGAATTCGTAGAGAGCCCTCTTGCATCCAGTACTCACGATGTTGCGCTGGTGACTACACTGGAAAAAGCAGAAGATATTGCCGTATATGCTGTACATCCGGATCATGTAACTGTGGCAGATACATATGTGAGACCTTTTGTCACTGAGAGGGCATGCCTGGATTACGAGTAGGAAGCGTATATAGCGGCGCAGTCGGCGATCCGCGTAAAAGTTACATGAATAGGACATTATATGCCGCACATATACTGACTATAAAAGGCGTATGTGTGGCATTTTTATGGAGAGAGAACAGCTCAGGGAGCATCTGGCATCGGCTGCAAGTATGCCGAAAGATGTAGTTATGAAAGCTGCGGTAGTTACCGTACTTGGAAATTTCGAAGTGTGTATTGAGAATTACCGCGGGATAACTGAGTATACGGAATGTCTCGTCCGTGTGCAGACAAAGGGCGGACAGATCAAAGTGACGGGGAAACATCTTCAGGTAGAATATTATACGAATGACGAGATGAAGATCACTGGGAGAATAGAAGCCATTGAACTTGCCGATGGGAGGAGTATACGATGATCCGTACTTTCATTCGTTATCTCAGAGGATATGTAAAGATACGTATTCAGGGCTTTTCGCCGGAGCGTTTCCTGAATATGTGTTCCTACCATCAGATATTTATATGGGGGCTTTCGCCTGACGGGAACGGATACGAAATGTTTTTGAGTATCACTGATTTCAGGAGGCTGAAACCGCTGGTGAAAAAGACTCATACGAAACTTACAGTGACAGGAAGATACGGGTTCCCGTTCTTTCTTTTTCGTTACAGGAAACGGAAATTGTTTTTTGCGGGGCTGTTCCTGTGTATAGTGCTTCTCAGAATATACTCCCTTTTTATTTGGGATATTCACTTTGAAGGAAATGAGAAGTGGCCGGATGAGACACTAACGGAATATCTGTATAGTGTAGGGGTCGCTCCTCTTATGCTGAAAAGTGAAGTGGACTGTCCGGGTATTGTAAAAAATATCAGGAAAGAATATAATGATATCGTTTGGGTATCCGCCTCTTTGGATGGAAACCGTCTTAAAATTCAGATTAAAGAAAATGAAGATATTCTGGATGAAGATCAGGAGAACGGAGAAGAAGAGGTGTCCGGCGAAGAGCGTCCGACTGATCTGATCGCATCTTCGGACGGTGTTGTAACAAGTATTGTAACTCGATCGGGCGTTCCTCAGGTTCATGTGGGGGATCAGGTGAAAAAAGGAGATATTCTTGTACTGGGCCGGGTGGACATCGTAAATGACAGCGGGGAAGTGACAGGATATCAGTATCAGCATGCAGATGCGGACATATATGCTGATACTGAACTGGCCTACACCGACAGTATCTCCAGGATCTATCAGGAAAAAGTACGGGATGGGAAGAAGAAATACCAGCCATATATAAGAATCGGGAACTTCACAATATCAGTAGGGAGCATTTCCTGCAATTATGAACGCAGCGATCTGGCAGTAAGAGAACGGCAGCTTAAAGCGGGAGAGAATTTTTATCTGCCTGTTTCTTACGGGCTCAGGACTGTAACGTCTTATGCATTTGAGGAAAAAACTTATTCGGATGAAGAAGTCAGGGAGATTCTGAGCGCAAATTTTCGGCGATTTTGTGACGAATTGGAGGAAAAAGGTATTCACATACGGGAAAATAGTGTTAAAATACATCTGTATGCCAATTCTGCCGGGGCATCCGGTACTCTCTATCTAAATGAGAGGATCACGAAAGAGGCGGACACAGAAATATTGACGATTGAAAGGAAAGAAACGGATGAGTCTGTCGGAACTGATGATTGATATACCGGCCGAGCATGAAGCGAATGTATTCGGTCAGTTTGACACATATGTCAAGAAACTTGAGCGTACATTTCATGTCACATTGATATCACGTGACGGCAATACGAAGATCGTAGGCGAGACAAATGCGGCACAGAAAGCACAGCGGGTGCTCACCCAGCTTCTTGAACTGTCAAAAAGAGGCAATACAATTACGGAACAGAACGTGGACTATGCTATTTCACTTGTTTTTGAAGATCAGGAGGAAGGCATTGTAGAGATCGACCGGGAACTGATCTGCCATACTCTTCAAGGCAAGCCGATCAAGCCAAAAACTCTGGGACAGAAGAAATATGTAGATGCCATCCGGAAGGATATGATCACATTCGGCTTGGGTCCGGCGGGAACCGGAAAGACTTATCTTGCAATGGCGATGGCCATCACGGCGTTTAAGCGTAATGAGGTCAGCAGGATCATTCTTACCCGTCCGGCGATCGAGGCAGGTGAAAAGCTGGGATTTCTGCCCGGAGATCTGCAGAGCAAGATCGATCCTTATCTCAGGCCGCTTTATGATGCGCTTTATGAAATCATGGGCGCTGACAGTTTTATTAAGAATTCCGAGAAAGGTCTTATCGAAGTCGCACCTCTCGCATACATGAGAGGGCGTACGCTTGACAATGCATTTATTATATTGGACGAGGCGCAGAATACGACTCCGGCTCAGATGAAGATGTTTCTGACCAGGATCGGATTCGGCTCCAAAGTGGTTATTACCGGTGATTCTACCCAGAAAGATCTGCCGTCCGGTACGACATCAGGTCTCGATGTGGCGGTCAAAGTTGTGAAAGATCTGGAAGGGATCAGTATCTGTACACTGACAAGCAAGGATGTTGTCCGTCATCCGCTCGTACAGAGGATCGTCAAGGCATATGAGGAGTACGAGAAAAA
>ERZ1643246.2509-NODE-2509-length-17240-cov-23.339424_pt1 | contig 17240 bp, 15 predicted proteins | sample MGYA00579265_ERZ1643246 | MGnify/ENA primary metagenome ERZ1643246 (study PRJEB29033, sample SAMEA4952261) | chicken gut metagenome | biome: Broiler Chicken; feature: Gastrointestinal Tract; material: Caecum | place: Ireland | collected 2018 | study: Broiler...
ACATTCTTAGATTCCCCTGCAAGAATTTCTTCTATGGTCATCATAACACCTCGCTTTCTTTTACAGTTTTAACCGTTGTTACGATAGCATTGATCCAACAAATTGAATCAAATCCGCAACCGCCGATCCAAATTCAACGGTTCCTTTTATAGCTTGCAACGAAGCTATTGCCGTTTTTATCATAGATTTCTTTGGCTTTTCAGATATAACTTCTGCTTCTATAACTTCCAGGCTTTCAGATACAGCTTCTTTATCTTCATCTGATGTAAGGGTGTCCATCTTTGTTCGAACTGCGGTAATCAACTGTTCTATTTCATTTGCAGTTGCACCAATATTTGTAGTTGCCGTAACAGACGAATTATCATTTGCAATAATAGCCTGACCATTTTGTACCGTCACATTATAAACATTCTTTTCATCTATTCCCATATCAATACCTATTTTCGTTAAATACCTTTCTACATGGCGAATCAGCACCATAACAAACCGTTCATTAAAACCTTTGATTTTATCCTGCCATTTAGTTGACGAAGAATATCCCATGGCAACACCACGATATACAGAACTGTTATTTTCTACTAAGTATCTTAAAACAGCGTACACATTTCGTATTTCTTCTTCATCAGTCTCGCCCAATGAAAAAATTAAGCGTCCGTATGATCCTTGTACTTCTTTAATTTCTTTTTCTAAATCCCACTCACAACTGCCGCAACCATGGATGTAATCACCTATAATCGGAGTGCTATCTATGTATCTTACAAATTTTGCGAGCACATCAGCATAATCTTCATAGTTTGCCTGAAGTAGTCGATTACAACAGCTGTTAAAATCATATTGAATTTTTCGTAACTCTTTTCTATTCAATTTCATAGTTTTTCACCCCACAAAACAGGCAATATGCACCCGTCATCTTTAATAATGGCTTAATTTTCCCAGTACGCTTGCAGCATGAAAAATTGCAAATTTCCATTGCTTCTATGCCTGACCGAACAGGGTCTTCGTTTTCATGCTTCGGACGTTTTCCAGCCTTAAATCTAATGATTCCTTTTTTACTATGCCGTTCCATTTTTTTGAACTCATTATAAATCATATCATTGACGGCATTTGTCACCATTTTCATGGCAAGTTCAAACACATCCTCCGTAACATAGTTTTCACTTATTAAACCGCAGCTTGGACAAAATATATGAAGCACCCTGTCATCCTCTAAATCAGAAGGAGTTCCCTTAAAATATGTGCCACAATGCTCGCATTGCAGAAGAACATAGCCATCATCATCCGTGGGAATAGAAATCGTCATATTGATCTCATCACTCATACTTTTCTCCCTTACTTTATTTTAGCCAAAACATCTTGGAAAATTGCATAATTCTTCTTCACGCCATCGTCCAGATCAATAGAAATCATCTGGTCGGCAAGGTGATGAATCTTTTCCTCGTAACTTCTGATTTCGGTATCTTGTGCCTGCAAGGTGGTCAGTTTTTTCTTCAGTTTTACACGCTCACCGGTGGAAGCATTTGCAATACGCTGTTCCAAATCGGCAATGGCAGTACGATAACGAGCCTGCTGTTCATGCACATAATCGGTACGGATACGGGCGATGGTGTCCGGCTGATAGCGGTGCATATAAATCAGAGCCTTAAAGCCATTCTTCTTGCCGCTGTCAAACAGCCAGTAAATCGGGCGTTTACCAGAGCCCGCAACCTGATAAGTATTACAATGATCTTTAAAAAATTCGTTCATAAAATAAGTCCGAATCACATCCTTGGGTTGTCCCTTTCCGCCCAATGCATCAGCAATAAATTTCAGATTTTCTTGCAAAGAGTCCTTTCCATAGACTATTTCCACAAACTTCATAAAGCGTCCAACAATGTCATCTTCAAAATATTCATCATCGCTGATAGGAATAATATTGTCCTTATCCACTTTAAACATAGCATACCCAGAATCATCCCATTTACCACCGGCGTAAGCAACACCGTCCGTATTCAAAGAATAACGCCCAAACATACACCCTACTGCATAAGATATAAAAGAGCGAATATCTCTCCCAAGATCAGCCCTACGGATTGTGATATCTTTATCATCCACATCTGGTGTCATTTCGTCTTGTAAACCATAAATATCTATGAGTACACGGTTTAATTCTTCTTCAGTATTTTTCATGCTCTCAAACCAAGCATTGCATTTGTTTGTCCATTGTTGAAAGGCATCAGCGATCGTAGAAAAATGTCCTATCAATGGATGGCGTACAAAATCCCATGATGTTTCATACGAATTCCATTCTTCTTTTGATAACTCAATGCATCGCTTCGTTAGTTCACTTATAATTTCATCTTTTTGGGCAAAATCAGGAATTTGAATAACATCTCCGACCTTAAAATCCACTGTTGGCGAAAATATTTTCAAATATTCCGAACCGACCTTGCTGTTTAATAATGCAATCGCTCTCATTAAATCTTTCTCATTATTACAAAAGCCCATTGCTCCCTTTGAATCAAACAAAAATCCTTCCGGTGAATATCTTACAGAGATGCTACTTATACTTAATGATGTCCATGTTAGACCAACTCTGAAAGCATATTCGCCATTATAATTGTGTGATCTTAACCGTCCTGTTTTTTTATCAAAGTTATGCTTTACTTCATAACCATCATTTTCCCAATTAACAAGATAATTTTGGTTTCCATACCATTTTCTATATTCTCCACCTTTCTGGTAAGGGAACCATTTCTTTTTTGAATCTATACATTCCTGTTTATTTTGCGCTCCAAATCCAATAGATTCCATATTCACTTCAAACCACAATCTAAGAAAACGATCATTGTCAGCGGTTGCCATACCCTCTCTCGTTACAAGAACTTCACCTAGTTGTTTGGCATTAAAAGTCAAAAAAAAGTTATGTGATAGCCAATATGCAATCGGAGTACCCGGTATTGCTAAATATTCTTTTCCGCTGCAATTATATTTTTTTTCATTGAAGAATCTTCTGTTTTTTTCTTCAACAGTTTCAACATCTCCCTGTTTATCAAATAAACGCATATAAGTTCCTACGAAATTGCTATTATTATATTTTGTAATTGCAAATGCGACAGAACCAAAATCCGACCCAAATATTCCTCTTCCAAAATGAAGCATATTGTCAATTATATAATTTTTAATAAATTTCTTTCGAAGATTTTCAAAACTAACTAATGACATCCAGGCTGGAATATTTATCATTGACATCTTTCCGCTTTTCTTGCACATTTTCATGCACTTTATCATAAAGCAGGTGCAAAAATCAGCTTTTCCGTCAGGATATTCCTTTTTGACATAATTATTAAGTTTTAAATTTCCATTACTCAATCCCATATACGGCGGATTCGTCACCACCACATCATACTTCTGTGCCAGTGCTTCTGCCACCTGCACCATCGGCAACAGCTCTGCCAATGCCACATCACGGGACATATGAATATCTTCTATAATCTCTCCAAAGCGGTCATACAGTGTAGACCAGTCCTGCTGGGTTACTGTCAGAATGGAGCCGTATTCCTTTGCATCATGCAATTCGCTGAGAATGGTATCCATAGCCGCTTTCAGCTTGGCATCACCATTACAGAAATAGTCCACAGCAAACTGATCTACATGATTGCTCTCCACAATGGCATACACATGAGGCTGGATGCCACGGCTGAAGAAGCGGCGGTCATACTGACGGGCTTTCATCATTACCGCAAAATAAGCCAGCTGTGCAGCACGGTCATCAATATCCAGACCGTAAAGATTGTTCTCTACAATGCTTGCCACTGCTTCACGAGTGGTATAGCCGTAGGATTCATAAATCTTCATCAGCACATCAAACATATACGCAAGAATATGACCCGAGCCACAGCATGGGTCAATACATTTAATCTCATCCGGTGTCAGTGCTGCATATTCCTTGCGAATCTCGGCAAGCGATACATGCACTTCCGGCTCCTGCTCGGCTTCTTCCAGATAATAATGCCATTTAGTATCTTCCGGATCACGGTTTCCGGCAACATAGGCAGACTGTTCTTCCTCAGTTGGCAGAAACTGCTCTTTGACATCTGGGTGTCCCTCCAGCCACAGACGACCAAGGCTGTTCTCTACCATGTAGCGAACAATCCAGTCCGGTGTGAAAAGCTGGGTTGCTGCAGGAATGTTTTCTTTTGTGATTTTCACATTCTTTTTCAGTGCTGCGAAAACATCGTCTTTTTTCTCGCTGTTATAATACTGATACAGCCAGCCGATGATCTGGACAGCATCTTTCCAGTCGTCTTCCGGTATCAGCTCAATCATCTGCTGAATGACACTGCCTTCACGGAGCAGATTGTCTGGCAGAAGAAGTTCGGTATAATCCGCAATCTTCTGAAACATTCCCGGCAGAATCTTGTTCAGGGCGTTACACTGCACGATCAGCAGATATTTATACAGTTCTTCCGTCTTTTCAGCTTCTTTCAGCTCATAGACCTTTTCCATATTGAGTCCATCCAAATCCAGATGAATGGCTTCGGCTATAATCTGCGGCTTAAAGTTGTTTTCCTCGTCCGTGAACACACGCACATGGGAAGGAAGGTAGCCGTTGACTTCCATAAATCGCAGAGCGGAGAAGCGATTGAACCAAGTATAGGCAACCTCCTCCATGACCTGCTTATATCCTTTATCTTTAATCTCGGCAATTAAAGCCTGACGCTGTTTCTTTTCATCCGCAGTGAGGACTTTGCCGCCAACGCTGTCCGCATTGGCGTCCTCAATGTTGTCCTCTGTGATGCCGTATTCCACACCTTTCAGGGAAACACGGGCAATCAACTCTGTTCTTGCCCAGACAGCAAATTTTTTAATCGCATTCTTATCCATAGCTTCACCCCTATGATAATTTTTCTATTGAAAAATATTCTTCAAAATATATATCAAAGTTTTCATAAGAATGTAATTCATCATTCTTCTTCATCAAGTATTCAATATCTATCATTTCATCACTATGGCAAAGTTTCATAAAGGTATCATACACATTTCTATTTTGCGATACCCATTGATAATTATATTTAGCACTAGGTACAGCCTGACATACTGTATTCCATGCATTTTCGGATGTCTCCAAAAGTTTTCCTGACGATAGATATGCAATATATTTATCTATAATTTCAATTTCTTGTTCAAAACTTTTTTTTATTATGGTATATAAGTTCTCATTCTTTTTTTTAAATAGTAGCTTTGCCAAATCTTTACGTCGTAGAATATTTGTCTTTAAAATCTGAATAGTATTTATCCATCCAAATGCTGCATTAACATTTCCGCTTCTCACATTATTTTCAAAACCAGACGTCTGTATAACATCTTTAAATTCATAATATGTATTGTACAATAGCAGAATGTCTCCATGATATTGCTGGGCCCACTCTCGATTGTGTATCATTTTCTGCAGTTTAGTCGTTCTTCTTTCATATATTATGTTTTGAATACCTAATATAACAGACAAAAGAATAGGAATAACTGCCGTTAATACATCAAACCAATCCTTTTGATTCAATTTTACTAACTCATTTACTATTCCATCCATCACTTTTCCTCTTTAATTCAACTTAATCTCATCGCAATTCTTCAACAACTGTTTCAGCTGTGAACGAATCTTCTCTACGTAATCATCAATATCCGCCTCCGACTGTAAGGTCTTTGCCTGGAATATCACCTGACGGCTGTAGGCACGAACCACTTTTTTCTTTGCCGGAGCTTGTTCTTTTCCCGGCTGTACCGGTGGCTTCGATTCTGGCGGTGCAAGGACTGCTTCGATATTGCTCACCGTATCATCCTTGTACTGGCACATCGGCAGGAACATAGCATCCAGAAGGGCAAGGCTCTTTAACTCTGCGATTTTCTCCTTGCACTGACTGAAATATTTGTCTGATTTCTCAATCAGATGGGATGCCTTGGAATCACCATTTGCAGCCGTGTGAGTTGCTTCCATACACTGGCGAACAGTTTCCAGAACCTCGGCACGTTTCTCTTCCAGCATCTTGTCATGAGCAGTGCGAACCGTATCCATCAGAGGATTCAATTCACGAATCCGGTTATAGTTGAACCTGCTTCCAGTCTGAACCATAGTAATCAGACGAATGGTATTCAGTGCCTTATATGCTTCTTCATTTTCCGCAATACGGTCAAGATCGTCATGCAGAGATTTTTCAAACTGCACTGCCTGGTCGAATACCGTTACCTGTGTTTTGAAGAAATTTTCAATGCCGTTGCTCATGGCTTCTTTATTGGCAAAGAGAGCATCCTCTTTTCTCAGCACACGCTCAATCAGGGCTATGTTGTCTTTCTTCTGAGAAAGCACATCGTCCATCAGATGAATGGCTTCCTGCACCAATGCACGATCCGGATATTTATGTCCGTCATAGCGATCATCCAGAGAAACATAGTATTCACGCTGTTCTTCGAACTTCTTAGTCACAAAGCGAATCAGACCATCTTCGTCATCCGGTACATCCATAATGTCGAAATACTCACGGAGCATTGCTTTCACATCACGCATCATCGTAGCGGAAATAGTTTTACGCTTGCTGATGGACGTCTTGCCGATCTCACTCTTTTTACGGAGCATATCCGGCAGTTTCGGGTCATCCGGCTGAATGGTATTGCCTGCATACTTGATGGTTACTTTCTGGGAATAAATCAGCTGAGCCGCAACCGCAGCAATGTCGATTTCTTTCCAACCATACGGAATCGCACTGTATTTGCTCTGCACATCTGCCATAGAAGTCGGGAGTTTCTTCGCATCCTGCATTTCCAGATATTCTTCCATCGCAGAAACAGCATCACGGTTCGGCTCCATGCCCGGAAGCGCTGTTACTGCGCCTGTCAGAATCGCAATAATATCCGCATCACTACCTGCATTATCTGTAATCAAATCGAGTTTGCTATATACATGAGCAACCAGATATTCAAGAGCCTGGTCAATCTTGCTCTTGGCATTTCCAGCTTTGATTTCCAGATGTTCCCCATCTACATAGAACTGCGCCCCCTCGATAGCATTTTGCAATTCGGTCATGGCGCTTAATTCATATTTCCCAGCTTCGTCCTGCTGGTCGCTGATGATTTTCTGCACACTCTTTGGGAGCTGGCTTACATTTCTCTGCTTTACATACTTGCGAATCTTCATGGCAGATTCCAGAGATTCATAGTAAGGTGTATCCGCCAGAACAACAATTGCTTCGTTGCCTTTGGATTCTGCCATCAGACGGAAATCTGTTTTTTCAATGGCATCAGTTGCCACAGTCAGGAAACGCAGACACATACCGCCTGTTGCCACGCCAACTGTAATACCGTCCACCATCTGGTCGAAAGCAAAGTCATATTTTCCATAGCGGAACTTCTTGGTCGTGAAAATATCACCGTAAATCATCTGGGCAATACGCTCCACGATAGAAGCAGTATCCACATTGGTATCTCGGATTTCACGTTGAATATCCTGTTCTTCATCGGTCAGGAAATTATAAGTATCGCCGGTTCTGCCGATATAGTTCTGGCTCATCAGGCGGTCAAGGGAACCACTGACAGCTTCACGCATGATAATCTTATCTACACGAATATCGTCTGCCATGAGAATAACGATATTGTCCAGGTTGGAAGGAATATCATCAATATATCGAATCAAATACAGAAGTTTCAGTACATCTACATCCTGCTGTTCGATACCATCACCGTTGTCAGCAGCTTTCTGGCAACGTTCGATCACTCGGCGGATAGAACCGTCAAGGAATGTATGTACAGTATCATAAAAAAGGAAGAACGGAACAAGTGCATATTCGTCCTTTTCCTGAATTTTCTGTGCTGCTTCCTGGAAACCAGAGAGCATGGAACGCTCACCGCCGGACAGATGCTTACCGGAATTTCCGTGCTTACGGATTTCGGCAAATACCTTCTGCATGATGATGAACTGATACGGCACAAATGGGAAGTTCTCGGAAAACTCCCTCGGACCGGAATATCCTTTAATATCCAAGATCGAACCGTTGAAGCTGAACAGATTACGCAGAACCGAATCATTCTGTTCATAAACACCTTCCAGATTTTTGGCTACTTCCGGTTTCTTTTTCAGAATACGTTTCTGGATGACTTCATCCACAGAGGAAGAAGATAAGCTCAGTCTTGTTTTGAAACGAGCCTGAATACGGGAGAACTCATCGGCACGAACTTTGATGATTTCATCAATGGCTTCCTGCCCGGTGCAAATCACCCAAATCTTGCCCTCACACTCACTTCCGATTTTCTCGGTCAGAGACTGGAGATTCAAAAGCATATCGGTATCTGTGCCTACATACTGACCAACCTCATCAATCATAAACAGCAGGCGGAAGTTTGCAGGCTTTGTATCTACATAAGCTTTCATATCTTCCACAAGCTGAGCGATAGAAATTTCTGTTGCGGTTTTATCATTGAACCATGTCCTGGCATCGTCCTCACTCATATCCAGAACTTCCATTAGTGTTGGGATGATGAACTTTCCATTAAAAGCAAAGGCACGGCGCATTTCCAGCCAGGACTTGCCTCTCTTTTCTTCAAAAACTCTGCGGAACTCCTCGGTCTTGCCTTGCTGGTCAATATAACGCTCCATCATGGCAACTTTCAGATTTTCGCCGTAAAATCCCAGATGATTGTAAAACATTTTGGCAAAGACACGAAGTACAGCAGTCTTGTCTTTATTGCTGAATCCCTCAATATCAATATTAAACAGAATTGTCTCAGTCGGTCCCTTGGTGGCACGGTCGATCAGCATAAAAGTTGCCGGGTCGTCCTCAAACTTTTTACGGAAACGCTCTACACTGCGGATGCCTTTTACCTCTTTATTTTCCAGAAGATAAGAAAGCATTTTCAGGAAATGAGATTTACCACTTCCAAAGAAACCAGAAATCCAAACGCCCATATCGGCAGTCGGCTGGTCGAAGGCATCGCCGTAATAATTGAAGAATGTAATGAAGTGCTTCTTCAATTCTCTGGTAATGACATATTCATTTAATTCCTGCTCGATTACATCATCGGCAGCTTGATCTACTTTAATTACGCCATTGATTTTGCGGTTGATGTCATCCGCAAACATTTCTCGAATCATCATGGCTTTATCCCCCTAATCTATGACATTGAATGCCCGGTAATAATCATTTGGTGTCAGACGATTGAATAGTTTTACATGACGACCATCAAACTCACCCGGATACATAACCAAAATCGGAACATCCGAAAAATACGGTTGCAAGGCTTCCAGCAGCGTATGGATTCTCATAAACGGAAACACCTCACCTACACCCGTCAGCATCAGTACATCGCCTATTTCGTGCGGCTCGTACTGAATTTTATCAATGAACTCCCCATTGCCGATTGCGGAGTTCAGCTGTTCCAGAAGATAAGCACTTCCGTCAGCTTCTTCCATATCTGGAATCGCATCTGTGATGTCCATATCATCGCAGATAGAAAGAAATGTTTTATATAAATTACAAACGATCAAATTGCAATCTAAGGACTGATCGGTTTCCAGCTGATTCACAAAATGGCGGACAACCATTTCATTCTCCGGTTCATAGCAGAAGATTCTGATATTCACCTCATTACTCAATCCTTTGCCTTCCAGGAACTCGGGCTCCTGAATCAATGCCCGAACTTTGTCCAGGCGTTCTTTTATGTTACTCATTGGCTACCTCCTACACGAAATGCTTCACTGGAGCATTTCATTGTACGCTTATGTGTATGAAAAGCAATTAAAAGCCGGCAGTACCACCGTATCACCATTGCTTCTGATGGCATTCTCCAAAACAGGATGCAGCCATACTGGATTCAGATGATCTGCCTTGAGATTGTCGAGATATTCTGTTTCGACAAGCACTCTGGCAATAATCTGTTTTAATTTTGTTATTGTGGCGTCGCTCCAGGAAGCTACGGTATCATTCTGTTCCTGTAAACGCATAAAAAATGTATTCAAATCTATCTTACCAAAAGACGTGTCCCTTAATCTGTACTTCTCGCCAATGACTGTCAGCATAAATTCCCAGACCAAACGGCTTTGCTTCATCAATGCATACAGACAAATCTGTTTTGCCACATCCGTCGGCTGTGATGCAATCGCAGAAACCAGCGAATCATCTTCCAGAGTATGAAGCCGTTTGATACAGGCTTTTGCCATGCGTGTGATAGATTTTTCCGTTGGGTACTGAAAAAGATTCTGTTCTACAATCTCTTTTACAATCGTATCATCTGAATTTCCTTCTGCCATTAGCTTTGCAGTGGAACGCATTTCGTAGAAAAGAAACGGCTCTCTGGTCAAAGACGCAATATAAGGATAAGAATTATCCATAATGCCGCACCTCCTTATTGTTCCTCTTTTTTATCTGGAACAAACTCCATGATGTCTCCAACATCGCAGCTCAAAGCAGAACAAATCTTTGATAAAATTTCTGTACTCACATTTTCATCTTTAGATAATCGGGACATTGTTGTTGTACTGACACCTGTCATTGCACGCAAATCTTTTTTCATCATGTCTTTATCAATCAGCAATTTCCACAGCTTCTTGTAACTAATTGCCATTTCTTCACCTCAGTCTTATTTGTTTAAAATTTCTGTTCACATTGTATTTATCATCATATCACAGGAATGCGTTCTGAACAATCTAATATATCAAAATCCGAAATTAAATTCCGAAATATCGCATTTTCAAATTACACAAAATATATCTCACTCCACTTTTTGACGCTCCAAGGCAGAACATTAGAGCCCATAAAACCTTGTATATGAGGTTTTATGAGCTCTGATAACCCAGAACAAAACTGCCCTGAAATTCCTACATTATCATTTTTACCATTTATACATTTCCATAAGAATCTTTACAAGCACATCCGTTCTATTTCGGATTTTATCCACCGTCCATTTGTTTTGATTCACAACATCTTTATTCAGGTACAAACCATTTTTATATCCAATCTCTTTTGTTTTGTCCTTAGATTTTCTATCTCTTTTCTGGTCGAATGACATATTAGAAAGATTCTGGTTATATCCAGTAATCGTTAAGTTACCAATTGTATGTACATAGTCCAGGCGATATTGCTTTGCCAAAGCGGCATCTCCATCTGCAATCATCTGAACCCATGAGGCTGGTATATTCTCTCCTTCTGGGAAAATATGTTCAATAGTCCATACATATTTTTTACTATTGTCTCTCGCCCAAAGATCCGCATAAATTTCTTTTGTTTGATTTTGAGCTTCTATACTACACAACATGAATCTTGTAGCTTCAGGATTTTCATCATAAACCGGACCCCGTAATTTTTCTTCAAAAACACTGTCTGGTGCTGAAATTATCTGCAATCTATCATGAACCACTTGTACAATATCATTTCCCTGCAACATTTTCACTTCTGCAATTATATCCATAAATAACTGTGTAAGTTTTCTTGTATTAGGAACATCAGTTACATTACGGCGAACGAAAAACGTAATCAAAGCTCTAATTATTGCATTCAGATCTAAATCTTCCAGATTAAGTTTAGTCTGATTTGACATGAGGTACAACAACAAAATATAAGAAGGTGCACCAGCTATTCGGCCCAAGTCCTGCAATGCTTCTGTATATGTATAGACCTCATCACTGTTATTTACGATAACTGAATAACGCTCTGCTTTTTCAGACAAATCATCAAGGAGCCGTTTATAATTATCCTTTATCATTTTTTCGTAAATATCAAGAAGTGTTGTTCTTGTAGCAAGATACCCCAGATAGTAACGTTTATCGGTTTTAGGATATGGAGCATTTAATTCTTCTCTAAAAGCATTGTAATATTGTCTGAAAAAACGTTCCTGACCTGAATAATCATCTTGTCCAACACAGATCAAAATATGTTTCCATTTTTCATAACTATTATCTGCATCAGAAGCATCTTCAGCCTGTGCAATTAGAGTATTTTTTATTAAATCCAATGCGGACAGCGGAACCCCTCTATGATTCAATGATTCAAAAAGCATATACGCATCTTTATTTGTATCAACTTCAATTCCAACGAGAACGGCTGTCTCAAATTTACGAACAATACTAAAGAGTGCTCCCACTTCTGTTATGTTATGATTCTCATTCCTGATTTCTACAACTTTATCTTCAATTAATTTACTAAAGTGTCTATAAGCTTTCGCGATACGTCGATTTCCAAAATTTAACGGCTTAGTTTTTTGAGCAGTTATAATCCCCTTATCATACAGAATATATGAAAAATCTTCGTCATTCATATTTTGTTTTTGAAGAAATAAACGTTGTGTGTATTCTGTTTTCTTTTGTCCATTAGCAATAAAATTTTGTCGTTTCTTGTTCGCCAATTCACATCTTAAATTGGCAAGATCATTTTGATCATCGTCATCCATTTCTGCTTTATGCTCAGACAGTTTATCATATAGTGCTGTTAAAAGTAACATCAACGTAGAAAAACGCTGCTGTCCATCAATCACCTCAAGTATTGTTTCATTTAAAGATCTGTTGTTTACACAAATATATGAACCAAGAAAATAGCCATAATCATTCTCTGTAATATCGTTGAATAATGCATCCCAATCATTAATTCCCCATGTATATTCACGCTGATATTTAGGAATCCTATAAATTTTATTATAGTTAATTGAAAAAATTTCAGCCACGGTGGTTTGATCTACTGTTTTAATCATATTTGTAACCTCTCTACTTTTTTCTATTCTAAGATTTTAGTCCATTGCAGGCTTTTATACAAATTTCTTTCAGATTCCTACTGATATCTGCTTCCTTAAAATATTCCTCAGTGTCTCTTCCAAATACATACTCATAAACCTCTTGAACCAGTTTATATTTTTCTGTAAGTTTTTCTTCACAATCATCTCTTATGTCAATCCCGAAGCTTCTGAGAATATACTTTTTATAAATTTCTATTCTGGGCATTAAGTCAATTAAAATATTACTCTTTCCTTCCAAAAAAGCCTTTTTCTCTTTTGCATCGACCATATCTAAAAGAACAATGATTACTTCGAAAATATTAAGATACATCTTATCCTGACTAAATGCATCTCCAACATCTCGAGGTAGTGACTCAATGCTGCTTTTATAAATAAGTTTATCTCTAAGAGAAAATCCATAATAATCACTAAGTTCATCTGCAATTAGCGTTATCCAAAAACGCTCTGAATTGGTACACTGTACTTTTTGTTTCTGATACCGGCTAATCTCAGGCAAATTGATTGAAACATCAAAAAAACGATTCAAATATCTGGTTGCATCAAATTCGCTCCCGTAATAATTTGAAATAGTATGTATCAATTGTTCCTTGTTCAATGATACTACAAAAATGATTCTTTCATCATCAAAATAATGTTTGATTCTTTCCAACATTTCAATTGCAAAAGACGGTTTGCAACGATCCAATTCATCAATAAAAACCACAAGCTTTTCAGCTTCTTCCACAATAATATCATTAAAGACATCGCGAACACATTCTTTGATATCTTCTTCTGTTTTGACTGCACTCAATATATCCATCTTTCCCTCTTGGAGATCTTTTATAATTGTAGCCGGATTTATCTTTTTGATTGAAATCGGCAGGGAAGAAGCAACTGCAAGCAACCGTTCACCGAGGGATTTCGTATTGATTTTCGTATTGTACGCCCCGCCACACTGTTTTGTCATTACGAGTAAGAGCGACATTAAGGGATCATTATGATCATCATACATCCACGCATTATAATAAACCGGCAAATAAATATGCTCCACTGTAGTCTCCTTTACAGCTACGCTTTCTTTTAAGTACTCATATGATTCTAAATCCTTTAATAGCTTTTCTTCCGTTTCCATTTGCTTTGCCCGGAAATATTTTAATGTTTCCTCTATCTGTCTGACAAAAAAAGTTTTTCCATCTCCCCATTTTGCATCCAAACTAATAAAAGCGTTTCCTTCAATCAATTCCAAACCTTCTATAAATTCCCGGATGTCTTTACCCCTATCAAAAGTATCTTCTTTTAAAGATGTCCAGACATTTATATCTGTTGCCTCCTGAACATATTTTTTCATTTTTAACTTCGGTCCTCCTGATTATCAAAAATACTTATTATTTATTTTCTCATAGAAAGACTTGCAGTACAACCATCTATCTCCACAACAACCAAATCATAACAGGCGCAGTGAAAACTACTGCGCTTGCAATACTTTAATTATTCTTTTTGTCAGCCTTTACGACAAGAGGTGAGTGCTAATTTTTTTATTCCTTAAATGAAATACTTATTTCTACCTTTTTATCTTACTAAAGAGTCTTATATAATCATAGCCAGCCAATACTCTTATATTTTTCCGTATAGATAAGTAAAAATAATACCGCCAACGTTACCACTTACTTACCGATCCGCTTTACTTATTCCGTAAATATGTTTAATTTGTAGCTTGGCCTGTTTTCCCAGCCTGGTCCGTAGCTTCCATTTATCCAGCAGCTTCTCCCCCCTTACCAGCTGCATCTTCCGCAGTTCGTACATGGGATACAGCTTTTCTTTTTGATTTTCGCTTCCCAGGGCAGAATTTCCACGGAAGACGCTTCTGATCTGCGGATTGTCCACTGCTGGTTTCGCACCTGAAAACAGATTTCCTCTCTGTCAATTCTGATCTGTACCGGATCAATATGGATTTTTTCCGGATGCATGCAGCTTTGATAAAGAACGGGTGAAATTTCCATTTCTCCGTTTCTGATCCGGAACGTATGGGAAGCAGTGATAATTAAAAGTTTTCCATCTTTTTCTTCTCTGATTCCTGGCGGCGGCACACAAGGATAGGGATACTCCATATCTACTTTGATCATTCCAAGCTCTGTCTGCCTTTCCACTGCTTTTCTTCCGGTTCCCGTCTTTTCGCCATCTGATAAATTATCTTTACCCTTCATTGTCAGGATTTCCTTTCAGCTTTTCATTTCTTTTTCCTATTATATCTTATCCCTATAAGGTAAACCACTAATTTTCTCTGTACATGAAATAATCTTAAAATGAATAATTAAATTTAAAGTAAAAAAAGGGAGCTGCCCCATTAAACACGTATCAGAAATATTTCCGATTCTGCTTAATGGAGCAGCTCCGCTCTTTATTTTATACTTATTCGGGAAGAGTTATCACTCAATAGCGATTGTCTTTTTCTCTTCCACAGCCTTTGCGTCCTTTTTTGGAATGCTGATTTTCAGGATGCCATCCTCATATTTTGCCTTCACATCTTCCTGGGTGATGCCGTCTCCTACATAAAAGCTTCTCTGCATAGCTCCGGCGTAACGTTCTTTGCGGATATATTTACCTTTCTTATCTTCCTCGTCTTTATCCAGACCCTTAGAGGCTGAAATCGTCAGATATCCATTTTCCAGACCGATATTAATCTCATCCTTCTTAAATCCCGGAAGATCCACATCCAGTTCATATCCTTTATCATGTTCCCGAACATCTGTCTTCATCAGGTTCTTAGCGTTCTTACCATACAATGGATTCCTTTTTCCCCAGAAAGCTTTATCAAAATCATCCATCCAGTCATCAAATAAGTTTTCTCCAAAAATACTAGGCATTAACATAAGTCATATCTCCTTTCAACAGACATATAAAATATATATCAGCACTTTGGAAAACCTCAGTGTAGTTTTCTAAACTCCGGAAGCTCTCTTTTTATCTCTCTTCCTTTGTTCTAGTTGTAATATAACACATGTTATTACCACTGTCAACCCCTGAGTGCTAATTTTTTAAATTTTTTGCAGATATTTTTGTAATCCGATAAAATCCAAGGTCCGCAGTCATGTAAGTTATCCAAGATCATTACTTTTTCAAGATTTGACACCGATTTTTATTTTCTAATATCAGAAATTTCCCTCCATTTTGATACCTGGATAAACTTTACCGCAGGAGCGAAACAATGCTTTGAAAACTTGACGTCTCTGACATTTTATTCTTTGGTTCCATATAAACTGATTGTCTTTTTAATACAACCTCCAGATGCACTAATATTCAGATATAGAAAGGGGAAACCGCCTACACAAACCCTTTTCTCTCCGCAGCCTCATCGATCAGCTTCTTTGCCTCATCAAAAGCCGCTGGCAAATAAGCTTCTGTCCATTCTTTTCCTTCTTTTTCCCATTTTTTGATTTCGTCCCACTTGGTCAGCACTTCTCCCGAATCGGAGACTACCGCATCGCCGAATACATGGGGATGCCGCCGTACCATTTTATCAATGATTCCCTGAATCACATCATCCATAGTAAAGTAGCCTTCTTCCTCAGCTATCCGGGCATGCATCACTACCTGCAGGAGCAGATCTCCCAGCTCTTCTTTCAGATTATCCGGATTTCCCGTCTCTTCCAGTATATTGATCCCGCAGATCACCTCTGCGGCTTCTTCTATGCATGGCTTTTTAAGGCTGGAATGTGTCTGCTCTCTGTCCCAGGGACAGCCCTCCGGAGAGCGGAGTTTTTCCACGATATTTTCAAATTCTTCAAACTTTGTCATATTCTTTATCTCCTTTATCTCTGAGAATCCTTTTCAGATATAATGCTCACAAATAATCTCATGCCTTTTCCGATTCGCTATCTGCATATATCTTTCTAATACAATCATTCATTGCCGGAAGCCCAACATCATATAACATAGCCATATCTTCTGTGTCAGCCATATATTTTCATCCTCATATTGCATTTCAATACTGTCCTGCTGATTGCTAATGGATGCCACATAGGTCAGATACTCCGGCCTTCGCCCACTGAGATCTCTATCTGTTTTTCAAACTCCTGCACCTGATTTTACCGTAGTATTTCTTCCCTGCTTACTCCGGAATCGGTTCAAATTCCTTCAGACCCTCATCTGTAATCTCCCGGATCACTTTGCAGGGAACTCCTGCCGCAAAACTCATTGGAGGAATATCTCTGGTAACAACGCTTCCTGCGCCAATAACAGATCCCTTTCCTACCGTAACCCCTGCGCAGATGACAACATTACTTCCGATCCACACATGATCTTCGATCACCACTTTCTTACAGTACATTTCTCCATGCTGCCGTGCCATGTAATGCATAGGATGATTGGTAGTACTGATGGTAACGTTAGGGGCGATCAATACACCTTCTCCTATATTTATCTTATAGACAACAGGCCGGGCAGCCATGTCTGCATATATATAATGGCCTCCGGTCTGCTGTTTCTTCCATTATTCTTTTTTATTTTACTTTCTTCCA
>ERZ1643246.2511-NODE-2511-length-17238-cov-8.781412_pt1 | contig 17238 bp, 14 predicted proteins | sample MGYA00579265_ERZ1643246 | MGnify/ENA primary metagenome ERZ1643246 (study PRJEB29033, sample SAMEA4952261) | chicken gut metagenome | biome: Broiler Chicken; feature: Gastrointestinal Tract; material: Caecum | place: Ireland | collected 2018 | study: Broiler...
TATTATGAAATCCTTGAGAATAAGCTGTCAACTTTTTTTATACCACACCACTTTTTGCCAAAAAGCATCCATATTTTGTTTCGAGCCGTTTATAGCATCTACAGCTTGACCACAACTATCGCAGAATAGAGCATCCTCCTTTATTTCTGCACCACAATATTGACATTTCATTTTGTTTCAAACCTCACTATTAGTAAACAGTAAAAGTTCCTTCAAAAGTGCTTCCGGAACCTATTTTTAGGGTGTATTTATACAACCCTTTTTCCCACTTCTTTCCGTTGTTCAAACCAACGCCAGTCCAAGAGTTATCCCAGTTCGATTCAATATGGAACAGGGACGTGCCGTTATAAAACTCCGTACCGTTTTCAAGATTATCTACCTTGATATGTACTTGGAAATTCTTTTCTTGCCCTTGCTGATTAAACAACAACTTAAAGTAAACATATTCAAGAGTATTGGAATCAAATGTGGACGAATAATTGTTCCAGTCTTTTTCTACTGCACCAGATGCTTTCGATGCGAACAACACTACGTTCTTTACAGGGATTCCATACTTATCAATCTTGCCCGTGTAGAATCGAAAATCTTGGCAGTAAACCTCGGCTCCGTCAATCTCAACTCGCCATTGATACGTTCTATTACCGTAACAATTATAGTTCTTATTTCCCCAACCGGTCGTTGTGAACCATGTATCTCCAGGCTTTAGAGTAATCTCATCAGAGAAAACTTTAGAAAATGCATCGTCTCCGGCAAAAATTTGAGAGCGAATAGATATTTTGCGTGTTGCCTTCATCGGCTCGATAAAGACTTTGGCATTTAAGTAATCAATATCTCCGGAAGTGAAGTACAAACCACTATAACCGCACCCCTCAAATCTCATATATTTGTAATGTATTGTATCGTCAACAACTGTGTTATTAACCGTAGGTGTTGACGGCTTTTTTTCTTCTTTAGACGCTTTTTCTACCGAGCTGATATTACTTCTGCTTTTCAAGTATTTTCCGCAATATCCATCTTCGATTGAGCGACGCAGCTCAACAATCGCTCCAGTATTTTGGGAATTGGTACACAACTTTAAGTCGTAATATAGACCCGTGAGTTCTATATTATCTTCCATAATTTCCTTTAGCTCATTAAGAGCTGCATCCGGTTCTGCAAGAGTACCAAGACCTAAATAACGCATAACAAGCAAATAAGGTTTAACTTCTTCTAAATGATTCAAATTACAGAATCTAATATATAATTCTTCGTAATCATCGTTCGTGAGACCAGAACGTTCATATTCCGATACGAGTTCTTCAAATAAATATTGGTCAAATATATCCATAAAAACCTCCTTGCGTGTATATCCGACTATCTCTCTTTTATTTCATTTTACAAGTGCTCGCACATTGTATCTCTTGGCGTATTTATAAGCATAAGAATCTGCACTACACTCAATGACACCTGTAAAACCCTTGAATGCGTTCTTTGCAATCATCGTAACCGTCTTAGGAATTTTTACTTGATGAATAATAGCCCAAGAAAAAGCATTTTCATCAATTTCGATGAAGCCGTTAGGAATAATTAACATATCAATATCTTTCATTCCTTGAAACGCAGATTTTCCAATTATATTGTAAGTTGTTGGGAGCACAAGACTTCTCGTTCCATAATCAACTTTTGTAACCTTGCCCAACAAGGACAAAGCGATTTCATTTGTTAATGTGTTATATTCAACCGTAGAAGAATCTAACGCCGAACTGTTCGTCCGAGCAGATGGGGGATTATCTTTTCTGGACGGTTTGTTGTTTTCTTTTTTTGTTTTTTGTTCAACAAGGCGAATATTGCTTCTACTATGTAAATACTTATCACAATATCCAGCTTCGACGGCACGGCGAAGCTCGTCTGCCGTCCCTGTGTTTGCAGGATTAACGCATAACATCAAATCGTAATAAAGCCCTCGAAGTTGGACATTATCAGCCTTGTTAGTTTTTAGTTCGCTCAAAACTTCATCCGGTTCTGCAGGAGTACCTAAACCGAAAAAACGCATAGCAAGAATATAGGGAGTTACTTCCTCAATGTAGCTATGATTGCAAAATCTCACATATAATTCTTCGTAATCATCGTCTGTAAGTCCAGAACGCCCATATTCTGATACGAGTTCTTCAAATAAATATTGGTCAAATATATCCATAGATACCCCCATAAAATATCAAATCAAACTAACCCTAATAACCGTTCAAGCGATTCACAATCCAACTGGTCTTTTCTTCTGAAACACAAACCAATATATCCTGAATCCAAATTAACACTCAAATTAAACGATGAATCGCCATACTTACCAACAATGGAAGCACTTTCTATTGCTGAGTCTTTATATGATTCAACAAAAGCATTTGCATCTTCTATCTTACTCAACGTGTCAGAAACCGTACCATCATCAAACGATACAAAATCCCTAAGTTCTATTCGCTTTACGCAGATTTCTTTTTTTTGAGAAATCAATGCCACCCATTCCAACGCACTTTTACGAGTCTTAGCTTGTGAAACTTCGTAATCACGCATGATATGAGTGTTGTCACTTATATCTTTAATCAATGCCATAATTTCACCCCTAATCCCACGGCAATTTAATTTCTACGTTTCCGTACTTTTGGCTTCCGTCTTTATTTCGTGCGTTCTTCATTTCAGTTCTAAAATCTTCGTATTGCTCCATTTTATCGCAAGACGAATTGAATTTTAGCTCAACAACAAAGTGCCCGTTTTTTGCTGATGCCAATTCTCCAATATGGTCTACTATCGCCTCAGCGGTACAATGGGGAGCATAGCCACCATCATTGATGGTGATTGTATGCGTTAAAGCTCCGTTCTTAAACTCTGTATGATTATCAACAATGTTCTGTTCACCAATATGTATACGCCTTGACAAATCGTGTGTAACCGGCACGTTGGCTCGCATAATAACAGCACCTTCGATTTCATCTTTCCATGAATTACTGGAGCTATTAACAGAGCTTTTTTCAACATGAACTATTTCACCAGATTGAGCCAAAGCATCGGGACCCGAATTTCTGCTAACATCACCAACTCGAAGCGCTAAGGCTTCTGTTGCTAAAGCGCCTAACTTGCGAGCATTTGATGCTCCTTCAAAGCGTGAACGAGTAAACGAAACTTTATTGTTCGGATGGTCAGCATTAAATTTATTCTTTAATGCTTCAATGCGGTCAAAACAATCGCTCCACGATTTACTATTATTCAAATCAGTAACACCCGAATTACTCTTGGAGTGTGCATATACCAACACCGCTATTTCGTCAACTTGTGCATCTGTAAAACCAATCGCTTTATACGATTCTCTTGCCCTCAGCACGTTCAGAGCAGAGTTGGCTGAATGATTGCTTCTTATCGAATTAAAATCCAAAGAGTTCTGCTTTAGCACAATGATGTTTCCGTTTATATCACGCTTGGGAACCTTTTTTTCATCACAATCAAAAACATATCCGTGATTACTCATTCCGGTATCATGTGCTTCAGCAGCAGCTTGTGCAACTCTGAAATCAACGTGTTCATCAAAGTGAACATCGCCTGTTGCACCGTCTCGTTCAATACTGCCAAAGTTAAGAGTATTTACCATCGCAGCAAGAGCCTCTGAAGTTTTTGCCCGCACTTGTTCAAGATGGTCCTCATTGTGGCTTGTAAAGTTCTTCCCCATATCATCCGATGCGGCACCCTTTATGCCACCTACTTTTGCAATCTGAGTTATCCCTCGTGCGATTTCACAATGAGGATGGGTTATTGTTTTTCTGATGTATTCTGTTTCGCTTTTAGATAGATTATAGCTATTACCTGCAACAATAGTGGGGCGAGCTGTACGTGCAGGCTTAGCTTTAGCAGAAACATCGGATGAATCGTCCCATCTTGGGTCGTCGCTTCCTCCACGCTCTCGTACTCGTTCAACTCCACCCGCAGGTCTTTTCGTAGGACTATCAGTGATACCGTGCTCTGCGTTATATTTAGCTACTTCTTCGGGAGTCATAGTTAGCTTATGTAACTCCCTAAACATCTTGCTTGCACCACCTGGAGCCTTGCTATCAGAGGACAACCGCGATTCCATATTCGATGGTGTCTGTGAGCTTCGATAATCTGAAGGCTTAGACGATGGCTTTGATGCAACCTCACTACCATCATTATCGGAAAAAGCAGATACAGCGTAAGAATTGCCGCTTTGTTCCGAATTGAAGTTCAATGTTTTCTGCGGATTTATTGATTGTTGTCCAGAACGGAACCCCGACGTTGTTGCCGGTGTCGCTCCGTTCGTATGATTTGTAGTAAAACTGCTTGGTGCTGAAGCCGGAGAAGTATTTCCGCTTAATATTGAAGATGTAGCAGCACCAACAGCGAAAGCACTTAAAGCACTCGTTGATAATTCGCCTTGGGAGGTCATACCACGACCGCCGGTGGAACTGCCACCGCTTCCACCGCCAGAGCCGCCACCTGTGAATCCATCTACAGACCCATCCAGTATGCTTGCTGCTTGTGATAACGATGCTAAACTCGTCTGCATGGAGCTTTGCAAAGAGCTACCTACGCCCGAATAAGCTCCATACATACCGCCTGCCACAGCGATGTTATTAGAAGTTTTTCTGGCTCTTTCTTGGATTTCAAACAAAGTTCGAGCCTTTTCTTCCATAACGCCATCTAATTCAGCTTCCGATTTAGTCAGTTCGCCATGTGCATCATCAAGTTCACTTTCTACTTCGGAAAGTTGTCCTTCTGCTTGGCTAATTTGAGCTTCAATAGCTGATATGCGACCATAATCGGGGTCGCCGTCTTCATCGGTATCTTCGTATGCTGCAGCGAGAGCTGCCTCAAGGTACGAAATCTGACTTTCCAAAGACCGTTTAGCCCCAGACAATTCAGAAATCGTACCTCGGAGGCTTTCAATTCTACCTTTTGTGGAAAGTTCATGGCTTTTTATACCTTCTGCAATTCCTACAAATTCTTTTGACCGTATAGCCATATCAACCTTCCTCTCAGATAATTACTTAAATAGTAGTACCAAATACACTCGCCATTGTGGTGGAGAGCTTACTCCAACTCGTTTTCTTAACTTCATCAATTCGTTCGTCAGACATTAGATTTTTCATAATGTTAGAACAAATCTTCCAGTTGCCGCTGGATGTCTCAATCATAAGTCCGTATGTAGCGGGACCGAGGCGGAGCATAGCTTCAAGATATTTAATGTAGTGATTAACAAGGCTAAGTTTCAATCCAAAGGATTCAAAGCCCGCCTGTGAATACACTTTGAACCATCCATTATATTGACGAGCAACCTTGGAGAGTGCGGCAATTTTGTCTGCCTCAGAAAGATTCTTCAAGGTTTCTACTGTATCTCGACGAGCTTGATGGAGGTAAGCAAATCTTGCATTCATTTCCATCATCAAAACATCGTTCGTGTTTTTCCAAACATCGGGATACTTTGTCCAGGACGACAGAATAGTCGTTGCGTTTCTATCACGATAATCCACGATAGTTCTAAAGGAGACCAACATATCGTTCAAGCTCATCAACAAGATTCGTCTATTAGTTCCGCTGATTACAGAAATTTGCTGGCACACCTTGACTACAAACTCTGCAAGAGCCATATATACCTGCAGCTTGCCGCTTTCGTACTGAACAGCTCGTACATGAGCCTTTTCCCATTCAGCGGTGTTGGGAGCAAGCGAACTGAGCGTAGTAGAGATTTCAGCAGAAAGTGATTCAGCAGTCTTCAAATACTTTTCGGCTACATTAAGGAAAGTAAAGTATGTGTTAGAAAAATCACTTGCAAATTCGGCAATTTCCTTTTCTGCATCATACTCCAAATCTTTTACATCAAGAGCCAATTTCAAAATGCGTTCTGTTTCAATATCAATACGGTTTATGATGAAGTTACCGCCGTCAAACAGAGCGTTATTGTATGCTGAGTGGTATCCCAAAATTGCAGGAGAACCGTCAAACATAAAGTCAACGTAACGGCTTATATCAGCCATGACATTTGCTGTTTCTGCAATCACAATCTCCGTCAGCTCTGGAACATCATGCAGGGATTTGAGAATCGTAAACAACGACAAGTAATTGTTTATGGTACACATATACATATCGTTTGTGTGAACATAGTAGTTTTTGGATAATGTCATGTACGCATAATACTGATTAGCGTAATTCCAACAAACTTTTTTAAGGTCACGAGTGATTGCTCCAGAGAACTCACCCTTCTTTTTCTCATACACCCTCTTAATATCGGCAATATGTTTCTTTGTTTCAGAAATATCATCCGCAGCAGTCAAGCGTGAGAGCTTTCTTTCCAGAGTAGAGAGGTTTCCCTCCAAGACAAGAACCTCTGAATAGTTCTTGTTGATTTTCTGTTTGAGTTCTTCTGCCTGTCTGCGAAGCAGGTCAAACTCTACCTCCATTTTGCGTTGCATAATAAAGGCACTTCTCGACAGAAGATGATTATATCTTTCGTTATCTTTCAAATGCTCAAACAACTGCATATTAGTGGGAGAGTCATATTTGGTCTGAGAAACACCTTTTTCCCATTCTGCTACTCGCATCTTGAACGGCTTCAAGAGATTTTCATAGAAAATCAATGCTTGACCTGTACCGAAAGTACCTTGTTCTTCCAACTGGTCAGCCGATGCAGACATTGTACTACCAAGCAGGTTTCTATCATCTTGTGCGGTAATTCTATGTCCCAACTTTAGACCTGTGTTTTTTAATACTTCCGGCGCCATAGCGGTCGGCAACTGGTCGGCAATAACAATACCTTCACCGAGAGCACGAACCTCTGCCAACATTTTTACTAAGTATTTTGTTGCCGAAATTTTTGGGTCAACAGATCCACCGGCAGGGTCTTCTGTTGTCGGACCAATCAAGTTATGAGCTTCTTCATAGAAGATGATATGCTCAATCTCTCTCTTATGGTCTTTAGTCGTTTTTTCTACAAGGTCGCTTGTTTTCCTTATCTTCAAGACCTCACGAATGAGCGTAGAGATAAGCAACGACATAAAGTTTGCGGGACCCTCACCAAGAGACTCAAGCTCGATAATAACAGGTCTTTCCAACCAATCTTCGGGTTCCATACTGGATTGACGAACATTATAAACATTACCGATTTCACGTCTCAAAAGGCTACCAATACGAACTTCCATAACGGAGCGAATATTAGCCTTAGTTTCACCCTCGTAGCCAGATTCCTCGACTGCCACTTTAAGAGAATCATAAAGTTCTTGCATGGTCGGGTATTCTTTAGTTCCATCGTTTCTCTCGTTGATATTCCATCCCTTTTCAAGATATACTTTCTCGATACAACCGTCTATCAAGAACGGCGAGGGAGGAATAAGTTCAAAAGCTCCAGCGAAAACTGCATTTAGATTTGCAATATGTTCTGCCAGAGTTAATCCAACGGGAAACTGGAACGGGTTAATATGCAAGGGGAACTTTGTGTCAGCTCCAGGCGAAAATACACACAAATCTTCCATGCCGTCAATCATAGCGAGAGAACGATACTCTTGCTTTGCAGGCTCCAAAACAAGGAAGGGAACGTGCTGCTCTGTATCACGCCACAAGGTAGTTACCAAATACAGCATCGTGTTCGTTTTACCTGCACCGGGCACACCTGCGATAAAAGCGTGTTTCTTAAAGAGCTTTACAGGGAATGTAACATCATATCCCATACTACTTACACCGAGAGAAATTACCTCGTGCATCTCTCCGGTGTCTTTATCAATAGTTACTTCCTTCTCAAAGGGAATAGGGTCAGTTTCCTTTTGACATTCTATAGCTTCGCCTGGATACAGAATCGGGAACGAAAACATCGGTCTGATTTCTTCAAGCGTATATAGCGATAAGAACGGAGCCACATAGTTACCGGATTCTTTATCTTTGTGGAGAATCTTTGCATCGCTCTCGTACATTGAAAATCCAGTTGACGAGTTCATCGTTTCAATCAAATATGTACCGGATTCAACCGCTTCTGCCGCTACACTATCTGCAAGCATAACAGCAATATCTTGTGAATCCGCAAATGCGACCACGTTTGCCAAGAACTGAGGAAACTTCATCAAGTTATTCAGATACTTGTCCCACGATTTTACGATGTTTTCGCTATTATCATCTTTTCCTTGCACACGGTCAGAAATTCGCCTTCTTGTTTCAGTATAAGGAAGTCTCTGCCTAATAGCTTGTGTATGCTCAACAGGGAAAATATCAATTCGCAAAACGGCACTTCTGTCATAGCCCTCCATCAATTTAAGGACATTGTACAGTCGTCCAGTCTCGCAAGGCTCCCATTCCATAATAGAATAGAGCATTACCTCACCTGCATTATCGGTATTCAATCGGTTTTGTGCAGGCAAAGAATAGTCCTTTTTGGTCAAAAAGGCTGCATGAGAAAACTTTTTTTCCAGAATGATTTTTCCGGCATCATCCACGGGCATCTTATTGAAACTGAGCATTACATCAGCATCCGATGCGATTTCGCATACGATGTGCGATTTTTTGCCGCTATCAATCTGCTCTTTTGCTTCTGTAATTTCCTGCGGTTTGGTTTTGCCAAGACTATATTTCTTTATTTTTCCAGACACATTAGTGAGCTTGAGCACAGGAATAGAAGACCCGTCCGAAAGAGGCTCTTCTTCAAGAGAAAAATTCTTAGCAATTTCGTAGCAGAAAAACTCGTAGTAGTTACTCAGAACAGAAGTAGTCAAAAATTCTCTGATTCCGTCAAGTTTACTCTTGTCTTGTGCAGTCGCATAGAAAATAATTGACAAATGATGTCCCTTGGGGATGCTCTTGTCGGGATTGTAGTAATAGAGCAGATGGAAATACACACCGGAAGTATAACCCAATCTATGTAATTGACGTAGAAACACCCCATGTTTATCCATAATGTTTTCAACGCTTGAACCATCAAAAACACTATATTTTGTCAATGTTAAATCCGGAAGTTTATTCACGGAAAAACAAAGATAATATAATCCATCCATTAAAATACTCCTTCTAACTCAGCCACTTCCTGGTCTAATTTTGATTTCATTTCGTCGTTTTCTTGGTCAGCTTCGTCAGCGATTTCCTGGAACTCTTGACCGCTTTCTTGGAACTGGCTCGAAAGCTCAGAGCCAACATCACCATAGTCACCTGTCATTTCAGTAGCGGTATCTGCGTTTTCAAGCTCTTGTTCGCTGTATTCAGTAGATTCTTCGGACGTTTCCTTGAACGATTCGCTCACCTGTTCACCAGGTTCCTCGATTTCGCTTTCTGCCACACCTTTGGCAATAGCATCTGATTCGCTTCTGGCTTCCTCTACTGCGGCAGCAGTATCATCATCTACAGCTTCGATTGAGGACAACGCCTGCTCGGAAGTTTCAGCTTCCTCTATTTTTTGTTCACCGGTTTCAGCAATTTCCTGTCCCTGCTCGGCATCTGCTTCAACTTTTTGACGTACTTCTAATTTTTTAGAACCCATTATAAAAATCCTCCTGGTTTTTATTAAAATATATTTTCCAACTCTGCAATTAACTCAGCTAATTTAGAATCCAGTTCATCGTTCATTTGCTCTGCTTCATCTGCGATTTCTTGAAAACTCATTCCACTTTCTTGGAATTGAGCACGAAGGTCAGAACCCACACCTTCAATGGGGGACTCTGTTAATCCAGCCGGTGGAAATTCCACAATAGTAGGCTTTTTCAAAACGCAGCCGTCTGCAACGCTATTAGCAAAGCTCCGGGCTTTTTGCACTTCTTCAACAGTATCATCGTCCACAGCCTCTATCAAAGACAACACTTGCTCATTAGTTTCAATATCTTCTAAGGCGGCAATGGCACGACTGATTTCTTCATTTGGAAGTGCAAATTTTGAAGAAACCGCTGATGCACACTCATCATCAATCGCTTGAATCGGGTAGTATTTACCTTCAATTTCAAGTTTCTCCATAATTAGTTGTTCGCCGGTTTCGATTATTTCATCTAAGTCGGTTCTATTCCGGTTCTCAATTTTTTTTGGACACATGACGATGACCCTCCAAATTCTCAATAGTGAACTTTTGCAGGGGTAGCAGAAATACTACCCCTGCTAATTCACTTATTTCAGCTTGTCGCTGATGTTCTTCAACCAATCTTCATCGGGAGACTGATACGGTCTAAACTTCTGATTGTCTCGTGCTCTGTTGTAGTAGATAGCGTTATTCTCGCTCATCAAGCTCACGTCGTTTGCACTAACAAATCTCGAATATTCTTCCGGAGACATATCAAAGGCAATCTTCATAGAGAAGTAGGACATAATATCCTTGTCATCCTGATAGAGTGCATTGAAGCTGTCCTGCCAAATAAGGGTATGTACGCCCTTTTGAGCACCGTCTTTAACAATAGTGCGGAACATTTCTTTCAGCGACAGTCTGGAGCTGCTGGACGAAGAAGGCATGATATTAAACAAGCTGTCAATATCCTCCGACTGAGACAACTGAATCTCAGATTTGAGTTCTTCAGCTCTCTGATAACCGAACACGAAGAAATACTTGTCGGTATCAATGCTATTTGCTCCATTACTTACATCGTCATACATCTGCGAAACAATGCTTTGAATTTCATTTGTATCACCGCAACCGACATACTGAATATACTCCGGCAAGAACTCAGCAAGGAGCTTGGGTGTATCCTTGAAGTAGCTATCATCCAACGGTTTGCAGTTAAACAGATAGATGAACGGTTTTTCGGGAGCCTGCTGATGGGCAATCTTGTAATTGATACACAAGCTCAAAATAGAGAACGCAAACATACTTCTTGCTTTCTCGGTATCTCCACCAATCATCAGCAAGTTGGAATACTCGCTGCGAGAGAAATCCATTGCCATGCTGTTAGAAACGCTAAGCGGTTCACCAATGTAAAGTCTGCCGGGTGTTTTATATGTGTTAGCGTTCAGCGTTACAAACTGGTTGAAGATACTGTAATTGTTATCTTCAATGTTAGAAAGAAGAATACGGGTGGGCTGTTTAGCATCCGCAAACTGCTTTGTGGAATCGCTAATATCCTGGAGCATACCACGATGCTTTTCGGGTTCAATGTAAGCAACTCTAAAGTGGCTATTATATTCCTTGTTACCCGCTTCGGAGTTGTACACAGCTCTACCGGGGTCATCAATAGAAATCTGGTCGATTTCTGTACTTCCACCATCAAGAAGGAGATTAGCATCGGCTTTGGAGCACTTCAGCACGATTCTTACAGCCATCTGGTCAAACACGGCTTTATCAATACCAGTGATGTTGGAATAGCTCTGCGATGCCAAAATCATATGTACACCGAAAGCTCGTCCCTGTCTAACAATACGCTCCATAATGATAGCGGACTTCTTTGCAAATTCATCGTTAGAGTTAGAGAACAATTCGTGGAACTCGTCCATAATAACAAGAACACGAGGCATTTTCTTACCAAGCTCTCTATATTCCTCAATCTTGTCAACATGACTCTTTTTGAACAAATCGGCACGGATTTTTTGCTCTCTCTCCAAAGACGTAAGAATGTTATAACCGAACTCACGCTCGCTTTCGATAGCGACAACTTTGAAAGAAGGAAGGACAAAATCTGCATAGATTTTGAACTCAACGCCACGCTTGAAGTCAACGAGATAAATAACAAGTTCTTCGGGGGAATACTGCATCAATGTTCTCAAAATGATAGTGTGCAACAAACTGGATTTACCGGAACCTGCGACACCTGCAATAAGAGCATGATGGCTTCCACCAACACCGAGCGTAAGGTACTGAACCTCGTTAGCACCATGAATACCAATAGGAATACGAATACCATCCTTGGTTGTATTAGTACTTTCCGCATTATTCACTTTTTCGATTCCGATTACAACCTTATCTGCGGACTTGATACCCTTTTTAAGCGTTGCAATGATTTCGTTCATTCGCTCATCATTCGGCATTTTAACTCCGTTCCAAAGGAACTGCTGCTCTTTGACAGCTTCGTTGGTGCACATAATCTGTGTTGCGTTTGCCGAATAATTGAACACTTGGAAATTCGCTTCGATATTTTTAATAAGAGGGTAAGAGCGTTCCGACACCTTCTTATACTGGCTTTCATTTCTGTATATTACAGTAAAGACACCACACTTAGGACCGGAAGTAACGATTTGTTCAAGCAACTTCAAAGACTGGTCGCTCAATCCTGCGGGGTAATCCATAAGCATAAGAATCTGGTATGCTTCTGCATTCTGTTCAGCCACCTTGTTATACTCAAAAATATTGTCATACTTGCCCTGCAAACAACGCTGTGTAACGTTTGAAATATGGTTCGTCATTATTTTGAGTTTATCTTCAATATCAGACGGTGCAGACCATATTTTACCGTTAATTATCTCGCTTGTTCTATCATCAACATCGACCAAACGTGTGAACATAGCAAAGCTCTCACCAAGGGTAACGGGGTCAATGAAAGTAAAATTAACCTTGCCAGGGGGCAACATCATAAACAAACGCATACCCATGTCGCAGGCATCTTTTACAACATTGGCACGACCTTCACCGTTGAACTTGAAAATGTAATTAAATTCGGAACTGAACTGAGCACAATGAGGAATTAACAGCTTTTCGCCTCTGTACATGAAATAGTAATACTTATCAAGAAACTCTTTTGTAAAATCGCTGAGTTGCAGCTTGGAAATATCATATTCCAATGTACTAATGAAAATATTACGTGGCATTTCTTTAGCACACTCATAGTGGTCGAACATCGGCTCTATCGCATAGATGCGAGAATACTCATCTGCAAACTCCTTCGGAGGGAACTGTTTGCAGAAACCATCAATCAGCTTCTCAATGCGAGTATGCTTAACTTCCGAACTGGACAGTATAATCTTTTTTGTTTCAGCTTTGCTCTTATCTCGCTGAGCTACAAACTCAGCAGTCATAGAATCTAAAGCCGAAAGAGCAGTATCCCATTCGACTGTAAGTTGACGGTGAGATTCGGATTCTTGATTATCATAACTTGTATGTAAACCATCTTTATTAGCAATGATTGAAGTTCTAAGTCTGGAAATCTCAGCGTTTAATACTTCTTCTGCACGGCGGCACATTCCGTAGAGCTGTGCTGCTTTACTTGCCATCTCTCTCTTACGACCGTCTCGGATTGCCGTATTTACGTCGTAAGCGAGATTGATGAATTTATCTGTTCCGGACAAAACTTCGTCAAGAGACATAGAGGAAGAAACAGCTTGAGACTTAGCTGTGCTCTCGTATTCGTTCTTGCTGGTAATACTTTTCTCAACGCTGTTGATTACAGCAAGAACTTCCTTGCATTTCTGCAAACGGGAAAAGACATCCCTTTTAGCACTCATATCTTGTTCAAGGATGCTTTCAATCTTTCTTCTGCAGCCATCAATAAGAGAAGTCTTTTTAGTAGAGAATGCCTGGACTTTAGAATCAAGGCGGCTTCTCGTACCTGCCCACTCACTTTTTTCGCCATCTGCACGGTCTCTAACGACACGTTCCGAAATATCAATAATTGATTTACATTCCTTATCGAACACAATCAACTTTTTCAAAAAATCAACAAACAACTTTGATGTATATTCCATGTTATTCTTACCTCCTATCACCTTACACCAGCTTCAACGTAAGCTGACATAAACCGATTTTCGCCAAGCAAACTGCGAATTTCAGAAAAATTATATTTAGTAACCGAGACAAGAGCAGCGGTATGTCTTGCTTCAATTCGTTCAATTTCCGATACAGTCGATTGCACTCTGCTTTCGTAGGTTTTGAGCGTATTGAGTTCGTTGTTGATTTGAGAAACGATGCCATCACGCTTTGTAACCAAAGCATTATAGGTTCCCATCCAAGGGTGCTGCTTTCTCATGGAGTCGATAGAGGCTTTTGCTTGCTCGGACTGATAAAGCAAGTCGCCAAACTGAGTCTGGTACTTATGAAGCTGTTCAGCCGTGCATTGGTCCATCTTATAAGCTGTTGCTTTAATTGAAGCGGCTTCGGAACTTGCCTTATCCAAAGTTTCCTTATGCTCTTTAATCAGCAACAAGCAATCCTTTTCTACCGCCACCATCTGAGCTTCAACCTGCTGTAATTCCTCCCATAATTGGAACAACTTTTTTCTGCGAGATTCAATTTCAGAAGGAAATTCCGCCTGAATCTGCACAATCGCAGTATTGTTTTTCTCTGAATACTCGTGTTCAGTTATGTATTGGGTCAGAACCTTTCTAACGGCAGAAATCTTCGCAGCAACACTTATATAGACCTTTTTCTGTGTTTCATTTGCAAACATAACAGCGTTGTGATAGTCTGCGCTATCTTCGCACGAAACGCCTTTGCGAATAAGAGCTTCATCCGAATCGCAACCGTTTTTTGCGAGAAGTCTCAACCAAAAGACATCAGAACAGTTCGGCATCCACTCCAAAACCAACTTAGATAAGGAGAGAGCTTCCGTGAATTTTCCGTTTTTAACTAAACGTTCAAGGTTTTCGTACTCGTCTCTGACGTTCTCGTGAATCGTCAAAGTAGAGTCGGTCTTAGTAAACCCAGAGGTGTTTCCACAAGCAAAACATCTATCTGCTTTGTGCATCAACTCTCCGCATTTATCGCACTTAGTGATAATCATTTAGAAGCACCGCCTTTCGTCTTTGTATCGTTAGCCATTGCATCTACTTTGCCTTTAAGTTCGGCAGCATTGGCAAGTTCTTTCATAATTGTTTCCATCTGTGAGTCAGCCTTATAGTTCGGGGAAATGAGTGCCTTATAGTCTTTAGCATTCTTTTCGCAACTATTGGCAACCGACAACGCTTTCTGCTTAACTTCGCCAGCCCACTTGATGCGCTGGTTCTTTGCTTCTTCAGAATTAGCAGCATCTCTCAAACGAGCTGCTTCGTCGCTTGCAACTTTCATTTTATAGATACCGTAAATCAATCCGATTACCGCACCTGCGATTGTGCAAAACAGCAAAACCGATACGAAAGAACCGCCGTCCCACATACCAGGAATTGCATCTCCACCGTCGCAATCACAAGTTATGATTTGACACGCACAGTTAATTAACTCAACACCAAATCCCAATACATACAATGCAATCGCCACACCGGCGCCGATTCCGGCACCTGCTAACATAGCCAATATTGCTGTCATATATTTTTCTCCTTTGCTCTGTTCCTGTTTTTAATCGTTATTGTCAATACTGTAAGCCAAATAATAATTGATATTACTTGACTAAAAGATATACCGTGGATTACACCTCGGACTGTATCTCCTCGAATAAATTCAAGCAAAAACCTACCGCAACTATAGATGACTATATATCGCAATAGCAAATTTTTGTTTTTCCAATCATCTTTGTAGATGAGGGCGAATAAATAGATAAAAATTCCGACATTAAAAGCTGCCTCTATTAGTTGAACGGGAATCCTATTCGCCGTATTTACAATTCCATTGTCCATTATGGTGTAGGAAATTGAGAAAACATCCGATTCAACACCATGGCAACAGCCTGCAAGGAAGCACCCAACACGAGCTATTGCGTGAAATAATGGAATACTCACCGCCAACACATCAATGGCATGAGGGTCTTTAATGGTTATCAACTTTGAATTTATTCCCCAATAATAGCCAACCAATAAACCGAACAACCCACCGTAAAAAACAATGCCTGTATTTTTTACAGTATCAAAGGTTATGGATTCACCAACTCCAATGGCTCTGTAAATACCGGAAAGACATCCGAACAACTTTGCAAAAACCAACATGCTTACAATGGAAAGGAGTAATACTTTCATATATTCTTGGAGGCAATATTTCTTAGATGAAACCAGAATAATATTTAAGCATATTGCAACGACCAATCCCACAACAGCACAAAAGAAGTAAGGGGGAATCCCGAATATATTAAAACCGACAGTATTAAAGCTCAATAAATCTCCCTCCTCCTATAGTTGGTTTTATTACTGCCACGGAATAATCAATTTACATCGGTAATTTTCCGCATCCCTTCGACATTAGAACCAGTCTTGCATCTGGCATATTCCATCATAACAATTGCACGAATTGCTCCTTTTGCCTGGTCGTCCAAAGATTCCATAATTTCTTGCGATTTCTTTCCAAGTAACGAACTCAATTCAAAATCAGAATAGTCTATGCCGTCGTTGAAGCGAATAAATAGCTCCTGCGGGAAAATAGCGAGTTGTCGTATCATCTTATGCGTTTTTTGATTATGGTCATAAAACAAAACCAAAGATAAATAGGTACTCCAAGCCATTTTTCTAATTTTTCTTTCTATGGCACTGTAGGTTTGCCTGGACACGCCGATAAGGTTTGCAAGTTCTTCTTGCGATATTTCAGCCTTCGTTCTCAACACAGTTAAATTAGGCGATAGTGCTGCGATGAAATTATCTTTTTCCTCGTCGGTTAGCAACCATTTAGATTCGTTGTCCATCTAATAGCTCCTTTCTGTATAGCCACAAAATAAATTTTCGTAAAGTATATAACTTTACGCTCGCCTTTTTGCGGCAAATATCATGTAAAATTATACACGATGTTGCCGAATTTGTCAATACGAACGAGAAAAAAGTCGAAGATTATTTACTTTTTCGACTTTGACGTAGTGAATGTTACATGAAAATCAAAACCACTTATGCTTTTCTGTTCATATTCGCCGTCAAAATCTCCGTCAACATCATACAGAGAGGAGGTAAAAACTATGCCAAGAAAAGGCGAAAACATTTATAAGCGAAAGGACGGACGATGGGAAGGAAGATATATCCGTTCTTATGATGCAGCGGGCAAAGCTCAATACGCCTATGTTTATGGGAAAACTTACGGTGAAGTTAAGCAGAGATTATCTGATGAACGTAGCACTCCCAAAAAAGTGAGTATAATAACTCATAACTTATTAACATACGATGAGCTTCTGGATTCGTGGCTTCACTCATCCCAACTAAACACCAAAGAATCAACTCACGCTCGGTATGCACATTTAATCAACACCCATATCAAACCACAATTAGGAAAATATCAGCTTTCAATGCTCTCAACCGAAATCATCGAGGCGTTCATTGAATTTCAGCTTACCGAAGGACGTTTAGATAATACTGGAGGTTTAGCTCCTAAAACTGTGACTGACATTTTGAGTATTTCGGCCGATTCTGAACCGTCATTCCTGAAGCACAGTACCGTGATTCCGCTTTGATGGATACCGCAATTCTGGGCATTGAATACCG
>ERZ1643246.2512-NODE-2512-length-17238-cov-3.707443_pt1 | contig 17238 bp, 20 predicted proteins | sample MGYA00579265_ERZ1643246 | MGnify/ENA primary metagenome ERZ1643246 (study PRJEB29033, sample SAMEA4952261) | chicken gut metagenome | biome: Broiler Chicken; feature: Gastrointestinal Tract; material: Caecum | place: Ireland | collected 2018 | study: Broiler...
TAGGACTTCCGTCTTTTGCAAAAAACGGGGATTTATCCGCGGGAAGTACCGGAATATACAGTAACGCTGCGGCAGACGAAGAGGATAGGAATGAATATGATATTGATTTTACAAAAAAGACAGTTGTGATTGACAGCGGACATGGGGGAAAAGACCCGGGAAAGATGAGCAGCGATGGGATTTTGGAAAAGGATATTAATTTGTCAATAGCAAAAAAGCTTAAAAAGCTGCTTATTGACGCAGGAATAAATGTAGTAATGACAAGAGAGGATGATGTGGGGCTTTACAGTGAGGATGACAGCAATAAAAAGATTGCAGATATGAAAAAAAGGTGTCAGATAATAAAAGACAGTAATGCCGATATAGTTGTGAGCATTCACCAGAATAGCTTTGAGAGTTCGTCGGTAAGCGGTGCACAGGTATTTTACTATAAGCATTCGGCTGAGGGAAAAATACTTGCGCAGATATTACAGAATTCATTTAAGGAAAATCTTAATCCGGATAATAAACGACAGGAAAAGGCAGACAGTACATATTACTTGCTTGTTCACACAGAGGCGACGACGGTCATAACCGAGTGTGGTTTTCTGTCTAATCCTGATGAGGCGGCTCTTTTAAATACTGATGAATATCAGGAGAAGGTCGCGTCGGCCATATATGAGGGAATAATAGAATATTTTTGTTCAAAGTAGCTTAATGTCAGATTGTGTGTTATACTGAGCTAAAAAGCAGATACAGGTTTTAGTATGCTGAGGGAGAAAACAGATATGGATACTGTAGTTGAACGTATATCACATAGTGATAGTGATGAACAGATATATGAGAGAGCCTCAAAAATTTTAAGAAGCGGAGGGCTTGTAGCTTTTCCGACAGAGACTGTCTACGGACTGGGAGCGGATGCACTGGATAAAGATGCGTCAGCAAAGATATACGAAGCTAAGGGCAGGCCTTCGGATAATCCTCTGATAGTGCATATTGCGGACAAAAAGGATTTATATGAACTTTCATCGGATGTCAATGAGCGTGCGCTTAAAGCGGCAGAGGTATTTTGGCCCGGTCCGCTGACAATGATTTTACAGAAAAAGGCTGTAGTTACGGATCGTATCACAGGAGGCAGAACATGTCATACATGACATGAATGGCAGAATAGATATGATAATTGCTGACGATACTGTTGATATAGGAGTTGAGTCTACAATTATTGATTTGAGCGGAGGCGTGCCTACTATTTTAAGACCGGGTTATATTACACTGCAGCAGCTTGCTGATGTGTTCGGAGAGGTTGCGGTTGACCCGGCTGTTACGGGAAGTGTTGATGATGGAATTGTTCCCAAGGCTCCGGGGATGAAGTACAAGCACTATTCGCCGGACGCAAAAGTTGCGATTGTCATGGGAGAGACAGGCAGGGTCGCAGACAAAATCAACGAGTTGACAGCGCAGAGGCATGAAGAGGGTGCCAGAGTAGGGGTTATGGCGGTCAGTGAAAATGTGGGTATGTATAATGCAGATATGGTTGTTGACATGGGGAGCAGGTGTGATGAGGCTGAGGCGGCAAAAAAGCTGTTTTCTGCTTTGAGAAGCTTTGATGATAAGAGGATTGAGTATGTCTATTCAGAAAGTTTTCCTGCTGATAATGTAGGACAGGCAGTTATGAACAGGTTGATTAAAGCCGCAGGGCATACTATAATAAAAGTCTGACAGGAGGTCGGGGCATGAACACCTACAATAAAATTATATTTGTGTGTGTCGGTAATACCTGCCGCAGCCCAATGGCGGCTACTATTATGCAAAATTGTATTCAGGGTCAGAATTTTAATATTATTGTTGAATCACGCGGAATGGTTGTGTTGTTTGAGGAGCCGTATAATCCGAAGGCTGTTGCTGTTGCGGCCAGTCACAACATGATTATGCCGAGCAATAATGCGGCTCAGATTGTCAATGATGATTTTGGCAAAGACACACTGGTGCTTGTGATGAATCCCGGAATGAAACAGAAGCTTTATGATACATTTGACAGAGCTATAAATGTGTATACGCTGTGTGAGTTCTGCGGTGTCACGGAGCAAGAGGTTGCGGACCCATACGGAAAAGGAATTGAGGAGTACAACAGGTGTTTTGAGCAGCTTCAGGTACTTATTGAAATGGCAGCAGCAAAAATTATTAATAATTTGAGAGAAAAGGAAAAACTTAGAGAAGAAGGAGAAAATAATGATAGCGATAGGGTGTGATCACGGCGGTATAGAGCTTAAGGAGCAGATGATTGAACATTTGAAAAAGCGGGGAATTGAGTGCAGTGATGTCGGATGTTATTCCAAAGAGTCATGTGACTATCCTGTTTATGCGCATAAGGTTGCTGATTTGGTGCTGTCAGGAGATTGTGAGCTTGGAATTCTTATATGCGGTACAGGGATAGGAATGAGTATGGCTGCCAATAAGATAAAGGGCATAAGGGCGGCATTATGCGGTGACTGCTTCAGCGCCGAGAAGACGAGAGAGCATAACAATGCGAATGTTCTGTGTCTGGGTGCAAGGGTAATAGGTCCGGAACTGGCATTTAGGATAGCAGATACATTTATTGATGCGAAGTTTTCCGGTGATGAGCGCCATGTCAGAAGAATAGATATGTTTGAGCAGGAATGAGCGCCGTAACTGAGGCATTCGTCACAGATAAAGCGTCTGGTGGACAAACAGTTTTTAAAACGGAGATTACAATGGCAAATACGATTATTATGGAACACCCACTGATTAAACATAAAATAGGGATAATCAGACGAAGAGAAGTCGGCTCAAAGGACTTCAGACAGATGATTAGAGAGATTTCTATGCTTATGTGTTATGAGGCTACAAGAAATCTTCCTTTGGCTGATATTGAGATAGAGACTCCTATATGCAGGACAACAGTGCAGGAAATAAGAGGTAAAAAACTCGCCGTAGTTCCTATTTTAAGAGCAGGGCTGGGGATGGTTGACGGGATGCTCGAGATGATTCCTGCGGCTAAGGTTGGTCATATAGGTATGTTTCGCGATGAGACCACACATGAGCCTCATGAATATTATTTTAAGATGCCGCAGGATATAGAGCAGAGAGATATTTTTGTGGTAGACCCTATGCTCGCAACGGGCGGATCGGCAGTGGCGGCAATTAATATGATTAAAAAGCGAGGCGCGCAGAAAATCACCTTTATGTGTATTATTGCGGCTCCCGAAGGTCTTGAGGCGTTAAGGGAGGCTCATCCTGATGTGGATATTTACATAGGAGCTCTGGACGGAAAGCTTAACGAGGACAAGTATATTGTTCCTGGACTTGGAGACGCAGGCGACAGAATTTTCGGTACAAAGTAGCCGGTGACGGTATTGGGTTTGATACGTTTATTTGTGCCGGAGCGTCACAAATAAACCATGACGGCAGACGCAAATCGGATGTTTGTAACAGCCTGCCGGGAGAAACGCTTCGGAATGGAGATTTATATGAGTGACAAGAGGACAGATTATATATCTTGGGACGAGTATTTTATGGGGGTTGCAAAGATGTCAGCGCTCAGGTCAAAGGACCCGAATACTCAGGTTGGGGCATGTATTGTGAGTGACGATAATAAAATTCTGTCAATGGGGTATAACGGACTGCCGAGGGGATGTTCTGATGATGAGTTCCCGTGGGCGCGAGAGGGGGACCCTCTTGATAATAAATATATGTATACTGCTCACAGCGAATTAAATGCGATATTAAATTACCGCGGAGGGAGTCTTGATAATGCCAAGCTTTATGTGACGCTGTTTCCGTGCAATGAGTGCGCTAAGGCAATTATTCAGGCGGGCATAAAGACTCTTGTCTATGAGTGTGATAAATATGCAGACACAGCTTCAGTTATTGCGTCCAAGAGGATGCTCAATGCCGCGGGAGTAAGGTATTATCAGTATCAGCACACGGACAGGGAGATTGTGATTAAGCTGTGAGCTAAGAGAGATTTTCGCTGGCAAAATAAAAGCTGTGTTGTGGAGTTTGAATTTTCGGATTATACAGAATAAGAATCCATTTCAGGCATAATATATAATAATATATAAGTATTAGACATTAATACATACCGCTATTAAAATGTAGGTGTCCGGATAGGATATCTGCATTTTTTGTTACAAATGCTGTCCTGACAGTATTTGCATGGGAACAGAAGACATAAGAGCGAGAGAATTTGATGATTATTTCACTCTTCAGGTTTGTGTCTGCGCTGCCGCCACAAACCTGAGAAGAGTAAAAGGCAGCGCAGAAATGAGGATAATTATGCAGTATACAAAATTGGGGAACTCGGATTTAAAGGTTTCACGTATATGTATGGGGGGCATGGGATTTGGGGATGCGTCAAATGGCCAGCACACATGGACTGTCGATGAGGAACATTCAAGGCAGATTATAAAGCGCGGGCTTGAATTAGGGGTTAATTTTTTTGATACGGCGATAGCCTATCAGAGCGGCACAAGCGAGATGTTTCTTGGAAATGCCCTATGGGATTATGCACAGCGAGATAAGGTTGTTGTTGCAACGAAGTTTCTTCCGCGAACACAGGCGGAAATAGATGAGGGAATAACGGGGCAGCAGCATATTGAGAGAATGATAAATAAAAGCCTTGAAAATCTAGGTATGGATTATGTTGATTTATATATATACCATATGTGGGACTATCAGACGCCTCTGTACGATATTATGGAGGGGTTAAACAATGTGGTTAAGGCTGGAAAGGCCAGGTATATAGGGATTTCTAACTGTTTTGCGTATCAGCTTGCCAAGGCAAATGCGCTGGCTGAAAGAGAGGGCTTTGCCAAATTTATATCTGTGCAGGGGCATTATAATCTTATTTTTCGTGAGGAGGAACGAGAAATGGCAGGACTGTGCCGTGAGGATAATATTGCGATGACGCCGTACAGTCCGCTCGCAGGAGGAAGACTATCAAAACATCCCGGAGAGACGTCAAAGCGTTTGGCTGAGGACAGCTACGCCAAATTAAAGTATAACGCGACCGCTGATCAGGACAGCGTAATTGTACAGAGGGTTGCGGAGCTGGCTGAAAAACATGGCGTGTCAATGACGGAAATTTCACTTGCGTGGCTGTTGACAAAAGTAACTTCTCCGGTGGTCGGAGCAACAAAATTAAGCCATATAGAGGGGGCTGCAAAATCAGTCGATCTTAGTCTGAGCAGCGAAGAGATTGCATATCTGGAGGAGCCGTATGTGCCTCATCGCCTTGTGGGAGTTATGGCTCAGAATACATGTGAGACTGCCGCCCAAAAGCATGTGTGGTCCGTGGGAAATCAGAGCGTATAGGGGGCTTGATTTGCGCAGATTAAGAATAATATAAAATAATATAACAGCGCTATGTATAAGTCCGGACATCTTGTATCGTGGACTTATATAAAGCGCTGTCATTTTGAAAGCCGTTTACGCCGGATAAATATATGGGAAACTTATTAAAATTATACAATATCCAATTTATCGATATATTTTTTAAAGGAGCCGTCATAAATTGCTGTAAGGAGATTGTTGAGCCGGTGGAGTGCAAGTGCGAGCAGTTCGCTGCTTATTATGCTGCGGCTGCACGCGTCTGCGAGCTCGTCAAGGTCAACAACACGCACAAAACCATTGTTTTCGACAATTACGTCGGCCAGCAGGTCAGTAAAAATATATTCGTCTTTTTCCTCGTCATACGAGGTGTCAATAATATCGCAGTAAACATAGCAGAGTTCATTTTCTGCGTTGAAAAATTTACTTATTTTCCAGCCGTTATCTATACAGTAAAGAGAGACACCGTGAGAAAACTCTGCTTTTGGATGTAGAGTATTCCATTTTGTTATGAGTTCATCGGGGGTGGAGTGGATTATTCGGTCATCCTTCAAATGAATACATTCGTCAGGAATCAGTCTCCTGCGGAATAAATCAGTCATAAAAAGCCCTCATTTCGTATATCGGTTATATTTATATTAATTAAAAACTGTATTAAAACCTCAATTTAAGAGAATTATAACAGTATGCATTTATAAATTCAATTATTAAACGAATAAAACTGTAAAATAAAATTGTGAGAAAGTTTAGAAAAAAAATAGACTTAACGATTTATAAATGTTATTATTAATTATATACTATATTGAGAGGATATTTAGATGAGCTCTAAAAATTCAGAGTTTCGCAACATCATTCTTATTACGCAGGTGGGAATCAGCGTAATGGTGCCGGTGTTTCTGTGTGTTGCTTTGGGAGTGTGGCTGGATAACCGGTTTGATTCGTGGTTTACCGTTCCTCTTCTGGCACTTGGTATAGCGGCCGGCGCAAGAAATGCGTATGTTCTGGTAATGAATGTTGTGAGGAATGAGGAGAGGCAGCGCAGAAAACATCTGGAAGATGAAATTATGCGCAAGGTTGACAGGGCGAATCACAAAAACAGCTATGACAGAGAGAATAAAAGAATTAAATGAGGCGCTGCCGGGAATATTGATACTTGATTTTGCGTATCTGTTAATCGGAGAGCTTATTATATTTCTTGTGTTTGAGGAGCCGGCAAAGATTGCGGTAGGTTTTTTTGCGGGTATTGTTTATGCGGTTTTTTGTGTTTTTAACATGAGTTTCAGAGTTCGTAAGGTAGTGTATGGCAGGGCTGACAGCAGAAGAACATTTATTTTAGGGTATCTGATAAGACTTATCGTTATGGTACTGGTATTTGCGGTGTTGTATTATTCTGATGTCGGCAATATACTGGCGGCGTTGGCAGGGATGTTTGCGATGAAAATATCGGCGTATCTGCAGCCTGTGACTCAAAAAATATCTTCCAAAATATCAGGAAAAGGAGGAGAAAAAGGTGGGGAGCATGAATGTGACCTCAATGACGTCGATGATAGCCTGTGACAGCAGCTTCATGATTAAGTCGCTGTACACATTCACAATACCCGGAATTGATTACGATTTCAGCATTAATACTACCCATGTGGCAATGTTCATAGTATCGCTGTTTATCATTGTAATGGCAATTATAGCCAGAATAAAGATAAATAAGGCTAACGCGTCTGACACGCCTGGATTTTTTCAGAATGTGGTTGAGCTGATTGTAGAGATGCTTCAGACTATGGTTGAGGGAATTATGGGTAAGAATGCAAACAAGTTTGTAAATTATCTTTCAACCTTGTTCTTGTTCATAATTATTTCCAATATATCGGGATTGTTCGGCTTAAGACCGCCTACCGCGGATTACGGTGTTACCTTATGTCTTGGTGTTATTACTTTTATATTGGTTCAGTTTAACGGCATCAAGAAAAACAAACTGGGGCATTTCACGTCACTGTTTCAGCCAATATGGTTTTTGTTTCCGATTAATCTGATTGGTGAGTTTGCAGTACCGCTGTCCCTTTCACTGCGTTTATTCGGTAACATCATGTCGGGTACAGTTCTCATGGGACTGATATATGACCTGCTCAATCCGTACACAATAGGAGCAGGTGCATTTCTTCACGGGTATTTTGATTTGTTTTCAGGATGTATACAGGCGTACGTATTTTGTATGCTGACAATGGTATATGTAAATGACAAAATTGCCGACGATTAACTAAAAATAAGGCGTTGTCTGAACACTTCAAGAAAAAATAATAAAATACAGTGTTCGGCAGAAAATAATTTTTTTTTATGGAGGATTTTATCATGGATATTAACGGACAGGATTTTATCAATGCTATGTCAGCTATTGGCGCAGGTATTGCTATGATTGCGGGTGTCGGACCGGGTGTCGGACAGGGTATTGCAGCGGGTCACGGTGCGGCGGCTGTAGGACGCAATCCGGGTGCAAAGTCTGCGATTACCTCAACTATGCTTCTTGGACAGGCCGTTGCCGAGACAACAGGTTTGTATGGTTTCGCCGTGGCTATTATTTTAATGTTTGTTAAGCCGTTCAAGTAAAGATAATTTGAATTAAAAAATAGTCAGGAAGGAGGCTATGACATTGATTTCCTGGGGAAGTACATTGGTAGCCCTCGCGGATGATGGCAGGCTTTTCGGTCTGGATTACCAGCTGCTTTTCGACTCTGCGATTACAGCGATAAATGTATTTATTTTATTTATACTGCTCTCGTTTATACTGTTTAATCCTGTAAGAAATATGCTCAAAAAGCGTCAGGATAAAATTACAAGCGACAGGGAAAATGCAGAGGCGGATAAAAAAGAAGCGCTTGCTATGAAACTGGAATACGAAGAGAAGCTTAGAGCTGCGAATAAGGAGGCCGAAGCTATATTAAGTGATGCAAGACGAGTTGCAAAGCATAATGAGCAGAAGATTGTGGCCGATGCAAAAGAAGAGGCGGCACGCATAATTGCAAGGGCCAACACCGAGGCTGAGCTTGAAAAGCAGAAAGCCGCAGATGAGGTTAAGCAGCAGATTATTGCGGTTGCACAGATGATGGCGTCTAAGGTTTTGGCAGGGAGTATGACGGAAGCGGTCAGTCACGAGCTGATTGAGCAGACTTTAAATGAAATGGGTGATAACACATGGCTAAGTTAGCGGCGTACAAATACAGTGAGGCATTATTTGAACTGGCTGTCGAAATGGAACGGACAGATGAGTTTTATGACGAGGCGGGTGCAGTTCTTGAGGCGTTTTCAGAAAACAGCGAACTTAATAACCTTTTAAATCATCCCAAAGTAAGCAAAGAGGATAAGGAGCGTTTTATAGAGAAAAGCTTTGGCGAATTTCTTTCAAGAGAGATGACAGGGCTTCTGGTGCTGATGATTTCCAAAGACCGGCAGAGGGACATAAAGGATACGCTGATTGAGTTCAGGGACAAAGTGCTTGATTATAAAAAAATAGGTACGGTCTATGTAAAGACAGCAGCTCCGTTGAGCCGGAAGCAGAAGGAAAAGCTGGTAGATCGTCTTCTGGCAACAACAGATTACAGGGAGTTTCATATGAATTACACCGTTGAGCCCGAGTTGATCGGGGGAATGATTATTCGTATAAAAGACCGTGTTGTGGACAGCAGCATAAAAACAAAACTAGATGAGCTTGCAAGGGATTTAAAGAAAATCCAGTTAATGTAGGCTTATACTTTATATAGAAAGAGGGTGCGTTAGTCTAATGAATTTGAGACCGGAAGAAATCAGCTCCGTTATTAAGGAGCAGATTAAAAGGTATTCTGCGGGGCTTGAGGTGTCCGACGTGGGTACCGTAATTCAGGTTGCAGACGGCATCGCGCGTATACATGGACTTGAAAAGGCAATGCAGGGAGAACTGCTTGAATTTCCGGGCGAGGTTTACGGAATGGTGTTAAACCTTGAGGAGGATAATGTAGGTGCGGTCCTGCTTGGAGATTCAAAAAATATAAACGAGAAGGATACGGTAAAAACGACAGGAAGAGTTGTCGAGGTGCCGGTAGGTGATGCGCTTACGGGAAGAGTCGTTAATGCGCTCGGTCAGCCTATTGACGGCAAAGGACCGATAAATACCGATAAATACCGTCAGATTGAGAGGGTGGCGCCGGGAGTTATCACAAGAAAATCAGTAGATACACCGCTTCAGACAGGTATCAAGGCTATAGATGCAATGGTGCCGATTGGCAGGGGACAAAGAGAGCTTATCATCGGAGACCGCCAGACGGGAAAGACAGCCATAGCTATTGACACGATTATCAATCAGAAGGGGCAGGGAGTTAAGTGTATTTATGTAGCAATAGGTCAAAAGGCTTCAACAGTTGCGAATATAGTTAAAACTCTTGAGGAGTACGGAGCTATGAGCTATACAACTGTTGTGGCGTCAACGGCGAGCGAGCTTGCTCCGCTTCAGTATATCGCGCCTTATTCAGGCTGTGCAATCGGTGAGGAATGGATGGAGCAGGGACAGGATGTGCTTGTCGTGTATGACGATCTGAGCAAGCATGCGGCTGCATACAGAACACTGTCGCTGCTTCTGAAAAGACCGCCTGGAAGAGAGGCATATCCGGGAGACGTATTCTATCTGCACTCAAGGCTTTTGGAGAGAGCCGCGAGAATGTCGGATGAGTACGGCGGAGGCTCGCTCACGGCGCTTCCTATTATTGAGACCCAGGCGGGAGATGTGTCTGCGTATATTCCGACAAATGTAATTTCAATTACGGACGGTCAGATTTATCTTGAGACAGAGATGTTTAACGCCGGTTTCAGGCCTGCTGTTAATGCGGGGCTGTCGGTATCGCGTGTAGGAGGATCAGCGCAGATTAAAGCTATGAAAAAAATTGCAGCACCTATCCGTGTTGATTTGGCGCAGTACAGAGAACTCGCCTCATTTGCTCAGTTTGGCTCTGAACTGGATTCTGATACAAAGGAGAAACTTGCACAGGGCGAGCGTATCAGGGAGATGCTCAAGCAGCCTCAGTATAAGCCGATGCCTGTAGAGTATCAGGTAATAATCATATACGCGGTAACAAAAAAGTATGTTATTGACATACCTGTTGAAAAGGTTTTGGATTTTCAGGACGGATTGTTTGATTTTATTGATACAAAATATCCGCAGATTCCGGAAAATATCAGAACCGCAAAGGTGCTTGATGATGAGAGCGAAAGAACTCTGGTCAATGCTATCGAAGAATTTAAAAAGACATTTAAATAGAGCAGCGGAATGGAGGTAACGGATTATGGCCTCAATGAGAGACATAAAAAGACGTAAAGATACGATTCAGAGTACGGGTCAGATTACCAAAGCCATGAAGCTCGTTTCCACGGTTAAGCTGCAGAAGGCAAAAGTCAGGGCAGAGAGCACCAGACCGTATTCTGATTTGATGTATGAGACAGTGCAGAGTATTCTTGCAAAATCAGGGCATATAAGTCATAGATATCTGAGAGCCGCCGCTTCTAAAAAGAAAGCTGTCATTGTTATTACCTCCAACAGAGGGCTTGCAGGCGGTTATAATACAAATATAACAAAGCTGATTACCGACGGGGATTTTGACAGTGACGACACAGTTATATATGCTGTCGGCAAAAAGGGAAGAGAGTTTCTTGAAAGAAAAGGCTACGAAATAAAAGCAGATTATTCCGAGGCGGTCAATGAGCCTATTTATACAGATGCAAAAGAGATTTGCGAGGAGGTGCTTTCTGCTTTTACACAGGGAGAGGTAGGAGAGATTTATCTGGTCTACACAGCTTTTAAGAATACAGTTGTACATGAGCCAAAGTCTGTTAAACTGCTCCCTGTATCAGCTGACGAGACACAGCTTGCCACGGACGGAAGCGAGGCTCTGATGACATACGAGCCAAGCGAGGAGGAAGCTCTTAATATGATTATTCCGAAATATCTGAGCAGTCTTATTTACGGGGCAATGATAGAATCGGTTGCAAGTGAGAACGGTGCAAGAATGCAGGCTATGGACAGTGCCACAAGCAATGCGGAGGATATGATTTCAAGTCTGTCGCTCAAGTACAACAGGGCGCGTCAGGCCGCTATCACACAGGAGCTCACGGAGATTATTTCCGGTGCAAATGCTATCGAATAAATATAAATTGGAGGCAAAATTAAAAGAATGGCAGAGAAAAAAATTGGTAAGATTACCCAGATTATCGGCGCCGTTTTGGATATAAAGTTTCAGGGGGATTTTCTGCCTGAGATTAATTCGGCTATAAATATTACGCGCACCGACGGCGAGCGTCTGGTGGTAGAAGTGGCTGCGCATCTCGGCGATGATACGGTAAGATGTATCGCTATGGGGCCTACCGACGGTCTGATAAGGGGAATGGAGGCGGAGGCAACCGGCGCGCCAATATCTGTTCCCGTTGGCGAGAATACGCTAGGAAGAATGTTTAATGTTTTGGGAGAGCCGATTGACAACAAGCCGGCACCTGAGACAGATGAATACATGCCTATTCACAGAAAGGCGCCTGAATTTGAGGAACAGTCAACGTCAACAGAGATGCTTGAGACGGGAATTAAGGTCGTAGACTTGCTCTGTCCTTATCAGAAGGGCGGTAAAATAGGTCTTTTCGGGGGAGCCGGAGTAGGTAAGACAGTACTTATTCAGGAGCTTATAAGAAATATTGCTACGGAGCACGGAGGATATTCGGTGTTCACCGGAGTAGGCGAGAGAACAAGAGAGGGAAACGACCTCTATTATGAAATGATTGAATCGGGTGTTATTGACAAGACAACAATGGTATTCGGTCAGATGAATGAGCCGCCGGGAGCAAGAATGAGAGTGGGTCTTACAGGACTTACAATGGCGGAATACTTCAGGGACAAGGGCGGCAAGGATGTGCTGCTTTTCATTGACAATATTTTCCGTTTCACACAGGCAGGCTCCGAGGTATCGGCACTGCTTGGACGTATGCCGTCAGCAGTGGGGTATCAGCCTACCCTTCAGACGGAAATGGGGGCTTTGCAGGAGCGAATAACATCAACAAAGAACGGTTCAATCACATCTGTTCAGGCTGTGTATGTGCCTGCCGATGATTTGACTGACCCGGCTCCGGCAACAACATTTGCGCATCTTGATGCGACAACCGTACTTTCTCGTTCCATTGTTGAGCTTGGAATTTATCCTGCCGTTGACCCGCTTGAGTCAACATCGAGAATTCTTGATCCGAGAATTGTGGGTGAGGAGCATTACAGAGTGGCAAGAGAAGTGCAGGAGATTTTGCAGAAATATAAGGAACTTCAGGATATTATAGCAATTCTCGGTATGGATGAGCTGTCGGAGGAGGATAAGCTGGTCGTATCAAGGGCCAGAAAAGTGCAGCGTTTTCTGTCGCAGCCTTTCTTCGTTGCGGGGCAGTTTACCGGTCTTGAGGGCAGATATGTCCCTATAAATGAGACTATTCAGGGCTTCAGAGAGATTATTGAGGGAAAGTATGATGATATTCCGGAGAGCTATTTCTTAAATTGCGGAAATATTGACGATGTTCTCGCTAAGGTTAAATGAGTATAAGGAGCAGGTATGGCAGATAAATTTACGCTTATAGTGAATACGCCGGACAGAGAATTTTACAGAGGCGAGGTTTCCATGCTCGAGCTTACTACCAGCGAGGGCGATATTGGTATATATGCAGGGCATATCCCGCTGACGGCAGTGCTTGTTCCGGGAGTTATGACAATTCACGAGGACGGCGGCGAAAAAAAGGCGGCTGTTCACGGAGGAATTATTGAGATTCTTCAGACTAAAGTAAATGTTCTTGCCGAGGTGGCAGAATGGCCTGATGAGATAGATGTCAACAGGGCTAACGAGGCGAGAATACGCGCGGAGAGAAGGCTGAAGAGCGGTGACGCGCAGGTAAATATGGTCAGGGCTGAGCTGGCGCTGAAGCGTTCTCTTGCAAGACTGAACGCGGTGGATTAAGCATTTGAAGGCATGCCGGGCGGCTTCGCGTCATCAAAATAAAATTTTATGAATAGACCTCCCGAAAGTGGTAATAATCAAATTATCACAAGGGAGGTCTTATTATGTTAAAGGATTTATTCAGCTATATGCGTCTTCGCATGAGTGACAGACTGAGCGGAAACCGCCGTTCTAAGAAAATAAAATATCCGTTTCAGAAGATGGTGATTGCGGCAGCACTGGCATTATGGAGCATTACGGCTATAAATGTACTGTATTCGGATTTTGGGGTCAGCGGAAAAGATAAGATAATAAGTGCGTTCGGGAGCATGACCTACACGGATGTGTCATCGTCTGTAAGTGCGTATGGAAAATACGGAGAGGTCAGCATTTCTGATAACGCCAAGAAGCTTATTCTCGAGGATATAGCCGAAAAAATAGGTATCAACCAGTACAGTATAACAGATATGGTGGACGAGGAGTATAATGCTGTAAAGACACTCAGCCAGACCTCCGTAAACGGCGACGTAATTCTCAAATTTATTACGCATGATGCAAGCCAGCAGTATATCTATGTCGGAATTACGCTTAAAAACGTAATTGATGCAGCTTTTACATATGAGGAAATAGTCAAGGAAATTTTAAATGATTTGGACATTGATACGGCAGTCAATGTCAATCTCAAAGGAGAGATATACGGAAAGCTTGACGCTGATACAAAGGATACGCTTGCTGACGCTCTTCTCGGAAAGATGGGGGCGAAAATTGTAACACAAAACCGCACCGATGATTTATATACAATTTATGCCTATGACAATGATTTGAAAGAGTATATAAATGTAGGGCAGGGCAAGGTAAATGTAAACCTGTCCATAACATATGACGAGACGAAAAACAGGACGTGCGTTTATCTGGCGACACCAATGAACAATGAAGATTTGTAACTAAAGGGGAGGCGGCTCTTGCGGTTTTTCGCCAAACAGATTACAATATGATTGAAACGGCTTATTGCCGGGGAAAGTTTAAACGGATAAGGTACGGATATGAATTTAGATGAATTATTAGATAAATGTTTGAATAAAAATCTTATTGATTTGACTATAAGCGGAAAAAAGAAGAAAAGTGACGAGGGTGCGGCGAAGGTGAAGCTGCGCCCTGTTATGATTAAAAATGAACTTATGTTTCAGGCGTCAGAGTATATCGGAACAAAGGTTTATCACAGAAATTATGAAAGAATTCAGGCTCGGGAATATATCGAGGAGCTGTTAAGAGCTTCCTTCAAGCAGGCTCAGTTTCAGATGACAGACGCCGACGCTCAGGTGCTATCCGGAAAAAACGGCAATATGAATATCAAGTACAGGCAGAGCTGTGAGACGAGATGTCAAAAAGACCTCTCGCACAACAGGAGCAAAAAATATATTCTTGAGGAGGGGACGCCTGTCGGTTTTCTGGTGGATTTGGGAGTAATGACTAAGGACGGAAAAATTGTGCGCCAGAAATACGATAAATACCGCCAGATTAACAGATTTCTTGAGTTTATTGAGGATATTCTACCGCAGCTCGACAGTACTGGAGAGCAGACAATAATTGATTTCGGGTGCGGAAAATCATATCTGACATTTGCGGTATATTATTATCTTAAGGTGTTAAAGGGACTTGATATTCGTATCATCGGACTGGATTTAAAGGAGGACGTAATAGAAGAGTGCAGCATGCTTGCGAGTAAATACGGCTATGATAAGCTGACATTTCTTGTAGGGGATATAGCTTCATACAGTGAGGTTGAGCATGTTGATATGGTGATCACTCTGCATGCATGCGATACGGCAACAGACTATGCGCTCGCAAAGGCAGTGAAATGGGGAGCAAAGGTTATTCTGTCGGTTCCGTGCTGTCAGCATGAGGCTAATTCCCAGATTTCATCGGAGCTTTTAAAGCCGGTATTTGAATACGGAATTTTAAAGGAGAGAATGGCAGCCATTTTTACCGATGCAGTGCGCGCCAACCTGCTTGAGGCAAACGGCTATCAGACTCAGATACTTGAATTTATAGATATGGAGCACACGCCTAAAAATCTGTTAATCAGGGGTGTCTACACAGGAAAGAAAAATGAAAGTGCAGCGGCTTCGCTTGAGAAAATGGAGGCGGAGCTAAATCTTAATCTTACACTTAACCGCTTGTTGGGGGAGCAGTAAAAAAATAATTGTCCCGGGTAGAGGCCGAATGCAGCTTGGGCAGGCAAATGGAGCGAAACGCAGCGCAAAAGCGAGGAAAATTATGAAAAATAAAAATTTATCATCATGGAAATATATTCTGTATGCTGTTCTGTTTTTAGTTACGGCAGCTGCAACATTTATATCTATGCATTATCAGTCTGAGATTGCCGCGACTGTTACAATGACTGAGGCAACTCTGCCTGTTGTCATGGCAAAGACACAGTCGGGAACAAATTATAACGCAATGCACGGACTTACCTGCGAGGTTGACGAGTCGCGCATAAACACGGATTTGACACTGCTTCCAGCAGATAAAAAGCTTGGAATAACGATAGATACTTACGGTGAGACTGTCACGGGAATATCCTACAAAGTAAGGGATTCAAGAGATATGTCGCTGATAGAAAACACAGAGGTGGAGGACTTTGAGCCATCGCTTTCAAGAATTGAGACTGTGCTTAACATAAAAAATCTTATAACTGACGAAGTGCGATATATTCTTGAAATTACACTTAACACGAAGTCTCACGAGAATATATACTATTACACAACCATTGTGAGCGGAGTGGATAATGGTCTTCAGCAACAGATTGATTTCGTCCTTGAATTTAATAAAAATACATTTGACCCGGATAATCTCAATAAGATTGCGCAATATATCGAGACAAAAGCGTCTGCTGACAATTCCAATTTCGGAAAGGTTAATATCTACAATACGCAGGAGCAAATAGGATGGGGTGATTTAAATCCGTTTGTGGAGAGCAATATAATTCCGTCGGTGTATAATGTTGACGGAGATGTGGTTGTAATCGCGCTGGATTACACCATGGGAGCTGAAAATGACAGCAATGGGTTTGACACCTACACAGTACACGAGTATTACAGGGTCAGAAAGACTTCAACAGCGATGTATCTTCTGGATTTTGACAGGGAGACGACACAGGTTTTTGACGGAAGGAATGATTTGCTTTCAACAGGGAAGATTAATCTTGGTATTGCGCCTGATACAGAGGCGGAGGCGGCGGATGACGCTAAGAATAATTACACTTATTTTGAAAACCAGGGAAATCTGTGGTGTTATGATAAAGACAAGAATACATTTACAAAGGTGTTTGCGTTTGAGTCTGATGACAGCGATAATGTGAGAGAGCGATATAACCGTCATAAAATCAGGATAATAAATGTTGACGAGAGCGGTGATGCGCAGTTTATGGTATACGGATATATGAACAGGGGCATACACGAGGGCGGACTCGGCATTTCTCTGTGCAGCTACAGCTACCAGGAGAATGAGACGACTGAGCTTCTATATATTCCGCTGAATCTTCCGTATGAAATTTTGTGTGATACTGTCGGAGATGTTGCGTATGTGAGTGCTGACCGCTCATTTTATATACTGATAGGAGACACGCTTTATTCGGTGGCACTCGACAGCAGGGAGGTAATGACTGCTGTAAGCGGACTTAAAGCAGGGACATATCAGGTTTCGGCAAACGGAAGAATTATTGCGTACAGCACAAACGGGGAGATTTATAACACGGATATTATTCGTATATACAATATGGAAAATTCGTCAGACTATACTATAACAGCAGCGCCGGGAGATAAACTCATGGCTCTCGGATATATTGACACGGATTTTGTATACGGTCAGGCACATGAGGAAGATATTTTAGAGGAAGAAAACGGCGTTGTCACGTTTCCGATGTATAAGCTTTATATCT
>ERZ1643246.2514-NODE-2514-length-17228-cov-16.127293_pt1 | contig 17228 bp, 17 predicted proteins | sample MGYA00579265_ERZ1643246 | MGnify/ENA primary metagenome ERZ1643246 (study PRJEB29033, sample SAMEA4952261) | chicken gut metagenome | biome: Broiler Chicken; feature: Gastrointestinal Tract; material: Caecum | place: Ireland | collected 2018 | study: Broiler...
AAACAGTAATTCGGACAACGGTTCCGATTGGAGAACGGTTGCCAGGCTTACGCTGCCGGGAGGAAACAGGGATGGAAAAGAAACGTACTGTATGGAAAAAACTGTTTTTGTCGACGCTGAGTCTCAGTACATTTACCTTTGGCGGAGGGTATGTGATTATTTCGTTGATGAAGACAAAATTTGTAGATCAGCTGCATTGGATCGATGAAGATGAAATGTTGGATATGACCGCGATCGCCCAGTCTTCGCCGGGTGCGATCGCTGTGAACGGTGCGATTGTTGTGGGATATAAGCTGGCGGGAATCCCCGGCGTACTGATCGCTGTGCTTGGGGCGATCCTGCCGCCGATGGTAATCCTTTCCATCGTCTCCCTGTGTTACGATGCGTTTATTTCCAATCCGGTGATCGCGGCGATGCTGAAGGGGATGGAATCGGGGATCGGCGCTGTCATCGCCTCCGTCGTATGGGATATGGCTGCGGGCATTGTGAAACAGAAAAGCATCTTTTCCGTGGCGGTCATGGCAGGAAGCTTTCTCGCCTGTATGGTTTGGAAGGTGAATGTGGTCCTTATTATCCTGGTGGTTGCGGCGCTGGGTGTGATCCGGACGCTGTGGACAGAGAAAAGGGGGAATCGGCGATGATTTATCTACAGTTATTTCTCAGTTTTCTCCAGATCGGGGCGTTCAGTTTTGGCGGGGGTTACGCGGCGATGCCGCTGATCCAGGCGCAGATTGTCGACGGACATCAGTGGCTGACGGCCTCAGAGTTCACAAATCTGATCACGATCTCACAGATGACGCCGGGACCGATCGCGGTTAATGCCGCGACGTTTGTGGGGACACAGATTGCCGGGCCGGCGGGAGCGGTGGTGGCGACCCTGGGATGTATTCTGCCGTCCTGTATTTTTGTGACTGGCCTGGCTTATATTTATACAAAATACCGGAAGCTCGATCTCCTGCAGGGAGCGCTTGGAGCGCTGCGGCCTGCGGTAGTTGCGTTGATCGCGCAGGCGGGAATCGATATTCTGATTACTGCATTTTTTAAAAGCGGTGTTTTTTCCCTTGCGGCGGAAAACATTTCCGTGCGTGCGGTGGTCTGGTTTGTTCTCGGTTTTGTCTTGCTGAGAAAGACGAAACTGGGACCAGTCCCGGTGATGATCCTGTGCGGTGTGCTGGAAGTGGCGGCATCGTTCTTTTTGGGAAAATGATCGATCATTTGTTGCAGTTCAGCCGGCTGAATCGAAATTTTTTGGGTTACAGTTCAGCTGGCTGGACTGCCCCTTCTTTTTGAACAAATCTATAAATTTGGTCAGCATATTCTGAAAAATGTGTTATAATGTAAAAGTATGTGGCTGTAAAGGAGGATCTGTTGGCCGCTCTGGGCGTGATGCGGAGTCTTTGACGGAACGGTTGCGTATAGAATGTTGAATGATCATTGCTGTGACAGGAAAAACAGATCGCCGGCTTGTGCGATTGACATTTTCTGCTGTCGGTGAAAAGAATGGAGGAGAGTATATGGCCAGTAAAAGATTGAAAAAGAAGAAACAGGCTGCCGGGAGTCTGCAGAGGCATCAGGAGCCTGAGAAGTATATGACGAAGGAGACTGGGAAGCCGGCGGCGGAACCGGAAAGAAAGGTTGAGGAGCCTTTGGGAGAAAAGCCGGAGGTGCAGGAAGAGAAAACAGTGAATGCAGAAGAAGGGCCTGCGCCGGAATGTGAAACGCAGGGCGTTTGTTTTCAGATAGAAGCGGATTTGCAGCAGGAGGAGATGGAAGAAATGAAAGCGATGAATTTTTATATCCAGTGGAACGGCAGAGAGTTCTGCCAGGCGGATATTGTGGAACAGATCAGGAAACAGTGGGAAGCGATGGGCAATGCGCCGGAGAGCCTTGAAAAGCTGAACATTTATCTGAAACCCGAAGAATCCAAAGCCTATTATGTGGCCAACGATTCTGTCCAGGGATGTGTAGAGTTGTAAGAAGTTTCAGGTTACAGTTCGGCCGGCAGACCTGTCGCCGGGGATCGGCAGTGATCCGCCGGATACAGCGGTCCAGCAGATATTATTACATAGTTTTCACGCGATGGCGCGGTCCGCACAGACGGACGGCGCCGTCTTTTATATATAATCGCCGGATTTCTCTGTAAAAAATCGTGCATTTTTAACAAAGAGAACGAAAAGAATAAGGATAGGCTTGAAATGTATATCCGGGTTGTTTTAGAATGTTTGTATACAAAAAACAAAGGCAAACGGAGGGTGGAAATGAAACTGAGAGCGCTCGCAAAGATTAATCTGGGCCTGGATGTGACAGGAAAACGGCCGGACGGTTATCACGAAGTACGGATGATCATGCAGAACATTCAGATGTTTGACCAGCTGGAACTGGAAAAATCCGACCAGCCGGAGATCAGGATCGAGACAAACCTGTCCTTCTTGCCGTGTAATGAAAACAATCTGGTTTATCGGGCGGCGGATCTTCTGATGAAGGAGTTTGATATCCGCGAGGGCCTGAAAATAAAGCTTACAAAATTTATTCCTGTAGCGGCCGGTATGGCCGGAGGAAGCTCCGACGCGGCTGCGGCTCTGGTTGGAGTCAATCGGATGTTTCATCTGGGCCTTTCCACAAAAGAGCTGATGGATCGGGGAGTGAAGATCGGCGCAGATGTTCCTTATTGTGTCATGCGGGGAACGGCGCTCGCCGAGGGGATCGGGGAGAAACTGACGAAGCTCCCGCCGATGCCGTTCTGCTATGTGCTGATCGGAAAACCCGGGATCAATGTGTCGACAAAATTCGTTTACGGAAATCTCAATCTGGAGAAGATCGAACACCATCCGGATATTGACGGAATCCGGGCGGCGATCGAGCGGAAGGATCTGAAAGGGATCGCTTCAAAGATGGGAAATGTGCTGGAACTGGTCACCTGTCCGGCTTACCCTGTGATCGACGAGATCAAAGCGCTGATGCTGAGGGAAGGAGCGTTGAACGCGATGATGAGCGGCAGCGGGCCGACGGTGTTCGGCCTTTTCGACGACAGGGACACGGCACAGAGAGCCTGCGACAGGCTTCGGGAAAGCGGACTGGCAAGACAGACGTTTCTGACAACGATTTCAGAAAGTGGAGGAGGCAGACTCGGCGGCTATCGGGCGAAATGACGGGCTCGGAAAGTGAAAGGAAGGTAGATCAGGATGAAAATGGAAGACTATCAGTTTCTTCCTCTGAGAGACGTGGTATTTAATACGCTGCGCCAGTCAATCCTGCGCGGCGAACTGAAGCCGGGAGAGCGGCTGATGGAAATCCAGCTGGCAAACCAGCTGGGAGTGTCCCGGACGCCTATCCGGGAAGCGATCCGTATGTTGGAACTGGAGGGACTTGTGATCATGATCCCGCGGAAAGGCGCTCAGGTGGCCAAAATCACGGAGAAGGATCTGAACGATGTGCTGGAAGTCCGGCTGGGACTGGAGGAGCTGGCGGCCCGTTTCGCCTGCGAGAGGATCAGCCCGGAAGCGCTGGGCGAACTGTATCAGGCGTCGAGAAAATTTGAGTCTCTGCTTGAGACTGACGATCTGCAGGCCCTGGCCCAGGCGGATGTGGATTTCCACGATATCATTTACCGGGCGACGGACAATGCGCGCCTGGTGCAGCTTCTGAATAATCTGCGGGAACAGATGTACCGCTACCGGATCGAGTATCTGAAGGATGTGAAATCACGCCGTTCCCTGGTGGAGGAGCACGATGCTCTGTGGGAGGCGTTGAAGGAGCGTAACCTGGAACATGCACAGGTGATTATCCGGGAGCACATTGAGCGGCAGCAGAAAAGTATTGTTGACAGCATTTCTCATGAGGAATCATAAAGAAGTCAGGCAGAATATTTGTTTTTCGGAAAACTACAGGAAAAAGAAAAGCGTTTTGAGCGGACGTTGAGCGATCAGCGGCTGTTTCAGAGCGCTTTTTCTTTTGTCAGAATGGGCCGGACAGATACGGTTTCAATTCGTTTTACAGGATCGTGAGGGCACGAAGTGCGGAGCAATTCGTGTCACATGTTCATTTGTCGGGCAACTCATCACATAGTTTTGAAAAAATAGGGCATCCTATCCGGAGAACTACAGCGTTCCAAAAAATATCGCATCAGAATCTTTTTCCGGGACGCTGTAAATGATCCCCGGGTGCAGTTCAGCGGCCTGAACTGCGATAAAGGGTCCGTCCGTGCAGGCACGGCGTACGCCTGCCGGGTGTATCGCCTAAATAAGTAACCGTTCAGCCAGTTCAACGGTTATCAAAAGAATCATGATATATGAGGTGAATGTTCGGAAGGAACCTTCCGAATCTGCCTTGATGACGCGGCAGTCGTGTCAGAAAGGAGGAAAAAATGGGACGAAAGCGAACCACGGGCAGCCGCTCTGTCTGGCCGGATGGCAGCAGGCCGGAAGCCGGTACGGCGGACAGAGGACATGCTCCGGGAGGAAAAGAGGACAGAAGAGAGAACAGGGAAACGATGGCTTGTAAGGTGAGCAGTTCGCTGAAGAAAAATGAGGCCTGGCTGAACGAGCAGTGCGCCGGATGTGCGGATATTCTGATGCACCGGATGAAGCTGGGGCAGGAGATGGATGTGGACGCGCTGCTGGTACACATCGAGGTGACCGTTTCCAACACGCTGCTGGAGGATTCCCTGATGGGAAGACTTCTGAACCGGCTGCGGGAGATTCCGTCCGGGGATCTGGCGACTGTGCTGGACAACAACGCGCTGGGGGTCTCGGACGCGATGGCATTCGGCGATATGGATCAGGCGATGGACGCGCTGCTGGCCGGTAATGCGCTGCTGTTTCTGGACGGATACCCGAAAGTTCTCAAGATCGCAGCCAAAGGATACCCTTCGATGGGGGTGCAGAAGGCTGAAACAGAAAAGGCACTGCGCGGATCCCGGGAGGGATTTACGGAATCTGTGAAGCTGAATGAGGCTCTGATCCGTAAGCGGATCCGGAGCACCGGACTTAAAATTGAGGAATCCCCGCTGGGAGAGCGCTCGAACACGATGACCGCTTTGGTCTATATGGAAGATCTGATTTATCCGGATCTTCTGGAGAAGATCCGCGCGGAAATCCGGCAGTGGGAGATCGACGGGATTCTGGATACGGGAATGCTGGAGCAGCTGTGTCAGGAGCACTGGTTGTCGCCGTTTCCTCAGTTTGAGACGACGGAGCGGCCGGACCGGGCAGCGATGGAGGCGCTGAACGGCCGGATCGTACTTCTGTGCGACAATTCTCCCACGGCGCTGCTTTTTCCCACGACCTTCAATGACTTCATGCAGGCCGGCGAAGACCGGTATCACTGGTTTGGAATGGTGACGTTTCTGAGGATCCTCAGGTATCTCGCGATGGCCGCGGCTCTTCTGATCTCCGGGTGTTACCTTGCGGTTACTTATTTTCACACACAGATCCTTCCGACGAATCTGTTGCTTTCTTTTGCGGAGGCGCGGAAGGGCGTGCCGTTTCCGGGGATCATTGAGATCCTCCTGATGGAACTGGCGTTTGAGCTGATCCGGGAGGCGGGGATCCGGATGCCGGGTCCTCTGGGCGGCACGATAGGGATCGTCGGCGGCCTGATCATCGGCGACGCGGCGGTCTCGGCCAATCTGGTCAGCCCGATGGCGGTGGTTGTGGTGGCCTTCAGTGCACTGAGCTCCTTCGCGATTCCCAGGGAGGAATTTTCCGTGCCATTCCGGCTGCTGAAATACGGGTTTATCTTTCTGGGCGGCGCGTTCGGGATTTTCGGGATCGTGCTTGGAGTTTATCTGCTGCTCGGTCATCTGGCAGGGCTTACCAGCTTCGGTATACCGTATCTGATGCCTTTTGTCGGGAAAGGTCTGCAGGATTACCGGGATCCCGGCGACGATGTGCTGCGGCGTCCGTTTCGCTTTCTGACTCTGCGGCCTGTATTTGCAAGGAGGGATCAGAGGGTGCGGATGCGGCGGAAAGGAGGAGACGATGTTCGCGGACAATGATCTTATTTCCAGGAGACAGCTTCTGCGCCAGATGATCCTGGCGCTGCTGGGCGCGTGGCTGCTGTTCCTTGCCGGGGAGATCTGCGGCCATGCGCAGAACGGGCTGCTGGGTATGACGCTCGGCTTTCTGCTTCTGGCCTGCTGGATTCTGGCGCTGTACCGATGTGAGGGTATCTATCGTCATCTCGATTCCTATGTGGGACCCGGCGGCCGGGTCGCGGTGATCATTTTTTACCTTTCTTTTCTCGTCCTGACCGGAAGCTTTCTGCTGAGAAAGGTAAGCCGGATTTGCGCGGAATACCTGGTCAGCGGTATGCAGCCGGAACTCTTAAGTCTGCTGTTTCTTTTGGTGGCCGGTCTTGGGATTGGAAATGACATTCAGAGGAGAGCGCGGCTGGCGGAGATCTTCTATCCGTTTGTCATGACGGGATTTGTCCTGATGCTGCTTCTGGCGGCGTTTCATATACGTACGGAATCCTTTGAGGAGCCGGTGGATCTCTCGGCGATAGAGATCGCCGGGGAGGGCTGGCGGACGCTGGCGGCCGGCGCAGTCCTGGCGGTCCTGCCATTTCTTCTGGGGCAGGTCAGACAGGAGAAGAGCCTGAAGCGGCCCCTGCTGGAGGGGCTGGGAAAATTGTGGCTTTTGCTGACGGCTGCAGTGCTGATCCTTCTCGGAACGTTTGGGATCGGCGGGATTGCCCGGATGGAGACGCCGGTCCTGCAGCTGATGGCAGGAACACGGCTGCCGGGAGAATTTCTGGAACGTTTTGACATTGTGTGGCTTGCGCTGCTGCTCGGCAGTCTCTTGTTTGCGCTCGGCAGTCTCCTGTTTTACGGAAATCATCTTGCAAAGATGCAGGGGAAAAAGGGACGGATTTTTCGCCTTGTGCTGGGACTGCTGATCTACGCCGGGAGTGTGGCAGGCGGCGAAAACGGAATCGAAGCGCATTATCTTTTTCTGACGGAATGGTTCTATCTGCCGTTTTTTCTTTTTCTGACGCTCGTTTTGTGGGCGGCGGAAAAGGTCAGAAAGATGAAAAACACAGAACGCAGGGAGTGAGAAGGTGCGGGATAAAAAGAGTGCCCGGAAACCGGGCGGGACACAGAGAAAATATGGGAGGTCTGCTTTCTTTGGCATGCTGGCGGGAATGTTCCTGCTCAGCGGCTGCGGGGGCGTCGGGCCGGAAGAGCGTGCGTATCCGCTGACGGTCTTTGTTGACGCTGTGCCGGAGGGATATCAGGTGATCTATGACATGGCGGATCTGGCGGAGATGACCGGCCAGAGCAAGGACAGCGGAAGCGGTGAGAACGAGGGAAGCACGGGGACTGTCTATACCGCGGAGACGCTGGAGGAGATCGGGGAGAGGTACGACGCGGGAAGCCAGTATGAGCTGGATATCGGCCATGTGAAAGCGCTGGTCCTCGGGACTGGTCTTGTATCGGAGAAACAAAAACTGGAGACGGTGATGAACTGGCTGGAAGGAGACAGTGATCTTGGCAGAAATGCGTTGGTCTTTCTGGCGGAGCAGCCGGAAGCTGTCATGGAAAAACGGGGAGAACTGGGAGATTCTGTGGGAGTGTTTCTGAATGGAATCTATGAAAACAGGGAGAACAAAGACCGGCGTCCGGTAACGCTGGACGATGTATTTTATCACTGGTTTAACGACCGGGAACTGCCGGAACTTCCTGTGCTCCGGACCACGGAAAAAGGGATTGAGATTTCCACGGATCCTGTGCAGTGAAAAAGGGCAAAGGAATAAAAACCATTTTCAGCGGGAATACTCATGTTATCAGAAAAGAAAAAAGACAGGCAGGCCAGACAGGCCGGGCCTGTTACATAAAACGGGGGCAGAGTATGAGTCAGAACATGGAAAGAGTCGGAGAGGACGGAAAAACCCGAAAAAATTTCCGGAAGAAGTTAAAAAATCAGATTGCCTGGATCACGGGTCTGTGTGCAGGACTGCTGGTCCTGATGTTTATGACAGGAATGCACAGGGAGGAGGTGAAGATCCAGCAGGAAATTGCTGCCTGCGTGGTCAGATTTCATGTAAAAGCCAACAGTGATCGAAAACAGGATCAGGAGAACAAACTGGCTGTCCGGGATGCGCTCCTGGAGAAGATGGAAGCGCTCCTCGGAGAAAACCCGGACCGGCAGAAAACGGAAGAGATCCTCAGAGAAAATCTGCCGCAGCTTCAGCTTTGCGCGGAAGAAGCCCTGCAGACAAGAGACTGTGATCAGCCGGTGAAAGTGACATTCGGAGAAGCTTGGTTTCCGCAGAAAACCTACGGGGAGTATACATTTCCGTCCGGAAAATATGAGGCTTTAAACGTGACGATCGGCGGGGGAGCGGGACATAACTGGTGGTGTATGGTATATCCGTCCCTGTGCTTTCCCGATGCACTGCATCCGGTGCCGGATGAGGAGGGAGAGCAGGAGTTGGAAACGATACTCAGCGATGAGGCTTACGACTCGATTCTGCGGCATGGAAAACTGCGATTTTCCTTTTTCCTTGCAATCTTCGGGCATTCAGGTTAAAATGTAGAAAGTGCAGCTGCTGTATTCCGGACAGAAACGGCAGGATGTGCCAGATTGCAGTATGGAGATAAATAAGGATGAGTATAAATAACAACGCGCCGGTCGGCGTTTTTGACTCAGGAGTCGGGGGGCTTACGGTGGTCAGGGAGATCATGAGAAATCTTCCGGAGGAAAAGATCGTGTACTTTGGCGACACTGCCAGGGTACCGTACGGCTCGAAATCTGCGGAGACAGTCACCCGCTATTCGAGACAGATCGTCCGCTTCCTTCAGACACAGAATGTAAAAGCGATCGTGATTGCATGCAATACAGCCAGCGCGTTCGCGTTGGAGACGATCGAGAAGGAGATCGATCTGCCGATCCTGGGCGTTGTGAAACCGGGAGCGGAGATGGCGCTGAAGACCACGAGGAATAAAAGAATCGGTGTGATCGCGACGGAAGGTACGATACACAGCGGTCTGTATCAGCGGCTGATCACCAGGGAGGATCCGGAAGTGTCCGTGTACGGACAACCCTGTCCGCTGTTTGTGCCTCTGGTGGAGGAAGGCTGGACGAAGGATCCGGTCACAGAGGTGGTGGCCAGACGGTATCTGAAGGACCTGTTGGAAAAAGATATTGACACACTGATCATGGGATGTACCCACTATCCGCTGCTGCGTTCTCTGCTGCGCCATGTAGTCGGGGAAAAGGTGACGCTGGTCAATCCCGCTTATGAGACCGCGCAGGCGCTGAAACGGATGTTGGCGGAACTTGATCTGGAAAGAGACCCGTCGGATGACCAGGAAGAAGGAAAATATTGTTTCTATGCCAGTGACGCCGTGGAACGTCTCAATGAGTTTGCCCGCAGGATTCTTCCTTATGAGATCGTCGGGACACGTCAGATCCCGATTGAGGAATACTGAATGGCGAGTAAAATTTAGAGAGAGAAAAGTCATGACAAAAGATGTGATCATAAGTATCAGAGGCCTGCAGGTTCTGGTGGATGAGAACGGAGAGCAGGAGCCGGTGGAGGTATTGAATACCGGGCAGTATTATTACAAAAACAATCAACATTACATACTCTATGACGAACCCGCGGAGGGATTTGAGGAGACGACCCACAATATCCTGAAGTTTAATAAGAATAAATTGGAGGTCCGGAAACGCGGACTGATGGAAGTTCACATGATCTTCGAAGAAAACAAGAAGAATATCTCTATGTATCAGACGCCGTTCGGCGTGATGGACATGGGGATCGCCACGACCAGGATCGAGTTGACGGAGGAGCCGGAGCGTATCTTTCTGGAGGTGGATTACGCGCTGGAAATGGGCGGAAGCTATGTGGGCGACTGCAACATTCAGCTGCTGGTACAGGCAAGAACAAAAGAGAATCTTGCGCTCTGAACCGCCTTTCTTACAAAAAACTGAAAAAAACATAAATACCGTGGAAATGCTTTTATTTGCACAGATATTATGCTAAGATATTTTCGTATCATGGATTCCCGGTACAGCGTTTACAGGAGAACTGAATCTTATGCAGAATATGTTCCCGAGTGTACAGGTCAAAAAACTGGCGAAACGGACGTCCGCCAGGAGTTTTTGGCCTGTACACTCGGGAAAACTGACAAGTCGAAAACCCAGCGGGCAAACTGCGGGGTATCAGATGATTGCGGGAATAAATGCGATTGTCCGAGAAGCGCTGTCTGAAGCCTTGTACAAGAAATGGAGGAGTCAATATGAAGAAAAAAATCATGATGCTTATTCTGTGTGTCTCTGTCGGCGCGTTTGCCGCAGGATGCAGCAATACAGATAACGGCGGAACCACCAGCTCCGCTTCCGGAAGCAGCTCCGGTACAGCCAGCACAGCGTCCTCAGCGAGCACGGACAGTTCCGCGGAAGACGACATTCCGGTTGTGGACGAAGATCTGCCTGTCTCCGACTGTGTGACGCTCGGAGATTACAAAGGGATCACTCTGGAGAGAAAGATCCAGCAGGTTACAGATGAAGATGTAGAGTCCTTTATCTCCAGCGTTCTGACGACAGCTGTCACCGACCCGGATGCGACGGTGGAAGAGGGAGATACGGTTGACATTGCCTACGTAGGAAAGATCGACGGAGAGGAATTTGACGGCGGAAGCACAGACTCACAGACGCTCGTTGTGGGGGCCGGAGGATATATCGACGGATTCGAGGACGGTCTGATCGGAATGAAACAGGATGAGACCAAAGACCTGAACCTGAAATTCCCGGAGGATTACCGCGCGACAGACGTTGCCGGAAAAGATGTAGTCTTCACGGTGACGATCAATGCGATCATGCGTCCGCAGGAACTGACAGACGAATGGGTACAGGAAAACACCGACTATTCCAACATAGATGAATACCGCCAGGCACAGAGAGAACAGATGGAAGCGTCCAACGAACTTTCCGCGGAGAACGATCTGGATTCAGAAGCCCTTCAGGCGATCCTGGACAATGCCGAGATCAAACAGATCCCCCAGTCCTACATTACACTGGGAGAGCAGATGTACGAACAGATCTACAGCTCCTACGCGTCCATTTACGGCGTGACACTGGATGAATTCATCGAACAGTACGTAGGTCAGGAAACCTATGATGAAGAAAAAGCCGCCTATTCCAAACAGGTGGCAGAACTTGCCCTGGTAGTCAACGCAGTCTCCGAACAGGAAGGATGGAGCAACGAGGACGAAGACTACATTACACGCTTTAACAACAGAGTCGAAAACTCCGGCCTGAGCGAAGAAGAATACGTAGAGCAGAACGGCCAGGAAAACATCGACCTCAGCATTAATCAGGACCGGGTTCTGGACCTTGTACTGGAAAATGCGACCATCACCGACGTAACAGTAGACGCCGACGGAAACCCCGTATAAATACGCACTCAAAATAGACAAAATCCCCCTTCCAAGGGCAAGCCAAAGAACAGAAAGGCAGGGAAGGCGGCGGGAGGACGCGGGCGGATGGTGTGCGTGTGCGGCGGCGTCTGCGGAGATGCGAGAAAATCTTGACGTTCCGAAGCCCCTGCGGACGGGACAGGCGCAGGGCTGCCAGCCCGGAGCCTGAGGAGCGCTGAGACAGGAATTTATCAAAAATTCCTGTCGAATCGCTCCGGTGTCCGTCCGCAGGGGCTTCGGAACGTTTAGATTTTCCGTATTTCCGCAGCAGTCGCCGCACACGCACACCACCCGCCCGCGTCCTCCCGCCGCTTTCCCTGCCTTTCGTCCGGCTTCCCTATCCCTACTCCATTCTCGTGCCGAGAAAGAGGGCAGCCACCCTGGCGAGACTCTTCTCCGTTTCCGCCATTTTCGTCTCCGCATTTTTCGCCAGCAGGATCACCGCCCCGAGGATATCCCCGGAACAGAGAATCGGGGTCACGATCTCATGGACGGACGGGCACTCCTGATCCTGGAGCACCGGAATACTCTCCCGGCTGTCCGGCGGCGCGTCGATCTGGCGCCGGTCAGTCAGAGCCTGGTCCAGTTCGGGACTGATCGCTTTGCCGAGATAGCTTTTCTGTTCCGGTCCGCTTGCAGCCACGATCTGTTCGTGGTCCGAGATGCAGACCAGATGGCCGCAGACCGATGAGAGCGCTTTGGCGTACTCGGCAGCGCAGTCGGTCATCTCCTCCAGCGGCGAATATTTTTTCAGCACGATCTCTCCTTCCCGTCCGGTAAAAATCTCCATCGCCTGCCCTTCCCGGATTCGCATAGTTCTCCGTATTTCTTTCGGCACGACCACCCGCCCGAGATCATCTATTCTTCTTACAATTCCCGTTGCTTTCATAAACAAATTTCCTCCATTTAGCATTTTGACATTTATCTTTCACGTTATCGGTAAATGTATTATCTGTAAATTGGGGGAATTTATACCTTTGATTCCCGTGACGGATTTTACGATTTGAGACAAACGACAAAAGGTCATAAATTTCATGTTTGCATGAAAACTTATGACCTTTTGTCGTAATCTGTATCTCATGGTTATTTGTCAGGCAACTCATGATTTTAAAGATGCATTCGAATTTTATTTCCGCGAGCGACGAACCAAGCGGACATGCCCGCATGTCCATTTGGCGGTGCTGTGTGCCGGCGGCGCACAGTTAGCATCGACCGAAACGCAGTGTAGACCTGCCGCGAGGGTTGAAAACCCCGCATTTTGCTGCGGTTTTTTACTCTTCCAGGAAATCGGTCACAGGCAGTTCATTGTAATCCTGTGTCTGTTCCGCAGTTTCTCCTTCCGCCCCGGCGGAATCTGCATCGCCGGATGGATCGGAATCCGACACATCTTCGGAGGTTCCATCGGAATCTGTCAGGAGGCCCGTATCTGTCAGCCAGGTCCGCGCATCCATCCGTCCCTGGCGGAAATAATCGGTCCGGATCTGTACCCAATACGGGTTCAGGGAGTCGATGTTGAAAAAGTAATCAAACCCCTGTTCTTTCAGATAGGTGAATTTCTGATCATCGCTGCTGTAATCTTTCCAGCTTGCGATATCGGTCCCCTGCGGATACAGCAGGAGATCTGTGCTTCCGACCACCGGCTCGGTTTTCTGTTTCCACTGTTCCATATCGGCTGTTACCAGATCGTATTCGCTGGCGTAGCTGATGCCGGAATATCCCTGACAGGCGATCTCCCAGCCTTTTTTTTTCAGAACCTCCAGAACTGCCTGGGCGGATGCCGTCTCGGAGGCAGTGTCGAAGGTGCCGTAGTCGGCGTAGATGTTGCCCTCCTCTGCGGACTTCCCGAAAAGTTCATCTGTTCGGTAACCGAGGATCCCGCTGCTGCCGGAAATTCCGATGATCCCCCGGGCGCCCTGCCAGGAGAAGTCGGGATGTTCGGTCAGGAATGCCTCTACGCAGGAAATCACATCGTACGCGCCGGTCACGACGGTTCCGTCTGTCTGCTGGTATTCCGATACCAGGTTTCCGGATGCATCCACTGCCAGCCTGGACGCATAGCCTCCTGCCGGGAGTGTCAGGGGATAGCTGACGTCGTTCTGCGACAGGATCAGAGGCTTTTTTCCTTCCGGGAGCGCCAGATCCGCCGGTGTCATTGTGACGCTGCCGTCACTGTTTTCGGTCACATCCACCAGGTCCCGGATGCTTACCAGAAGATAATCATTGTCATACAGAATCTGCAGAATCTGATTGAATTCGTCCACTGTCATTGCATCGTTTCCGGCGGCCTCGGCATTGACGACAAGCGTGTCAAAATACAGATGGGGGACGGAAAGTACATCCGCTTGGGCCAGGGTTTCCCGGGGTGTGTTGTTTGTCTTCTCTGTGTTTCCGATGAGCGTTACCGCCAGGACAACGATCGCAAGAATCAGCACAAGAGCTATGACGGCAAGAATGATACGGTTTCTCATCACCCGGCGTCTTCTCTGTTTTCTTCGCTGTTCCCGCATGCGGTCTCTGGATTCACGGACGGAAACGGGGGCTTCCTGCTCTGTATGTCTTTCCGCCGGAGTATTCTGTTTTGCTTGGGTGTCTTTTTCGTCTATTCTTTCCATTGATTGCTTTGTCCCTTTACCGTTAAATGCAAGGCAGTCCTTTCCTTCGTCAGGGCTGTACTAATCATTATAACACCTTTTCCGCCGTTTTTCAGCGTTTTTTCTGTAAAAGAAAAATAAACATTTGCCTTTTAAATTAAACAATGATAAAATGACAAAAGGTAACATTATACAGGAGGAGGTGCAGTCATGCCGTTCTGGGCAATCATGCTGATCATAATCGTTGTCCTTGCCGGTATTCTCGTCGCATTGTATTTCTTTGGAAAGAAGGCGGAGAAGAAGCAGGCCGAGCAGCAGGAGCAGATGGAGGCGATCAAACAGACCGTATCCATGTTGATCATAGATAAGAAAAAAATGCGGCTGAAAGACGCGGGACTTCCGCAGGTGGTAGTTGATCAGACTCCGAAACTGATGCGCCGGACAAAGATGCCGATCGTAAAGGCAAAAGTCGGTCCGCGTATTATGACGCTGGTCTGCGACGCAGCGGTTTTCGATCAGATCCCGGTGAAAAAAGAAGTGAAAGCAACCGTAAGCGGTATTTATATCACAGGTGTGCGCGGTATCCGCGGTTCCCTGGAGACTCCGGCTAATAAAAAGAAAAAAGGATTCTGGGGAAAGATGCTGGACAAAGCAAGAGGAAACGATTGATATCAGGAAATTACTTGTAACACTTCAGCAGGATGAACTGTTACGACTGCTCCGTTAGATGAGCGGTCATAATATCGGTTCAGAAAAAAGAAATCAGAGACAGTCAACGGTGTCTCTGATTTCTTTTTTTTCGGATGGATTCTTTTTTCTGACGGATCTCTTCCGCCTCCTGGGAACTGCTGACTTTTATGGTCTTAACGACATAAAATTTTCCCTCGTCTGTGTGTTTCATCCGGATCTTTCCCTTCAGATAACCGTGATCCGGACAGAGGGCGATACAGTAATAATTTTTGGAACCGGCGGAAAACCAGCGGAGTTTTTTCCTGGCTTTCCGTCCGCAGATACAGCAGTAGGTGGAGGAGACTTCTCGGTCCGCCACTGCATCCTCCTTGGAATCAAATTCCCGGGAGATAAATTTGGAATAACCGTTGTAGACGGCGTGTATCTCCTCACGTTTTGTCTTCGGATTCTGGTAGACGTCGATGGAATCGTAGGCGTCCCGGACCACGGGATGGATCTTCTGAAAAACCCGGGCGGTGTAGACAGCGTCGGACAATGCCCGGTGAAAATCCAGCGAGCGGTCGAGGTTCAGAAAATCCGCGGCATATTCCAGGGATTTCCGGCTTTTCATTGTCTCATACTGGATCGCGAATAATTTCTGCACATCATAATAATGCAGAGGACCCCGCAGCATGGAGAGCAGGCCATAAAATTTCATATTTCGTTGCAATTCCGTCAGGTCAGCGGGACCCCAGGTGCAGAACATCGCGTCTCCGCCGCAGAAGGAGAGAAAATCTGTCACTGCCTCCGGGAATCCGGTTCCCTTGCGCAGATCCTTCTCAGTAATCTGTACGACCTCTCTGATGTGGTGATTCAGTGTGCGATAGACGGAGGGGCGTATGATCCGGTGAAACTGTTCCGTTTCTTCCAGACGGCTGTTCAGTTTTACGGCGCCGATTTCAATGATCTCAAAAGGAAGGCGCGGATTTTCCCGTTCCTTTCCGTTTGGGGACTGGTTCCATTCCAGGTCAAATACGATGTAATTCATAACAGGTCAGGTCCTTCCTGATTTTCTTCTGCGCCTGCGTCGTTTCTTTTTTCTGCGCCGGATTCCCGAGCAGATCCGGAAGAGCAGCAGGCCGAGGGCGATGACAAAGACGGCGGTCAGAGGGATCCGGACCGGAAGAGAGGCGGTTTTTTGCTCCGCGGTTTCAGGATCCGCCGGAGCACTGTCAATATCGCCGTCCCCGTCAGAGGAACGGTCTGCCGCGTCCGCGGAGGGTTCCGGGACAGGCGTCTCCGTCGGCGTGGGTGTTCCATTCAGAAGCGCTGCTTCTCCGTCCGGAAAGGTCTGGGAAAATCCATAGTCAAACAGGCTTGCCGTGTCGGTGTATACCTGCCGTCCCTGGGTGCGCATGGTCACGCACAGCAGCGTCTTTTCGCTGCGGGACGCAAAAGTCACCAGGGTATTCAGCGCCGCTTCCGTATATCCGGTTTTTCCGCCCAGGCATCCTTCGTAATAGTATTCTGTGTCAGGCTGCATCATTTTATGATGATTATAGAGATAACGGGTTTCCGTGTACTGGGATGTCGGCGGAATCTCGTACTGTCTTGTGGTGAAGACCTGCCGGAAGGTCTCGTTCTCATAGGCGGCATTGGCGATCAATGCCATGTCGTGAGCAGTCGTGTAATGGTTTTCATCCGGCAGGCCGTTGGGATTCGCAAAATGTGTGTTGGTGCATCCCAGTTCCGCCGCTTTCTGATTCATCAGATCCACAAAAGCGTCGATGGATCCGGCGATTTGCTCCGCTACCCCGCAGCAGACTTCATTGGCGGAATTGAGCATCATCGCGTACCAGCACTGCTCCATGGTCAGCGTTTCATTCAGACGGCAGCCGATGTTGGAACTGTCCCACTCGATGCTGTCCAGCGCAGTCTGGGAAAATGTGACGGGATCCTCCGGGGCGGAGGATTCGATCGCGATCAGCGTTGTCATGATCTTTGTGATGCTGGCCGGATAAAGCTGTTTGTCAATGTTTTTGGAATACAGGATTTCCTGGGTGTCGAGATCCACGAGGATTCCCGACTCGGCATAGATCGCAGGACCCTGGGGCCAGTCTGCCAGGGAGTCTGTCTGTACGGCTTCATAATAGGCAGCGGGCGGTTCTGTGCTGTCGGTAGCGTAAACGGGACAGGCCGGAACGATCGCAGCCGCAAGTCCAAGGGCCAGGGCAGAACAAAGAATCTTCCGGATATGCATTCCGCGTAAAAATTTTGTTTTCATCGCAATGGTGTACCCCTCATGAGTTAAAATCTACATAACCGTTCAACAGGCGGAACGATAACAAAGCTGCAGTTGCTGTTTAATGATACAGTTCAGCCGGCTGAACTGTTACGTTTATATGGTAACCATTATAGAATATTTTTGGCGATTCGGCAACCGCTGACGCTTGACAATCCGAGGATTTGATGCTTATAATAGTAACAGCAAAAACGATGAGGAAGAGAGTATTCTGTCAGGGAAAGTTTCAGCGAGCCGGAGC
>ERZ1643246.2515-NODE-2515-length-17228-cov-11.124614_pt1 | contig 17228 bp, 19 predicted proteins | sample MGYA00579265_ERZ1643246 | MGnify/ENA primary metagenome ERZ1643246 (study PRJEB29033, sample SAMEA4952261) | chicken gut metagenome | biome: Broiler Chicken; feature: Gastrointestinal Tract; material: Caecum | place: Ireland | collected 2018 | study: Broiler...
ACGATGACGGTGTTCTTGAAGTCCACCGTCCGGCCCTGGGAGTCGGTGATCCGGCCGTCGTCCAGGATCTGCAGCAGGATGTTCCACACGTCCTCGTGGGCCTTCTCGATCTCGTCGAACAGCACCACGGAGTAGGGCTTGCGCCGCACCTTCTCCGTCAGCTGGCCGCCCTCATCGTGGCCTACATAGCCCGGCGGGGAGCCGATCAGGCGGGACACCGTGTGCCGCTCCATGTACTCGGACATATCGATGCGGATCATGGCGTTCTCATCGCCGAACATGGCCTCGGCCAGGGACTTGCACAGCTCTGTCTTGCCCACGCCCGTGGGGCCCAGGAACAGGAAGGAGCCGATGGGGCGCTTGGGGTCCTTCAATCCCACACGGCCCCGGCGGATGGCCCGGGCCACGGCCTTCACGGCCTCGTCCTGGCCCACCACCCGCTCATGCAGGGTGTCCTCCATGTGCAGCAGTCGGGTGCCCTCGTCCTCGGTGAGGCGGGTGACGGGGATGCCGGTCCAGCCGGCCACCACGGCGGCGATGTCGTCGGCCGTCACCGGGCGGTGCTGGGTGCTGTTTTTGCGGCGCTTCTCCCGCTCCATGTCCACCTGCTCCTGATAGTCCTTCTCGATGTCCCGGAGCTTGGCGGCAGTCTCGTAGTCCTGCTTCTCGATGGCGGCCTCCTTGTCCTTGGCCAGAGCGGCGATCTTCTCCTCCAGGCTCTTCAGCTCGGGCGAGATCTCTTCCGTCTCCATCCGCACCCGGCTGGCGGCCTCGTCCATCAGGTCGATGGCCTTGTCCGGCAGGAAGCGGTCGTTGATATACCGGGCGGACAGCTTCACGGCGGCCTCCAGGGCCTCGTCGGTGATCTGCAGGTTGTGGTGCTTCTCGTACTTCTCCCGCAGGCCCTTCAGGATCTCCAGGGACGCCTCCTGGCTGGGCTCACCCACCTGCACCGGCTGGAACCGGCGCTCCAGGGCGGCGTCCTTCTCGATATACTTCCGATACTCGTTCAGCGTGGTGGCGCCGATCACCTGGATCTCGCCCCGGCCCAGGGCCGGCTTGATGATGTTGGCGGCGTCCACGGCGCCCTCGGCGCTGCCGGCGCCCACGATGGTATGGAGCTCATCGATGAACAGGATCACGTCGCCGGACTTCTTGATCTCCTCCATCAGCTTCTTGATCCGCTCCTCGAACTCGCCCCGGTACTTGGTGCCGGCCACCATGCCGGAGAGGTCCAGGGACAGCAGGCGCTTGTCCAGCAGATCCTCCGGCACATCGCCCAGGACGATCTTCCGGGCCAGGCCCTCGGCGATGGCGGTCTTGCCCACGCCGGGCTCGCCGATCAGGCAGGGGTTGTTCTTGGTGCGGCGGGACAGGATCTGGATGACCCGCTGGATCTCCTCGTCCCGGCCGATGACCGGGTCCAGCCTGCCGGCCCGGGCATCGGCGGTCAGGTCCCGGGTGAACTCCTTCAGGGTCTTGTTTCTGCCGCTGTTGTCCTCCTTGGCGGAGGCAGCGCCGGACCGGCCGCCGCCGGCGGCCTGGCTCCGGGGCGTCTCATTGAGTTTCCGCATCAGGGCCGTGTACAGCTGCCGGGCGTCCACGCCGGCAGTGCGCAGAATGCGGACGGCCATGTTGTTGCCCTCCCGCAGGATGCCTGCCAGCAGATGTTCCGTGCCCACGTAATTGTAGCCGCCCCGCATGGAGTCCTCCATGGCCAGCTCCACCACCCGCTTGGCACGGGGCGTGAGGCCCTGGGCGGGGTTGCCGCCGGGGAGCCCCGCGCCTACGCTGCGCTTGATGATCTCCACGATCATGTCGTCAGTGAGGCCCGCCTCCGTCAGAACGGTGTGGGCCACGCCCTCCTCTTCCCGGATCAGGCCCAGCAGCAGGTGCTCCGTGCCCACGTAGCCGTGGCCCAGCTCACCGGCTGCCTCCTGAGAGAGCCGCAGGGCCTCTTCCGCCCTGGGCGAGAATTTGTTTTCATTCATATGCTTCTGCCTTCCTTTCTGTGGGAAAGTCCCGGTCACTTGTTGTTCTTCTGTTCCTTGTGGGCGGCCTCCAGGGACCTGATCTGGTCCCGCAGCTCCGCCGCCCGCTCGAAGTTCTCCTGGTGGACGGCCTTTTTCAGCTCCATCCGCAGGGCGTTCATCTGGCGCATGTAGGAGAACCGGCTCTGGTCCTCCTGGCCCACCAAATCGTCCTTCTTCTCCTGCTGGGGCTCCTGCTGCTGGGCGGGGGCCGCGCTCAGGGCCGGCATCTCTGCGAAGAAGTCGTCGAAGGGATCGTCCAGCATCCGGTTCATCCTGCCGAACAGGCTGGGCATGGGAGAGAAGAAATCATCGAAGAAGCTGTTGCCGAACAGGCTGTTTCCGAAGAAGTTCTGCATCATCCGGCTGCCGGCGTTGATCCGCTGGGTGTAGCCCAGCTTCTCCGCGCAGTCGCTGCACAGGTGCTTTTCCTCCACATGGCCGTTCACATTGCTGCGATACACAAAGGTAACCTCATTCTTACCACAATTTTCACATTTCATAAATCAATTCCTCCAATCCAATGGAATGTGTGTCCGGCTGGGGGCAGCCGGTGTGTTCTGTCTGATTCTGCCCCATTCGGCGGGGCGTGATGTCATCCGGCGCTACACCTGCAGGATCAGCACCTGCTTCATGATGTCCGCCCGGACGGTGTCCCGGGTCTCCCGCGGGACCGCGGCCAGGGCCTTGTCGCTGACAGCGGCCAGCAGGCTGCGGCCCGCGTTCTGCTCCAGCGCGCCGGCCTGGACCAGATTGCTCAGGATGGCCCGGGCGGAGGCCAGGTCCACCTGGCTGCCCAGGGTGTTGATGACCTGCATCAGCAGCGTCTGGCGGTCCACCCGCACCCGGGTGATCCGGATATAGCCGTTGCCGCCCCGCCTGCTCTCCACGATATAGCCCCGCTCCGGGGAAAAGCGGGTGGACATGACGTAGTTGATCTGGCTGGGCACGCAGTTGAACCGCTGGGCCAGATCGCTGCGCTGGACCTCCAGCACGCCGTCATCCGCCTCCTCCAGACTCTCCTGCAGGAAGCTTGCGATCAAATCGGAAATCCCCACTTGTTGTCCCGTCCTTTCTGAAAAGCCGCCATCGTTTGACTTTGACTTTCTTTAACCTTTTGTTCTGGACTCAGTATACCACGAACTGTCAGAATGTCAATGGGTATTTTTTGACTTTCTTTGACTATTTGGAAAACATTTTGTGAACAGTTAGCGTTGACAAACTGCACTTTTGGACTTTTTTCCGTATTTTTTGAAAATTTAACGTCACGATTTTAACGGCAGGCACTTGCATTTTTTCATTTGTATGCTACAATAGGGATACAATTCTGATGGAGGTGCTTCCCATGGCTTACAAAATCACTTCTGCCTGCGTGAGCTGCGGCTCCTGCGCGGACGTTTGCCCCGCCGGTGCTATCAGCCAGGGCGATGACCAGTATGTCATCGATGCTGCCGCTTGCCTGGACTGCGGTTCCTGCAGCGACACCTGCCCCAACGGCGCCATCGTCCCCGAGGAATAATCGAGGATACATAAAAGGTCCGCGAGCTTTGGCTCGCGGACCTTTTTGTTTCCCGGAAACTGTAAGAGATCTGTAAGGAATTTGTCCGCAAAGCTGTAAGAGTTCCGTGTTATCCTGGCTGTGTTCCCCCGGGGGTGAAGAAAAGCGCCCTTCCCTCCCGTTCTATGGGGGACAGCCGATTTGAAAGGAGACACACGATGAAACAGCTTTGGAAACATCTGCTCTCCGCCGCCCTGCTGCCCTGCCTGCTGGCGGGGTGCGGCGCCCCGGAGACGCCGGCGGAGTCCGGCAACTCTGCGGACCACCTGCTGGGCCTGACCCAGGAACAGCGGCTGGAGGACTACGACTACCTGGTGCGGACCCTGGCAGACAGCTACCTCTGCATGGGCGTCCGGGACCGGGACAATCCCGGCGATCTGTCGGCGGACATCTTTCAGGAGTACCGGGAGCTGATCCAGGAGAGCGACAGCGACGAGATGTTCTACTCCGCCGTGTACAGCGCTCTGTTCCGGCTGGGGACCTACGGCCACCTGCAGATCGTGGAGCCGGACGCGTACCGGTCCTACCGCCAGGCTTACGAGGACGACAGTCCGGCCGATCGGGCCCACTGGCGGGAGGTGCTGACGGACCCGGGGACCGTTCAGGGCTATGAGAAGCTCCAGGCCCTGCTGGACACCTACGGCGGCACGGAGAGCACCGGCGATCCAGCGGGGACAGAGACGCCCGCCGCCAATCTCCGCACCCTGATCCTGCCTGGCGGGGACGTGGGGTATGTGAAGATCGACCGCTTCCCGGCGGAGCACGAGGATGCATACGAGGCGGACCGGGCGGCGCTGTGGGACTTCTACCGCCAGGCGGCGGACTGCACGGACCTCATCATCGACCTGACGGACAACTCCGGTGGCAGCGAGGTCTACTGGCAGCAGCTGCTGGCGGCGCCTCTCACGGACCGCCCCCTGTCCTACACCCACTACGCCCTGCTGGCGGACAGCGCCAACAACCACCCCTACATCCAGGACGCGTTCTCCCCGGAGGAGCTGCATCCCATCGCCCAGCTGCCGGACCTGCCGGAGCTGGAGCGGGACGGCATCCAGGCCGCCACCCACTTTGTGGAGAGCACCCTCTCTGTGGAGCCGGCGGCGGAGCGGGCCCCCTTCCATGGCCGCATCTGGGTGCTGGTGGGTCCGGCGGTGTACTCCGCCAGCGAGTCTTTTGCTGTGTTCTGCCAGGAGACGGGCTTTGCCACCCTGGTGGGCAGCCCCACCGGCGGCGACGGCATCGGGGCACTGGACCCGGTGTTTCTGCAGCTGCCCAACAGCGGCATCCTGGTGCAGTTCACCATGATGTTCGGCCTGAATTCCGACGGCTCCAGCAGCGAGGAGGCGGGCACCACGCCGGACATCCTCTCTCCCGCCGGGGAGCCGGCCCTGGTGACGGCCCTGCGGGCCATGGAGGGGGAGACATGACCGGTCTCTGTCTGAAACGCCCCCTGGGCGGGCTGTCCCTCAACCAGCTGAAGGCCGCGGCGGTGGCGGCCATGGTGCTGGACCACATCGCCTATGCCTTCGTCCCCGACGGGACGCTGCCCGCGATCCTGCTGCACACCGTGGGCAGGATCACCGGCCCCACCATGTTCTTCGCCGCCGTGGAGGGCTATCACCACACCCGCAATCTGGACCGGTATCTGCTGCGGCTGGCGGCGTTCGCCCTGGTCAGCTGGTTCCCCTTCCTGTACTTCCGCGCCGGCGGGGACCTGTCGGCCATCCAGCTGATGCGGCCCAACGTGATCTTCACCATCCTCCTGGGGGTCCTGGCAATCCGCGTCCGCAGGAACCGGCGCCATGGCGCTGTGTGGAAGGTCCTGCTGATCCTGCCGCTGCTCATCCTGGCGGTCCCGGCCGACTGGGGCTGCACGGGGGTGGTCATCATCCTGACCTTCGACTACTATCACGGCAGCTGGCGGAATCAGGCCTTCGCCTACAGCCTGGTGGTCCTGCTGGACATGGGGGTCCTCTCCCTGCTGACCGCCCCCTTCTTCGGCCTGTTCTACGACCACGTCTTTGCCATCGACTGGGAGCTCTACGCCTATTCCATCGAGTCCGTAGGGGCATTCCTGCCGCTGCTGCTCCTCTCCCGCTACACAGGCCGGCACGGCACCCAGGGCGGCTTCTCCAAATGGTTCTTTTATGGGTTCTACCCCCTCCACCTGCTGGTCCTGGGCTGGCTCCAAGTCGTGCTGTAAGCAGCGCCCCACGATCGCCAGGCCAGCGCGCAGCAGCAGAGGCCTGTACCGGCGGGCCGATGAGGGCATCGGCCCCTACGGGAACGCGGAAGGCTTTCGGTCCTGTGTGGTACACGCCGCCACGACCGCCAGGGCAGCGCGTAGCGAAGCGGAACGCGCGGAAAGAGAAGCAGCTCAAATGCGTCCTTGCACCCCGACGCCCTCCGCACCATCCGCCACGGGACGGCAGTATCGACCTCGCAGAAGGCCATAGCGTGCCCGAAGGCCAGGCAAAATCGGAGCAGGCACCAATACGCCGACCCCCGTCGCGCGCGGAGGGCCACTGCACCGGAGCGCGCCCAGCGCCTTTTTCTCTTACACCGGGCGCGGCGCATTCTCTTTTTGGGCAAGACCAAAAAGAGAATGGGGGGCGCATCTGCCCAGCCATCCCCATGGCTGTCATTCCCGCGTCCAATGGGACGCACCCCCATCCCCCCATTGCAAGAACGCCGTTCTTCCATTATAATAATATAGATATCATCCATGGAGGGATCAACTTGCACCACTGGGAACCCCTCTGCCCGGGCGGGCTGTCCTTCGTCTGCGACGACGCCCTGTTCCGCCCCGGCACCGACTCCTTCCTGCTGGGCAGCTTCCCCCGGCTGCGGCCGGGCCTCCGGGTCTGTGACCTGGGCAGCGGCACCGGCCTGCTGGGCCTTCTGCTGCTCCAGCGCCAGCGGCAGCTGTCCGTCACCGGCGTGGAGCTGCTGCCGGAGGCCGTCCAACTGGCGGAGCAGGCCGCGGCCCGGAACGGATTGACGGACCGCCTGACCTTTTGCCAGGGGGACCTGCGGGACATCCGGGCGCTGCTGCCCGCCGGGGGCTTCGACCTGGCGGTGTGCAATCCCCCCTACTACCCCGCCGGGTCCGGCCGGCTGCCGGAGGCGGAGGCCCTCCGCGCCGCCCGGTCCGAGACCGGCTGCACGCTGGAGGACGTCTGCGCCGCCGCCGCGTATCTGCTGCGGTGGGGCGGCAGCTTCTGCCTGGTCCACAAGCCGGAGCGGCTGGCGGACCTGTGCTGTGCCCTCCGGGCCCGGGGGCTGGAGCCCAAGCGGCTGCGCCTCGTCTGCCGCCGGGCGGGGGACGCCCCCTCCCTGCTGCTGTTGGAGGCCCGCCGGGGCGGGCGGCCGGGGCTGGACATCGCCGCCCCCCTCTGCCTGGAGGACGGCGCGGGCCGCCCCACGGCGGAGCTGGACGCCATCTATTTCCGAACAAAGGAGACTGACCCATGAGCGGAACGCTGTATCTGGTGGCCACCCCCATCGGCAACCTGGGGGACTTCTCCCCCCGGGCGGTGGAGACCTTGGAGACCGTGGACTTCATCGCCGCGGAGGACACCCGGGTCTCCGTGAAGCTGCTGAACCACTTCCAGATCAAAAAGCCCCTGGTGAGCTATCACGAGCACAACCACGTCACCGCCGGGCAGGCCATCCTCCAGCGGCTGCTGGCGGGGGAGTCCTGCGCCCTGGTGACGGACGCCGGCACCCCGGCCATCTCCGACCCAGGAGAGGACCTGGTGCGGCTGTGCGCGGAAAACGGCGTGGAGGTCCTCTCCATCCCTGGCTGCTGCGCGGCGGTGAACGCCCTGGCGGTCAGCGGCCTGCCCACGGGGCGGTTCACCTTCGAGGGATTTCTGACCGTCAACAAAAAAAGCCGCCGGGAGCGGCTGGAGTCCCTGAAAAACGAGGAGCGGACCATGGTCTTTCACGAGGCGCCCCACAAGCTGCGCGCCACCCTGGGGGACCTGCGGGACACCTTCGGCCCGGACCGGAAGGTCGCCCTGTGCCGGGAGCTGACGAAGCTCCATGAGGAGACCCGCCGCACCACCCTGGGGGAGGCGGCGGACTACTACCGGGACCACGACCCCAAGGGGGAGTACGTGCTGGTGGTGGCGGGCTGCCCGCCCCGGGAGACTGCCGCCCTCACGGCGGAGGAGGCCGTGGAGCAGGTCCTGCGGCTGGTGGACCAGGGAGCCCGGCTGAAAGATGCCGCCCGGGAGGTGGCGGAGCACACGGGCCTTTCCAAAAACGAGCTGTACGCCGCCGCCCTGGACCGGCGGTGAGGCCGGAGAATCAAAAGACGCCTTGCGGAAAATTCCGCAGGGCGTTTTTTCGCTGGAGCAGGGGCTCTCAGAGTTCCTTCAGTTCTTTCAGGCACTTGGGGCAGATGTTCTTTCCCTTGAATACCACAATGTCCTTGGTTGTGTCACAGAAAATGCAGCTGGGCTTGTACTTTTTCAGAATGACGGACGAGCCCTCCACATAAATTTCCAATGCGTCCTTCTCTTCGATATCCAAGGTCCGGCGCATTTCGATCGGAAGCACAATTCGACCCAGTTCATCCACCTTTCTGACGATTCCTGTTGATTTCACAATTTAACTCCTTTTTCAGCGTTGGCCTTTGGTCCATTTATATGAACATAACACAGCCCGTCATATTTTGTCAATTCAAAACTGGAAATAAAAATAATTTTACAATTTACCGTATTGTGTCTCAAGTCCCAATCTGTTTCCGGCCCGGCCGGGGCGCACCTGCGCCCGCGCCGGCAGGAACGCTGCAGGCAGGAGGAATGACCGTGGCAATGACTTGGATCTGGACCGGGATGGTGGTGCTGTCCCTGGTCTTTGGCCTTCTGACCGGCCGCCTGGACGCAGTGGCGGATGCCGCCATGGACGGCGCCGCCTCTGCCGTGGAGCTCAGCGTCTCCATGGCCGGCGTGCTGTGTCTGTGGAGCGGCGTCATGGAGATCATGAACGTCTGCGGCCTGTCCGCCGGACTGGCCCGGGCCTTCCGTCCCATCCTGCGGCGGCTGATGCCCCGGGCCAGCCGGGATGAGAAAACGCTGGCGGCTATCTCCGCCAACGTGTCCGCAAACCTGCTGGGCCTTGGCAACGCCGCCACGCCCCTGGGCATCCAGGCAGCCCGGCGGATGGCCCGGGGCTGCGGCGGCGTTGCCAGCGACGAGCTGTGTCTGCTGGTGGTGCTGAACACCGCCTCCATTCAGCTGCTGCCTGCCACCATCGCCTCTGTCCGCAGTGCCAGCGGGTGCGAAACGCCCTTTGACATCCTGCCTGCGGTGTGGCTGGCCTCTGCCCTGTCGGTCCTTGTGGGTGTCACGGCCGCCAAGCTGCTGGCCGCCGCCGGGAGGTGCCGGCGATGAATCTCAGCTCTCTGGTGATCCCGGTGCTGCTGGCAGGGGTGGCCGTCTACGGCATGGGGCGGCGGGTGGACGTCTACGGCGCCCTGACCCACGGCGCGGAAGAGGGGCTCACGGTGCTGCTGAAGGTCCTGCCCGCCCTGGTGGGCCTGCTGACCGCTGTGGCCATGTTTCGGGCCTCCGGCGCCCTGGAGTGGTTCACGGGCCTGTGCGCCCCGGTGCTGGAATTCCTGGGCATCCCGCCGGAGGCCACGCCGCTGATGCTGGTGCGCCCCGTCTCCGGCAGCGGAGCCCTGGCTGTGGGCACCGACCTCATCACCACCTACGGCCCCGACAGCTACATCGGCCGGGTGGCCGCTGTGATGCTGGGCAGCACCGAGACCACGTTCTACACCATCGCCGTGTACTTCGGCTCCGCCGGGATCATCCGCACCCGCCACACGGTCCCGGCGGCCCTGGCTGCGGATCTGACGGGATTTCTGGCCTCGGCCCTTGCGGTGCGGCTGTTCTTCGGGGCATAAAAGGAGCGGGACGGCGGTCCGTCCCGCTCTGATTCAGTTCGAGGCCGTGTAGGGTTCCATCACGGAAACGCCGCCATAGACAGCCGCGTATTCGCCGTCTACCAGATAGCGCACCTCTGCCACGGAGCGCAGGGACAGCAGAGATTCCGCCAGTGCCCGGAGCGCCAGGCCCAGATCTGCGTCCTCCGACATCCCCGGCAGTGCCGCAGTGGGCAGGTCCACATAGCAGGTGTTCTCCTCCTGCCGGACTGAGGTCACCTGGAACCCCTCCGGCAGGGCGGAGCGGAGCTCCTGGTCCTCTGTGCTGTTCAGCAGCGCCTTGACCACGGTGCCCACCTGGGTATCTCCCTCATACAGATCCAGCGTCATCTCCTGCGGGACCAGCCGTCCGCTCTCATCCAGCAGATACAGGGTGGCCGGCAGGGGGCCGACCACGTCCTCGTTGCTGGAAAACAGCACGTCCCCCGCGGCAAAGATCTGCCGGTCCCGGTAGGACAGCTGCTGTCCATGGACGGTGATGCTGACGGCGGAGACCTCCGGCAGCTGGGTCAGTGTCAGGGTGATGGAGTAATCCGCCAGAGCCAGCGACACGCCGGAGAGATTCCGGTAACGGGAGGACAGGTCCACCTTGGCCCTGCCGCCGTCCAGCTCCAGAGACAACAGCGTGGTATCTTCCGGGATCACGCGGACCAGGGTTGGGTCCTCCGGTCCCGCCAGCAGCGCGTCCATCAGCCGTTCCGCCACGGACAGGGCGCTCTGCGTCTCCTCCGCCTCCAGATGCAGCTCTTCAGCCCGCAGCGCATCCCCGCCGGGGGCTGCGGACAAGTCCGCTTCCCGGAAATACAGATCATAGGTCTCGCCCCGGTCCGCGCCGTATGGGCTGCCCCAGCTGAGGGCCGCCAGAAAAGCCGCACACAGCAGCACTGCGATCAGGCGCTTTTTCATGGCTGGGTCCCCCCTTCCCGCCAGGGCCAGCGGACGGTAAAGACCGCGCCGCCGGACGGCCGGTTGGCCGCCGTTACCGTTCCGCCCCGCCGCTCCACGGTATCGCTGACGATGGCAAGTCCCAGGCCCGTGCCGCCGGCGGCACGGGAGCGGGCCTTGTCCACCCGGTAGAACCGCTCAAACAGCCGGGGCAGATCCTCCTCCGGGATCCCGGCGCCATTGTCTTCCACCGTCAGCACCACCTGGCCTGCCTCCCGGAACAGAGAGACCTGGACCGTGCTGCCGGACGGGCTGTATTTCACGGCGTTGTCCGTCAGATTGTAGATGATCTGGTGGATCTCGTCCCGGCTGGAGAGCACGGTGCAGGTCCCCTCGGACCGGTAGGTCAGCTCCGTTCCCTTCTCCTGGGCGATCAGGCTCATCATCCGCATCACCTGCTCCAGCACCGGCAGCACATCCACCACCGCCGGCGGGTCCAGCACGCCGCTGTCCAGCCGGGTCAGCCGCAGCAGGTCCTCGGTGATGCGGGAGAGGCGCTCCGCCTCCTGCCCGATGTCCGTGACGAATTCCCGTGTGGTCTCCGGGTCGATGTTGTCCGTCTGCAGAATGGAGTCCGTCAGAAGGCGGATGGCCGCCAGAGGCGTCTTCAGCTCGTGGGAGGCGTCCGACACGAAGCGCCGCCGGGCGTTCTCCGTGGTCTGGAGACGGTCGGTCAGGCTGTTGAACTCCTGGGCCAGCTGGGCGATCTCGTCATGGCCCCGGACCTCCGCCCGGTGGCTGTAGGCGCCCTCCCGCACCTGGCGGATGGCGGTGAGCAGCCGGCCGATCTTCCGGGTCATGGCCCGGGACAGCAGGCCGCTGAGACCCAGCATCACCACGGCGATGCCGGCGGAGAGCCGCAGCAGATTGCTCTGCAGCCCCTCCAGCAGGGCGGCCTGCTCCGTATCGTACTCATAGGCGTAGACGGCGCCGATGATCTGGTTCTGGTACAGCACCGGCGAGGCTGCCCGGCTGCGGAACGCGCCGCTCTGATAGCTGCTGGAGAACATGTCGTTCCCCAGCAGGGCCTGGACGATCTCCGTGTAAAAGCTGTACTCCCCCAGAGCGTCATTGGTCTCCCGGGTGTCGTAGAGGACCTTGCCGGCGCTGTCCGTCACCAGGATGCGGCTGAGGCCTGTCTCCTCCACCACCGCCATGGCCTGGGCCACATTCTCCTCATTGAGCCGGTCCAGGCCGGAGAGGGAGTAGACCATGACGGACACGCTGTTCTGCAGGGACGTCTCCTTGGCCCGGAACACCAGGTCTTCGGACACCAGGATGGGATACGTGTTCAGCAGGACCAGCACCGCCGCCATAATCAGGATGTAGCTCAGGCTGAATTTGACCTGCAGGCTGCTCCAGAGCCTGCCCTTATCCTTTGAAATAGTACCCAACTCCCCACTTGGTCATGATATACTCCGGCTCCGCCGGGTTTTTTTCCAGCTTTTCCCGCAGGCGGCGGATGTGGACGTCCACCGTCCGGTAATCCCCAGCGTAGGTATAGCCCCACACCACGTTCATCAGGTTCTCCCGGCTGTACACCCGGCGGGGGTTGCGCATCAGCAGCTCGATCAGGTCGTATTCCTTGGCGGTCAGATCCACTACCTTCCCGTCCCGGACAGCCACCCGCTCCTCCGTGTTCAGGGACAGGTCCCCCGCCGTCAGGACGGTCCCCCGGCTCCGCTGGGCCCCGGCGGCCCGCCGCAGCAGCGCCCGGACCCTGGCCTTCAGCTCCAGGATGTTGAAGGGCTTGGTGACATAGTCATCCGCTCCGCACTCAAAGCCCATCAGCTTGTCCGCGTCCTCGCTTTTGGCAGTGAGCATGATGATGGGCACGTTGGAGAACTCCCGGATCCGCAGGCAGGCCTCCTGCCCGTCCAGCTCCGGCATCATCACATCCAGAATGATCAGGTCGTAGCGGCCGTTCCGGGCCATCTCCACGGCGGTGGCCCCGTCATAGGCGCACTCCACCTCGTATCCCTCGTTCTCCAGATTGAATTTCACGCCCTTGACCAGCAGCTTTTCGTCATCGACCACCAGAATCCTCATTTGTCATGTCTCCTTCGTTGTCCACGGTGATGCGGTCCTTCAGCTCTGCGAACTTCGCCTCGCCGATGCCGCTCACCTCCATGATCTGTTCAATGGTCCGGAAGGGGCCGTTGGCCTCCCGGTACGCGATGATCCGCCCGGCCAGGCTCTCTCCGATGCCGGGCAGCGTATCCAGCTCCTCCGCCGTGGCAGTGTTGAGATCCACCGGCGGGAAGTCCGGGGCGATCTCCTCCCGGGGGACCTCCACCTCCGTCTCGATGACGGCGCCGGGGATCCGCTCCTGCCGGTCCTGGGCGGACAAAACCGCCAGCGCGCACAAAAATGCCGCCGTCAGGCCCAGCAGAATGATCTCACTTTTCGTCGGCTTTCCCCATCTACTCACTGTTGAACTCCCACCTGTTTTTTGGTATACTAAGAGTTGAACTGTCGAATCGCGGCGTTTTTTGCCGCCGCTTTGAACCGGATACGCTTCACGATACATTCTATTATAACATAGATCACAGGAGTTTGATATGAAAACACGCCGCTTTTTCTCTCTTTTTTTCCTGCTGGTCCTGATGGCCAGCCTGGTCCTTACCCCTGCGTCCGCCGCGGACGAGGAAAGCGGCGTCACGCCCCCGGAGCTGCACTGTGAGGCGATGCTGCTGGTGGATGCCAACACCGGGCGGATGGTGTACGGCAAAAACGAGCATAAGCAGATGTACCCCGCCAGCCTTACCAAGATCATGACTGCCCTGCTGGTGCTGGAGGCAGTGGACAGCGGGCAGCTGTCCCTGGACCAGCAGATCACCGCCACGGAGAGCGCCATGGAGGGGCTTGCGGCGGACGGCAGCACTGCCGGCATCCAGGCAGGGGAGATCCTGACGGTGGAGCAGCTGCTGCAGTGCATGCTGATCGTCTCCGCCAACGAGGCGTGCAATATCCTGGCGGAGCAGGTCAGCGGCAGCGTGGATGCCTTCGTGGATGCCATGAATGCCAAGGCAGAAGCTCTGGGGTGTGAGGGCACTCACTTTGTCAATGCCACCGGTCTCCATGACAGCCAGCACTATACCACCGCCTGGGACCTGTATCTCATCACCAAGGAGGCCATGAAGCACGAGGACTTCATGCGGATCTGCGACACCGCCCGGGCCACCATCCCCGCAACCAACCTCAGCGAGGAGCGGAACCTGTACACCACCAACTATCTCATTGATACATGGCGCTCCCTGGGCTATATCTACTCCAATGCCCACGGCATCAAGACCGGCTCCACCGACGAGGCGGGCCACTGTCTGGTGTCCTCCGCCACCGAGGGCAGCCTGTCCTTCATCAGCGTGGCGCTGGGCGGTCCCCGGGAGACGCTGGCGGACGGCGAGATCCGCACCTACAGCTTTTTCGATACCCGCGAGATGTTCAAATGGGCCTTCCAGAACTTCTCCTATCAGACGGTGCTGGAGGAGACGGAGCTGGTGAAGGAGGTCAGCGTGGCGCTGTCCAAGGTGGATCACGTGTCGGTCCACCCGGCATCGGATGTGGAGGTGCTGCTGCCCAACGGCACGGATCCCGCCTCTCTGAAGCGGACGCTGGACCTGGAGAGCCCCCTGGACGCCCCGATCACAGAGGGGCAGGTGCTGGGCACCCTCACCCTCTCTCTGAACGACGAGGTGGTGGCCACAGTGGATCTGCTGGCCTCCCATGACGTGGAGGCCTCCGGCCTGCTGGTGTTCGGCCGGAACGTGCAGAACTTCTTCAGCTCCACCGCCGTGAAGGTGGTCGGCATCGTGCTGCTGGTGCTGGCGGCTGCACTGGTGCTCTGGAAGCTGACGGTGGGCCGCCGGCGCTACCGTTACGGCCGCAGCGTCACCCGCCGCAGCGGCGGAGGCGGCTATCGGGGCCGGAGACGGAGATAAGGCAAGCAAGGACCTGGGGTGCTGCCCCAGGTCCTTGTTTGCAGATAAGAGATAAGAGAGAAAGGCTCAAAGACAGACGAGGGACCTGCGGCAAAATGATTTGGATCGATCCGGCTCCGCCGGACACCACAACTCCTATCTCATATCTCATATCTTTTATCTCTGTAAAAAGAGGAAACAGGGGCAAGCGCCCCTGTTTCCTCTTTTTACAGGTATTTCACCAGCTCCTCCATGGGCTTGCGGTCCGCGTGCAGGCGAGAGGGATGGGCACCCTCCGCCGGGTAGCCCAGAGGCAGCAGGGCGATGGGCACCAAGCCTTCCAGCTCCGGGAAGGCGGCGCGGAGCTTCTCCGGCTCAAACATCCCCACATAGGTGGTGCCAAGTCCCAGGTCCGCGGCCTGGAGCATCATCTGGGTGGCGGCGATGGCAGCGTCGATCTCGCCGTGGTCCTTTCCGTCGGTCTCCCGCTTCCAGGAAACGGCGGGATCATAGGCCACAACCAGCATCACAGGCGGGTGGAAGTGGGCGCCGGTGCAGCCGTCCACCTTCTCCAGGGCCTCGGGACTCTGGAGCACGAGGATCCGCTGGGGCTGAAAGTTGTGGGCGGTGGGAGCGTTGCGGCCGCTCTCCAGCACGGCGGCAAGCTTCTCCGCCTCCACGGGGCGGTCGCTGAATTTCCGCAGAGAGTACCGCTCCGCGGCGAGCTTTGCAAAATCCATGGGGATGCTTCCTTTCTGATGTAGAGATATCTGGATTCTAGCACATCCCCGCGGCCGCCGCAACTGTTTTCTCATGTCCGCCGATCCGGCGTCCAGCCGCTGCGGAGGACCTCGTCGCAGATGTCCCGGCAGCGGGTGTCATAAAACTCAATGAATTTCAGGGCGTAGATGTCCGAGACGATATAGCGGTCCCGGCCCTCCTGGTAGATGGTCATGTAGTCATTGCCCACGTCGTACAGGATGCCCTCCCAGGAGGTGGTGTTCTGGGTGCCCACCAGGAAGGTGGCCACCACGTAGTTGCCCACGTATTTCTGCAGCATGGCCTTCAGGGAGCCCCGGTAGGCCTCCTCCGTGGAAATGGGGTCTGTGACGACTTCACTGGGCAGGCCGTTCCGCAGATTCAAGGAGCCCAGCTGCTGCGGTCCCCGCTCTTCCGCGGTGGTCAGCCGGTCCATGGGCCGCCCGGCGCCGGTGACGGAGCGGCCGGGCGCCGGCAGAGCGGCAGATTCCCCCGTCAGGGGGGCGATCTCACCGGACCAGTCCACGGGACCGGGCGCGGCCGGGACCGCAGGCGGTGTCATGGCCCGGCCATTGTACGAATTTTGATAGTGTGCCATATCCAACACCTCTCAAGTCTGATAATACGCATCGGTTGGGTTATAGAAACAGTGGTCGCCGATCCGGGTCTGCCAGTATCCCACCTCCGAGGGGAAGAAGGACCGACAGGTGGGGCCGAAGGGGTTGTAAAACCACAGGGATTCCGCCACGTCCGGCAGCCGGTTGCCCGCGATGGCCCAGTCGGCGATGTCATAGTGGATCTGTTCCGGTCTCATGTTGTAGATGTTCTGGGGGTTGTAGGCGCCGCCCTCCGTCTCGCTGGCGCAGACGAACTGATAGGGCTGGAAGATGATGTTGCGGATGCTGCCCTGCCCGACCCGGGCGTACTCCCCGCCTTTGGCGTGGACCCGGTTCATCACCACGCCGGCCACCGCTTTCATGCCGTTCTCTCCCTCTCCGCCCGCCTCGCACTGGATCAGGCGCGCCAGCAGCTCCCGGTCGGAATATGCCATTGCTCGATCACTCCTTGGTCGGGGCCTGCCATACGTACCAAACGCCGGTCAGGGCGTTTCACCATCAGGGTATGCGAAAGCGCCGCCGCTGGTGCCAGCGGCGGCGCGTGACGGCACTGTGGGCGCGGGCGGCCGGTCCGTCACCCGGCGTCCCGCAGTTTTTGAAGGGCCGCCTCCTGCGTGGAGACGAAGCAGAAGTCCCGGCCCCGGTTGGACTCCCGGATAAAGTCCTGCAACGGCTTGCTGGTGTATCCGGTATAGTCGCCGTAGATGGCCGCTTTGAACCGGTAGTTGATGAACTTCTGCAGGATCTCCCCCGCAACGCCGGTGCTGAGGACGAAGAAGTCCCCGCACAGTGCCTCTTTGTCGATGGCCAGCCGGGAGATCCCCGTCTCATACCGGATGGACATGGCCAGGTCCAGGGCGGAGGAAGCGTCCCGGATCTGCGCCGCGCCGCCGGAGATCACGGCGATGCGCATCCCGTCCCGTTCTACGATCTCATAGGGCATTGGATCACCTCCTGTTCTGATCAGATCTTGGCAGCACCTCTTCCGGACTAAGGTGCCGCCCTTCAGCGATGCGTCCGCATCGCAAAACGGCGGCAGCGAAGCCGCTGCCGCCCGTTGTGTGTTCTGTGTTTACGCCCGGGTCCCCCGCTGCTCGGCGATGGCCTGGCGGAACATCTCCTCCGTCCTGCGGATGGACTCCGCCAGAGAGTACTGCTTGGCGTGCTCGGCATAGCGGCGCTCCATCTCCTGCCGCTCCGCCGGGTGCTCGATCCACCAGTCGATCCGCTCCGCCAGGGCGTCGGTATCCCCGGCGGGGAACAGGCTCCGCCCGTCCAGGGCGAACTGGGGCGTGGCGGACCGGGGGGAATCGGCGATCACCGGCACCAGGCCGCAGGCAAAGGCCTCCATGCAGCTCATGGCCTCGATCTCCGCGTCGGAGGTATGGACGTACAGGTCCGCCATGTGGAGGATCTCCAGCAGGCGGGCAGGCTCGTAGA
>ERZ1643246.2516-NODE-2516-length-17224-cov-9.033840_pt1 | contig 17224 bp, 12 predicted proteins | sample MGYA00579265_ERZ1643246 | MGnify/ENA primary metagenome ERZ1643246 (study PRJEB29033, sample SAMEA4952261) | chicken gut metagenome | biome: Broiler Chicken; feature: Gastrointestinal Tract; material: Caecum | place: Ireland | collected 2018 | study: Broiler...
TTCTGCATGTTGCGCGCGCCCACCTGGATGATGTCGACATTCTCGAACAGCGGCAGGTGGTCGATGCTCATGATCTCGGTGACAATCGGCAGGCCGGAAGCTTTCTTGGCCTCCAGCAGGTACTCCAGTCCCTGCTCGCGCAGGCCCTGGAAGGAGTAGGGAGAGGTGCGGGGTTTGAAGGCGCCGCCGCGCATTAAGCCCGCGCCCGAAGCCTTGACGGCCTTTGCAACCTCCACCATCTGCTCGCGGCTCTCCACCGAGCAGGGGCCTGCGATGACCTGGAAGTGTCCTCCGCCGATCTTTCTGCCGCAGACATCGATGACGGTGTCGTCCGGATGGAACTTGCGGTTGGCGTTTTTGTACGGCTCCTGGATGCGCTTGACCTCCGCGACCGAATCCATCGACTTGATGTCCTCGGTGTCCAGCCGGGAGGTGTCGCCGATGAGGCCGAGGATGGTTTCGTGCACGCCGCGGATCTCCTGCACCTGGAAGTTCATCTGTTCAAAGTGGCTGACCATCTCATTGACTTTTTGCGGGGCGGTACCTTTTTTTAAAATAATAATCATACGAACAAATCCTTTCTTTTTTCTCTTTCTCTGCTGCGGCAAAGCGGCAAGATGAATCGGGTATACAGACAGAAAAAGCCGGCGCTTTTTCTGTCAAAAGCGCCGGCTGATTTTGAAAAACCGGAAATTGTTCCCACAACGGAAACAATCTTTGGGGCGGGTGTCAGCTTATCCCAACACCGCCGCAGATCTGCTGCTTTTGGCATCCGTATTCTCTTTTTTTGCACGGCAAAATCGCTCTGCGCTAAAATAGCCAAAGCAAAAGACGGATGCAAAAGAAACGGATGTCATCAGCTTGCGGTTCATACAGATCCTCCCTGTTTTGAGTCTGCTCAAAACGGTAAAAAGTTGTTCGCCCTTTTTTCGGAGCGTCCGAAGAGGAGCGATGTAAAAACGATACACCTATTTTGAAAATCTGTCAAGTGCTTTTGCCTGCTACAGCAAAAAATTGACTTTTTTCACACAAATTTCCTGGCGGAGGTGGGCAGATTGCAGGAAGAACAGGGGAAACGGAAGGTTGGACAAGGCGAAAAAAGACAGTAAATCTGAACAGAACATGAATTTCAATTTGTGCTAATTGACACTTTTTTAAGGAAGCCTTATAATGTATTGTACACTGGATTTCGGTGTGCCCTAATAAATAGGAAAAGAATGTCAAAATAAAACCGCAATGTCCGTGGGCAAAAGCTGCCCGGCGGGGAAATAGGCAAAGATGGACCGGGTGATATGCAAAGCAGCACAGCGGCCATTTCGTAGGGAGAAAAGTAATGAAAAATGTAGGAATTGATATCGGCTCCACAACCGTCAAGGTTGTGGTAATGGAAGGGGAAAAGATCCTCTACAGGATCTACCAGCGCCACCTGTCCCAGGTGCGTCAGGCAACCCTCAAAGCGCTGGAAGGGGCAAAACAGTTTTTAAACGACACCTTCCAGGTGGCCATCTCCGGCTCGGCAGGCTTAGGACTTGCCGAAGATGCGGGGGTGGATTTTGTACAGGAGGTCTTTGCCACCTATAAAACGGTGATGGAGTATGAGCCCGACACCGACGCCGTCATCGAGCTGGGCGGCGAGGACGCAAAGATTATCTTCTTGAGCGGCGGACTGGAGGAGCGCATGAACGGCAGCTGCGCGGGCGGCACCGGCGCCTTCATCGACCAGATGGCGACGCTGTTAAACGTCACCACCGAGGAGCTGGACGAGTTGAGCTTAAAGCACGAGCGCATCTATCCCATCGCCTCGCGCTGCGGCGTCTTTGCCAAGACCGACATCCAGCCGCTGTTAAACCAGGGCGCCCACAAGGAGGACGTGGCCGCCAGCATCTTCCAGGCGGTGGTCGACCAGACCGTCACCGGCCTGAGCCAGGGCCGCCGCATCGAGGGTAAGGTGCTGTTTTTGGGCGGGCCGCTGTTCTTCTTTAAGGGCCTGCAGCAGCGCTTCCAGGAGACCTTAAAGCTCGGCGAGGGCAAGGCGGTGTTCCCATCCTGGGCGCAGTATTCGGTTGCCATCGGCGCGGCCATCTACACCAGGGGCCTGGAGAAGAGCTACACCTATGAGGAGTTTACAGGCAAGCTCGAGAACGCCAGCTCCCGCTCCAAATCCACCCACTACTTAAAGCCGCTCTTTGCAAACCAGCAGGAGCACGACGAATTCATCGAGCGCCACAGCAAGGCCACCGTGCCGTGGAAGGACCTGGCCGAATACAGCGGCGACGCCTATCTCGGCATCGACTGCGGCTCCACCACCACCAAGCTGGTGCTGATGAGCGACAACTACGAGACGCTCTACCGCTACTACAGCTCCAACCAGGGCAACCCGGTGCAGGTGGTGCGCGAGCAGCTCTTAAAGCTCTATGAGGCCTGCGGCGACCGGGTCAACATCCGCTATGCTGTCTCCACCGGCTACGGCGAGGAGCTGATCCAGCACGCTTTCCATCTGGACGACGGCATCGTCGAGACCATCGCCCACTTCAAGGCCGCCCAGCACTTTGACCCGCAGGTCGAGTTTATCCTCGACATCGGCGGCCAGGACATCAAGTGCTTCAAGATTAAAAACGACGCCATCGACTCGATCATGCTCAACGAGGCATGCTCCTCCGGCTGCGGCTCCTTTATCGAGACCTTCGCCAAGTCGATGGGCTACACCGCAGAGGAATTTGCCCGCCTGGGACTGTTTTCCAAGTATCCGGTGGACCTGGGCTCCCGCTGCACTGTCTTTATGAACTCCTCGGTCAAGCAGGCGCAGAAGGACGGCGCCAGCGTCGAGGATATCTCGGCCGGCCTTTCGATGAGCGTTGTCAAAAACGTGCTCTATAAGGTCATCCGCGCCAGAAGCGCCGACGAGCTGGGCAAGCACATCGTGGTGCAGGGCGGCACCTTCCTAAACGACGCGGTGCTGCGCAGCTTTGAGCAGGAGATCGGCCACAACGTCACCCGCCCGAACATCGCCGGGTTGATGGGCGCTTACGGCGCCGCCATCTATGCCAAGGGCATCTGCCAGAACCAGCGGGAGCACACCCGCTCCTCGATGCTTTCCCGGGACGAGCTGGAAAACTTCCAGCACGAGTCCCGCCCGGTGGTCTGCAAGGGCTGCACCAACCACTGCAACCTGACCGTCAACACCTTTGCTGGCGGCGAACGCTACATCTCCGGCAACCGCTGTGAAAAGCCGCTGGGTCTGGGCAAGGACAAGGAGCTGCCGGACATGTACCGCTACAAGCTCGACCAGATCCGCGCCCTCAGCGAGCAGTGTGCCGCGGACGCCGCCGCTCACAAGCGCCATCGCGGGGTGATCGGCCTGCCGCTGGGACTGAACATGTACGAAAACCTGTTCTTCTGGGTGGCGTTTTTCCACAGCCTCGACTTCGATCTTGTCATTTCGGATATCTCGTCGCGGCAGCTCTACGCCAAGGGACAGTATTCGGTGCCGTCCGACACCGCCTGCTACCCGGCGAAGCTGATGCATGGCCACATCGAAAACCTGCTGGACAAGGGTGTGGACACCATCTTCTACCCGTGCATGAGCTACAACTTCAACGAAGAAAAGGGCGACAACCACTTTAACTGCCCGGTGGTCGCCTATTACCCGGAGCTTCTGGCCTCCAACGTCGAGAAGCTCAAAAATATCCGCTACCTCTATCCATATTTAAACCTTGCCGAGCGCAAAACCTTCCCCAAGAAGGTCGGGGAGGCGCTGCACGAGCAGTACCCGGACATCACCCTCAAAGAGGTCAAGCGCGCCTCCGACGAGGCCTATGAGGCCTATCAGGCGCAGCGCAGGGACATCAAGGAGAAGGGCGCCCAGATGCTGACCCAGGCGCGGGCGCGCGGGGTCAAGACCATCATCCTCAGCGGACGGCCCTACCATGTGGACCCGGAGATCAACCACGGCATCAACCAGCTGATCACCTCTCTGGGGCTGGCAGTCATCAGCGAGGACTGTGTCTCCGACCTGGTGACACCGGTGCGCCCGGACGTGCTCAACCAGTGGACCTACCACACCCGCCTGTACAACGCCGCCAAATATGTCACCGAGCACGACGACTGCGAGCTGGTGCAGCTGGTATCCTTTGGCTGCGGCATCGACGCCATCACCACCGACGAGGTTTCGGCCATCCTCTCCCGCGGCGGCAGGCTGTACACCCAGCTGAAGATCGACGAAATCAACAACCTGGGCGCGGTCAAGATCCGCATCCGCTCGCTGATCGGCGCGGTCAAGGAGCGCGACGCCCAGAAGGAAACCGAAAAGCGCGCATAACCTTTGCGCTGCAAAACGCATCCGTGCGAAAACGGACGAATCCTGTTTTTAAGGAGGATATGATCCAACGATGGAACCAATCAAAAAGGTGCCTTTTACCAAGGAAATGAAAAAGACCCACACTATCCTGATTCCCACCATGCTGCCCATCCACTTCCGCATTTTGGGCAACGTGCTGGAAAACTACGGGTACAAGGTAAAGGTGCTGGATAACTGCGGTCCCGGCGTCATCGAGCAGGGACTGAAAAACGTACACAACGACACCTGCTACCCGGCGCAGCTGGTCATCGGCCAGATGATCGACGCGCTGGAGCACAGCGACCTGCCGCTGGACAAGGTGGCGCTGCTGATTACCCAGACCGGCGGCGGCTGCCGCGCTTCCAACTACATCTATCTGCTGCGCAAGGCGCTCAACAAGTGCGGCTACGGCGACATCCCGGTCATCTCCGCCAGTTTTATGAAGAGCGAGCAGTCCGGCGGATTCTCGCTGCCGGTGACGATGCTGCTGCAGGCGCTGTACGGCGTGCTGTGCGGGGATCTGATCATGACGCTCTATAACCAGTGCATCCCCTATGAAATCCATAAGGGCGACAGCCAGAAGGCGGTGGACGACAGCGTTGCCATGGCCGAGAAGCTGTTCTGCAAAAAGCTGCTGCGCTGGAAGGCTGTCTCCGAGCTGATGGTCAACATCATCAAGCGATTTATGCAGGTGGAGCGCAGCGGGGAAAAGAAGATCAAGGTCGGCATCGTCGGCGAGATCTATGTCAAATATTCGCCGCTGGGCAACAACAACCTCGAGGAGTTCCTGCTCTCGGAAGGGTGCGAGGTGGTCTGCCCGGGCCTGTACGACTTTTTGCTTTACTGCACCCACAACGTCGTCTTTGACAACGACCTGTACGGCGTGGGCAAACCGGTTGCGGCGGTGCTGCGCCGGGTCAACAAATTCCTGCGCGGCAGAAAGAGCGACATGATCCGCTTAATCGAGCAGTACAGCGACTTTCAGCCGCCCTGCCACTTTGAGAGCACCATCGAGTCGGCCAAAGGTTACATCGGTCAGGGCGTCAAGATGGGTGAGGGCTGGCTGCTGACCGCCGAGATGGTCGAGCTGATCCAGCACTACAAGGTCAACAACATCGTCTGCACCCAGCCGTTTGGCTGCCTGCCAAACCACATCTGCGGCAAGGGCGTCATGCGGGTCATCAAGGAGAAGAACCCGCAGGCAAACATTGTGGCGGTGGACTACGACTCCAGCGCCTCCAAGGTCAACCAGCAGAACCGCATCAAGCTGATGCTGGCCAACGCCCGCCTGATCGAACAGAACAGCCAGCAGCCAAAGCAGGGTAACACCCCCGCGGCTCCACAGCAGGAGACGGTTGCAGCTGCCCCACAGCGCCGGGAGCAGGTGGCGCAAAACTAAGATTTTGATTTGGGAGCTGGGGCAGGCTGAGTCCCAGCCTCCTTTTTTCTCTGCCTTCAGGGCATGAACAAAAAAGAAGAGAAAGGAAGGGAATCCCTTGCGTGTCTTTTTGCTCTTTTTGTGCTACAGCTTTCTTGGCTGGGCCTGCGAGACGGTCTACTGCTCGATTGGCAAAAGAAAGTTTGTCAACCGCGGCTTCCTCAACGGACCGCTCTGTCCAGTCTATGGCTTTGGCGCGCTGGCGGTGCTGTATTTTCTGCGGCCGGTCAGCGACAATATCTCGCTGCTCTTTGTCAGCGGGATGGTGCTGACCAGCGTCATCGAGTACATCACCGGCTATCTGTTGGAAAAACTGTTCGCCACCAAGTGGTGGGATTATTCCTCCCGGCGCTTTAACATCCACGGCAGGGTCTGCCTGCGCAATTCGCTGATGTTCGGCGCGCTGTCGGTGGTGGCGGTGCGGGTGATCGACCCGGTCATCCGCGGCGGAATCTATGCGCTGCCGGCTACTGTCTGCGCGGTGCTGAGCATTGTGTTCGGCGCGATGATGGTGGCGGACCTGGTGGTCACTGTCCGCACCATCCTGGACATCAACAGCGCCCTCAAACAGCTGCAGCAGATGGTGGAACAGGCGCGACTGGACACCCAGGAATATCTGCGCCAGAACCAGGAGGAGCTGCAGCAGAAAATGGAGAAGGCAAAGGCGCAGACCGAGGAGCTCCTGCGCCAGAACCAGCAGGAGCTGCAGCAGAAGATGGAGCAGAGCCGCCTGGACCTCGAGCTTGCCCGCATGGAGCTGCGCGACTTTTTGGAACAGCTGCACTCGGAGCGCCTGGAGCGCAGGGAGCAGCGGCGCAGGGAGTTTTTGTCCCGCCTTACCCCCGAGCAGCAGCAGGCCATCCAGAAGCTGGAGGAGCGTATGGAAGCCCTTTCCAGACGCAACGCCATTCTGCGCCGCAGGCTGCTCAGAGCCTTCCCGGAGATGCGCTCCACCCGCTACGAGCTGGCGCTGGAGCGGATGCGCGAGGCGCTGCGCAAAAAGAAAAAATAAATTGGATCTTCCCCTTCTTGCCGGCAAGAGGGGGAATTTTTTTGCACGGAACGGCAAATCCGGTTGCCTTTTTATGGCGAATAGTTTATAATGGTTCTACAAATAGCGTGAAGTTTTCCCGCAAACAGGGGAAGCTTTTTCTGGAATTTTTAAAATGGGTGCAATAAAACGGCGCCCGTTGGACACTGAATTTATGATGGGTGGTGTAGAGGTGAAATTGGACACAGCGATTGTGCTGGACGCCCAGAGCGGGAGCAGGGAAGGATTTACCCGGCTGTATGAAGCGGTGGCTCCCGCGTTATACCGGACGGCATTGTACACCCTGGGCAACAGCCACGACGCAGAGGACGTTGTTTCCGAAACCTTTATCGAGGCCTACCGTGGCCTTGCCGGCCTGCGCGACCCGCAGGCGTTTATGACATGGATTTACCGCATCCTTTCGGCGCGGTGCAACCGCAAAATCCGCGAGTATGTCCGCGCGCGCAACGAAGAGGTGGACCTCGAGGAGATGGTGCAGCAGCCGGGGGATCAGGGAGCCTTTTCGGAGACGGTGCTCAGCCGCGCGGACCTGGTGCGCGCGCTGGAAAGTTTGAGCGCGGAGGAGCGGCAGATCGTCGTGCTGTCGGTGATCGAAGGGTATACCACAAGGGAGATTGCCGCCATCGTGGGTTCCCCGCAGGGAACCATCAGCTCGAAGCTGTTTCGAGCATTTAAGAAAATGAGAACTTATTTGGAAGGAGGGAAGCAGCGTTGACAGAGAAAAAGGATTTGGGCCACGGCCCAGTGGAAGAAGAACCCCTTAGCGAGCGGCAGCAACAGGAGCTGCACGAGCAGGAACAGTATTTCCGGCAGGCGTTTTGTTCCGTTTCCTGCCCACCGCTTCCCGAAAGTTTGAGCGCGGACGCGATGTGGGAGAAGATCTGCTCCGGCGCAGGTGACCACCAGGTAACGGTGGACCCGGCCTCGATGCAGGAGGAGCTCCGGCAGGAGACGGAAGCCGCTCCGCAAAAGGGAAAGGTTATCCCCTTCCCGCAGCGCACCGGGAAAAAGGAGCGTGCGCGCCGCCGCACCCTGGCTGTAGCCTGTACCCTGGTGCTGGTGGTTGGACTGTCGGTGGCTTACTGGCAGCTGCGGGGGCCGCTTGGACAGGTACAGGGAATCGTGTCCGGCAATTCGCAGGCCTCCACCGCAGAGTCAGCCGAGTCCGCGGCGGCGGAAGCGACCGCAGCGGACGCGGATACGCAGACGGAGGAATCGGCTGAAGCGGTCGAGGAGGCTGCGGCGCCGATGATGGCAGCTCCGCCGGAGGAAGAAACTGCTTCGGATGAGACGGCCTCCGGCGGCGCCGGGCAGACCGAACAGCGCTCCGCCGAGACGCAGGACGCAGCCATTGCGCCGCAGAGTGCTCAGCCGCAGCAGGAGCAGGCGACTGTCCATCCAAAGATGCAGCAGGAACAGAACGAAACCGATTCTCAGCGGGAGGAGCTGCGCCAGCGGATTTTGGCTTCGATCGACGCAGGGCAGCAGGAGCAGTCCACAGAGGGAAATCCGGATACCGGCGGCAGCAGCCAGCAGCAGGCAAACCAGCTGACAGCGCAGAGCGCCGAGGCCACCGCGGAGGAGCCGGTGGAGGAATCGGTCGAAGCGGTTGTGCCGGAGCAGGAAGCCGAAACAGCTGGCGACACACAGGAGGGCGGCAGCGTCTCGATCCTCAAAAATATGATGGAGAATGCCAAGGAAAACCAGCCGCAGAGCTTTCAGCTCAAAAACGGCAGCGTCAACTATGATCCGGCCAGCGGCGAGGTCACGGTGATGGATCTCAATCAGCAGCAGACGGCGACCCTTTCGCTGCCAGCGGGGGCGCAGGTCTTTGCGTCGGATGTTACCCTGGCGGCAATCGTCCCGGATGAGCAGGCCCAGACGGTCACCCTGACCCTGTACAGCGTGGAGGACCTGCAGAACCCGCAGGCGGTCAGCACAGTGACCCACCAGGGAGAGCTGTTTGACGCCTACCAGTCGGTCTCGGACAGCTACACGCTGGTCACCAGCGTCTGGTTCGACCGGGAACAGGTGGAGGGCGGCAACTTTTTGCCGCAGGTCAACGGCGCGGAACTTTCTCCCGATCAGATCAACATCATTGAGGGATATGAGCAGGGGGATCAGGTCAACTACCTGATTACCACAACCATCACGCCGGACTCGGTCAAGACCAGGGCGGACCTGTATTTAAACTGACACAAGGAAAGGGAAAACAATGTCATTAGAACTTGTGCGCCTGACAGACAGGCCACAGCTAAAGGAGCAGGCGGCGCAGTGGTTCCACCAAAAGTGGGGCGTGCCGCTGGCGGCCTACCAAGAGAGCATGGAGCAGTGCCTGTCGGCGCGCGGCCCGGTGCCGCAGTGGTACCTGGCGATGGAAGGGGAGCGGATTGTCAGCGGCATGGGGGTCATCGAAAATGACTTTCACGACCGCAAGGACCTTTCCCCCAACGTCTGCGCAGTCTACACCGAACCGGACTGCCGGGGACAGGGCATCGCGCGAAAGCTGCTCGACCTCGTCTGCGCGGACATGAAGGAGAAGGGGATCGACACCCTCTACCTTTTGACCGACCACACCTCCCTCTATGAGCGATACGGCTGGGAGTTTTTCTGCATGGCGCAGGGGGACGGGGAGGAGAAGCCGTCCAGAATTTACAGGCATCAAGCATAATCAGATGAAAAAGGAACCCGACGAGGGTTCCTTTTTTTACACCTGAATAAAAGCGGGGAGAACGCTTTGCAGCCAGTGCGCGATGTGCTATAATGGAGATCAAATGGGACAAAACCTTGTGGGGACAGGGGGGAAGAGGATGGAGTACAAAATTGCAATCTGCGACGACGAGCAGAAGGACCGGGATTTTGTCGCCGCGCTCAGCTGCCGGTGGGCTGAACAGCGGGGGAACACGGTGGAGCTGACCGAATTTTCCTCGGCGGAACAGTTTCTGTTCTGCTATGGGGAGCAAAGCGACTACGACATTCTGCTGCTGGACATCGAGATGGGGCAGATGGACGGGGTGCAGCTGGCAAAACAGCTGCGGCAGAAAAACGAGACGATTCAGATTGTCTTTGTCACCGGCTACTCCGATTACATCTCGGAGGGGTACGAGGTGGCGGCGCTGCACTACCTGATGAAGCCGGTGCGGGAGGAAAAGTTCTTTTCGGTGCTGGACCGCGCGGCCGATAAGCTGCGCAAAAACGAGCGCACCCTCACGCTGGAGTGCGCCGGAGAGGTGGTGCGGGTGCCGCTCTATCAGATCCGCTATGTCGACGTGCAGCACAACTACGCCACCGTCCACGCCAAGGCCGACTACACGGTGAAAAAGACGCTGGCCGAGATCGAAAAAAGTCTGGACGACCGCTTTTACCGGGTGGGGCGCTCGGCCATCGTCAACCTCAGCTGCATCGCCAGGGTGACCCGGTCGGACATTTTCCTCAACGAGGGCGACCGCATCCCGCTGCCCCGCGGGGCTTATGAAGGGGTCAACCGCGCCATTATCCAGAGGGGATAGGAGAGAACAATGGGAATTTTTGCAAACTTGCTTTCCAAAAAGATGAACCGCCAGGTCGAAACCTACCAGCAGGAGCTGGTGCAGACCCACTATCAGGAGGTGGAAAACATGTACCGCCAGATGCGCGGCTGGCGGCACGACTGGCGCAACCACCTGCAGGCGCTCAAAATCTACGCGGCAAAGGGCGACCTGCCGGGCATCCAGCGGTATCTGGACGAGCTGGACACCAGCCTTTCGGCGCTGGACATGGTCATCAAGACCGGCAACCCGATGACCGACGCCATCCTCAACTCCAAGATTTCGCTGGCAAAGAACCGGGGGATTCCGGTGATGGCCGACGCGCACATCCCGGTCAAGCTCAGAATCCCGGAGATTGACCTCTGCTGCATCCTGGGCAACCTCTTTGACAACGCCATCGAGGCAAGCGCCAAGCTGCCGCCGGAGGAGCGGCTGATCCGCGTCTACATGGACATGAAGGGCAGCCAGCTGTACATCTCGTTCACCAACTTCACCGCCGGCAAAAAGATGGTCAAGCGCGAGGGCCGCTTTGCCACCACCAAGGGTGCGGGGCATGGACTGGGTCTGATGCGCATCGACAGCATTGTGGAGCGGCTGGACGGCTATGTCAACCGCAACTCGGAGGACGGGGCCTTCACCACCGAGATCCTGCTGCCGCAGCAGGAGGAGCCATCCTCCGGTGAGGCAGCGGCTACTCAACTATAGAAAAAATGCAATTCGTCCCCCGGAAACGACAATTCGTCCCCAAAATGTGCCGGGGGCGAATTTTTGTGTTATGCTGATACCAGAAAGCGAGGGAACAGAAGATGAAACAAACAAGCAAACAGCATTACAATGTTTTCCAAAACGTCAGCTGGATGATCGGCAACGCCTGGTGCTCCTGCAAGAGCGTGCTCTGGATGTGTGTGCTGGCCGCGACTTTGACCGTCGGGGTCAATCTGGTGCAGCTTTTTATCGCGCCGCAGATCCTCTCCAGGGTCGAGCAGCAGGCGCCGCTGCCGGAGCTGCTCGGCACCATCGGCGTCTTTTCGCTGGCGCTGTTTCTGGTGCTGGGGCTGCAGGCCTATGTCGACCAGAATACCATCTTCGGGCGCATCGAGGTGCGCACCGGACTTCTTAACCAGATCGGCTACAAGACCAACACCACCTCCTTCTCCAACACGCTGGACACCGCTGTGCTGGACCTGCGCGACAAGGCCAACCGTGCGGTGCAGCAGAACAGCATGGCGGGCGAGCACATCTGGACGACGCTGACCAATTTGCTGGCAAACGTCGCGGGCTTTGTCCTCTACCTGCTGCTGATGCAGAACCTTGACCCTGTGCTGCTGGCGGTGGTGCTGGCGACCACCCTGGTCAGCTTCCTGGTGACCAAGCGCACCAACGAGTGGCGCTACCAGCACCGCGACGAGGAGGCCAAATTTTTCCACCAGCTGCGGTATCTCAAGGACAAATCCGAGTCGGTGGAGCTGGCCAAGGACATCCGCATCTTCGGCCTGCAGCCGTGGCTGCAGGGCATCTATGACAGCGTGCTCAAGCTCGAGGAGGCCTTTGTCTACCGCTATACCAAAATCCAGCTGCTGGGCAACGCGGTGGACGTGCTGCTCAGCGTTGCGCGCAACGGCATCGCCTACCTCTACCTCATCAACATGGCGCTGGAAGGTGGTCTTTCCGCCTCGCAGTTCCTGCTTTACTTCACCGCCGTCAGCGGCTTCACCAACTGGATCACCGGCATCCTCAACGAGAGCATGACGCTGCACCGCGAGAGCCTTGACCTCTCCAGCATTCGTGACTACCTCAACCTCGAGGAGCCGTTCCGGTTTGAGGGCGGCAAGGAGATCCCGGCCCCCGGCAAGGACGGGTATGAGCTGCGGCTGCAAAACGTCTCCTTCCGCTACCCCAAGGCCGAGAAGAACACCATCCACAATTTAAACCTCACCGTCCGCCCCGGCGAGAAGCTGGCGATTGTGGGCCTCAACGGCGCGGGCAAAACCACGCTGGTCAAGCTCCTGTGCGGCTTGCTGGACCCGACCGAGGGCGCGGTGCTGCTGGACGGGCAGGACATCCGCCAATTTAACCGCAGAGACTACTATGCGCTCTTCTCCGCTGTTTTCCAGGAATTTTCGGTACTGGCTGCGACAGTGGCTGAAAACGTCTCTCAGGCGGTTGGAGGCGGCGATAAAGAAAAGGTGCGCGCCTGCCTGGACAAGGCGGGCCTGACCGAGAAAATCGACTCGCTGCCCAAGGACATCGACACCCAGGTGGGCCGGGAGGTTTATGAGGACGGCGTGCTGTTCTCCGGCGGCCAGACCCAGCGGCTGATGCTGGCCCGCGCTTTGTATAAGGATGGGCCGGTGCTGCTGCTCGACGAGCCGACGGCGGCGCTCGACCCGATTGCAGAGAACGACATCTACCTCAAATACAACGAGATGAGCGCGGGCAAGACCTCGCTGTTCATCTCCCACCGCCTGGCCTCCACCCGCTTCTGCGACCGCATCATCTTTGTGGCGGGCGGCGACATCGCCGAGGAGGGCACCCACGACGAGCTGATGCAGAAGGGCGGCGGCTACGCCAAGCTCTTTGAGGTGCAGAGCCGCTATTACCGGGAAGGGAGAGAGTTTTAATGAAAGAGCAAAACACCAATCAGATGAGCACCCGTCAGGTCATCGAGATTCACCGCAGGGCGATCGGGGACATGCAGAAGATGTGCCCCTATCTGCTCCCCTCCACCGCGCTCTACGCCGTCGTCTCGGGCATCGTCCCCTATGTCACCGTCTTTTTCTCGGCCCGCATCCTGAACGAGCTGGCCGGCCAGCGCAGGCCGGAGGAGCTGTGGCGCTGGGTGATTTTATCGGTAGCGGTGGGCGGCGTGCTGGCGCTGCTGAACGCGGTGCTGCTGCGGGTGAAAAGCGCGCAGCGGGATTTGTTCTATGACAGCAAGGAGCGGATGTACACCGCCAAGATGTTCTCGCTGGACTACACCGACGTCGACAACCAGGAGGCGCGCGGCCTGCTCTCCATCGCCCGCCAGAACGAAAACTGGGCCGGGTGGGGATTTATCCGCCTGATCGAGATTGTCGAGGAGATGTCCAAGGCGGCGGTGGGCGTCCTCAGCGCCATCGTGCTGTCGGTCAGCCTGTTCACCCAGCCGGTGCCGGCGTCGGCGGGCTGGTACACCGTCCTCAACAATCCCCTGTTCATCCTGCTGCTGCTCAGCGTGATGGTGGGCATCAGCCTGCTCTCCGGAGCTTGTAACGGCAAGGCCTTTGCAATCTGGAGCACATGCAGCGAGGGCGCAAATTTATCCAACCGGAGTTTTAACTTCTGGGTAGATCTGGGACTCCAGCGTTCCCGCACAATGGACGTCCGCATGTATAATCAGCAGAATTTATTCCTGTACTATAACCGGGATGTGGGGGTGTTCAGCACCATCGGCGAGATGGCCCAAAAGTTCCGCGGCCCGATCGGGGTGCTGCACGGTTTTGCTGCCGCCATTTCGGCGGTGTTCATCGGCTTTGTTTATATCTTTACCTGCCTGAAGGCGATGGGCGGCGCGTTTGGGGTCGGCTCCATCACCCAGTATGTGGGTGCAGTCACCGCCCTGTCGCAGAACCTTTCCTCCCTCTTTGAAAACTGGGGCGTCTTAAAGACCAACGCCGATTTCCTGAAGCCTGCCTACCAGTTCCTGGACCTCCCCAACCGGATGTACCAGGGGTCGCTGACCACCGAAAAGCGCGCCGACCGCAAGTACGAGGTGGAGTTCCGCGACGTCTCCTTCCGATATCCCGGTGCCGAAACATGGGCGCTGCGCCACGTCAACGTCAGGTTCCGGGTCGGTGAGCGGATGGCGGTGGTCGGCGAGAACGGCTCGGGCAAGACCACCTTTATTAAGCTCCTCTGCCGCCTCTATGACCCGCAGGAGGGACAGATTCTCTTAAACGGCATCGACATCCGCAAATACAACTACCGCGAGTACATGAACATCTTCTCGGTGGTGTTCCAGGACTTCCAGCTGCTCTCCCAGCCGCTGGGCCAGAACGTGGCGGGCGCGGCCGACTATGACCGCGAGCGGGTGGAAAAGGCGCTGATTGACGCCGGCTTTGGCGAGCGGTTGGAGCGGCTGCCCAAGGGGCTGGACACCCAGCTCTACAAGGATTTTTCCGACGAGGGCGTGGAGGTTTCCGGCGGCGAGGCGCAGAAGATTGCCATCGCCCGGGCGCTGTACAAAAACGCGCCGTTCATCATCCTCGACGAGCCGACAGCCGCGCTCGACCCGATTGCCGAGGCGGAGATCTACGCCCAGTTTAACCAGATTGCGGGCGACAAGACCGCCATCTACATCAGCCACCGCCTGTCCTCCTGCCGCTTCTGCGACGAGATCATGGTTTTTGACCGCGGACAGATTGTGCAGAAGGGCAGCCACGACGCCTTAATCAGCGACGAGCGGGGCAAATACGCCACCCTCTGGCACGCGCAGGCGCAGTACTACACCGAGGAAGAGGCAGCTTGCATTTAATTGGTTCCTTCGTTGCCGGAGAGAAACACCCCTTCGGCGATAAAAAACAAGCAAGGCCGGTCCATGACGGACCGGCCTTGTTTTTGCCTTGGCGTTTAATCCTGTTCAAAGTTGAGAATCTCCCCGGTGAAGGCTTCGACCTCGCACTCATATTCGTGCTGACCGGAGCTGAATTCCAGCTCGTAGGAGAAGCGGCCGTCGTCCTCGTCCAGCTCGCACTTTTCCCAGCGGACCTGATCCTCGGTGAGCCCGGCGCGCTGCAAAGCAGCTGCTTTTGCGGCATCCTCGCCGATGTAGCTGCCGGTGGCAGTACCCTGCTGCTGCGGGATAGAGAAATTTTCGACGTCGTTGTCATAGGAGAGGATGTCGCCGGTGGCGGCGTCGATCTCATAGTCGTACTCGGTGGAGCCGCTGTAGAACTCGACGTCGTAGACCCGCCGCCCGTCGTCCTCCTCGAGCGAAACGCTGTGGAAGGTAAGGTCGGCAACGGCCACACCGGCGTGGTTGGCGGCGATCTCTTTGGCCTGCTCCTCGGTGATGGAGGCGGACTGCTGCGGCTGCTGTTCGCCGGTTTGCCCGGTAACGGGCTGTGCAGTGGTTTGGTCGGTGGCTGGCTGTTCGGTTGTCTGTTCAGCCGACGGCTGTTCAGTGGTTTGCTCGTTGCCAGCCGGTTGTTCGGTGGTCTGTTCATTGGTGGCCGATTCCCCGACCTGGGTCACCGCGTCGGGGGCAAGGTGCGCCAAATCCTCGGTGATCTCGTCGTAGAGCTCGCGGTTAAAGTCGTCGTCGCTGCCGTCCACAAAGACGCTGATCTGCGCCTGGTCGTCCAGATAGCCCTTGCGGCTCATCGCGCCCATCAGGGCGTCCAGCGCGGTGCTGAGCTTTAAGTTTTTGAGAGAGAGGTCGTCGAGCACCTCGGCGCCGTCGGTGTTGCCTGCCTGGGTGTCGATGACGTATTCAAAGCGGTTGAGCGAGAGGGCGACCGAAGGGTTGACGTCGATCGAGACCACCGCCTTGGTGGAAAACCACAGCCAGGAGAAGATGCCTCCCGCGCACAGCACCAGCAGCACACAGGCCGCTGCCAGCCGCTGCCAGCGCAGTCTTTGTCTGGGGAACTGGCGGGGGACAATCTCGTCCACCACCGTCAGCGGGGTGATGGGGGCGGAGGAGGCCTGCTGATAGATGTCCGGCACCTGCTGCACCACCGCCTTGGCCAGCATATATTCGACCTCCTGGTCGGTGAGCTTTCTGTTCGGTTTGCGTTCAGCCATCTTTACTGCACCTCCTTTTGGGGGAAGGAATCTTCCTCCAGGGCTTTTTTGAGCTTTTTGAGCGAGCGGGCGTATTTGGAGAGCACCGTCGCCAGCGGCATCCCCAGCATCTCGGCGATCTCCCGGTGCTTGAGCCCGGTCACCGCGTGCAGAATCAGAATCTGCCGCTCCTGGTCGCCCAGCACCTTCATGGCCTGCTCCAGGGCGACCGCCTCCTCGCTGTCCCGGTCAAAGGAGGGGGTGGTCTCCTCCAGGTCATCCAGCGGGATCTGCCTGCCTGCGGAGCGCAGCCGGGTGCGGGCGAGATTTTTGGTGATGGTCAAAATCCAGGCCATCGGCTTGCCCATCGGCATATACAGATGGGCGGCGCAGCGGATTTTGAGATAGGTGTCCATCATGATATCCTGCGCCTCGTGGTGGTTTCTCATCAGGGACAGTGCGTAGCCGTAGATGGCGCTGTCGGTTGCGCGGTAAAGTTCCTCAAAAGCCTGCTGGCTGCCCAGGGCAATCTGCCGCAGCAGCTCCTCCAGATCGTGTGGATCCATCACAGGCCGCAGAGGTTTAAAGTGGTTTTCTACCAGCATCATGGTCATGAGCATACTTTTTTGTTCCCTCCTGCCCAAAAGCAGAGGTCCCGCCGGTGTGGGACAAAAAAGTTCAGGCAGTTTATTTAAGACTGCCTGAACCGCTCTTGCTTTTAAGGTTTATGGAAAATCACGCAGATTAAAATGGCGAGCGTTCAGGTGAGTTTCCAGTTAAATTCAGTATACCAGCGCCGGGGAAGAAATGCAACCGGTTTTTGCAGCCTTAGTCCCGCTCCGCTTCCAGGATGGTGCCGGAGGCGGCGTCGATGGTGTACTCGTACTCGCGGAAGTTGTGGTGGAACTCGATCTCATACTCGGCGCGGCCGTCGTCATGGTCGAACTCGGCCTTGTCAAAGTTGACCCCCGAGGAGCTCAGGCCCGCGTGCTGCAGGGCAATCTCCTTGGCGCGCTCCACACCGATGTAGCCGGAGGAACTGCTGGAGGTGGAGGAAGGGATGCGGTAGCCTTCGATGTCGGCGTCGTAGGAGAGGATGGTGCCGTCAG
>ERZ1643246.2517-NODE-2517-length-17214-cov-35.151641_pt1 | contig 17214 bp, 13 predicted proteins | sample MGYA00579265_ERZ1643246 | MGnify/ENA primary metagenome ERZ1643246 (study PRJEB29033, sample SAMEA4952261) | chicken gut metagenome | biome: Broiler Chicken; feature: Gastrointestinal Tract; material: Caecum | place: Ireland | collected 2018 | study: Broiler...
CGTCATGGACACACGCACCTCAAACGTGCCTGTCTGCCGATTCCAGCACTTCCGCATAGGCGACGCCGGCGCACTGCGTCGGCATCGCAAAAGTTATGTTAGCATATCTGCACCGCAAAAGTCAAGAGCTTTTTGCCGCTTGGGGGCAAAAAAACGGGCGGGGCGGCAGTTCAGTCGGCAAACATCGGGGTGGACAGGTAGCGGTCGCCGGTGTCGGGCAGCAGCACCACCACCAGCTTGCCGGCGTTTTCGGGGCGGGCGGCCACCTGCGCTGCTGCCCAGGCCGCAGCGCCGGAGCTGATGCCCACCAAAAAGCCGTCCTTCTGTGCGATCGCCCGGCCGGCGGCGTAGGCGTCCTGTTCGGTCACGGGGATGATCTCGTCGTAAACGCGGGTGTCCAGCGTTTCGGGCACAAAGCCCGCGCCGATGCCCTGCAGGCCGTGGGGGCCGGCCTGGCCGCCGCTCAGGACCGGGCTGCCGGCAGGCTCCACGGCAATGACCTTCACGTTGGGGTTCTGGGCTTTCAGGTAGCTGCCCACGCCGCTGATGGTGCCGCCGGTGCCCACGCCCGCCACAAAAATGTCCACCTGGCCGTAGGTGTCGTGCCAGATCTCCGGGCCGGTGGTGGCGCGGTGGGCAGCGGGGTTGACCGGGTTCTCGAACTGGCCGGGCACAAAGCTGCCGGGGGTGGCGGCGGCCAGCTCGCTGGCTTTCTCGATAGCGCCGGCCATGCCTTTGGCGCCGGGGGTCAGTACGATCTCGGCCCCGAAAGCCTTCAGCAGGTTGCGGCGCTCGACGCTCATGGTGTCGGGCATGGTCAGCACCACATGGTAGCCGCGGGAGGCGCCGATGGCCGCCAGCCCGATGCCGGTGTTGCCGCTGGTCGGCTCGATGATGGTGGCGCCGGGGGTCAGCTTGCCTTCGCGCTCGGCCCGGTCCAGCATGGCTTTGGCCACCCGGTCCTTGACGCTGCCGGCGGGGTTGCAGTATTCCAGTTTGGCTGCCAGCGGCGTTTTCAGCCCTTGGGCGGCGGAAAAGTTGGACAGATAAACCAGCGGGGTGTGCCCGACCAGCGCGTCGATGCCGGATGCGATTCTCATGGGGGTGACCTCCTTTGTGGGGCAGTGTTTTTTGTTTACGGCGCGCCGCGGCCATGGTATGCGCCGCGGTGCGGGCGGTATGCCGTATGCCCATTATTATAGCCAAAAGGCGGCGTGCGGGCAAGACGGTGCGGGGACGTCAGGCGCGGAAATCAATGTCGAACCGTCTGCCGTGGTGGAACAAAACGCCGTCCGTCAGCCGGATGCACAAAATGCGGGTATCCCCGTCGGCCAGGTCGTTGTGGCCGTTGTCGATCCAGCCGGCAAAGGCGGCGCGCAGCCGGGCGGCCAGCGCCGCGTTGCCGGGGGCGCTCCAGGCGCCCAGGTCTGCGCCGTCGCCGTGGGCGGTGAACCAGTCGCCGCAGACCGCCACGGCCGGGCTGCGCCGGATCTGCCGCATTTTGCCGGACAGCCGATGGGTGACCACATAAAAACAGCCGTCGCTGTACAGCGCGTTGACATACCGCACATGCGGCCGGCCGCCCTCCGCCGTCGCCAGCGCGATGACGGTATCTTTTCCAAAGCGTTCGTTCAGGATCTGCGCGGTTTCCGCGTTCAGCTTTTCCATGGGCGTCTCCTTATGCCGGATCTGCGCTTCCGGGACGGCGCGTCACAAAATGGTTTCCATGCCGTATTTCAGCGGCCGCAGGCCGCAGGACTCGTAAAAGCGTTTGGCGCTGTCGTTGCCGGCCCAGACGTTCAGCGTCAGGTTGTAGCAGCCGTGGTCTTTGGCATACTGCACGGCGGCGTCGTACAGCGTGCGGCCGATGTGCTGCCCGCGCAGCGCCTCGTCCACGCACAGGTCGTCGATGTACAGCGTCTTGACGTCGGTCATCACGGTGCTGCCCTTCTGCTGCTGCAAGATGCAGAAAGCGTACCCCACCAGCCGGTCGTCCCCGTCCACGGCAGCCAGGATGGGGCGGCTGTCATCGGCCAAAATGGCGGCCAGCTCCCCGTCGGTGTACTTGCTGCCGCCGTCCCGGAACAGGTCGGGGCGGATGCGGTGGTGCACCTCCTCCACCTGGCGCAGCAGCGCGTGGATGCGGGGGATATCTCTGGTTTGGGCAAGTCGGACGGTCATGGTGCTCCCTCCCGGATGGACAGTGTGGCATATCACGGTTTTGCGTATCCAGTATACACCCGCAGGCGGCGCGGGGCAAGCGGCGGGCCGGCTTCGGTTCATAAACCGCCCGGCCGCCGCGTACAGATACAGCAGAAAACGCGGGGGCGCTGCCCGCCGCCCGCATTGACAGGGGGGAGTCTGTATGAAACGCACGCCGGACAAACTGGCATGGAAACGGTGGGGCCTGGGGCTGTGGTTCGGCGCGGTGTGCGCGCTGTCGCTGTGCGGGTGGGGGCTGCTGGCCGGCGGGCTGCCGCAGGCCGGGGCGGGGGAGACCGCCATCCCCAACGACGTGTTTGCGGTGCAGGCCCCCGCCGACGCCGACGACGCGGCCGAGGCCATGATGCTGAAGATCGCCTGCCTGACCTTTGACGACGGGCCGTCCCCCAACACCCGGCCGATCTTGGATATCCTGGCCGACCGGGACGTGCCCGCCACCTTTTTTGTGGTGGCGCAGGAGGTCAACCGGGACTATCTGCCGCTGCTGGCCGACATCCAGGCCGAAGGCCACCAGGTGGCCCTGCACAGCGCCACCCACAAGTATTCGCAGATCTACGCCGGCAGCGAGGCGTTCTGGCTGGACATCAAGGCGCTGCGGCAGGCCATCTCGCCCTATGTGGATGTGGAAAACATCCACTGGCTGCGCTTCCCCGGCGGCAGCACCAACACCGTCAGCCACAAATACGGCGGCAGCGGCATCATGCAGCAGCTGATCCGCGAGGCGGAGGAAAAAGGCTACGAGTGGATCGACTGGAACGTGTCGGCCGAGGACGCCGCCGGCGGGGACCCCGACGCGGACCAGATCCTGGCAAACATCCGGCGCGACGCCGAAGGGCGCGACCTGTGCGTGGTGCTGATGCACGACACCGCCAAAACCGACGCCACGGTGGAGGCCCTGCCGGCGGTCATCGACTGGTTCCGCGGGCAGGGATACCATTTCTGCACGGTGGAGCAGATGTACGAGGCGCGGGACGGCGGGTGAGCACAGGCCGGCCGGGAAAAGCGGGGGAAAGCATGGCCCGGCCGCCTGCCTGCGCATGCCGGGAGCGGCGGGGGAAGATTCTCCACCTTGCACAGCCCGGCGGGGCAAAATTTTGGCAGGCCTACAAAAACTGAACATGGTGTTGAAATATGGCCCTCTTTTCATTGCATTGACGCGCCCGGCGGGGTATAATAAAGCTGCCCGCGGCCCTTTGGCGGGCAGGGAAGAGGGGATGAACCATGCACCGCACCCAAACTGCCCGCACCGCGCTGTGCGGCGTGCTGGGGGCGCTGGGGCTTGTGCTGCTGGCGCTGGGCAGCGTGCTGCCGCTGGCCACCTATGCCGCGCCGATGCTGGCCGCCTTTGCGCTGATCCCGCTGGTACAGGACTGTCCGCCCCGGTACGCCTGGCTGACCTGGGCGGCCACCGCCCTGCTGGCGCTGATGCTGCTGCCCGACCGGGAACTGGCGCTGACCTACGCGCTGGTGCTGGGGCCGTACCCCATGCTGAAACAGCGGCTGGACAAACTGCCCGGCCGGCCGCTGCGCCTGGCGGCCAAGCTGGCGGTGTTCAACGCCGCGGTGCTGGCCTGCTACGGGCTGCTGCTGGTGGTGTTCCCCCTGCCCGGCCTGTGGGAGGAGTTTGCCGCCGGCGGCCTGGCGCTGACCCTGGCCACGCTGGCGGTGGGCAATGTGGCCTTTGCCGCCTTTGACGTGGTGCTGGCGCTGCTGGCGGTGGTTTACCGCCGCAGGCTGCGCCCGCTGCTGAAGTTTCTGCACTGAAGCGCCCGGACGGCGCCCCGCCGGCCGGAAACGATCTCCATACGGAATGTGTCAATATATCGCAATATCGCAAAAGATGACCCCCAAAACGGAAAGGACTGTTGTGCCATGTGGTTTGACGACGCTGTAATTTACCAGATCTACCCCCTGGGCCTGTGCGGCGCGCCGCTGAAAAATGAAGGCCCCGACCCGGAGCACCCCCACCGCATCCTGCGGCTGCTGGACTGGGTGGACCATATCAAGGACCTGGGCGCCACCTGCGTGCTGTTCAACCCCCTGTTCGAGAGCGACGCCCACGGCTACGACACCCGCGATTACAACCGGGTAGACTGCCGCCTGGGCACCAACCAGGACTTTAAGCAGGTCTGCGACGCGCTGCACGTCGCCGGGCTGAAAGTCATGCTGGACGGCGTGTTCAACCATGTGGGGCGGGGCTTCTGGGCGTTCCAGGATGTGAAGGCCAACCGCCACGGCAGCCGCTACAAGGACTGGTTCCACATCTCCTTCGACGGCAACAACGAGTTCGGCGACGGCTTCTGGTACGAGGGCTGGGAGGGCTGCAACGACCTGGTCAAGCTGAACCTGCAGAACCCGGAGGTCAAAAACTACCTGTTCGACGCGGTTCGCGGCTGGGTGCGGGAGTACGGCATCGACGGCCTGCGGCTGGACGTGGCCTACTGCCTGGACCTGGGCTTTTTGGCCGAGCTGCGCGCGCTGACCGACGGGCTGAAACCGGAGTTTGCCCTGATGGGCGAAACGCTGCACGGCGACTACAACCGCTGGATGAACGACCATGCCTGCCACTCGGTCACCAACTACGAGTGCTACAAGGGGCTGTATTCCAGCTTCAATTCGGGCAATATGCACGAGATCGCTTACAGCCTCAACCGGCAGTTCGGCTCCGAGCCCTGGTGCCTGTACACCGGCAAGCATCTTTTGAACTTTGTGGACAACCACGACGTCACCCGCATCGCCACCATCCTGGCGGACAAAAACTGCCTCAGGCCCATCTACGGCCTGCTGTTCGGCATGCCGGGCACCCCGGCGGTCTACTACGGCAGCGAGTGGGGCGTGCAGGGCGACAAAAAGGACGGCGACCCCGCCCTGCGCCCGGAGATCGCCCTGCCGGAACACAATGCCCTGACCGAGTGGATCGCCGCGCTGGCCGGCGCCCGCAGCGCCAGCCCGGCGCTGCGAAACGGCAGCTACCGCAACGTGATGGTCCAGCCCAAACAGCTGATCTTTGAGCGCCGCTGCGGGGACGACCGGGTGCTGGTGGCCCTCAACGCCGACAGCGAGACTTACCATGCCGACTTCAACGCCGAGGCCGGCCGCGCGGTGGACCTGATCACCGGCGACGTGCACGATTTTGGCGGCGGCAGCGACCTGCCGCCCTACTCCTGCATGTTCTGGAAAACCGAGTAAGCACCATCCGACCTAACGAAAAGGGTGTGTCTATGAAAAAGCTGCTGATTTTGGGAAGTGTGTTTGCAGTTGCTGCACTGATCGGCCTGGTTTCTTTTCTGGCTGGGACCAGAAACGTAAATGCCGGTGCATTTCTCTTTCCGGGGATCGTCGCGGCAGTTTTGCTGATTGCCTATTTTCGCGGCAGTCGGCAGGGTTGAGCCTCTGCCGCTGGCGCGTTGGCAAGACAAAACATAACGAGCAGGCTTCCGGCCATTTGGGCCGGAAGCCTGCTCGTTATCTGTCATTTGATTTGTATCGGTATCGCCGCGCCGCGGCGGGGGAGAAGGGCGGCTCAGGCAAGCGTCAGCCGGCCGTCCGCAGCGTCCACCGTCAGGGTGTCCCCGGCGCGGTGGCTGCCGGCGATGATCTCCCTGGCGATGCGGGTCTCCACGTTGGCCTGGATATACCGTTTCAGCGGGCGGGCGCCGTAGACCGGGTCGTAGCCGTTGTCCACGATAAAGGCCTTGGCGGCGTCGGTCACCGCCAGATGCAGCTGCTTTTCCTCCAGGCGGCTGCGCAGGTCGGCCAGCATCAGATCGACGATACCGCCGATCTCGGCCTTGGTCAGGCTCTTGTAGTAGACGATGTCGTCCAGGCGGTTCAAAAATTCCGGCCGGAACTGCCGTTTCAGCAGCTGGTCGATCTGGCCGCGGGCCTCGGCCGAAAGCTCGTTGCCGCCGGCGGCGCGGCTGCGCTCCAGGTCCTCCAGGATGATGTCGGACCCCAGGTTGGAGGTCAGGATGATGATGGTGTTCTTGAAGTCCACCGTGCGGCCCTGGCTGTCGGTGATGCGGCCGTCGTCCAGCACCTGCAGCAGGATGTTGAACACGTCGGGATGGGCCTTTTCCACCTCGTCGAACAGCACCACGCTGTAGGGTTTGCGGCGGACCGCCTCGGTCAGCTGGCCGCCCTCCTCATAGCCGACGTATCCCGGAGGCGCGCCGATCAGGCGGCTGACGCTGAACTTCTCCATATATTCGGTCATGTCGATGCGGATCAGGTTCTTCTCGCTGTCGAACAGGCTCTCGGCCAGGGCCTTGGCCAGCTCGGTCTTGCCCACGCCGGTGGGGCCCAGGAACAGGAAGCTGCCGATGGGCCGGTTGGGGTTGGCGATGCCGGCGCGGCTGCGCAGGATGGCCTCGCTCACCTTGGTGACGGCCTCGTCCTGGCCGATGACCCGCTTATGCAGCACGTCGGCCAGATGCAGCAGCTTCTCCCGCTCGCCTTCCACCAGCTTTTCCACCGGGATGCCGGTCCAGCGGGCCACGATGCGGGCGATCTCCTCGTCGGTGACGCGGTCCCGCAGCAGGCTGGCCTCCTTCTTTTCGGCGGCCAGCTTTTCCTCGGCGGCCAGCTGCTTCTGCAGCTCGGGCAGGCGGCCGTACTTCAGCTCGGCGGCCTTGTTCAGGTCGTATTCGCGCTGGGCCTTTTCGATGGCGGCATTGGTCTGCTCGATCTGCTCGCGCAGGGACTGCACTTTGCTGATGGCGTTCTTCTCGTTTTCCCACTGGGCCTTCATCTGGCGGAACTTGTCCTGCAGCTCGGCCAGTTCCTTTTCGATGTCCTTCAGGCGGCTCTGGCTGAGGGCGTCGGTCTCCTTCTTCAGGCTGACCTGCTCGATCTGCAGCTGGGTGATCTTGTGGGCAAGATCGTCCATCTCGCTGGGCATGCTGTCCATCTCGGTCTTGATCATGGCGCACGCCTCGTCCACCAGGTCGATGGCCTTGTCGGGCAGGAAGCGGTCGGTGATATACCGGTCGCTGAGGGTGGCGGCGGCGATCAGGGCGCTGTCGTTGATCTTGACGCCGTGGAACACTTCATACCGCTCTTTCAGGCCGCGCAGGATGGAAATGGTGTCCTCCACGGTGGGTTCGTCCACCATCACCGGCTGGAACCGCCGCTCGAGGGCGGGGTCCTTCTCGATGTACTGGCGGTACTCGTCCAGGGTGGTGGCGCCGATGCAGTGCAGCTCGCCCCGGGCCAGCATGGGCTTGAGCAGGTTGCCCGCGTCCATGGCGCCGTCGGTCTTGCCGGCGCCCACGATGGTGTGCAGCTCGTCGATGAACAGGATGATCTGTCCCTCGCTCTTTTTCACCTCGTTCAGCACGCTCTTCAGGCGCTCCTCAAACTCGCCGCGGTACTTTGCGCCGGCCACCAGCGCGCCCATGTCCAGGCTGAAGATGGTGCGGTTTTTCAGGTTTTCCGGCACGTCGCCGCGCACGATCCGCTGGGCAAGCCCCTCGGCGATGGCGGTCTTGCCCACGCCGGCCTCGCCGATCAGCACAGGGTTGTTCTTGCGCTTGCGGCTCAGGATGCGGATGACGTTGCGGATCTCCACGTCGCGGCCGATGACCGGGTCCAGCTTGTTCTGCCGGGCGGCCTCCACCAGGTCGGTGCCGTACTTTTTCAGCGCGTTGTAGGTCTCCTCCGGGTTGTCGCTGGTCACCCGCTGGTTGCCCCGCACGGTGCTCAGCTGCTGCATAAACTTTTCGGCAGTGATGCCAAACTGCTTGAACAGTTCGCCCGCGGCCCTGCCCGGCCGCTGTACAATGCCCAGGAACACATGCTCCACGCTGATATACTCGTCCTTCATCTGCCTGGCCTGGGCCTCGGCGGCGTTCAGCGCCCGGTCCAGATCGCCGGAGATATAGACCTTTTCCGGGTCCCGGCCGCTGCCGGTCACCCGCGGCAGGGCGGCGACTTTCTCGGTGGCGGCATTGGCAAAGGCGTTGGCGTCAACGCCCATGGCCTGCAAAAGCTGGGGGATCAGGCCGTCCTGCTGCTGGGCAAGGGCCGCCAGCAGGTGCTCCTGCTCGACGGCCTGGTTGGAATATTCCACGGCAAGGCGCTGCGCGTTCTGCAGGGCCTCGATGGTTTTCTGGGTAAACTGGTTCATGTTCATATCGCAGACCTCCTTTGTGTGGACACGATGTGATACCCTGGCAGCCTTGGCGGCGGACTGCCAGCCCGCCGGCTGCCGTCGGCCGTCAAAACGGCCGGAAGCCAAACGATGTGCCGACCAGACGGCTGTTTGCAAAATGGAAACCAAAACCGATACGCTGGATTAGCACTCTATCGCTTAGACTGCTAACATTGTACCACGCCCGCTGCAAAATGCAATACCCTACACAGAAAGTTTACATTTCCGCCCCGCCCGGCCCGCCTGCCGGAGGCAGACGGGCGCAGCGGATAAGCGCCAAAGCGCCGGGAAACCCGCCGAAAAGGCGCAATGCCGCCGCAATGCCTGGGGACCCCGCGGCGCAGCGGTGCTTGGGGCGCGGGCCGGGGACCGCGTGGGGGTGCCCGGTATCATTGACCGTGCAGGGGGATAAAGCGCCCATATGTAAAAACTGGCCGAATCCCCCGGCCTGCCCTTGCGATTCTTGGCCCGCCGGGGTATAATACGGGTACATCCCACCGGCAGCGCCATCCGGCTGCCGCCTTTTGCTTTTTATCGATTTGTTCCATTCCATCAGGATACCCGCTCTGCGCGGTATCTTTGCGATCGCAGGGAGAATTCCATGGCATCTGATTTTTACACCTATCATAAACAGGCGAAGGACCGGCGCAGGCGCAGGTATGTGGGCGTGCTGCTGTTCCTGCTGGCGCTGCTGCTGGCCATGGCGGGGGGCGTGCTGTGGTGGTACGGCGGCGGGCAGCCCGCGTCGGCGGTGCAGGCCACGGCGGAGCAGGCCGCCGCCCAGTCCGCGCAGGCCACGGCCACCCCGGCGCCCGCCACCCCGGCCCCCCAGACGCCGGAGTCCGCCACGCCGGAAAGCGCCACTCCGGAAAGCGCCGGCAGCTACACCCCGGTGCGGCTGCTGCCCCAGGTGGACAACGCCGCCTGGGACACTGCCGCCAAAGTGGCGGCGACCCTCAATCAGGATTACCAGAACACCGACCACCGCATGGTGGCGCTGCCCATGCTGGGCACCGTGACCGACAGCTACTTTGACACCGTCACCTTTGTGGGCGACAGCCTGGCCTCCGGCATGGGCATCTATGCCACCGGCTACCCCAACGCCCACTACGCCACCTACCGCAGCATCGGGCCGGAGGCCATCGTCAACAACACCACCGTGACCAACGCGGTCACCGGCGCCACCGAGACCCCCATCGAGACCATCGTGGCCAGCCAGCCGGACTACGTCTATATCCTGGTGGGCACCAACACGCTGGTCAACGCCAACAGCGAGGAACGCCTGCTGGCCTATTACGAGCAGATGATCGACGTGCTGCGCGAAAAGCTGAACCCCGGCGTCGTGTTCTATATCCAGGCCATCCCCGGTGTGCAGGAGGACGTGGTGCAGACCCGCCCCGGCCTGGACAACGCCCGCATCTTTTCCGTCAACAACCTGCTGGCCAACCTGGCGCTGCGCAAGGGCTGCTACTTTGTCAACATCCGCGAGGCGCTCAACAATCTGGACGGCAGCCTGATCGACGAGTATGACGTCGGCCTGGACGGCGTCCACGTCAACCCTGCGGGCTACCAGGCCTGGGCGGACTATCTGGCCACCCACACCGCCTGGAACAGCCGCAGCATCTATCTGGGCCAGAATCCCTGGAAGATCCTTGGCAGCTGAAACGCCACGGCAACCAAACTGCATCCAAACGCGCCCCCACGGCGGCCGAAACGGCCCGGTGGGGGCGCATTTTTTGAACATAATACCGAGAAAATGTCCAAAAGTGTAGAAGAATTGCACAAATCAATAAAACGCGGCATGATTTTTTTAGCAGAATATAACAGAAAAACCTTGAAATTCCTTCCCGAAACAGGTAATATAATAGTAGTTAAATTCTGGCGGTGTGCAACCGCTGTAAGGGGGAGATTACAGTGAACAAAGCAGCAGCCAAGGATGCAGGGTATCCCATTTTCCTGTTCAAACAGGGCAACAACCAGGAGGCACAGCGGTATTTCGGCGCCCACCTCTGCCAGCAGGACGGCCAGGACGGCGCGGTGTTCCGTGTCTGGGCGCCCCATGCCAAGGCGGTGTCTGTGGTAGGCGATTTTAACAGCTGGGTCCCCGGCAGCCATCCGATGACCAAGGTCGAGGAAGGGATCTGGGAGCTTTTTATCCCCGGGATCAAAGAGTACGACATCTATAAATTCTGCGTCACCAGCCCGTCGGACGAGCTTTTGTTCAAGGCGGACCCGTACGCCTTCCATACCGAGACCCGCCCCTCCAACGGCAGCAAGGTCTACGACCTGGACGGCTATGCCTGGAACGACGGCGCCTGGCTGGAACAGCAGGAAAAGCAGGACGTCATCAATTCGCCCGTCAGCATCTACGAGATGCACATGGGCAGCTGGAAGATGAAGGACGAGAATACGCCCTACAACTATTCCGAGGTCGCCGACCTGCTGATCCCCTATATCAAGGATATGGGCTACACCCATGTGGAGCTGCTGCCCATCACCGAATATCCGTTTGACGGCAGCTGGGGCTACCAGGTATCCGGCTATTTTGCGCCCACCAGCCGCTATGGCACCCCCAAGGACTTTATGGCCTTTGTGGACAAGCTGCACCAGGCCGGCATCGGCGTGATCCTGGACTGGGTGCCCGCCCACTTCCCGCGGGACGGCTACGGCCTGTACATGTTCGACGGCGCCCCCTGCTACGAGGACCCCAACCCCCGCCGCGGCGAGCACAAAGAGTGGGGCACCATGGTGTTCAACTACGGCATGGGCGAAGTGCAGAGCTTTTTGATCTCCAGCGCGCTGTTCTGGATCGACCAGTATCACCTGGACGGTCTGCGGGTGGACGCGGTGGCCAGCATGCTCTATCTGGATTACAACCGCCGCGACGGCGAGTGGGAACCCAACGTCAACGGCGGCAAGGAAAACCTGGAGGCCATCGCCTTTTTGCAGAAGTGCAACGGCGTGGTGCTGGGCCGCCACCCCCACAAGATGATGATCGCCGAGGAATCCACCGCCTGGCCGATGGTGACCAAGCCTGCGGCCGACGGCGGCCTGGGCTTCAACTTCAAGTGGAACATGGGCTGGATGAACGACATGCTCAGCTACATGAAGACCGACCCGCTGTTCCGCGCCGGCAACCACGGCAAGGTGACCTTCAGCTTCTTCTACGCTTTCAGCGAGAACTTTATCCTGCCCATCAGCCACGACGAGGTCGTTCACGGCAAGTGCAGCCTGATCAACAAGATGCCCGGCGACTACGAGACCAAGTTTGCCAACCTGCGCACCTTCTACGGCTACATGATGGCCCATCCCGGCAAAAAGCTGCTGTTTATGGGCCAGGAGTTCGGCCAGTTCATCGAGTGGGACGAGAAAAAGCCGCTGGACTGGATGCTGCTGGAGTACGACAAGCACCGCCAGCTGCAGTCCTACGTGCGCGACCTGAACGCCTTCTATAAAGAGAACCCCGCCATGTGGCAGGTGGATTACAGCTGGGAAGGCTTCCAGTGGATCGTCCCGGACGACAACCAGCAGAGCGTAGTCATCTTCCTGCGGCGGGACGCTGCCGGCAAGATGATCCTGGTGGCCTGCAACTTTAACCCCGTGCTGCGCCAGGGCTACAAGCTGGGCGTGCCGGTGTCCGGCACCTACAAGGAGCTTTTGAACTCCGACGACGCCAGGTACGGCGGCGGCGACGTGCATAACGCCCCGGTGCGCAGCGTCAAGGGCGCGATGCACGGCTTTGACCAGCACATCAAGATCGATCTGCCGCCGCTGTCCACCATCTACTTCTCGGTGCCCATGCCGCGCAAGCGCAAGTCGAAGGAGGATGCCAAGGCGGCCGGCAAACCTGCCGCAAAGTCCGCCGCCAAAAAGCCGGCGGCCCAAAAAGCCGCGGCAAAGCCCGCCGCCAAAAAGGCGGCCACCAAAGCCAAAACGCCCAAGGCGTGAGGAATAAAAGACCCAAGCATGTACTAACGGCGAAAGCCGAACAAGGGGAGATTTATCATGGCAAAAGAAATGATCGCAATGATTCTGGCCGGCGGCCAGGGTTCGCGTTTGTATGCGCTGACCCAAAAGCTCGCCAAGCCCGCAGTGCCGTTTGGCGGAAAGTATCGTATCATCGACTTCCCGCTGTCCAACTGCGTCAACTCGGACATCGACACCGTCGGCATCCTGACGCAGTACCAGCCGCTTGTCCTGAACGAGTATGTGGGCAACGGCCAGCCCTGGGACCTGGACCGCCTGCACGGCGGCGTCCATGTGCTGCCGCCCTACCAGCAGGCTTCCGGCTCTGACTGGTACAAGGGCACCGCAAACGCCATCTATCAGAACATCTCGTTCATCGACCGCTACGATCCCAAGTATGTCATCATCCTGTCCGGCGACCAGATCTGCAAGCAGGATTACTCGGACTTCCTGCGCTTCCACAAAGAGAAGGACGCCGAGTTCAGCGTCGCCGTCATGGAAGTGCCATGGAGCGAGGCTTCCCGCTTTGGCCTGATGGTCACCGATGACAACGACCGCATCAGCGAGTTCCAGGAAAAGCCGAAGGATCCCAAGAGCAACCTGGCTTCCATGGGCATCTACATCTTCAACTGGGATGTGCTCAAGAGCTACCTGATCGCCGACGAGGCCGACCCCGAGAGCGAGAACGACTTTGGCAAAAACGTCATCCCCGCCCTGCTGCGCGACGGCCGCCGCATGTACGCCTACCGCTTTGCCGGCTACTGGAAGGACGTGGGCACCATCTCCTCGCTGTGGCAGGCAAACATGGAGGTCCTGGACCCCTCTCACTCCGGCATCAACCTGTTTGACGAAAGCTGGAAGATCTATTCCCGCAACACCGGCAACCCCTGCCAGAAGATCGGCGCCGACGCCGACATTGAAAACTCGATGGTCACCGAGGGCTGCAAGGTCAACGGCACCGTCAAGGATTCGATCCTGTTCCCCGGCTGCGTGGTCGAAAAGGGCGCCACCGTTGAGGCTGCCGTCGTCATGGGCGGCACCGTCATCAAGGCGGGCGCGTCGGTCAAGCACTGCATCGTGGCCGAGAATGTCACCGTTGAGGAGGGCGCCACCGTCGGCGCCATGCCCGAAGGCGGCCTGGACATCGCCAACCCCGGCGACGTTGCCACGGTCGGTTCCGGTGTCCGCATCGGCAAGGGCGCTACCGTCGGCCCCAAAGCGATGGTCTCCAATGATGTAAAGGATGGTGAGGAGCAATGGTAAGCAGCAACATGAGCGCCCTGGGCGTTATTTTTGCCAATACTTATGATAACCTGGTCCCCGAACTGGTGGCCGAACGCACGATGGCCTCCATTCCCTTCGGCGGCCGTTACCGCATGATCGACTTTGTGCTGTCCAGCATGGCAAACTCCGGCATCGACAATGTCTCTATCATTGTCCGCCGCAACTACCACTCGCTGATGGATCACCTGGGCGCCGGCCGTGAATGGGATCTGACCCGCAAGCGCGGCGGCCTGAACGTGTTCCCGCCCTATGCCGAGCGCAGCGTCAAGGTCTACTCCGGCCGTGTGGACGCGCTGGCCAGCATCCTGTCCTGGATCGGCAGCCAGAAGGAGAAGTATGTTGTCCTGTCCGACGCCTGCATCGCCTTCAACCTGGACTTCAACAAGCTGATCGAGGAGCATATCGCCAGCGGCGCCGACGTGACCATGCTCTACAACCGCGCCGAGATCCCTGAGGGCGCCCGCAACGACAACTACACCGTTCAGGTCAAGGACGGCCGCGTCACCGAGCTGCTGTCCAACGACTACCGCCCCGGCCAGCAGAACCTGGCCATGAACATCTACATCCTGGAGCGCGAGACGCTGATCCAGCTGATCCGCGACGCTTCGGTCCGCGGCCTGGTCTACTTCGAGCGCGACATCCTGGCCCGCAACCTGAGCCTGCTGAATGTCCATGCCGTCGAGTACACCGGCTACGCCGCCCGCATCTCGGACATGAAGAGCTACTTTGACGAGAATATGCGCCTGCTGGAAGGCGACAACGTCGATCAGCTCTTTGATCCCGCCAACCCCATCTACACCAAGATCCGCGACGACAACCCCACCCGCTACATCACAGGCAGCAAGGTCAAGAACTCGCTGCTGGCCGACGGCTGCGTCATCGAGGGCACGGTCGAGAACAGCGTCCTGTTCCGCGGCTGCCAGGTCAAGAAGGGCGCTGTGGTCAGAAACAGCGTGCTGATGCAGGACAGCGTCGTGGAAGCCAACACCTCGGTGGAGTATGTGGTCACCGACAAGAACGTCCACATCACCGAGGGCAAGCAGCTCTGCGGCACCGATTCCTTCCCGGTCTTTGTCGCCAAGAACCATACAGTCTGACGCTCATTAGGCTTTGCCGCCACATCTCCCCGGCGGCAGGGCCTTTTTGAGAGGGCGGGGGAGGGGCGGCCGCCCACGGCGGCTGCCGGCAGTGTGTCCGACGCCTGGCGCCGGGCATACGCCCAGCAACGGGATATGCCGCCGCGGCGCTGCACGGCGTCCACGGTGCCGGCCAAACGCCCCTCTCCCGGCCCTTCTCTTGTTTTTCTTGCTTATTCTTTTGCCGCGCCCCGCGCGCGGCGCCCCATTCAAGGAGGAGACTATGAGAATCCTTTACGCTGCCAGCGAGGCAGCCCCCTTTGCCAAATCCGGCGGCCTGGCCGATGTGGCCGGCGCCCTGCCCAAGGCTTTGGTGCGCGACGGCATCGACTGCCGTGTGGTCATGCCGCTGTACGGCGACCTGAAATTCCGCGACCGGCTGACCTATGTCACCAACTTCAGCGTGCCGGTGGGCTGGCGCAGCCAGTACTGCGGCCTGTTCAAGGCGGAAAACGACGGCGTCACCTTCTACTTTATCGACAACGAGTATTACTTCAAGCGCAGCGGCCTGTACGGCTTCTATGACGACGGCGAACGGTTCGCCTTCTTTGCCCGCGCCATTCTGGAGATGCTGTTCTACACCGACTTTGAGCCGGACATCATCAACTGCAACGACTGGCAGACCGCGCTGACCCCCGTCTACCTGAACCTGTACTACCGCCACCTGGACAAGTTCAACCGCATCAAGACGGTGTTCACCATCCACAACATCGCCTACCAGGGCAAGTACGGCCTGGATATCCTGGAGGATACCTGCGGCATCGGCGCCCGCGACGCCCATGTGGTGGAGTACGACGGCTGCGCCAACTTTATGAAAGGCGCCATCGAGACCGCCGACAAGGTCACCACCGTCAGCCCCACCTACGCCGGCGAGATCCTGGACCCCTGGTTCAGCCATGGTCTGGACGGCCTGCTGCGCCAGAAACAGTACAAGCTGTGCGGCATCCTCAACGGCATCGACGTGGATGTGTACAACCCCGCCACCGACCCGGACATCGCCAAAAACTACGACGTCAACTCCTTCCAGGACGGCAAGGCCGTCTGCAAGGCCGCTTTGCAGGACCGCATGGGCCTGAACAAGGACGGCAGCCCCATCATGGCCATGGTCACCCGCCTGGTGGGCCACAAGGGCGTTGACCTGGTGCGCAGCATCGCCGAGGGCCTGATCCAGCAGGGCATTGAGCTGGTCATCCTGGGCTCCGGCGAGGCCGGCTACGAGGCCTTCTTTAACGAACTGTGCGCCCGGCATCCCGGCCGCGTGGGCGTTTACATCGGCTTTAATGCCCAGCTGGCGCAGCAGATCTACGCCGGCGCCGATATCTTCCTGATGCCCTCCCGCAGCGAGCCCTGCGGCCTGGCCCAGATGGTGGCCTGCCGCTACGGCACCATCCCTGTGGTCCGCGAGACCGGCGGCCTGCGCGACTCCATCCATGACTCCGGCGACGGTTACGGCAACGGCTTCACCTTTGCCAATTACAACGCCCACGAGCTGTACGAGGCCTGCTGGCGCGCCAAGGAAGGTTACTGGAAGAAGGACGGCTGGCCCATCCTGGTCCGCCGCGCCATGGAGTGCGACTTCAGCTGGGCCAACTCGGCCAAGAGCTACGAGGGCCTGTACAACGAGGTCGTCAACCTCTGGTAAGCCGTACCGTCCGGCCGTCTATGGCTGACAGCGCATCAAACCACAAAAACAGCCTGCCGGGCAGGGAGCAGATCCCCGCCCGGCAGGCGTTTTTTGTGCAGCCGGAGCCTTGAGCCAAAAAGTATCCCCGGCCTGCGGATCGGGCAGGCCGGGGAATATTTGCGGAAAAACGGACACCGGGGGGCAGAGCGGGCCGGCGGCCCGCCGTCCGGGCGCCTCTTGCCGGGGTCAGGCGGGGCGCATCAGGCCTCGGCGTCCTCGGCGGCAGGCTCCTGGCCCTGCTCCTCAATGACGTCGCGGGTGTCGCGGGCGATCATCAGCTCCTCATTGGTCTCAATGATCAGCGTGCGGACGCGGGCGCCCCAGGCGGTGATCTCCACCACGTCCTTTTTCTGCCTGTGGGCGTCGCGGTTCTTGTCGGTGTCGATGCGGATGCCCAGCCAGTCCATGTGGTGGCAGATCTTGGCACGGGAGTCGGCGTCATGCTCGCCGATGCCGCCGGTGAACACGATGGCGTCCACGCCGCCCATGGCCGCGATGTAGCTGCCGATGGTCTTTTTGATCTGGTAGTTCAGCATATCGCTGGCCAGCTGGGCGCGGGGGTTGCCTTCCTTGGCGGCCTTTTCCACGTCGCGCTTGTCACTGGAAACGCCGGAGATGCCCAGCAGGCCGGACTTTTTGTTCAGGATCTCGTCCAGCTCGTGGCCGGTGATGTCCAGCGTGTACTTCAGGTAGTTGACCACCGAGGGGTCCAGGTCGCCGCAGCGGGTGCCCATCATCAGGCCGGCCAGCGGGGTCATGCCCATGGAGGT
>ERZ1643246.2519-NODE-2519-length-17209-cov-6.691850_pt1 | contig 17209 bp, 15 predicted proteins | sample MGYA00579265_ERZ1643246 | MGnify/ENA primary metagenome ERZ1643246 (study PRJEB29033, sample SAMEA4952261) | chicken gut metagenome | biome: Broiler Chicken; feature: Gastrointestinal Tract; material: Caecum | place: Ireland | collected 2018 | study: Broiler...
TCCTGAAGAACAAGATGGCCCGGGAGTACCTGGCCCTGGAGAAGCGGGGCGCCACTCTGGACGAGCTGGAGCACCTGACCCTGGGCGGCCTGCGCCGGGCCGTGCTGGAGGGCGATGTGGAGACCGGCAGCGTCATGAGCGGCCAGGTGGCCGGTATGCTCCACGAGATCCGGCCCGTGGCCGAGATCTTCCGGGATCTGTATGAGAGCGGCATCGCCCGGGCCAAGGCCACCGCTGCGGAATGGAGCGACTGAGAATGAAGCTGGGCTTTTTGTACGCCGGCCAGGGCAGCCAGCACGCCGGCATGGGCGCTGACCTGTATGCGCAGTATCCCGCCTTCCGCGCTGTCATGGACTGCGCAGAGGTGGACTTCGACCTGAAGAAGGTCTGCTTTGAGGACCCGGACGGCCTCATCAACCAGACCCGCTACACCCAGCCGTGCATGGTGGCCTTTGCCGCCGGCATGACGGCGGTGCTGCGGGAGAAGGGCCTCACCCCCGCCGTGGCGGCGGGCCTGTCCCTGGGCGAGTACTCCGCCCTCCACGCCGCCGGCGTGTTCGACGCCGCCACCGCTGTGAAGCTGGTGGCCTTCCGGGGCAAGGCCATGGAAGAGGCCGCCGCCGGCCGGGAGAGCGCCATGATGGCGGTGCTGAATCTGGACCGGGCTCCCCTCCAGGAATGCTGCGACGCGGCCTCTGACCTGGGGTGCGTGGTGATCGCCAACTACAACTGCCCCGGCCAGCTGGTCATCGGCGGTGAGAAGGCCGCCGTGGAGAAGGCCGTCGCCCTGGCCAAGGAGAAGGGCGCTCGCCGGTGCCTGCCCCTGAAGGTCAGCGGCCCCTTCCACACCCCCCTGATGGCCCCCGCCGGGGATGCCCTGCGGGAGTATTTCCGGGGCGTGGAGTTCGCGGAGCCCCAGATCCCCGTGATCTTCAACTGCCTGGGAGATGTGAAGGACGACTCCACCACCATCCAGGATCTGCTGGTGAAGCAGGTCCAGAGCAGCGTGTTCATGGAGGATTCCATCCGGAAGATGGCGGACATGGGTGTGGACGCCATTGTGGAGATCGGCCCTGGCAAGGCCCTCAGCGGCTTTGTGAAAAAGACCGTCCCCGGTCTGCCGGTCTGCGCGGTGGAGACGGTGGCGGATGTGGAGAATCTGCCGGCCACACTGGAACAACTGATGAAGGAGAACGCATGATGAATTTTGCTGGAAAGACCGCTGTGGTCACCGGCGGCAGCCGGGGCATCGGCCGGGCCATCTGTGAGGAGCTGGCTCGGGGCGGCGCCAAGGTGGTGCTGTGCTACGCCGGCCGGGCGGAGGCCGCCCAGGAGACGGTGGCCGCCTGCGAGGCCCTGGGGGCCAAGGCGCTGGCCGTGCAGTGCAACGTGGCGGACGAGGCCCAGGTGAAGGCCCTGATGGACGCCGCGGTCAAGGAATTCGGCCGGATCGACATTCTGGTGAACAACGCCGGCGTCACCCGGGACGGCCTTCTGATGATGATGAAGGAGGCCGACTTCGACGCGGTGATCGACACCAACCTGAAGGGCACGTTTTTGTGCATGAAGGCTGTGTCCCGGATCATGATGAAGCAGCGGTACGGCCGGATCGTGAACCTCTCCAGCGTGGTGGGGCTCCGGGGCAACGCCGGCCAGGTGAACTACGCCGCCAGCAAGGCCGGCGTGGTTGGCATGACCAAGTCTCTGGCCAAGGAGCTGGCCTCCCGGGGCGTGACGGTCAACGCCGTGGCCCCCGGCTTCATCGAGACGGATATGACCGCCGCCATGCCCCAGGCCGCCAAGGATGCCATGATGCCCACCATCCCCATGCAGCGGCTGGGCAAACCGGAGGACGTGGCCCGTGCCGTGGCCTTCCTGGCCAGCGATGAGGCCGCCTATGTGACGGGCCAGGTCCTGGCCGTGGACGGGGGCATGGCGATGTAATGCGAAGGGGAGCAGGCTAACACCGTTGCGGCATTGCGATTCCCGGCCCTGCTTGGGCCGGCAATTGCGCCGCTGCCTCGAAAGCGGTTCGCTTCATCCGCCGCTGGCGGCGCTTCACCGCTTTCCCCTCGCCCTCCCCCATCCCCAGTGACGTCGGTCACTGGGGACGCCGCCCAAGGCGGCTGAATCAAAGTATTTTCGGCAGGTACAGAAGGTGAATTGCCCCGTAGGGGCAAGAGAGGCCGCCCTGGGGCGCGCCCTGCCGAAAATGATCAAATTTTCTTCTCCCGCCTTTGGCGGAAGAACCGGGGGCTGCGCCCCCTGGCCCCCTGCTTTGGGATTCGGGGGCCCTTGGGAACACCTTCTCTGGATGCTCCCAACACTATCTATAGGAGGTACACTATGGAACGACGGAGAGTCGTCATTACCGGCCTGGGGGCCGTGACCCCCATTGGCCTTACCGCAATGGAGAGCTGGCAGGCCGTGAAGGACGGCGTCTGCGGCGTCGCTCCCATCACCCAGTTCGACCCAACCGGCATGAAGGTCCAGCTGGCCGCCGAGGTCAAAGGCTTTGTGCCGGAAAATTACATGAGCAAGCCGGAGGCCAAGCGGATGGCCCGCTTCACCCAGCTGGCTGTTGTCTCTGCCAAGGAGGCCCTGGAGAATGCCGGCTTCACTTTGGACGAGGCGGAAGCAGACCGCTGCGGCGTCATCGTCTCCAGCGGCATCGGCGGGCTGTTTCTCACGGAGGCGGAGCATGACAAGGGCAAGGAAAAGGGCTGGGACCGGGTCTCTCCCTTCTATATCCCCATGGGGATCTGCAACATGGCCGCCGGCCAGATCGCCATCCACACCGGCTTCCGGGGCATGTGCTCCTGCCCGGTGACCGCCTGCACCGGCGGCACCAACGCCGTGGGCGACGCCTTCCACTATATCCGGGACGGCTACGCCGACGTGATGCTCTGCGGCGGCGCAGAGTCTGCCGTGACCCCGCTGGCCATCGGCGCCTTCACCTCCATGAAGGCCCTGACCCAGAACCCGGATCCCGACCGGGCCTCTATCCCCTTTGACGCGGAGCGCAGCGGCTTCGTGCTGGGCGAAGGTGCCGCCATCCTCCTGCTGGAGGAGCTGGAGCACGCCAAGGCCCGTGGCGCCCGGATCTACGCAGAGGTCGTAGGCTATGGCGCCACCTGCGATGCCTATCACATGACAGCCCCCCGGCCCGACGGCAGCGGCGGCGCCAAGGCCATGGAAATGGCCATTGCCGACGCCGGGGCCAAGCCGGAGGATGTGGACTACATCAATGCCCACGGCACCTCCACCCCCCTGAACGACGCCGGTGAGACCGCCGCCGTCAAAACAGTGTTCGGCGATCACGCCTACCAGCTGGCTATCAGCTCCACCAAGTCCATGACCGGCCACATGCTGGGCGCCGCCGGCGCAGTGGAGGCCCTGTTCTGCGCCCTGGCGCTGCAGGAGGGCTTCCTCCCCGCCACCATCCACTACCAGGTGCCGGACCCTGCCTGCGACCTGGACGTGGTGCCCAATCAGGGCCGCAGCGCAGACTTGCGGTATGCTCTGTCCAATTCCCTGGGCTTCGGCGGCCACAACGGCAGCCTGCTGTTTAAGAAGTGGGAGGCGTAAACCATGGCAAACGAATTGAATTCCAATCAGATCGCCCAGATCCTGCCCCACCGGTTCCCCTTCGCCCTGGTGGACCGGATCACGGACTATGAGCCCGGCCAGTGGGCCAAGGGCATCAAGTGCGTCAGCGTCAACGAGCAGTTCTTCTGCGGCCACTTCCCCCAGGAGCACGTCATGCCCGGCGTGCTGATCCTGGAGGCCATGGCCCAGGTGGGCGCGGTGGCCATTCTCTCCCTGCCGGAGAACCAGGGCAAGATCGCCCTGTTCGGCGGTGTGAAGAACGCCCGCTTCCGGCGGAAGGTCATCCCTGGCGACGTGCTGGAGATGGAGTGCACCCTCACCAAGCGCCGGGGCCCGGTGGGCATCGGCGAGTGCAAGGCCACTGTCAACGGTGAGCTGGCCTGTACGGCGGAGCTGACCTTTGCTATCGGTGCGGAGTGACCGCTCTCCCGCCCGTGCGGAACCTCTGTGAAAAAGAGGGCTTGAGACGATGCTGAAAGATGCTTTTTTTGCTGTGTATACCAAGTTCAAGCTGCATTTTTACCAGGAGATCTTCAGCCGCTTTCAGGATCGGGAGGCCAGTCTGACCACGGTGGAGACCTTTTGCATGGAGGCCATTCAGGCCCTGGGCAGCCCCACGGTCAACGAGTTTGCCACCTTCATGCGGATCTCGCCCCCCAATGCGGCCTACAAGGTCAACAGCCTGATCAAAAAGGGCTACATCCGCAAGGTCCAGTCCCCGGATGACCGGCGGGAGTATCACCTGGAGATCACCCAGAAATACATCGACTACTACAACATCAGCACCGCCTATATGACGGCGGTGATGGACCGGATCGCCCAGCGGTTCACCCCTGCGGAGTGCGCCAAGCTGGAGGAGATGCTCACCATCGTCAGCCGGGAGCTGATGAGCGAGGTGGACATTCCGGAGTCCCTCCCCGATCTGAACCCATGAAACAGGGCACAGGCCGTCGGCCTGTGCCCTGTTTTTTCTAAAACAGCCCCTCGGGGATCCGGATGTCCGTCCTGGGGACCTTGTCCCAGTCAAACTCCGCCAGCAGCTCCTCCCCGGTCCGCGGCTCCGCCGAGGGGTGGAAGCCGGCCAGAAAGGCCAGCTTTCCCAGGATCTCCGGCGCGGTGTACCGCTGGCCCAGGGTATCCAGTCCGGCGTCGGCGTTCCGCTTGCTGAGTCGGCGGCCCCGGCTGTCCAGCAGCAGGGGGAAGTGATAGAAGGCCGGCGGCTGGAGCCCCAGCAGCCGGTATAGCAGCAGCTGCCGGGGCGTGGAGGCCAGCAGATCCGCGCCCCGCACCACCTCTGTGACGCCCATGGCGGCGTCGTCCACCACCACTGCCAGCTGATAGGCGAACATCCCGTCGGAGCGCCGCAGGAGAAAGTCCCCGCAGTCCCGGGGCAGATCCTCCCCATACGTCCCCATGTGGCCGTCTGTAAAGGTGATCTCCTCCTCCGGTACCCGCAGACGCAGGGCCGGCGGCCGCCCGGTGCGCCGGGCTCTCTCCGCCGCCTCCTCCGGGGACAGCCGGCGGCAGGTGCCGGGGTAGATGACCTGGCCGTCCTCCCGGTGTGGCGCGCTGGCGGCGTGGAGCTCCGCCCCGGTGCAGAAGCAGGGATAGACCAGCCCCTGTGCCTCCAGGCGCTCCAGGGCCGCCTGATACAGCCCGCTCCGGCGGCTCTGCTCGTAGGGGCCGCTGGGGCCGCCCACGCCCGGTCCCTCGTCCCAGTCCAGGCCCAGCCAGTGGATGTCCCGGCACATCTGCTCCCCGTAGCGGGCGGGACAGCGGGCTGTGTCCAGGTCCTCGATCCGCAGGATCACCCGGCCGCCCTTCTGCCGGGCGCTGAGCCAGGCCAGCAGGCAGCACAAGATATTTCCCAGATGGATGCGGCCGCTGGGTGATGGCGCAAATCTGCCCATGGTCTCCATACGCTGCGTCTCCTCTCTCTTATGGTCTCCCCCATTATACCGGGAACCTTGGATTCCCGCAAGGCATCTCCTCCGCCGGAGAGCGGAAAAAAGGCCGCTGCTTACGCAGCGGCCTCTTTTATGTGGTTTCTCAGTTCTTGATGTGGATGGCGCGCTTCTGAACGTTCAGGGCGCACTCCCGCACAGACTCGGAAACCGTGGGATGAGAGTGGATGGTGCTGATCAGCTCGTCCACCGTGGCCTCCAGCCGCAGGGCCAGAGCGCCCTCGGCGATCAGGTCCGTGGCACGGGGCCCGATGATGTGCATGCCCAGCACTTCCTCGTACTTGGCGTCGGCGATGATCTTCACCAGGCCCTCGCCGCCGTTGATGATCAGGGACTTGCCGTTGGCCACCAGCGGGAACTTGCCCACCTTGTAGTCGATGCCCTTGGCCTTGCACTGCTCCTCGGTCAGGCCGACGGAAGCAGCCTCCGGCTCCATGTAGACGCAGGTGGGATTGGTCTTCTCGTCGTAGTGGGCCTCCACGCCGCAGATGTTCTCGGCGGCCACCTCGCCCATGGCGGAGGCGGTGTGGGCCAGCTGGGCGTAACCCATGACGCAGTCGCCGATGGCGTACACGCCGGGCACGCTGGTCTCCATCTTGTCGTTGACGATGATGCGGCCGCGGTCGTTGTTCAGGCCGGCAGCCTCCAGGTTCAGGCTGGCGGTGTTGGCGCGGCGGCCGATGGCCACCAGGACCTTCTCCGCCTCAAAGCTGACGGTCTCGCCGGCCTTGTTCTTGCAGACCACCTTGGCGCCCACGGGAGAGGCTTCCACGGCCTGCACCGGGCACTCCAGGTTGAACTCCATGCCCATCTTCTTCATGTGGGCCACGCCGATCTTGGTCAGGTCGCCGTCCAGCATGGGCAGCATATGGTCCAGGGCCTCCACCACGGTGATCTTGGTGCCGAAGGCCGCGTAGGCGCAGGCCAGCTCCAGGCCGATGACGCCGCCGCCGATGACCACCATGCTCTTGGGCAGCTTCTCCAGGCTCAGGGCGCCGGTGGAGTCGATGCAGTTGGGGTTCTCCTTCAGGCCGGGGATGGGGGGCTGGGAATTGACGGAGCCGGTGGCCACGATGATGGCGTCGGCGGTCATCTCCTCCACGGAGCCGTCGGTCTTCTTCACAGAAAGGGTCTTGGGGCCGGTGAAGCTGGCCTCGCCGTCCACGCGGGTCACCTTGTTCTGCTTCAGCAGGCCGGCCACACCCTGGGTCAGCTGCTTGCTGATGGCGTTCTTGTGGGCGATCACCTGGGGGAAGTCCACTTCCACGCTGGAGACCTTCACACCGATGTCAGCGCCCTGGTCCTTGATCTCGGACACCAGCTCGGCGCTGTGCAGCAGGCACTTGGTGGGGATGCAGCCGATGTTCAGGCAGGTGCCGCCGATGTGCTCGCGCTCCACCAGGGTCACCTTGGCGCCCAGCTGGGACGCCCGGATGGCAGCCACATAGCCGCCGGGGCCGCCGCCGATGACGATGATGGTCTTCTGACCGGCGGCCGCAGGAGCCGCGGCAGGGGCGGCAGCCGCAGGCGCGGCAGCAGCGGGGGCTGCGGGAGCCGCAGCAGGAGCGGCAGCGCCGGCGGCATCGGGAACCGCCTCGCCGGCGGCGCCGATCCAGCCGATGACGCTCTTGCAGGGGGCGGTCTCGCCCTCCGGCAGCAGGATCTTCAGCAGGACGCCATCCTCCTCGGCCTCCACGTCGTTGGTCAGCTTATCCGTTGCAACGGAGAACAGGATATCGCCCTTTTTGACGGTATCGCCCTCCTTGAATTTCCACTCTTCAATGGTGCCCTCGGTCATGGTCAGACCCAGCTTGGGCATCAGCACTTCTGTTGCCATAATTATCTGTCCCTCTTTCATGAACTTACCCAAAAACCGCTTTCAAATCCGGTCTCTGGTTGTTTAGATCGTCAATTTTTGGACAATTATCTCTCAAAGGGAACCCGGCACAGGCCGGGTTCCCTTCAAGCGGTCTTCTCTGGTCTCAGACCAGCAGCATGTAGGGGTTCTCCAGCAGCTCCGCGATCCGCTTCAGGAACTTGGAGGCCATCACGCCGTCCACCACCCGGTGATCCGCCGTCAGGCTCAGGTTCATCATGGTCCGGATCACGATCTCGCCGTCGCGCACCACAGGGGTATCCACCATGTCGCACACGCCCAGGATCGCCAGCTCAGGCTGGTTGATGATGGGAGAGAAGCTGGTGATACCATAGGGCCCGAGGCTGGAGATGGTGAAGGTACCGCCGGTCATATCCTCCATGGCCAGCTTGCCGTTGCGGGTGGCCTCGATCAGGGCCTCGGTCTCCTGGGCGATCTGCGCCAGGGACTTCTCCTCGCAGTTCTTCACGTTGGGCACGATCAGACCGTCGCCCTTGGCAACTGCCAGACCCATGTTCACGTGCTTGTGACGGGTCAGCATATTGTCCGCGAAGCTGGCGTTGATGTCCGGGAACTCCGTCAGGGCCTTGGCCACAACCTTCATCAGGATGTGGTTGTAGGTCAGCTTGATTCCCTTCTCCTTCAGGCCGTCCTTCAGCTTGGCCCGCAGGTCCTTCATGGCCGTGACCTCCACCGGACGGGTGTAGGTGACCCGCGGAGAGGTGTGCCAGGAGTTGGTCATGTTGGCGGCGATGCTGCGGCGCAGCGGATTCACCTTCACGGGCTTCTCGTCGTTGCTCTCCACAGCGGCGGCCTCAGCGGCAGGCGCGGCAGCGCCCACGCCGGCGGCGGCCAGCACATCGGCCTTCATCACGCGGCCGTTGACGTCCAGCTTGCTGACGTCCACGCCCAGCTCGGCGGCCAGCTTGGCGGCCATGGGGCTGGTCTTGGGGCCGGCCACAAAGCTCTCCACGTCCTTGGCCACCACGGTCCCGTTGGGGCCGGTGCCGGGGATCAGGGAGAGGTCATAGCCCTTCTCCTTGGCCAGCTTCTTGGCGTAGGGGGTCGCCAGCACATACGCGCCGGCGGGACGGTCCGCATGGGCCGTAGGAGCCGCCGGAGCAGCAGCGGGAGCTGCGGCCGGGGCGGCAGGCGCGGCGGCGGGTGCGGCAGCGGCGGGCGCGGCGGCACCGGCAACATCCGGAATCGCCTCGCCGGGCTGGCCGATCCAGCCGATCACGCTCTTGCAAGGGGCGGTCTCGCCCTCCGGCAGCAGGATCTTCAGCAGAGTGCCGTCTTCCTCGGCCTCCACGTCGTTGGTCAGCTTATCCGTTGCAACAGAGAACAGAATGTCGCCCTTCTTGACGGCGTCGCCCTCTTTGAACTTCCACTCTTCAATGGTGCCCTCGGTCATCGTCAGGCCGAGCTTGGGCATCAATACTTCAGTTGCCATTCTCGAAACGCTCCTTCCTGACAGGCATTAAAACATGCCCTTGATGCCCTTTACCAGGTCCTCCGGAACCACTTTCACCATCTTCTCCAGGGTGGGAGCGAAGGGGATCGGGCAGAAGGGAGCGCCGTACCGCAGGATGGGAGCATCCAGGTACTCCATGGCCTCCTCCGCCACGGTGGCGGAAATCTCTGCGCCGAAGCCGCTCTGCTTCACAGCCTCGTGGACGATGCACAGACGATGGGTCTTCTTCACGCTGTTCAGCACAGCCTCCTTATCCCAGGGGGACAGGGTGATCAGGTCGATGACCTCGGCATCAATGCCGTCCTTGGCCAGCAGATCCGCGGCGCCGCGGGCATTCTTCATGCCGATGGAGTAAGAGACGATGGTGACGTCCTTGCCCTCTTTCACAATCTTGGCCTTGCCCAGGGTGTAGGGCTCCTCATCGCCCAGCTCGGGAACTTCGCCTTTCTCCTTGTACAGGATCTTGTTCTCGAAGTACAGCACGGGGTCGTCGGACTCGATGGCGGCGATCAGCACCATCTTGGCGTCATAGGGGTTGGAGGGAGCGACAACCTTGATGCCGGGGATGTGGGGGAACCAGGCCTCCACGCACTGGGAGTGCTGGGCAGCGCCGCCGCCGGCGGAGCCGTCGGGAGCACGCAGGCACAGGGGCACCTTGGCCTGGCCGCCGAACATGTAGCGAACCTTCGCCATCTGGTTGAAGATCTCGTCCATGGGCACGCCGATGAAGTCAGCGAAGTGCATATCCACCACGGGACGGGCACCGGCCAGAGCCGCGCCTACGCCGCCGCCGATGATGAAGGTCTCGGAAATGGGGGTATCAATGATCCGGCCGGGGAACTGCTGGGGCAGGCCCTTGAACTGGCCGAAGATACCGCCCTGACGGGCCAGGTCCTCGCCCATCGCGAATACGGTGGGGTCTTTTGCCATTGTCTCGGCCATAGCCTCTTGAGTGGCCTGAGAAAAAGTGATCTTACGCATCGTAATTGTCCTCCTTCGCCTTAGTCATCCACGTAGACGTACTTCATGTACTCGGAAGCATCGGGATACTCGCTCTGCATGGCGAACTCCTTGGCGTCCTTGATCTTCTGCTCGCACTTGGCATCGATGGCGTCGCACTCCTCGGCGGTCATCAGCTTCAGCTTGGCGGCCTTGGCGCGGAACATCTTCAGAGGATCGGTGTCGTGGAAGATCTTCTGGGTCTCGGCGTGGTCACGATACAGCTCGGGGTCGCCCACGAAGTGGCCCTCGATCCGGTAGGTCTTGGCCTCGATGAAGGTGGGGCCTTCACCGGCGCGGGCGCGGGCAACAGCCTCCTTGGCAGCCTCATACACAGCGAACACGTCCTGGCCGTCCACAACGACGCCGGGCACATGGTAGCCGGCCGCGCGGTCAGAGATGTTCTCCACGTTGCAGGTGGTGCGGTAAGGCGTGGTGGAAGCCCAGCAGTTCATCTCGTTGACGAAGATCACGGGCAGCTTCCAGGCGGAGGCCACGTTCATGGCCTCATGGAAGGTGCCGCGGTTGGAAGCACCGTCACCAAAGAACACCACGGAGACCTTGTCGTTCTTCAGGATCATCTTATTGGCCAGCGCAGCGCCGGTGGCCAGGTTGTAGCCGCCGCCCACGACGCCGTTGGCGCCCAGCATACCCACAGAGAAGTCCGCGATGTGCATGGAGCCGCCGCGGCCCTGGCACAGGCCGGTCTTCTTGCCGAAGATCTCAGCCATCATCCGGTTCACGTCGGCGCCCTTGGCCACGCAGTGGCCATGGCCGCGGTGGGTGGACTCGATCATGTCGTCCTTCCGCAGAGCAGAGCAGACGCCCGTGGCGATGGCTTCCTCACCGATGTACAGGTGCACGAAACCGGGGATCTCACCGTTCAGGAAGTCGTGCTTCACGCTCTCCTCAAACTTGCGGATCGTGCACATCGTCTCGTAGAAGTGCTCTGCCAGTTCCTTGGTGTACTTTGCTGCTTTTGTTGCTGCCATAGGAAAAAACTCCCTTCTGCCGGCTCACCTGCCGGCACTTTTTGAATTTGCTGTGGATATGCGTTGGGCGAAATCGTCAAAAATTTCACCTATATTTTACCAAAAGGACGTGGCAACAGTTTCCTGCAGCCACGTCCTTTCAGCTAACGCAACTTACGAAACCCTTGAACCGTTATTGGACGGAAACGCAAACTGCCTCGTTGATCACTCAGCCTGAGTGACGCTGGTGAAGGCCTCGATCAGCTCGGGGGTCAGCTCGTCGGCGAACTCGTCGTACACGGGAGCAGAAGCCTCGGCGAACTCGGCGGCAGCGTCGGCGCTCAGCTCGCTGACTTCCACGCCGGCATCAGCCCACTTGTCCATGATCTCCTGATCCTGGCCGCGGTTCAGCTCACGCTCGTAGGTGCAAGCCTCCTGGCCGGCCTCGTCCACGATGGCCTGCAGCTCGGGAGACAGAGAGTTGTACAGATCAGCGTTCATGCAGAAGAACAGGCAGTCATAGGCGCCGGTCCAATAGGTCAGATAGTTCTGGACCTCCTGGATGGAAGCGGCATCAGCGGTGGGCAGGGGGTTCTCCTGGCCATCATAGGTGCCGGTCTGCAGAGCGGTGAACACCTCGGACCAGTTGGCGTTGGTGTAGTCAGCGCCCCACAGCTGATAGGCGCGGTTCAGCACCTGGGAGCCGGCGACACGGATCTTCAGGCCGTTCATATCAGCCAGGGACTGAATGGGGCGCTTGCTGTTGGTGATGTGACGGAAGCCGTTCTCAGCGATGCCCAGCAGGTGGACATTGTACTCGTTCTCCAGGATCTCGCCCAGAGCCTCGCCGCCAGCGCCGTCCAGAGCGGCGTCAGCCTCTTCCACGCTGTCAAACAGGAAGGGCAGGGAGACCACGTTGAACCGCTGGTCGAAGGAGGACCAGATCAGGTTGGAGTGCATGGAGATCTCGGTGGTGCCGTCCATCAGGGCCTGGATGCCGTCAGTCTGGCTGCCGGCAGTCAGCTGGTCAGCGGGATAGTACTGAACCGTGATGGCGCCGCCGGTCTTCTCACCGACGATACGAGCGAACTCCTTAGCGCCGTCCACCCAGGGAGAGGTCTCCGTGGCGGAGCAGGCGAACTTCCAGGTCATGGGCTCAAAGCCGGACTCGGAATCACCGCCGGACGTGGCGGTGTCGCTGCTGTCGTTGCCGCCGCCGCAGGCCACCAGGGCCAGCGCCATGGTCAACGCCAGAAGCAGTGCAAGAAACTTTTTCATGGTTTTGCCTCCTTAAAATAGTACGTATCTGAAACCACACATGGTGGTCACAGCAGGATCAGGTGCCGCTTACTTGCCGAACAGCAGCACGGTGGAGAACCAGGGGATGTAGGTGACCAGCAGCAGCGTGATCACGCAGGCCACGATCTGGGGCCACACAGCCTTGGACATGGAGACGATGGTGACCTTGGTCTTGTCCCGCAGGCCCTGCAGCTTCTCGGACACGCCGATGGCAACGAACAGGTTGACGCCCACGGGAGGAGTCACCTGACCGATGGCCAGGTTCACAGTGGAAATCACGCCGAAGTGGACGGGATCGATGCCCAGCTGGGTGGCCACGGGATACATGATGGGGATGAAGATGTACATGGCGGAGTTGGCGTCCACGAAGCAGCCGGCGATCAGGAAGATCACGTTGACGATCAGCAGGAAGATGTACTTGTTGCCTGCGATCTGCAGCAGCAGCGCCTGGGCGGCCTGGGCAATGCCGAACACGGTGCACACATAGGAGAACAGGGTGGCAGCGCCGATGATCAGCATGATGCCGCCGGTGGTCTTGCCGGAGTCCACCAGGATGTCGATCAGGTCCTTCATCTTGACCTCGCGGTAGATGAACACGCCGACGATCAGGCCGTAGACCACGGACACGGCAGCGGCCTCAGTGGGCGTAAAGATACCGCCGTAGATACCGCCGATGATGATGACGGGCATCAGGAAGCCCCAGAAGGCAGCGCAGAAGGACTTCCAGCGCTCGCCCCAGGAGGACTTGGTCTTGGAGGCCTGAATGCCCTTCTTGCGGCACTCGATCATGACGATGATCACCAGAGCCAGGCCCATCATGATGCCGGGGATCCAGCCGCCCATGAACATATCGCCCACGGAGACGCCGGTGATGGAGGCGTACACCACGAATGCGATGGAGGGCGGGATGACGATGGCGATGGAGGAAGCGCTGGCCATCAGAGAAGATGCGAAAGGTGCGGAGAAGCCGCCGCGGTTGATCATGGCGGGGATCAGGATGATGCCCAGGGCCGCCACGGTGGCTGGGCCGGAACCGGAGATGGCGCCGAAGAAGCAGGCCACGATGACCGCCACGATGGCAATGCCGCCGCGCCGATGGCCCACACAGGCATCCGCGAAAGCGACCAAGCGGCTGGAGATGCCGGCCTTTGCCATGATGTTACCGGAAAGCACGAAGAACGGAATGGCCAGCAGCAGGAACTTGGCCATGCCGCCGTACACGTTCGTCGGGACCACCGTCAGCGCGGAGCCACTGTACAGCAGGGCGAAAATAGAGGACATGCCCAGGCTGACGGCGATGGGGATATTCAGCAGCAGCATCACAAAGAAGCTGCCGAACAGAATCAGGTTAATCATACGCTCTCTTTTCCTCCCTCTGTCTCAGCGGGCTGCACACACGCGGCGTTGTTGCTCAGCACATCCACCAGATACTCGATCACATGGAGCACCAGGAAGATGGAGCCGATGGGCAGCAGGATGGTGAACACCCACTCGGGCCAGCCCAGGGAGAAGGTCTCCTTGCCGGTGCTGATCTGGTCGGCCACCTTGTTGAAGCCGGTGTAGATCAGGATGGCGTAGAAGATCAGGTTCACAACCGTATCGATCACAGTCAGGATCTTTTTGCCCCCGATTCCCACGTTGTCGAAAATCAGAGACAGCGTGATCATGCTTCCGTCTCTGGTGCACAGAGCGCAGCCCAACATGATCATCAGGATGAACACGTTGATGACGAACTCCTCGGACCAGGAGAAGGAGGCGTGGAAAACGAACCGGGAGAGCACGTTGGCAAACGTGATCACGGTAACCACGACGGTAATCACGCAGAGGACGAACTCCTCAATTTTGGTGATTCCGTTCATGATCGTCTTGTAGGTTTTCATTCGATCAATCCCTTCAGTTAATGTGGCCACCATCTTAACGGAATATTTATACGTCTCCTGCGCATGAATAGTTGCCTGTCTCTCATGCCGTATGAATAAACCGCCATTGTATGGCCTGTTAGCCAGAAACACTATATTAAATTTCTGTTAACGGAGACAAGTATACCACTTTACCTTTTCAAGTGCAATCAGCAAACGAAAATTCGTTATTATGACCATTAGTTCGTAATTTAACAAACTTGTTTTTGTGCATTCTGCAAAAATTTGGCAGTTTTCACAGAAATTCAAACTTTTTTTCTGATACCTGCTGATTTTCGAAAATTTTCATGGTATAATCATGCTGTCCTACAAGTTCCATCTTTTCTTGCGCAAATCTTGCGCAAGTATATATCCCGCATTTTCTTTTTGAAATTTTATGCCGATTTCCCCCTCTCCCCGCAAGGGAATCACCTATACACACAAGGAGCTCTGCCATGTCCCGCTGTCAAATCACCCTCAGTGTCAATGCCGGGGTCGCCCTGCACCTCGGCCAGCACCGCGTCTGGTCCGACGCGCTGCACGACCGCCGCGTCGTCGGCTTCTCCACCGTGACCCCCCAGCTCTGGAGCATCCTCCAGGCCCATCCGGACTTTGCCCGGCCGGAGATCCTGTTCTACACCCACTGTCATCCGGACCACTATTCCCGCGCCCTGACGGAGCAGGTGGTGGCCCGGAACCCGGCGGCCATCCTGGTACTGCCGGAGCAGGAGTTTGACAGCCAGGTCCGCCTGGCGGGTCCCGGCAGTCATCTGACCATCGGGGATCTGCGGATGGACTTCTTCCAGCTGACCCATGAGGGCCCCCAGTACCGGGAGGTCCCCCACTACGGCTGCATCCTGGAGTCCGGCGGCTTCCGGGTCCTGATCGCCGGCGACTGCGCCGTGGCGGACCCGCGGCTGGCCGACTTCATCGGCGGCCGGCAGATCGATCTGGCGCTGCTGAACTTCCCCTGGGTGACTCTGCGGAAGGGCCGCCATTTCATCGAGGAGACCATCCGCCCCCACCACCTGTTCGTCTACCACCTCCCCTTCCAGCAGAACGACCGCTGGGGCTATCGGGAGGCCGCCCGCAAGGGCGCGGCCCAGGTGGAAGGGGTGCCGGATGTCCGGGTCCTGCTGGAGCCCTTCCAGCGGGAGATCATCGCCTGACCCGCCGACTTGGTGAAAGGGTCTTTCCACCAAGCCGCTTTCGTTTTTCAGAACTCCGAAAAGTTCTGAAAAACAGTTGATCAAAAGCGAAAGACACCCTTCCCGGGTTTCTTTCGCAGCGATCTTCCTTCCTGTTCTCCCGGATTTCCGGGTTTGTTGACAGTCTGCGAGGGGGACGTGCTGTGCACGTCCCCCCTCTTCTCTCAGGCGTTCTCTGCCCCGTCTATATGAAACATGGTGTCCAGCACCTGGTCCCGGGTGATGGCGCCGAAATACTCCGACAGGGGGAAGCGGTCCAGCACCGCCGCCACATCCTCCCGGCGGAACGGGGTGCCCACCAGGGCCTCTGTCACCTGGTCCAGGGAACTGACCGCCAGGAAATCCCCGTAGAACACGATCTGGCGGATGATCCCCTGGTCCACCTCCAGGCAGGGCTCCAGGGTGCCGCCGTCCCAGCGGCGCTTGTTCCGCATGTTGTACTTGGGAGAGCGGCCGAAATTCCACTCCCAGGTGTCGTACTTGGTCCGCTTCAGCTCCTCCACGGCAGCCAGCTCCTCCGCCGTCAGATGGTCCTCCACCAGGCCGCTGCCCGCCAGGGTCTTTTTCAGGTAGTCCCAGAAGGCCGCCATGTCCATATCCGTCTTCAGAAATGCCCGGATGTTGCCGATCCGGCTGCGGACAGACTTGGCGCTCTTGGACTCGAACTTGGCCGGGTCCGCGTTCAGCGCCCCGGCCACCATGCCGGGGTTGGAGTCAAACAGCAGCGTCCCGTGGTGCAGGATCCGGCCGTGGAGCAGCCGCTGGGCGGTGCCGGACACCTTCCGGCCCTCCACCAGGATGTCGTTGCGGCCGGAGGCCTCCGCCTGGAGGCCCAGGCCCTTCAGCGCCTCCACGATGGGGCGGGTGAACCGCTCCATCGTCAGCCGCTCCGCGTCCCCTGCGTCAGTGATGAAGGAGTAGTTCAGATTGCCCAGATCGTGGTACACCGCGCCGCCGCCGGTGGTCCGCCGGACCACATGGATGTCGTGGGCCTCCACAAAGGCCCGGTTGATCTCCCCTTCGGCGTTCTGGTTCTGGCCGATGACGATGGTGTTGTCATTCTGCCACAGCAGCAGATACTCCCCCTCACGCCGGTTCCGGAGCACCGTCTCCTCAAACGCGAGATTGTAGAACGGGTTCTGGGACCCGGTTTCCAGATAGTGAATTTCCTGGCTCATAGCAGCCTCCTTTGTGGTTTTGCGATTTTCATACGAGTGGTATTATACCGTCCCCCGCCCTCCACCGGCAATGCGCAGAAACGCCGAAAAAGCGGCGGATTTTTCTATGGAGGGGACGGCTTTCTCGGCTGGAAGCAGGACAGCCCGGGCCATCGGCCCGGGCTGTCCTGCTGTATCTCACCAGATGGCCTTGGTGTCCACGTCCTGCTTCAGGCGGGCGGTGAAGTCCGCCAGGGACATGGCGCCCAGGTCCTCGCCGGTCCGCAGGCGGACGGAGACGGTCTGGTTCTCCATGTCCCGGTCGCCCACCACCAGCATGTAGGGGATCTTCTCCAGGGTGGCCTCCCGGATCTTCTTGCCGATCTTCTCGTTGCGCTCGTCCACTTCCACCCGGAAACCGGCGCCGTCCAGCTGCTTTGCGATCTGGTCGGCGTATTCCAGGGCACGGTCTGTAATGGGCAGGACCTTCACCTGCACCGGGTTCAGCCACACGGGGAAGGCGCCGGCGAAGTGCTCGGTGATGACGCCGATGAACCGCTCGATGGAGCCCAGCAGGGCCCGGTGGATCATGACGGGGCGGTGCTTCTCGCCGTCCTCGCCCACGTACTCCAGCTCAAACCGCTCCGGCATCTGGGAGTCCAGCTGGATGGTGCCGCACTGCCAGGTCCGGCCCAGGGAGTCCGCCAGGTGGAAGTCCAGCTTGGGGCCGTAGAAGGCGCCGTCGCCCTCGTTG